>TARA_R110001592_G_scaffold136140_2_pt1 | contig 15792 bp, 11 predicted proteins | sample TARA_R110001592 | Tara Oceans TARA_R110001592 (sample SAMEA4398387) | marine metagenome | biome: Polar Biome; feature: [SRF] surface water layer (ENVO:00010504); material: water (ENVO:00002006), including particulate matter (ENVO:01000060) such as... | depth 5 m
TATTGAATTGGGGGGGTATGATGCTATAGGAACTATATTTTTTACTAGATTAGATGAAAACATTCCTTTAGAAAAAAATTGGACTAATATTACAAACACAGCGCGTCCTTTATTTTCATTTTTAAAAAATTATCCTTTAATAAATGAAATAGTATTAATTCTATCTTCTTATGATAAAAGTATATACCAAACAGGGAATGGATCTACTAATTATTATTTTCCTAATTTAAATATATGGAATCATCCTCACCATAATGCTCTTCCTACTATAAAAGGAATACAAGATGATGCATCAGAACAAGATTATGAACAAACCCAAAATGGAATAGTAGTAAGACAAGTAGAAGATGGAAGTACGGATATAGATTTAGGGAATTATTTTTCCGAATCATTAGCAATAAAACCATTATTGCCTTATGAAGGAGATACAATAATAGAAGGAAGATTTGGAAATTCAATTCGTTTTGGGTCTACTAATATAGGTGAGGATATATTAAAAGAAAACAAAAATAGATGGAGTAATCAAGGAAAAACAGGAGACCCTATTACTCTTATTAGAAATGGTCAATTAGAAAATACAGATAAAAAAGGATGGGTACATACAATTGAAGATATAGATGATGATGCTTCAAGTATTTATTTAACATCTAACCAACAATTAACAAATTTTATACCTTCTTCTATTCACCAAAAATCTTTTGGTGCAAATTTAATTCAACCACAAAATCTAAATCAACAACTAACAGATCCTAATTTAAATGTTATAAGTGAACCAGAGATAGAAGAACAAGAAATGACAAATGAGGAAGAACCAGTAATGAGTACCCCTTCTGAACCAATTGTTGAAAAAGAACCTGAAGAAGAAGTAATAACAGAAAATGTAGCATATTATGATGTAGCCCCCTCAGAAGAAAATGTAATAGATAAAGACACAGAAGTAGAATTAGATGAAAAATCAGTAGAATCAATAACTGATAATAATTTAACACCTGAAGAATTAAATAAACCTTTAGGATCATTTTTTATTGAACCTATTACTTCAATACAAGACAATACAGATTTAAGTGGTGGAAATGCAGGTTTTGGTGGTTTATAAAAAATAAAATTATGGCAAATTACTTTTCATTACGACAATGTATATATTCTTCAACTTTAGATAAGAATAGTAGTAAATACTGTGGACCTGAAGATGCTAAAAAAATTGGGGGCAATGTCCCCGGAGATGACTATACAAAAAATAGACCTGATCTTGAAAAAGATACTATAATAACAAACATAAATAATCTTATGAATAAATGTGTTAATCCTATAAAAGACAGATTTCCAGATACAGTTATAACTTCAGTTTATAGAAGTAAAACTTTAAATGAATATATAGGTGGAGCATCAGAAAGTCAACATATGTATGGATATGCTTCTGATTTAGTAAGTATTAATACTTTTGAATCACATGAAATATTTAATTGGGTTATTGATAATGGAATAGATTTTGATCAAATGATTTGGGAATTTCCAGAAAAAGGTAAAGGAGTAAATGGTTCTTGGGTTCATATATCTTATAAAAGTGGTAATAATAGAAAAAAATTAACTTTAGCTTCAAAAAATTCTTCTTTACATGCAAGGTATGGGGGAACAGCCACTTCAGCAGGATATCAACATGATATAATAAGAGCATACCCTGAATATCTAACAGAAAAATCAGAAAATGCTGTACCTCCTGTATCAAAACATCCAAACGCAGATCAAGTAGAACCTAATAGAGGATATTATTATACAAAAACGGGTTTTGAAGGAAGTGTTATAGTTAAAGATGATGATATGAATGTAATATACACAGGAAAAAGTTCATCAGGATCACCAGAAGAATTAATTCAAGAAGCTAAAAGCGCATTAAAAACATAATAAAATGAGTTATAAACCAGACGCCCCCGGAATATATCAAGGAAAACAAGTAATAATAAATTCAGACAGATTATTATTTAATGCTAAAAATGATTCTATTTTATTATTTTCAAGTAAAGCAATAGGATTTAGTACTAATGGTAGTATTCATTTTGATACTAGTGATAAAAAAGAAGGAAAAGAACCAAGTAAAGTAATAATAAATTCTCCCAATATTTATTTAGGATTAGATTATAGAGGAGATCTCCCAACAGAACCTGCAGTATTAGGAGATTATTTAGGAGACATATGGTTGTCAGATTTATTAGAAACACTTGAAGGTTTAATAGATGATTTAATAACAAAAGTAGCATTTATATCTACAGCTCCAGGATCCCCAACGGGTCCTAACCCCGCAAATCAAGGTATGTTATCCTTAAGAAAAATGCAAATACAAGATTTAAAAGATAATATTCAATTATTTAAAAGTAAAATAACAAAAATAGCATAAAATGGCAACAGCACAAATAAGAAGTTTAATTAATACTCAAATAGATAAACAACTTTATAAGGCTAAAAAAGACTTAAGAAACCAAGGTACAAAACAAGTTCAAAAAGTAAAAGAAAGATTACCAAGTAAAGAAGAATTAAAAGATAAATTAATATCTGAATCCTGTAGTTTAAAAGCTCAAGATAAAATGACAAAAATATATGAAAAACTTATTAAACTTATAGATAATTTATTAAAAATACCAGAAAAAGGATTAAAAGTAGTTAGAAATATAGACAAAAAATTAAAAAAAATAAGAGATAAAATAATTCCTAAAATAAAAAAAATATTAGATTTTTTAAATAGTAAAGTAATACCAGCTTTATTAATAGTAGTAATAGCAGCAGAAATAGCCCTAGCAGCCTCTTCAGGACCTGCAGCTAATGGAAAAGTTATTGATACTATGGGGGAGAAAAAAAGATTAATTTTAGGTAAAATAAAAGAATATTCAAAAATGGCTATAACAATGTTAGCAGCTTTAAATCCAATTGTATTTGCAATAGAAAAATTATTTAGTATTATGGAAGTTGTAATTAGAGTAATTCAAGGAATAATAGCTTTAATAAAAAAACTAAAAGATTTTATCATATTTTTATATAGGAATTATATTAAAAAATGTAATATAGCTGATCAAACTCCTATAGACAATGAAGGTAATATAAATCCAAATTTATTAGATGAACAAATTCAAGCAGCAATAGATAAAGCAGCTACGGGGACATTAACAGCTACAGATTCTAAAAATATATCAGATAAAATGTCTTTATTTTATAATGATCTTTTAGAGGATCTTAAAGAAGATGGTAAAACCAAAATCATAGAAAGACTAACCCAAACAGAAGATGACCTTCGCACAAGCTATGAAGTTAAAACAGTACCAATACCTTAAAAAAATTTATATTTATTAACAAACATAAACAAACATGAAAGCAAAAACTTTTGAAAATCTAATTAGAAAAGTAGTTAGAGAAGAAATCGATTATTCGTTACGTAGAGAAATTAAAACACTTAAAGAAGATTTACGTGATGAATTAAAACCAATAATAGTAGAACATAAAGAAAAAATAGTTGAAGTTCCTAATAACTTAACACCACAAGTAACAAAAAATTCTTTAAAAGAAAAAATTATGGGGTCAAATCCTATATCTAAAAAACAAATAGTAAACCAAAATTATACATCTAATAGTTCTTTAAATGATTTATTAAATGAAACAGCACAAGGAGATACAAATACAGAATCAGGAAATTCATCTGTAAGTATGGCACAACCATTTGCATCAGGAGCTCCCCTACCAATGGATACAGCGGGTATGCCTGAATCAGTGGCAAATGCAGTAACAAAAGATTATAGTGGTTTAATGAAAGCAATAGCTAAGAAAAAAGGAAGATAATAAATGCCAATAGTAAACTCTATAAGAAGAATAAACCCATTAGATCTTAACAAAAATGTTAAAATAGGGGTAGCTTTTCCTCTGGATGATGCTAATATGTTCTCAGGAACTCAAACGGTTAAAGATCAAATAAAAGCTAATTTAATAAATGTTTTATTAACTCAACCAGGAGAAAGAGTAAATGAACCTAATTTTGGGGTAGGATTAAAACATTATCTTTTTGAACCAAATGTTAATAAAGATAGTCTAAATGAAATTATAAATACTCAAATAAATTATTATATACCTGAAATATCATTAATAGACACTGTAGTAAACGCAACAGACAATGAATATAAAATATTCATAAAAATAATATATAGTATTAAATCAAATAAAGAAGTAGATGCAATACAACTTAATTTTAATAACTAATGGCATATTCAAAAACATCAAATAAAACTCAAGATAAAGATGTAAAATATCTAAGTAAAGATTATAATTCTTTTAAAAACCAATTGATGGAATTTGCAGAAGTTTATTTTCCTAATAATTTTAATGATTTTAGTGAAGGTAATCCAGGAATGATGTTTTTAGAAATGTCAGCTTATGTAGGTGATGTTTTATCTTTTTATACAGACACACAATTAAGAGAATCTTTTTTATTATTAGCCCAAGAAAAAGAAAACCTATATAATTTATCTTATGCTTTAGGATACAAACCTAAAGTAACAGCAGCATCATCAGTAGATTTAGATTTATTTCAATTAGTTCCTTCTATAAACATAGGGGGAGAATATTTACCTGATTATAGTTATACTTTAAATGTAGAAGCAAATTCATCTTTTAATTCAACAGAAGGACCTACATTTACTATAACAGATGATGCAAGATTTGGTTTTTCTTCTTCTTTTGATCCTACAACAGTTAGTATTTATCAATATGATGGTTCAAATAACCCCGAATATTATTTATTAAAAAAAGTAGTAAAAGCTATATCAGGAGAAAGAGTAACACAAACTTTTACTATAGGGGATGCTGAACCTTTTAAAACTTTAAATATATTTAATCCTAATATTATTTCTATTGAAAAAATAGAAGATTTAGATGGAAATATATGGACAGAGGTACCTTATTTAGCTCAAGATACTGTTTTTGAACAAATAACAAATAATGCATCAAATGATCCTGAATTACATGCTTATAACCAACAAACACCTTATCTTTTAAAATTAAAAAAAGTACCTAAAAGATTTGTATCTCGTATTAAAACAAATAACACTTTAGAAATCCAATTTGGACCAGGCTCAACAGATAAAACAGATTCAAGTATAATACCAGATCCTAGTAATATAGGATTAGGAATTAATGATGGGAGAAGTAAATTAGATGTAGCATATGATCCTTCAAATTTTTTACACACTAAAGCTTACGGAGAAATACCAGCAAATACAACACTAACAGTTACTTATATTGTAGGAGGAGGATTAAATGCAAATGTTAATGCAAATACTATTACAGAAATAAACACTTTACTTTCTTCAAATAAAATAAATTTAAACTCAGGAATGTTAGGATTTGTAAAAAGTTCAATGGCTGTTAATAATGTAGAACCAGCAAGAGGGGGAGGAGCAGGAGAAACAACAGAAGAAATTAGACAAAATGCAATGGCTAATTTTAATTCTCAACAAAGAACAGTAACAAAAGATGATTATTTAATCAGAACTTTATCTATGCCCCCTCAGTTAGGAAGAATATCTAAAGCTTATATAACACAAGATGATCAAATTTCTCCTTTAACAACTGAACCTAATCGTATACCAAACCCCTTAGCTTTAAATTTATATACTTTAGGATATGATGCAAATAAAAATTTAACAAACCTAAACACAGCTACAAAAACAAACCTTTCAACTTATTTAGAACAATATAGAATGCTAACAGATTCTATTAATATAAAAGATGCATTTATAATTAATTTTACTCTTGATTTTGAAATTACAACTTTTAAAAATTATAATAATCAAGAAGTAGTAATAAACTGTATTAATGAAATAAAAGATCATTTTAATATAGATAAATGGCAAGTCAATCAACCTATTATCATTTCTGAAATAGAAAACTTAATAGCAGGAGTAACAGGAGTTCAAACAGTAGAAAAAGTAAAACTTAAAAATAAAAGTGGAGTAATATCAGGTTATTCACAATATAAATATGATTTTGAAGGAGCTACTAAAAAAGGAGTTATATATCCTTCATTAGACCCAAGTATTTTTGAATTAAAATCCCCAAACACTGACATTAAAGGACGTGTAACAACTTATTAAAATGGCATACTACTCAATATTTCCAGAAATAGACACAACATTATATAGTCATCCTGATAGAACTTTTATGAACACAGGAGGAGACGAAATCTTAGAACTTGTAAAAGAAAGAGGAACTACTAATTCAAGACACTATCCATCAAGAATTCTTGTTAAATTTAAAAATGAAGAAGTTAAATCAGTAATTTCAGACACTATTGGTTCTTTAAAATTTAATGATGGAACAACAAAAGCAGCTCTTCAATTAACAACTGTAGAACCACAAACTTTAACACATATTCTTAATATACAAACTTTTCTCGTGTCTCAATCATGGCATGAGGGATCTGGTAGATATTCAAATTTACCTACAAGTTCAAATGGAGCAACTTGGGTATATAGAGATAATAGTACAACCCAAACAAAATGGGCAACAGCAAGTTTTGCAGCGGGATCAACAGGATCTATTGAAAATGGAATAGGATTAAAATTAGGTGGGGGAAGTTGGTACACTGGTAGTTGTTTTACTGCAACTCAACAATTCTTAAATAATGATAGTTTAGACATTAATATGGATGTAACTTGTTTAGTTCAAAAACATTCTGCAAGTTTATTTGCAAATGACACTTACCCAACAGGTGTAGCTAATAATGGATTTATTATAAAACATCCAGATTCGGTTGAAGTAAATACATCAAGTAGTTTTGGAGAAATGCAATATTTCTCAGTTGATACTCATACAATATATCCTCCAAAATTATGTTTTAAATGGGATGACAGCATACATACTAAACAATCTATATCTAAAAAAAGTGGAAGTTTAAATGTAACTTTATATAAAAACAAACAAGAATTTAATCAAAATGATGAAGCTCTTCTTAGAATTCATGTCAGAGATAAATATCCTAATAGAACATTTTCAACAACATCAAATTTTTTAAATGCAGGATTTTTTACAACAAGTTCTTTTTATAGTGTAAGAGATGCTTACACTGAAGAAGAAGTTATCCCTTTTGATGATAATTTTACAAAAATGAGTGCTGATTCAGAAGGAATGTATTTTAAATTATATATGAAAGGTTTACAACCAGAAAGATATTATCGTATTTTATTTAAAAATAAAAACAATGATGGTATTACTATATATGATAATGATTATCATTTTAAAGTAGTTAGATAATGGCTACTAAACCAAAAAATATAAGTCCAAAAAAGACACCTAAATTTAAGAAAAATCTTCCTAAATCAATTAAAAATAAAACATTTTTAAAGGGAGAAAAAATTGAAAAAATAAAATTAGCTTTTAAAAAATCAAAAATTAAAGATAAAAAAGCTATTATAACTTTAAATAAAAAAGCTTATAATAATAAACAAACTATGGATTTTGTTAATAGTTCTTTTTCTGAACTTATAAAATCTAAAGATAAAGTTTCTATACAAAAATTTTTTGATATTTATCGTGACTTGTTTTATGATATTCCCAAAAAAGGAGAAAAATCTCATGAATCTCTTATAATTCAAAGTAAAGAATATATAAATAATTATGTAGATTTTAGAGATGCACAAATAGAACAATTATTAGATGAGTTAGAATTAAAAGAAGACGAACTCAGCCAAAAACAAACCCCTACAACAGCAGAACATATATTTTATACAAATGGTACCTTTTTACGTACACATGGGTTTGACACAGAATATATAGATGGTGTTCCCCAAGGCCTTCCTATTTGGGTTATGCAAGAAGGAATGAGAAGAGAATTTAAAAATTATGATGTTTATAAAATAGCAAAAAAAGCAGCCGGGTTCACTAATATGTTTTTTGATGTTGATAAACAAGAACTTATGGGGGATAAAGATATTGATATATTAGAATTATTACATACAACTGATTTGAACTATTTACCCACAGGAAGAGATATTACAAATGAAACTGATCTTAATTTACCTTCTGGCCCAGATAGAAAAATAGATATTAATTTATCAGATATATTAGATTATTATAAAGCAGATTTAACTTGTTTAGAAGGATCAAGTATAGACCCAAACGCTGTTCAACCAGAAAATTATGCAGTAGACCACGATTTAAAAGATACATGTTATGTAAGATATTGGGTACTTAATGGTACTAGAACTACATCTCGAAGGTTTGATCCTGGTGAAACTATTCAAGCTTATTTTAGAAAAGACAATGCTGATGTAAGTAATTATTATGGAGAGGAAAATGAAGGTTTAAGTGACGTTGTTTTTCAGTCACTTTCAGGGGATGAGGACGGTATATATGACATGGAGGGATATATAAGATTCGATTATGACCATCCTGAAAATACACCAACTAAATATGTAAATACACCACTTATAGCAGCAACTTCATTACCTAATTACATAGAACCAAAATATAGTAATTATGGTACTCGAATGTATCAAAGATATGGTTATGGAGACCAAAGACCAGCTGATGGTTCTTATAAATCTGCTATACCTGATAGATTATGGGAACAAGTATTAAACGATCCAAATAATGCTTTTTATAATCGGACGTGGGCATGGAGTAAAGCTGAAAATTGTGATAATTCAATTGGATCAATCACAGGTGGATATTTAGGTGGAGAAGGATCAGGGGGAAATATTTATCTTTGGTGGGATGGAGACGCAGAAACAACACGTTATGTAGTTAATGTAGGAAGAAGACTGGCAGGTATGTTTAGAGCTGAAAGAGGTTTCTTTGCGGTTTTAGATAAAGATTATAAAGGTTATAGTTCTTTAAGTAATGATAGATTAAAAAAATCTAAGAAAAAAATAGCAACCCCTTATAGCAATAATTTAGAACAATTAGATCTAGCATTAGAAAATAATTATGCAAGAAGATTTCCAACTACAGAAGGAGGTTTTTATATCCCTTATGAATATTGGGAGGAATATGGTTTAGAATAATATGGAAAAATTAGAATTAAATAAAACTATATATGGAGCCACAAAGGCTTATGATTCTTTAGATGAAGAATTTAATGAATTTATATTAAAAACTTATACAATAGATGATTTATTTGATGCTTATAATTATTTATTTTATGATATAATAAAAGAGGGAAAAAAACATTCTCATTTTAATATAATACAAGAAAGTATAAGATATGCAGGTGAACCTATAAACCCTAAAGATAATGATATAAGTGATTTATTAAGTCAAATAAAGGAAATGGAAGATGAAATATTTTCTATAGAAGATAAACACAACTATTTTCAAAATGGATCGGTTCTTAGAGCAGAAAATACTGATTTAGATTATTATATGCAATCAGGTAGAAGAAGACAACTTAATGATGGTGGAGCTATGAAACTTATAAAAAGAAGAGTAGGAAAAAGAGACGTCCCAACTGAAGATTTTGTTATAAGAGTAAGTGGTGATTGCATAGCAGGTATATTAGCAGGCCCCCCTATTAATAAAATAGATGATTTAAATATAAATATAATGGAATTAAATAGATTTGATGAAAGACAATTTGAAGAAGAATACTAATAATGGCTAAAATTACAAACATATCATCAGAACAATTATTAAAAATTGATTCTATTTCATCTAAAGTTATTAAAAAAACTTTTGGTAGGAAAGAAGACATAGTAGAATTACACATTTATGATGTTAATGATAATCTTTTATATTCAGAAAATAATTTTACAGATTATATTTTAGATGAACCTGAAGAAACTTCTCCTTCAACTCCTTTAATTGCAACAACTAAAGAACCAAGAATAGTTAAACCAGATGCAAAAGGAGCAGGAGAAAGAGAATATATTCCTGGACCTAATGGTTCTAGAGAGGGTTATTATTTTAACACAGGAGAACAAATGGTATGGGTAACTGCAAAACCTTCTCCATCTACAGGAGTAAAATCAGAATTACTATCTCATATTAATATAGACCCAACGACAGTATTAAATGAAAGAGCTTATGTAGCGGGTAAATATAAAATTAAATTAAACATTCAAAGAAATAAAATATTTAATTTAGATACTAATCCTTTTAGTATTAAAGAAATATCTCCTACTCGTAGAGAAATTAGATCAATTACCCCCTTAATAAAAAATCCAACTTTTGATAAAGCAGTTAATCTTTTCATATCAGAAATTGAAACATCATCATATTTTAAAAGTATTATTTTAAATTTTGGGTCTAATATTAATATTGTAGGAATAAATGTTTTATTAAACAAAAATTCTAATAAACATGAATTATTAATAAAAACCCTAGACCCATTACCTTCTTTTATAACAACAAGTTCAACATTTAAGATAATTGAAGCTGTAATAGATCCTATAGTAATGATGGTTGATTTAGGAGAACCTGAATTTAATGAAGTAGGAGTTATTCCTTTACAAGGACCTAATTTTAAAATAGATATTAGAACTAACAATTCAGTACCTTCTAGTTATAAAAATTATAATGAATTATTAGAATATAGTTTAACTTCTTCATATCAACATCTTTTAAACCAATTAGAAAATAAAGAAGTACCACAAATAAATTATGATTATATAAGACCTATATCCTCAAGTACAGAAACAATTGATGTTCCATATCATTTTGAAAATTTTGTTCATTTTGGTAGTGCAACTGAACGTTTAAAAAACTTTGAATATAAATTAAGTTTACTTGAATTATATAACAGACAAATAGGGGAGATAGAAAGCATTACAACCACTATCCCTAATGTTGCATTAAATAATAAAGAATCACTTGTTTCTAAAAAAACCAAATTAATAAAAGGACTTGATGGATATGAACAGTTTTTATATTATGAAACAGGATCTAATAAATTTACTTGGCCTAAACATACTTCCACAAACACAGGATCTCTTCTCCATTCAGTTACTTCTTCAACTGCTTTAACTTGGTTAGGAAGTGAAAATAATAATAATCCTTATTATGGTGGTCAATTATTATCAGCTTCTTTATTTGATTTTCAAAATGAATATGGGTTAATAAACTTAGTACCTAAACATATTGTAGATAACCCTGACAATAATTTTTATGGAACTTTTACACATATGATAGGACAACATTATGATCATATTTGGACCCATATAAAACACTTAACAGAATTAAATAATACCCACCACACACAAGGTGTATCAAAAGATTTAGTTTATTTTACTTTAAAAAGTTTAGGTATAGAAACTTTTGATCAATTTGAAAATAGTAACTTAATAGAATATATTTTAGGAGAAGGATCAACAGGAAGCTTACATTATGATACTCCAAAAAACCAAACATTAATAACAGCTTCATATTCTTCAACTCCAAAAGGAGATATAACAAAAGAAATTTGGAAACGTTTATACCATAATGCTCCTTATCTACTTAAAACTAAAGGAACAGAAAGAGGTTTAAGAGCTTTAATGAGTTGTTATGGAATACCTTCAACTATTTTAAATGTAAAAGAATATGGAGGACCTGTAAAAGATCAAACAAACTATAAATGTTTTAGTTATGATAAATCATCTTTATCATTATATGGAAGTTCAAGTAATAGTAGTTATTTTTTAAAAACTGGATGGCATTCTCCTGAGACAGAAAAATTTACTACTACTGAAGAAAGCAATCAAAACGCAAAAACAGTAACTTTTAGGATTAAACCAGAAAGATCAGCTGATCAATATCATTTATTTACTTTATCAGGATCATCTATTTCTAATAGGGGAAGAAATCATCCCCATTTAATTTTAACTCCTTATACAGGAAACGATATATCATCTTCGGGAGATTCAACACAATATGGTAAATTAGATTTATACACAGGTAGTGCTTTAATAGCTTCAACAAATAATTTTCCTATATACAATGGAGATTTTTGGAATATTTTTATAGGAAGAGAAGTAGATGAATCTAAAAAATATTATAATTTTTCATCAAATTATTATGTTGGTACAATGAAATTTGGGGCTTATCAATCAAACCATTTAAAAAATGTATCTTACCATACTTCTAGTTTTGATATGGTAGGAGTAGGTGTGGGTATTGAAACAGTAAAATGGGCTTGGGGTAATGATAATTTAGGTACAACACCCGAAGGAGCAGATTATGTTTATTTTTGTGGTGTTGAAACAAATGGTAGCGCAGGTTATGAGTTAGTAGATACTTTAGGATACACAGGATCTCTTCAAGAAGTAAGATATTATTTCCCATCAGCTAGTAAAGATATTTTAAACCCAAAAACATTAGAAATACAAGCATTAGACCCTTTTATATATGCAGGTAATACTACATCATCTGCATTTGATGATTTAATTTTTAGATCTCCTTTAGGTAGTAATTTAGTTGAGTCATCTCAAACAATAAATCTTTTAAGTCATCATCCTAATTCAGATGTAGAATATATACTTAAATCAAGTATTTCAAGTAGTGCGTCAAGTGTAAAATATAAAGAAGTAATAGAAACTCACCATTTACCTACTCCAGACACAGTTGGTGCCTCAATGACAAGTGAAAAAGTTAGAATAGATGAAGGAACCATAGATGATGATATTTTATCTCATGTTGTAAGATCTGAAACATCTACTTTAGATAGACAACCACAAGATTTTGAAGATTTAGGAGTATTTTTCTCACCTACAACAGAAATAAACGAAGAAATAATTTATAATATGGGAGCTTTTAGGTTAGATGATTTTATAGGATCCCCTTTACCTTCAGCTCAAACAGCTTCCCTTTATACAGATTTAAGACATTTAAGAAGAGATTATTTTAAAAGAGTAAAAAGAAGCTTTAATTATTGGGATTATATAAAAACAATACAATATATAGATCATACCTTATTTAAATTAATAGAACAATGGGTTCCTATGAAAGCTAATTTAAAAACAGGTCTTTTAATTGAACCACATTATCTTGAAAGAACTAAATTTCCAAGAGAATTACCAGTTATAGATGATGGTCAAACAATGATATCTGGTTCTTATAATACTTTTGAATTTCAGTTGGATCCCGAAAGAGCTTTTACTATAGATGGGGGAGTAGGAGGAGGAAGTGTTACAACTACAAATAACTTTAAAAAGGGTATTTCTCAAAGTAATGGTTTAAGATTAGAACAAGGAACCAATTTTACTATAGATGTATCAGGACATATATTAGATGAACAACAAAATATAGCACAAGCTCCTATAACACCCTTTAACTCTACAACAGGTAAAGGAGATGATTATATTGCTTATAGATCAAGTACTTTATTAGGAAATGCTACAAAAGGAAGAGGCTCTAATAAGTATTATAAATTTGGAACACATCACTTTATAACAAAATATTCTTCTTAAAAAAATAAATGAATAATACAAACTATAAAAATGAGTTATAACACACTTTGGCAAAAAATGAGCCTTCAATATATAGATGCTATAAAGAAAGCATCGGGGTCTAATCATTTCCCTCTAATGTATTCAGCAGAATTTGATGATGCATTAGTAGATGCAGCCCATTGGAAAAACCCAAGATGGGCAGGTTCAAAATTAACAGGATTAAGAATAAATGAATATCATGGAATTGATCCCTTTATAGATCAAAAAAATACTTCAAGCGCTGAATATTTAGGACAATATATACAATCTAGTAGTAATGAAAGTGTGTGGGGAGGAGATATATCTTATGGTTTAAATCCTGTAATCAATAGAGAAACAACAGCCATTTATATAGCAAATACAGTTATAGGAGGAACAGAAAATCCTAAAAGATATGCTACATTAGAAGGTCATTCATATGTTGGTGTTAACAAAATATTAGTAGTTAATAAAGAAGATAATACAGTTAAAGTTATAGACAGAGAAACAGAACCATATGATAGTTTTCATAGATTTATAACACAAGATTTTCCAACGGGAGCTAAACTTAATATTAAAGTTTTAGATGAATCAATTCAATCAGACTTAGAGGGAGATTATAGTGTTAGAATGAATAAAGGATTTTTATTAAGTACTTTTAGTTATTTAAATTATGTAAATGATAATTGTAGTGGTTCAGGAGTTTCTTGTCAGGAAGGTGTTACTATTTATAATAGTCCCTTAGAATTATTTGATCAATCAGATATGGGAGACACAGGAGGAGGTTCTAACGCAATAGATGCGTTAGTTGTTATAGATAATCCTAGACTATCTTTTAGATTTGGTTATAAATCTGATGATAATGCACCAACTCAAACCTTTGATACTAATGGTCAAGGAATGTCAGGTTATGGACAACTTGCAAATAGAGATTTTTCCCCAAATTATTCAGGAGCTACAATAGGAAATAATAAATTTACAAAACAATATTATACAGGAAGTAATACATTCCCTCCATCAAATATAGGGGGAGATGGCGCTTTCTTTTCAGCAAGTAGATTTATAATAAATGATACTTTAACTTATTTAAATAAAAATTTCGATAAAACAGAATTACATTTAACAATAAATAAAGGAACTTTAGATTTTGCTCCTGGATTCAATGATGAAAGAAGTATGGGTACTTTTGAGGTAGATAGAGGATATGGAGAACTTTCAACATTTTCTTTAAATGATGAAGCTAGTGGTTTTATTGGTACAAATACCGCTGGCCAAACTCAAGCTTTAGGAGATTTTGTGGGACATAATACTCCTATACATCATATATTACAATTAAAAGGAACACCATCTTTTACTCCTATAGGTAATGGAGTTTCAATAACTGAAGACCATGTAGTTTTATTAGACGTTGCAACTGATTCACAAGCAGTAAAAGTAGATCACCAAAGACGAACATTTTGGAATGGAAATGAAAATCCACGTGTATTAAATTATTCAGGTTCAGCAGCTTATGAACTTTCATTTTTAGATAAAGATCATACACTTATAGTAAATGTAGATAAACCTACAGAATTATTTAAAGGGATTGGAACTTTAGGAATGGTTTTAATACCAGAATATTTACACCCAACAATAAAAAGTAATTTAGAATATTACTTAAAACAAGGAGGAATATTAACAAAATCAACAACTTTTCAACCTAAAAGATAAAAAATTAACATTTCTTAAATTAATTTATATTTATAACAAAACACAATAACAATGGGATATTTAGACAGTTCAACAATTACAGTAGATGCAATTTTAACAAAAAGAGGTCGTGAATTATTAGCACGAAATGATGGTTCTTTTAAAGTAACACAATTTGCTTTAGGAGATGATGAAATAGATTACACTATGTTTAATGAAAACCATCCTAATGGTTCTCAATATGCAGGAGAAGCAATAGAAAACATGTCTCTTATAGAAGCAATTCCAGATGAAAATCATATAATGCGTCATAAATTAATAACATTAGATAGAGGAACATCTATAATACCATTTATTGACGTTGGTATAAACATTATAAAATTAGCTATTGGTGGAACTTATTCTCTTACTCCTAAAACACTTAATTATAATGGTGTATCAACAGGATTAGCAGAACCAAATGGATATAATTATACTATAGCAGATAGAAGATTAGTTTCAAGATTTACAGCAACAGGAAACCAACAACCAAGAGCAAGAATGTCTCAACCTTATTCAACAACAGCAGTTGGAGAAAGTGTTAGTGGAAATTCACTTAGTGTCACTGGAATTAGTGCAACTTCCTTATTTGGATCAAATACAAAATTATTAACAACCCTTACAATAGAAGGTAGAAATACAGGAGCTA
>TARA_R110001592_G_scaffold153602_1_pt1 | contig 15786 bp, 38 predicted proteins | sample TARA_R110001592 | Tara Oceans TARA_R110001592 (sample SAMEA4398387) | marine metagenome | biome: Polar Biome; feature: [SRF] surface water layer (ENVO:00010504); material: water (ENVO:00002006), including particulate matter (ENVO:01000060) such as... | depth 5 m
ATATTTTACTGAACAAGAATGTATTATTGCAAAGGAAAATTATATGAAGGCCTATAAAGAAAAATCAAAAGGGTATAAAAAAATAACAAAAACAGAAGCTTTTTGTATACCTTTTAATTCTTTTCCATTAACAACTATGAACAATATTAATACATAATGTCTGACTGGGATAAAGAAAAAATAATGATAGGCGAATTAAAAACTGATGTTCATTATATTCGTGAAGATATTACAATAATGCAAAAACAAATTAGAGATTTGAATCAAACTAGCAACATGGGAATCGGTGGACTTAAAGTGGCGCTATTTATTGGCGGAATTTTAGGTGCTATTTGGACTTTTTTTAAGTTGATGGATTGATGGTGCTGTAAGTAAGACTCGAACTTACGACTTCTACCTTACCAAGATAGCGTTCTACCCCTGAACTATTACAGCAAGGGTTTTATGAAAATATTATGCATATCGGATACACATTATCCGTACGCACATCAAGATCATTTACACTTCTTAAAAGAAGTTAAATCAAAATACAAGTTTTCTCCAAAAGATAAATATATAATGACGGGTGACGAATTGGATTATTCAGCTTTATCGTTTCACGATTCCGATCCAGATTTACCAAACAGTACAAAAGAACTTGAATTAGCTAAAGAAGATATAAAAAAATTAGAAAAAGTTTTTCCTAAATTAGATTTACTTAATTCAAATCATGGATCAATGGTTTATCGCAAAAGAAAATTTCATGGCTTTCCGCAACAAGTATTAAAAGACTACGCTGATATATTAGAAGTTAATAAAAAGAATTGGAAATGGCACGATAGTTTAATTATCAAAGATAAATTTGGTAGTTATTATTTTACGCATAACATGAACGCTGATTGTTTAAAATCTGCACAAGCTTTAAATTATGAGGGTTATGTACAAAGCCATTACCACTCACGATTTGAATTAAAATACTTTTCTTCGCCTGAAGCGTTACGCTGGGGTATGACTATTGGTTGTTTAATAGATAAAGACTCACTCGCTTTTGCGTACTCAAGAGTTAATATTAAAAGACCAGTTTTAGGCTGTGCCGTTATTTTAGAAGGAATTCCGCAACTTATTCCAATGGTATTGGAGAAAGGTGGAAGATGGATAGGCAAAATATAAAGACTAGGGACCCCCTAGTTCAACGAGTTCTGAAAAGAATGGCTGAACGATCTGAAAGTGGTATTAAAAAATTTGGCAACACAATGGATAAATCTGAACAAAGTTTAGAGCATTGGATAACTAATACACAAGAAGAATTAGCCGATTCAATTTTGTATTTAGAAAAACTTAAAGATGAAATTAGAAAAAAGGAGATTTTGTGGACATTGAAAAATTAAAAAATACTATTAAAAAAAATGAAGGCTTTAGAAATAAGATTTATCTGGATAGTTTGGGAAAGCGAACTATAGGATATGGCCATTTAGTAGTTCATGAAGATGATTTTTCTGAAAGCAAAGAATATACAGAGCAAGAATTATCAAGTGTATTTGACAAGGATTTTAACAAAGCTATCGAGGGTGCAAATCGTTTAGTTAATTTAGATAAATTACACGAAAATATACAAAAAGTAGTAATTGAGTGCGTTTTTGTCTTGGGTGTGACGGGTTTTTCTCGTTTTAAGCGTTGCCTCGTATCAATAGAGCAACAAGACATACAATCTATCATCAAAGAATTAAAAGACTCTAGATGGTATAAAAATCAAGCACCAAACAGAGTTCAGCATTTATGTGATACTTTAGAGGAGATTTAATGAAAATAATCATAACAGTTCTTTTAACAAGTTTAGTTGCAATAGAATTTTGCAATTTATATATTTACGCACAACAAGTAGGATATAATTTATGTTGCAACTTTTAATTAAGCCTTTACTTGGTGTAGCAGGAGATGTTGTTAAAGGAGTGGTGGCTAGTAAAAAAGCTAAAGCAGAGCAAAAATTAACAAAAATAAAAGCTGAAACTGAATTATTAAACAAGCAAATTTCTGGAGAAGTAGAGTGGGATATACAAGCAATTAAACAGGCTGAAGGATCGTGGAAAGATGAATATCTTACAATTTTGTTTAGCATTCCACTTTGTTTGTGCTTCCTGCCTTTTACAGTAGAATATGTTGAAAGAGGATTTGAAGCACTACAACAAACTCCAGATTGGTACAAATATACTTTAGGTGTAATTGTATCGGCATCTTTTGGAATTAAAGGCGCATCCAAATTCTTTAAGAAATAATGGAATTATGGGAACTATGGTTATTAATTATGGTTACCGTAAATACTATTCAAAACCTAATAGTATTTTTTGTAGGTCGTAAATTTAAAAAATAAGGAGAAAATATGAACTTAATTAAAGACTTGTGGGAACACTTAAAAGAGTGGTCTGAATGGTCAATGAAAGATTGGATTAAGGCAGGAATTGTTGCCATAATCGTAATTGTAGTTATTGGCGCAATTTAATTAAAAATGTCTATTACTTATAGGGGTGTAACTTTTAGTGGTTATTCAAAACCCAAACGCACCCCTAAACACAAAACAAAATCTCATGTTGTTTTAGTTAAAGATAATGGGAAAGATAAACTTATTCGTTTTGGTCAACAAGGCGTAAGTGGTGATAAAAAAAATACAACAAGATCAAAATCATTTAAAGCTAGACATAGTAAAAATATATCTAAAGGTAAAACATCAGCCGCTTTTTGGAGTAATAAGGTAAAATGGTAGAAAAGAAAAAAGTTTGGGAAAAAAAATACAAAGGCAAAAGTAAAAAAATTAAAGATAAAAAAGGTTATAAAAAAGCTAAAGCAAAAGCTGATAAAAAGTTTAGCAAGAATAGTCTTGTTAAAAATATGTATATTGCAACACAAATGAAAAAAGGGAAATAATATGCCATACGGAATGGGAACTTACGGATCAAAAAAAGGAAGACCAGCTAAAAAGAAAAAAGATAAGAAAAAAAAGAAAACTAAAAAGAAAAAATAATGAAAGGCGTACCTCATTACACAAAGGATGGAAAAATTTATAAAGGCAAAACTCATAAAATGTCTAATGGATCATTACATACTGGAGCAAAGCATACAAAAAATTCTAAAATATTAAGTCATAAAAAACCTAAAAAGAAAAAATGAAAATAGTTTGTGTAACTTGGCTTGATACAAATGAAAATTCTGTAGGTGGATGGATTGAAAAAGCTGATTTAGACAAGTCTGAAGTTTGTAGTATTGACTCTTTAGGTTGGCTTTATAAAGAAACTGATGATTTAATTGTTATACTAGCCGATAAAGATACTCACGATAAGGATGACTTATTTGGTAGAAGCCAAGTCATCCCTAGAGGAGTTATAAAAGATATTAAGTATTTGAGTTAATTATTACCAACATTGATAATCAGACCTAATAGCAACTTTATTTTTATCCAATTCTTTTGTTTTACTTACAGAATCTCCACCATGTATGTAATCACACCAATACATTGCAGAATCAAACTTTTTTTTATCTACAATAATTGTCCAAGATTTATAAGGTATAAAATCTTCAAATATAGGACATTTAGATTTTGATTGACATTTTTTGTTATCAAAACCACCATAATTAAAATTATAAATATTTTCTGATATTAGTAATTTTCTAAATTGTTTTTCAGTATATTCTGTTTTCATTGAATCCTCCCTATTATTATTGATTTATTGTTAAGTCATTTGCTTCAACAATAAATTCTCCATAAGTTTTATTCTTAAATTCATAAAAAGAACAATCTACTTGTTGATTATAACTTTTTTCTACAAAATTCTTATCAGTTAAATATAAAGTTCTAGTAGTTGTAATATTATCACTCATTAAAACTCCATTTTCAGTTTTACATCTTGATAAATTTGCACCTTTTTTTATTTTAAAACATTTACTCATTTTATATTTCCTTTCGTGAGTACAAAACTTGAGTACATAATGAGTACCGTAAATTTTTGCTCGTAACTGATTTCACTTGCTTATTCACAGCACTCATTTTCTTATTAATGTTTAGATTTTCTCGTATTTTCTTAAACATACGAGAATATTAGAACTTTACCAATGACTTGTAAATAGCTTATTTCTCTATATCAGGCCACAAAAAAACATATTGAGTACAGTCAGAATACGAATTACTCTATCAAAATTCAGGTAATTTAGAGATTTGCTCATTTACTGTTTCTGGAAACATATGATTATATATTGCAACTGTTTTATCACTTTTCCACCCAATTATTTCTTTTAAGTCTGCAACATTTGATTTTGCATATTTTCTTAACCAAGTTGCTAGAGTATGTCTGCATTTATGTGGAGTTTTATTTATATCAACTTTTGCTTGTTCTAACATATAACGCCAATTCATATACAAACCTTCACCATCTTTTTTATTACTCCACGCTTGGCGCCATTGAAATATATATCCTCGTTGATCGTTAACTTGTTTTAAAAATTTTAATAATGTTTTATGTATTGGTGTAGGTATTGGTCTTTGCGTTAAAGTTTTAGGACAATAAAATTTAATAGCTGGATATTTTTCATGAAAATCAATATGCTCCCATTTTACTAACAACGCTTCTCCTAAACGAACGCCTGTAAAAATTAAAAACATTAATAACAGCTTTGTTTGAAAGTGTGATGTAGATTGTAAACAACGACTCACTTCATCTGGTGTAAAATATAAAGGTTGTTTTTCTAAAATAGGTAAACGATTGACTGTCATATAAGAACAACATTTTAATTCATTAGCGCCATAATGCAAAACTAAAGAACTAATTCCAATAAATGCTCTATTAATTGAATTATTGCGTGAGGATTTTTTTTCTCTTTCATGTTCGTTTAAATCTGACCATGCACTTTTTCTTAATCGTTCATCTAAAAAATAACATTTAAACGCTTCTTTTTGTATAATCTTGTTTGTAATATCTTGAACATAATAATTGCCTAGAAATTTAACAGTTCTATCAATCATTATTTTAGTTTTTAAAGATGGTGGATTTATATCATCATCTTTTTTTAATTCAGCTAAATCTTTATATTTAATTTTAGCGTGTATTAAATTTGTTTGCTTTAATTTATTTTCAAAATTATCTACAAATTGCTTTGCAAGATTTTTATCTGTTTGAAAAGTACATATCCAAGAAAATGTTTTAGATTGACCTAAACTATTTTTATATGTGCCTCTAAATGAAAAATATTTTGATAGTTTTCCTTTTATAATCCGTTGCTCGATTTTAAACATGATAATTCTACAATCCTTTCCATATCGTATTTTGTAAAGCGTTGACGCTTTCCAATATATCTGTTTAAGGATTTCTCTTGAGGAAATCTTTCCTTAAGAGTTTTGAGAAAATCATAACAAGTTCGGCTTGATATACCTAACTCAACGCATAAATCAGATTTTGTATAAAGTCTATTAATTTCCGCCATTTTCTTTCTCCTCTTGTTCATCTTGTTCAACAAACTCTTTCATTTCTTGCGCCTTGATGTAATTTATTTGATCTTCATGATCTAAATTGTAATTTAAATTTTGTCTGCCTTTTTCTATTTCTTCTTTTTCACTAGCTGGAGTTGTAAATAAAGCTGGGTTTTGAGGTGCTGCCTTTTTCTTTTCTAACTCAGCGTACTTTTCATCATCTTTTCTTTGATGTCCTAAATATAATTGTTCGCATATCTCAGATGTACTTAATAAAACACAATCATAATCATCAAACACAATATTCCATTGAACAATTTTTCTTTCATCTTTTAATAATGATAATCGCCTTATAAAATGATGAACTGTTTTTCCATAAGCTTTAGATAAATATTCTTCCATTTTAGGTTTACCCAAAATTCTTTTTTCATCATCTTCAAAGCTTAACTCCCATAAAGGCTTTTCAAATAAATTAGTCTTAGGGTTTTTACCGCCCTCATTAATTTGTATTAATGATGTTATTTTTTTACTCATAATTCTCCATATCTGCTTTTGATGTACGCTTATAAAAAAATTCTTGATATTGCGGATGCTCGTTCATAAACATACGAGAATAAAAAGGCTTATAATTATTATTTATTTTATAATCTTTATCTGTTGTCATCATATTTGTTTCCCAACGAATACGATTAATAATCATTTCAGAAGATAGTTTTTTATGACCACGACTGATTGCTAGAAAAGTAAACTCTTTGAACAAAGAATATATTTCTGGATTATCTCTATGAAACTTTTGAAAGCTTGACTCAATAGGGTTTATAAAATTCATAGCTATTTGATTCATGTTTCTATTTTTACAAACTCCATTTCTTTTCTTTTTGTAGCGTTAGCGTCCATTATTAAATCTTTTGTCCACATTAAGCCCTGCATAAGAGCATAGTGTTTATCTACAATCGCTTCTGTTTCTTCAATTATCTTATCTTGCTCTGTAACTTTAATATCTATTGACGCTTTTCTTTTTGCGTCCTCTGAAGAAATTTTTTCATTACATTTAAAACGATAATAATTATATTGCTCATCTTCAGTTCTTTTTTGTATCTTTATTAAATTCTTTAAAATTCTTTTTGCGTCTTGATATGCTACAAGATTTTTATAATATTCATGCGATAGATAATTTGGGTCGTTTTTATTCATCTAAATTACTTTCCAGCTGATCTGCAACTTTTCTTAATGTTGCTATACGAACTTTAGTATTAAAATTTTTGTTTGATGTTTTATTATGACAGGAACGACATAATGCGGCTAAATTTTCTGGAAAATCTTTTGCGTTATTTTTACTACCACCCATTCCTCTGCCAGAAATATGATGAATATCGACAGCGTTCCATTCAGAGCAAACAAAACATTGATATGATTGTGATAAAACATTTCCTGTATTCCAAAATGTTGTAAAAACTTTTATATGATTTCTCATTCATTAATCCAAGCTGTTGGTATTTCACAATCAGAATATTTAAAATCAAATAACTCACACCAAATAGCGTAAGTAGTTTTAGATTTAACACCAATTTTATTTTTAGAATTAGAAAACACAAAACGAATATCGTATTTATCGCCAAATTGTTTCTTTATTAATTTATGTTTTTTTCTATCTTTAGTTAAAAATCGTCCTTTAGTTTCAATTATAATTCCATTTGGTAAAATAAAATCTGGTCTGTAATAAGCAATTTTTTCTGGTTTTTTATAATTAATTTTAAGTGTTTCATATTTAAACAAAACTTTTAAATCTTGTAATTGCTTTGCAACTCTTTCCTCTAAACCTGATCTATACTTGTTCAATTTTAATCCTATCTGCATTACGAGGGTGCTGGTTTAAATGGTGGCAAACAGTAGCGTTATCTTTTCCAATACATCTACCAATTACTAAATTTGAGTGTGCTGTATGTTTTTTAGCTAAATGAATATAATCTCTTCTAGCGTCAATTAAACTTTTCTCTCTTCTGTTACTGTAAAATTCAACATTACTGATTTCATAATATTCTAAAACTTTTGCAATTATTCTTTGTAAACTTGAAGGCGTATGTATTTCTCCTAAAAGCAAAGGTTTAAAATCTTTGTACATAGTATGCTCTGCAATTCTTTTTAAAACCTTTGCTTGTTCGTTACTAAATTGTTTTCTTACTTTTTTCATTAAAAGGGAATATCCTCCTCATCATCATTTTGTGAGTGAGATTTTTGCATTTGTGCTTTTTGAAATTCTGGTGTTCCCATTATTTGCGAAGGGTCCCTTGGCGTATATGATTGAGAACTTTGTTGTGTTGCTTGTGGCTGTGCTACTGATACATCTTTTTTTTCAGAAATTTGTATTGATAATGAGCCATCCTCATTTTTCCATAATCCTATTTGATGTTTAGTTCCTTTTTTAAAAGTATAATCTTCTGGAAATACATCATCTGGATATGAGATTGATGAATTTTGAAAAGCCGGTTTATTATCTCCCGGCTCTTTATAATTATTTTTAAATAGTCTGATCTTGAGTGGATTCATGATTAAATACCTTTTTGTTTGTGTTGCGTATTCTTACTCCAGTTGCGGTGTAGTTATCTTGTCTTGTAGTTTTACTGCCATCAAATCTTTTATTTTCTTGTTCATCAACATCAACTTTATCACCCGTTGGAATTAAGAATAATGCTCTCATGAACTGTTTTAATGTGTATGATTGGGCGGCTCCCATGGCTTGCCCACCAGTAAATGGAACAAACTGATTGCGTGTAAAAGTTTTATCCCAAACATAGCCATCTTTATGTGATAGCGTAAACTCATAAACTATATGCAACCATTTTTTAGCGTCACCAATTACATCACAGCTTAATTCACTGGGTGCAATTATTAAACCATGCTTTGCACATAAAGGATTTAACGCTTCTAAAAACTTATCTATGTTTACATAATCATATTTAGCAAACTCATTTTTAGTAGTGTTCTCTAATTTTTTAACATCAGCCATAACACCATTGATTGCTGTAAGAACAGGATTAGTATTTTGAATTTGCCTCAAACTGCTTTTAATTAAATTGCTTTTAATTGTATTCATATTTATTTTTTCCTTGCTAATTTGCTGATTTGCTTATCCAAATCAAACGCTTTTCTTAAAGTTTTAAAATACTTAAAAGCATATTTTAAATCATCTTTAGAAAATTCTTTTATCTCTGTTTCAGTATTGTCTTTTGGAAAACGACAAATAATAAATTTTTCAATTTCTATATTTTGATTTTCTTTTATTAGCTGTGCATATGCAGATCCCTGAATAAGATAATCGGGATAAATTGCCTTTGAGGTTTTAAAATCCACAAGAATATATTTGTCATCTTTCTTAACAAGCAAATCGGGGGTCCCACCATATAAATATTTCTCTGAACAAAAATTTTTTTCTGTCCAAATAATTTCAAAACTACTCACCACTAAACTCCTTCCACCATGTTAAAAATTGATTAAAACAACGCTTTACTTTTTCATCTTTTGGCAATTCATAATATTCTTGCTTTATGTGAATTTCAGCCAAATCATGAAGTGCTGTTCCTATATCACCAGCTTTTTTTAATTCATCATGATATGATTTGCCATCTAGTCCAAGTTTATTAGCCCAGATTATTAAACCTGTTGCATTTTTAAATCTCCCTAGAACAGTTGTAACACTAGGTATTTTTTTATTATCAACTCTATAATCTACAGTTGGCATATTTTACTTTAAATGTGTGTTGCTCTGCTTCCCAAGAAACAGTTATTGTTTTAGTAAAGGGCGTAAATCTTAAAAGTAAACAACAGAGGAAATTAACTTTTAAGTGAACAACAGCACATAACCCGTTCAAGCTGAAAGGAATTAAATTTCTTGAACTCAAAAATGCTTTATCTACGCCCTTATTTCTCATATGCTTATTTGCAAAATCTCTTATGTGAATATTGGTGCGTTGAGGCACTCATAAGAAAGTTTTGAGTATTCAAAGTTAAACATATGAAAACTTTATTATTCATGGTGTAGCGACTAAAATAAACCAAAACAAAATCACTACAGTTGGTATTGCAATCAATTTTAAAATTAATCGCATATATAATTTTTTATAATCAATCATCTTGAACTCCGCATAGTTGCGTTCATATGTTCAGCAATTAAATTGCTCTGAACATGAGTTAAAGATAATTGCTTAGCCGATCGTTCACGACACTCTTTTTTTAATGCAAGTTCCTTAAAAGCTAACTCTCTTCTTTGTCTTGAGGATAACTTTGGGACTTTTCTGCCAAATATTGTCATACTTATTTCCTTCAAGTAATGTGATATTTTGCTTATCAAAATAACATTGTAGAAATCACAACTTTTATAATTAATTGTGTTTTTTTTACAACAATATGGTCATTATTGTTACTTTTGTCTAAATTCAAGCACTTTTTTAAGCAAATTTAAGCAATTTTAAGAATTAGTTGGTATTGTAAGGAAAAGATATATAACTATTTAATGCTTTACACATTGAAACAAGCAATAAAACATAGTTGTTATTCACAAAAACAAATAGCACAAATAATTCATGTAGATAAATTTCATTTTAATAAACTTATTAATAATCAAGAAAATATAAGTAACAAGATCATACAAAAATTAATTAAAATAAAAGAACTTGAATTAAAAGAATGTGATTTAGTTGAAGAAAACAGAAATAGAAATGAAAGACCTTTTAACAGACAAGTATCAGCTAGTTCTTATTGGACTAAATAATTAAAAAAGACAAGAGCCGAATAACTCCGTTTATCTTGTCTTTATGAAACTACATATAATGTTTTAGAAAAAGCGTGAGAACTCATTCCTCACGCTTTCCGCAACATCAATTTCATTAATAAAATATTTAATTAATTCGTCAAACATGATTGTAAGCAATTTTAAGCAATTAAAAGAAAATTCTTGTAAGTTCCCTCAATGAAATAATTTTAAAGTTTCTATAAATGTTCTTGTTATGCAAATTAAATGTAACTTGTGTAATAAAACAAAAGAGTTTGATGTTTCTTTAACGAAAAAACAAAAAGAAATTTTATTATTTATTATTTCTTATAAAAAAGAGAACAAACAATCACCAACATTAAGAGAGATTGCAAAAGGTGTTAATTTAATAAGCACAAGTAACATAGATAGATATGTATTTCTTTTAAAAGATAAAAATTTTATAGATTATTTACCCTATTTACACCGAAGCATAACAGTTTTGAAAGAGCCGTTATGAATCTTTTTAACGATACTGAATTAAGTCAATCAAAGATTTTAACATCTACAGTAAAACAAGATGAAATTACTAAAGAAATTAGTACAGCTTTTGATTTTGAGTTTGATGGAAAAACTACTTTTACAATGCCTTATTTTAAAAGACCAGAAAATGATTTTAATGTTGGTTTAATAGTGGGTCCTTCTGGTAGTGGTAAATCAAATATATTAAAAGAATTTAATGAAGAAGAAAATATACAATGGGACAGTAACAAAGCTGTTTGTTCTCATTTTCCAACACATGATGAAGCAATAAATAAATTATCTGCTGTTGGATTTAATAGTATTCCCAGCTGGTTAAAACCATATCATGTATTATCAACGGGAGAAAAGTTTAGAGTTGATTTAGCAAAAAGACTTAAAGACAATGCTGTTATTGATGAATTCACAAGCGTTGTAGATCGTAATGTTGCTAAATCTTGTGCTAACGCATTAGGCAAATACATTAAAAAACAAAATTTAAAGAACATTGTTTTTGCTAGTTGTCATTATGATATTATAGATTGGCTACAGCCAGACTGGGTTTTTGACACTACATCCAACAAAGTTGTTGGAAGGAGGTGGGAAAGGCGACCCAAGATCGTATTGGAAGTTCTTCCTTGCACCAGTAAAATATGGCCACTTTTCAGCGATCATCACTATCTCACAGCAGACTGTAATAAAGGTGCAAAATGTTGGCTTGGACTCTGGGAAGGAAACCCAGTTGGATTCGAGTCAGCAATCCCTCTTCCAACAGGAACAATAGAGGGCTTATGTTACAGAGAACACCGATTAGTTATATTGCCAGACTTTCAAGGTTTAGGAATAGGTGCAAGATTTTCAGAATGTATTGGTGAAATGTTTTTAGCACAAGATATTAAATATTTTAGTAAAACAGCACACCCAAGATTAGGTGAATACAGAGAAGCAAGTAATAAATGGAAACCAACATCATCTAATAAAAAAGATCATAGTAAAGCATATATGAAAGACATTAAACGAGTTCGTGCTGGTGGAAATCTAATACAAACAGAACAAGCTTTATTAAGACATATGAACAGAATTTGTTACTCCCATCAATATGTGGGGGTCCCTAAATGAACATTAAACTTCCTTGGGTCAAATTATATTTTAGCGATTTTTTAAATGGCTGCAGAGGTCTTACACATCAACAAAAAGGAGTTTATTTTACGCTTTTTTGTTTAGCAGGCATGGAAAATGGTCGTGGTTTACCAAATAACTTTGATGAATTATGCTTAAGTGTTAACATTTATGATAAAAACCCAGAAAAAGTTGAAGAATTAAAGCATGATTTAACATTTATATTAAATAAAAAGTTTGTTTTAATTGATAATTATTATCACAATCAACGACAATTTGATGATTTTAACAATGAAGTACAAACAATTAGAAATAAAAGTGAAGCAGGAAGATCATCATCAAGAAGCAAACGCTCAACAGAACAGAAGCAAAAACTCAACAGAGTATCTGAATCTGAATCTATATCTTACTTTAATTATATATGGGAAAATATAAAACATAAACGAGGATCAAAACAAGTAGCATTAAAAAACTATTTAGCTAAAGGTTTCGATATTGATAAAGAAAAGATCATAACTAAATATAATGATCTATGTTCTACAATAACTGATACGCAATTTATTCCTCATTTTGCAACATGGATCAATCAAGAACGCTGGGAAGAAGAATTATTAGTTAAAAGTGAAAGTAAAATAGTTGAAAAAACATACAAAGATTATATTTGGATGGTAAAAAAACAAATGCGTAGCACTAGAATTTCTGATGATATGGTTAAAAAAATGTTAGATGAAAAACTTATAACAGAGAAAGAATTTAAAGCGTGGTAAGTAAAAAAAAGAAAAATAAAATAAAACCATCAGATTATGGCGCACAAAAACTTATAAGAATTGATGATAAATTAATAAGATTAGTTGATAAACAAGAGTTTAGACTAGCTTTTAGCAAAATAAGTGGTGGTCGTAGAGTAGAGAAAACAAACAATTCAGTATTAGAAAATTATTATCATAGAAATTTATTAGATATTCAAGATAGAGAACGAAACACATTAAGATTTATTGCAGGCAGTAAGTTTGAAATTAATGCCTTTCATGCTGGCTTACAACCAACAATAACAATGCAATACAAAGATAGATCAACAGGAACAACAACAGAATATCAATCACATCAAGTTGACGCACACACAGAATTTAGAAGAGTTAACAAACATTTGAACAAATTATCCGATATTGCTTGGATAGTTATAATAGATAATAAACAAGCTGATAAAAGAATGAATGAATTTAGAGAGTCTTTAGATATGTTAATTGAATATTATAAACTTTAACGATCTTGTCTTGTTCTACTATCGAAATTGAAACAAGAATTGTATAAAAACATCAAACTCGATAATTGCGTTTATACTATTAAGCAATTAATCATCACATTAACCTTTAACATCAAAGGTTTTTTTTATTTTATGATACAATCGGAACAAAAATTGTTTCGTAGTGTATTAGTTCAAGCTATTCTTGATGGATTAAATAAATTCTTTGATAAAAGAAAATCTAATATCAAGCACAATCAAGACGCTTTACAATGGTTAAAGCATAAAGACTTTCATTATATTTGTGATCTAGCAAACATACAGCCAGATTATATCTTGTGGGTGTTTATACAATTAAAGAATTACAACGCTAATATAACATACGAACAAACAAAAGAATTACTTTATGAAACACTTGCTCGACAAAAATAATCTCATATGCACAATGTTTTTGGTACAAAACCCAGACACAAATAAGCCTGAATTAGTAATACATTTTACAGATTTTGAAAATGAAACACAAGCTTTAGACTTTGCAGACTTAATCAAAGAGGATGCTAGATTTCATACAGTTAGAGATACAAAAGAAACATTACATTAATGACTACTAAAATGGGCAGACCCACAAAATACAGCAAGACTATTATCAAGAAAATACTTGAAAGACTCGCTCAAGGTCAATCAATACGATTTGCTACTGAACAAGAGAACATAACATGGCCTACATGGAGATCATGGTTGCTGAAAGATGAAAGCTTACGAACAAAATATGGTCAAGCAAAACAAGATGGCATAGACTATACCTTTGATGATGTAGAAACAGTAACAAGAGATGCAATCGATCAAGCAAAAGAAAAGAAAATGGATATCGCTGCCATCAAAGCATTAGATATATGGACTAAACATAAACAGTTCAAAGCCTCTAAGTTACAACCCAAAGTATATGGCACAGATAAACAACAGCTATCTCTTACAAGTAGTAGTGGACAAACACTATCTATAGAGTGGGAAAAGTAATTAAATATATTTGAATTAATAAAAAATTAGTTTATAAATATTGTTATGAAAGTTAATGACAAAGTATGGGTGTTACAATCAGATATTGATAATGATTGTTATGTTGCGGGAAAAGTTGTTGGCTTTACTTCTAAAAGAATTAAAGTATTAAACTTAACAAGAGATGATTGTTATAAGAATGAAAGTAATGCTATTGGTAATTATAAAGCTAATAGTGTTAAGTTAAGAGATGAAACTCTTGATTGTGATACAAATAAATAAACACTAATAGCTTATATTCATACGAGGTTAAGTTTTAACAGTAGTAGTTGAGTATTAGTATATGATAGTATAATGATACAGTTATAGACGAATATATGCTGAATATGTTTGAATATAGTAAGTAAATGTAAGTATGCGTAAGTGTGCGTAGTGTAATATTTGTTTGTAGATATAAAGATAATATATTTCTAACACTTTGTTACACAGACTTTTTCGTGAGAAATTCTTTAAAATAAAATAATATTAAAAAATTATCTGTACTCTTTTTGAACTCATAATGATTTATTAAAGCCTGATATAGGAAAACAATTCATTACGATTGAATTTTGTTTTTTTTAAATTTTTTTTACAAATTTTTTAAAATCAGGAACCCCCAGACGACTTTGCTCAAGCTTTAGTAACCCATTTAAACTGCAACACAAATCTCTACGAGAATTTTTTATGAAACAAAAGAAACCCAAGACTAGAAAAAGATCAAAAGATACTTTCAAAGATTTAGTGACAGAAATAAATAAATCAGAAAAAGAAAAAACACAATACTCCGATAACTATGGAAAAGGTGTAGTTAAAGGACATGATGTAGCGGCTATCAGAGATATATTGAATAATAAGTGATACCGTTTCCTAATAAGAAATATAATATCATTTATTCTGATCCAGCTTGGACTTTTAAAAATTATAATAATGAAAAGTCTAATAGTAACGCCGACCATCATTATTCGTGTATGTCAATGGAAGATATTAAAAAACTTCCTGTTGGAGATATAGCTGATAAAAATTGTGTTTTATTTATGTGGTGTACCGATCCATTATTAAACAAACAAATTGAAGTTATTAATGATTGGGGATTTACATATAAAACAGTTGGTTTTTATTGGATTAAAGAAAATAAAAATAAAATTAATTCCACTTATTGGAAAGGTACTGGTTATTGGACGAGGTGCAATCCAGAGATATGTTTACTAGCAACCAAAGGTAAACCAAAAAGAGTTGGTTTTAATGTTGATAAATTAGTGTTTGCTGAACGAGATAAGCATAGCAAAAAACCAAATATTATTAGAAATAAGATAGTTGAGTTATGTGGTGATCTTTCACGCATAGAACTTTTTGCTAGACAAAAAACTGATGGCTGGGATTGTTGGGGTAATGAAATATGAAAATTGTAATTCCCTATAAACCTAGAGCGTTACAAAAACAAGTTCATGATAACTTACGCAGATTTAATGTTTTAGTATGTCATAGGCGGTTTGGAAAAACTGTTTTGTGTATTAACGAAATGATTAAAAAGTGTTTACAAAATACTTTAGCAAGACCTCGTTATTATTACATAAGTCCAACATACGCCATGAGTAAAAGAGCAGCGTGGGATTATTTAAAAGAATACACAGAAGTTATTCCGGATATGTCTTTTCACGAAACAGAACTACGAGCAGATTTTCCTACAGGTGG
>TARA_R110001592_G_scaffold66277_1_pt1 | contig 15777 bp, 22 predicted proteins | sample TARA_R110001592 | Tara Oceans TARA_R110001592 (sample SAMEA4398387) | marine metagenome | biome: Polar Biome; feature: [SRF] surface water layer (ENVO:00010504); material: water (ENVO:00002006), including particulate matter (ENVO:01000060) such as... | depth 5 m
AAGTTCCAGCACAAGACATGGAAATTATTACACTTGCAGAACATGGTATGAATGCAAGTAAAAGACCAAACAGAGATAAAAAAGAATTAATGGCTGGTAAATTAAAAGACGTTATTATTGATGCTATGCAAATGAGTAGAGAAGAGTTTGATGCACAATATCAAGGTGACTTCGATTACGAAGAACTTAATAGACAATATAACGATGAACATCCAGACTTTCAAGAGGAAGCATCAACAGAAGAAGGCAAAATGGTTCCAGGATTTATGGGAGCAGACGGAAAGCCTACTTCAACTCCAACTCAAGCAGATATGGATGCTAACGATGAATTCCAAAGAATGAAACATTTAGCAGGACTTGATGACAGAGAAGAGGATGAAGAAGCAGAAGAAAGTTTTGATCCTGCAAGTGAACCAAGTCAAGAAGAAGAAATGTATAATAAATTAATTACTGCATACGAAAACAGTGAAGAAGATTTAGCAGAAGTTTTAGGTTTAAGTACGCAAGAACTTGACCAAGAAATGACAGAGTTTGCAATGGAACGTGGCTTACACATGGATGACGACAGAGATGAAGTTGCTCAAGGATATATTGAACAAGTATGTGATAATGCAGATTATAAACAACATGAAGGTTCTGATATGGCACAAGAACATATTGATGCATTAGAAGAACTTAAAAAAATGGCTGGCTTACTTTAATGCCAGGTGATAAGCAAAAATTAGACTTTAAAACAGCTGGTATGAAACGTGCCGCTAATAGAGATGCTGTCGCACAAAAAGGCAAACAGTTTGGTATTAGTAATTTCTTTGGTTGGGCTATGCAAAAATATCCTCAAATGACATTAGCACAACTAGAAGCAAAAATGCCTAGTTTAGAAAGAGAATACGGACAAGAAAAGGCTATGCGTAAAGCAGAACCTAATATGCAACCTAGTACTAATTCAGCATTTGATAAAGAAAAAGAAAGAAAAACAGCACAAGGTATAGCAACTGAATCAGAACTATTAAGAATTAAACAACTTGCTGGTATTGAAATATCAGAAGATGAAGAAGTAACAAAAGACGTTATTGGACACACTGATAACGAGCCTGATATGATTCGCAAAGAATTATTCAAGTTAGGCAAATATAGTGTAGAACTATATAAGATGTTAGGTGAACTTCCTAACGCAGATTTCCCTCACTGGTGGCAAGCAAAAGTAGTTAAAGCAGGACAATACTTGTCAGATGCTAAACATTACTTAGAAAGCGAACTTAACTCACCTGAACCAGAAGCATTGGATCAAGCAGAGCAGGAACAAGACGATATAAATCCATCAGGAGTCTAACATGCAGTTAGATTGGGTACCCAATTACGAAGAAAACAGACTTACATTTGAGATAGATAATCTCAGATACACCACTATCGATGGTGGTCAAAATATAGACAAATATATAGACGGCGAGTTTGATAAACGTATAAGACAATATCCGGAAAAACCAGAAGATTGGGTACAACCGCATATGAGTCCTCCATTAGTACCAAAACATGATGAATGGGGTCCAGAACTAGAATGGTTAACAAAAACCTATCCAGAACAACTTGGTGAAAGATGTGATAGTTATGAGTACCGAGAAAGAGACGGTAGTATAACTACTGAAACTTTTGTTAGAGGACAAGGTGCTAATAATTGGGACGACTTAATAAGTGTAAATAGGATGGGTATGCCTGCAAGTGTTCAAGAACGTTGGGATTGGACACCAATAGCAAAGTCTCTAGGTAAAGTAGAAAACGCTCCTTATGGTTTAGTATGGAGTAAGCACAAAGACACAGGTGAAATTTTAAGACATGGTCAGGCACAGAATTGCCCATGTCATGTTTTCCCTCAAATATATGTTCCTGTTCCAGTTACCCAAGAAGATTTAGAGCAAGATATAGCCAATTTCGAAGGCACAATCGATTAATTAAGTTATAAATACTAGCATAACACACTAGGACACATTTATGACCGTAGAAGCATATACTCCCAAAGTCAATTGGATTAATACAACATTAACAAGTCAGGGTCTTTCTTTAGACTTTGAAAATGCAAAAGTATTAGAACTATTTGGTAATGCAGGGCAACTGTTAGCAGATCCAGAAAATGTTGTTAAAGAAGAAAACTATACAGTTTTTGATTATTCACAAGAAGCATTAGACCAAGGAATAGCAGACTTTCCTGATACAGACTTTAGAATGTGGAATCACCACAACCAAATGAATAATCCTAGTGGTAATGTAAACGAGCCATTACCGTTTTCCGGTGATGAAAAGTTTGATTTTATCTTTTGCTGGATGAAAACTGCAAACGTAGATCCAGAAATTTTAGATAGTATTACACAAGAGTGTTATCAACATCTTAATCCAGGTGGCATTATAATTTGGGGCATCTTTGTTCGAGAAGTTGCATTAAACTATTTTATTGTTAGACGTACACATGAGTATGGTATGTTAGAACCTACACTTATTGAACAATCAGAGGATTGTAAGTGGGTAACACTAATAGATAATGATACAGTATTCATTGATTCAGAAAGAGTTCCAACTGAAGGTGATAATGCACACACCGAGAGTACTCACTTTACATTGTTTTGGAGAAATAAAGATTTAGTAGAACGTTTAGAAACTTTGTTGCCTGATGCAACTGTTTATTCGAGAAGTCTTCCACCTATGTGGAGTATCCAAAATCCTTTTGTAGTTAAGAAGCCTGAGTAAACTGCTCTATATTACCAACACTAGCAATTAAATGAATTCGTTCTGTTGCACTATAATTAGTAGCACAATGAGTTTTACTAGTATTAAGTAAATAACCTCTTCCTGCTTTAAAATGCGCCATTTGTAAATTTACTTGTTCACCTGTTTCACCTGCACCCATAAAGTTGTCGGGCCAATTAACTAAAAAACATCTGTTGTTTGTTGTAATTGGAAAATGTAAACGCCAATCTAAAATAGCACCCATATTATTAAATGTAGACATCATTGGGCTACCATCTTTGTGTATACTTAATGTAGTCCTTGGTGGTAACACACTTATACGCCATCTGTAAACGTCAGAGAAGCCCGTTATAAACTTTTCTAAGTAAGTGCCGTGTATTTGCTTAATAGGATGTACAAAACGTGTCTCATCCATTATTTCGTTTGAATCATCTTGTACTGCTGTTAGTGGATTACCCTCTCTACTATTTGTCATCATAGATTTACCAGCAATACCATCAAACCATGCATCACTGTTTTCAGTACTAATAGTTAGACATTGATTACGACCTGATATATCCTCATACATAGTGCCTACAGCAGATAGTTTAATTCGTTGATAAGTTTGAGCAACATCTTTTCTCAACTGTTTATAATCGAAATCTACACTTATTTTTTTAAAGACGTCCATTATTTAATAATCCAATCTTTTGCTTCTTTTAAATGCAAAGAAGACTCAGTAACACACCCTGTAATAGTTAAACAGTACCTGGGCCATAAACCTGCATTACCTGTGCAATGATATATACCTTCGGGCCAACAATGTATGTCTCCCATTTTGTATTGGTGTATAACATCATTGCCTACAGCAACATAATGACCCCAATTCCAATCATTAAGTTGTACTAAGTATCGTATTACTTCTGTATCATCACTAACTTTAGCAAAGTTTCGTCTATAATTGTTATAACTATCTCTATGCCAAGGAACAAATTTGCCAGGCGGTTGTTCTAGTATCATCATTTGTGGATTCCATAATCCACTTGCTTCACCTATTACTGTAAATAAACTAGGTAAATCTCTTGTTTGTCTACCACCAGTATTATGTTCAGTAAATCCTGCTCTTGTTAAATCATTATGGTAGCCTTCCATAATTTCTTTTGCTTCATCATTATAAGGCTCACCTTTAATGCTTACTTCATCATAAACATCTTCTGGTGTAAAGTTTGATATTGCTGTATCTATTGCTTCTTGTAATCTATTGCTAACAAATTTTCCAACGTATTGTACGTCAGTTTCTTTGCTACTTGGATCATAATGCCAAGGGAAGTTTTCTTTATTCCATTCCCAATAACTATCCATGTCTGCCCCAGTTGATTGGCATGTATTCGCCTGTGTAAAAAATTCTTCGTTGTGGTAATCCTGCTACAAAATCTGTTCCGTGAAAACTTTCTGGACATGTTTTCCACATAAACAATCTGCATTGTTCAAAACTAATTTCTTTTATAAAGGATGACCTATCATTATTTGCATAAACTTTTGTACCATAGTGAGGATAACTAACTCTATCTTTTGGTATGTATAAAACACATTTAAGTGTGGCAACTGGATGTTCATTACCGTTTCTTTTTTGTAATTCTGCTGGATCATCTGTATGTGGATGTAAATGATTGCCATGATTTCTGTTTGTTTCGCTTAGTGAGTGAGCCCATACACGTCCGGTTGGATCATACTCATCAAACAACCTACTTGCTCTATCCATTGCTGTTTTGACTTCTGAGTGATATGGCTCATTCTTGCCATCAATGCCATGCTTGTTATTAAACATCTGCATGTTATCTTGTGATTCGCCATTTCTTTTAAAACTAATCGATTCTTCTTCTATACCATGAGCATAGCCAGATAAATTGCCTGCGGCTTCTTGTGATATAGCACCATCAACTACTACATGCGGAAATGGATATTCGTTATAGTTAATAAACATATTGGTATTTGTCATGCTACTATTTATTATCCTTTACAATATTTGTTACTAATTCTTCTGCCATTTCTCCCCAAAACTTTCCTGCTTTAGGTCCTTTATTTGCTTTTCCGTCACTTTCTCCAGGTATTTTAATCCATAAAAATGCATCACATTTTTCATTACCAGTATCGCATGTAGGTGGTATTCCTAAACTTCTTCCTGGAGGATTACACCATTCATTACCATGTGGGCCATTACCATTACGACTAGTATCTATAATAAAATGGTCATTGGGTCTATGTTCACAAACTTTAGAACCCCACTCTAACGACTCCTGTGTGCTTCTGTAGTTGCTTACATTAACTGCAAAGCCTCTTACTTTGTCATTACTAACTTTATCTAATAAGTCATTTGCTTCTTTTGGACTTAACCAATTGCTATGTCCTATATCTATATAAACATGAGCATTACTTCTAGTAAGTGTTTCTAATCCTTTCTTCATTATTTTAATACGCCATTCTGCTTCAAAGTCACTCATTAATGTTGAATGAGGTAAAGCATCTGGTTCATATATAATTATAACTTCATTACTGCCTAGTCCATCTGTGAAGTCTTCTAAAAAACGCATGTAACTAGACCAACTAGTTGCACCACCTTTGCTGTAATGACCCATATCTCTGTTAGGCAAGTTGTATACGACTAATACGGGCAACTGAGGTGCCGTTCTAGCAAATAGTCTCGTTAAACTATCGGAAAGTTTTTCTATTGTTTTGCCATTACGCTCGCCATACCAGAATGAAACTGGATGTTCAAATATTTTACTTGCTAATGGATATTGTATTTTGTGGTCTTTAACTCTATCGAAGTTGTTAACCCAAAAAGGATAGTTAAGACTCATTTTCGATTTTACGCAAGGCTAAATCTGTTTCTAATGTTTTAAACGTTTTTTCTCTTTTCTTCATAGCACGTTTTAACTTCATATCACTTGCATACTCTAGGTATAGTTTACCATTTAAGTGGTCATACTCATGTAGGAAACATCTTGCGTCCATTCCATCTAACCAATCTTCTACTACTTCTTGGTCTACTGTTTGAAATCTTACTTTTACTTTTGCTGGTCTTGTTACTATAAAGTATAATAACGGAAATGTTAAACATCCTTCTTCTAAAGGAACTGTTTCTTCACTTACTTCTAATATCTCTGGATTATAAACACCAATATCTTCTCCTGTAGATAATGTCATTACAAACATTCTATATAACATACCTAATTGATTTGATGCTAAACCAATACCAAACCTATCTTTCATAAGTTGTATCATTTGTGCTTCACGCTCTTCCCAATTTGCATCTTTATCATCAAATGGATTTATTTCTGCTATTGAGTGTAGTGCTGGATTCTTTGCTGGTACTAATTCTATGTTAAAATCTGTTGACATGTTTTTTCTCTTGTTTAGAGTTAATATAAATTACTTCTGCTAACTCTGGTGTTACTGCTTTTTTAATAGCATAAAATATACTAGCAAATACAAGTGTACTGGCTAATAAACGTAAATCAAATATTAGTGCTTCAGGTGTTAAAGGGCCAAAAGGTCCCGGAATATTAACAATTAAGTGCCATAAGACAACACTTAACACAGAAGTACCCATTAGTGTTGAGTACTGTCCATTGTTTAAAACCCTGGATACGACTCCTATGAATACCATTGTACCGTAAACTAGCCACATTGTGCTATAGAACCCTAAAAATATGTCTGTTATAAACATCATACTTACAGGTAAAAACATTTGTAGGTTTTTATTAGATGTCATTGCTGGCAAGAAAACTGCCATGGCTAATATAGGTGTTATGTTTGCAGGAAGTATGAATCTTGATAGTAAAATACAACCTAGCAACAATCCTGCACTTTTGAAGAACTCTCTCATGCTAGTATTTATCGCTATTTTTCTAAGTATGTCTATGATATGAGTCAAGTAAATCTTCACCGGTAAGTTCTTCACCAAATGTGTGTACTAATTTACCGTATCTATGTCTCGTAACTATACTGCTATTATACTCTGTATCTGTAACATGACCATTTTCTTCTATCTCTTTAGCACTTTCTTCTGTTTCGTACCACATAGATGTACATCCATGTACATGTATACTTTTAACTGTTTTAGACCATTTTTCAGCTTCTAAAATTAGTCTTTGTTTTTCTACTTTGCTGTCGTATTGTCCCATAATATTATTTATTAAATGTTAACCTGGTACTCCGTAGGAGAGTCGAACTCCTGTTGCCGAGATGAAAACCCGGTGTCCTAACCACTAGACGAACGGAGCATGGAGCTCGTAGACCGATTCGAACGGACGACCTATGGTTTACAAAACCATTGCTCTACCAACTGAGCTATACGAGCCTGCACCTATATATTAGAAAGTATAGTACACTTAAGGACTTTGCTGGGCATGGTTAAAATCAACTCTTGTTTCATGATACATTTTACTGTACAATCCCACCTAATATACGAAATACCACTCGGATACTTTCTAATATTGTTATATTATATAGGAATTATAAGTCGTTGTCAAGTGAATTAAACTTAAGAGTTGTGATTAATTTTTCAACGTCATCACATTCTAGTAAACGTTCTAATGCTTCTACTGGACGTAGATTGCCTAGTCTTGCTACTGTGGTTGATAGGTGTATTAAGTCGTGCCTGCCAATACCATGTTTTACACAGATACCTTGGATATCTATTTGTTTTTCGCTTTCGTTTGGTGTGTCGTCTTGATATTTGATTTTAGCCATTGAATACTACCGTTTTTTGAATATGTCCTTGTTTAGGAAATTTAATTCGATGTTTAATTCCCATGCTATTTAGTTGTTCTTCTAACCAAGCCTGGTGATATACTGTAACTAGATGTGTAATGCCTGATGGATTATGTATTTCATCTACTAACAAGTCGTGGTCAACAAAATAAATATATTCTTGCCTTTTTCTTAATGCTTCTTGTATATCTAAGTCGTTGATTATAATTTTATCTGGATAGTCTTGCCTGCGTTTTATTAAAAAGAATTTAACACTATCTTCATCTACAAAAGTAATTGCTACTTTGCCGCCAGGCTTTAATACACGTTGCATTTCTGCTAAGTCTTGAATAAAATTTTCATGTGTTGTGTGAGAGTAAACACTATAACAGCATATTAAATCAAACATATCATCTTCAAAAGGAAACTTTTGTGATAGAAGTCCTTCTTTATTGTACATAGGATTAAATGCATTATAAGGAATCCAGTTTGACTCTGGCATATTAGATTGTCCAAACGCTAATGCTTCATGGTCAACATCTAAACAATAATAGTTTTCTCTTTTACCAATCTTTTTTTGGTCTAAATCTTCTCTTAGGTTTCCTCTATTGCCACCTAAGTCGAGTATTACTGCTTCTTCCCAATTAGGAGAACTTAATACAGTATCAAAGAAACTAAGTCTTTCACTTCTAGGATATAAGTTAGTAGAATGGTTTTCCAATGTACCAATTGCTGACGAGATATTAAACTCAGACATTATAATGTAATCTTTGTGTCGTCGTCTAGTCTCGGTTTCTCATTTGGAATTTCTTGTTGTGTGGTGTTAATACTACCAAACTGTCCTGCTCCTTTAGGATTGTGATTTTGTACATCATCAAAAGGATTAATGTCACCTGCTACAAATTGTTCAAAAGGACTAGGTGCTGTATGAACTCCCATTTTCTTTAAAAACCAATCTATTTTACTTGCATGATGCATTCTTGCTTGTTGCATGTTTGGGTGATTAAAGTCTTTAGGATCTTGTGGATTACCTTCCATGTATTTTCTATCAGCGAATGTCTGGTCATCATTGCCACCAGTTAAGTCTGCTCTATCATGCAATACTTCGATATCTATTCTTTCAAATATACCATTCATTCTTGCAATAACACTAACCCATGTATCGTTTTGTGCATTAATACTCCAAGCATCACATAGTGTAAACCAGTCTGCAGGAATAAGTGGGAATATAGCAAAAGGGTGGTCATGGTTGTCTTTAGGTGCTAAACATTTAAACTGCCCATCATAACTTTGTACTACTTCGTCCCAACCTTGTGTTTGCATAAGTGCATCATCATTCCAAAGGAATAACCACGAACCTGTACTAGAGTGGCATAATAAGTTTACATAAATGTTAAGTTGTTCATAGCCTAGTGGTTGAAATATTTTGGCTTTACAGGCACAACCCCACGGTTTAACAAAATCTGCCGCTTTGTCGTTTACCCATTCAATTGTTTCAGCATCATCTTCATCTACACCAAGCATAATTTCAATCTTGCTTGGATCTGTTGCTGTATCAAGTAAACTTTTTAAACTTGCTTGTAAGGCTCCGTCTACTCTTCCTCTTGTAGGAAGTATAATACTAATAACACCAGGTGTTGCTTCTTCTGTTTTTGCTTGTATATCTGCCATAATCTATCCTGTAATTAATTTTCTAATGTTTCCGCGGAATGTATAATGTCCTACGTGGTTTAATCCTGTACGTGGATCTAACATAACTTCTCCGCCCATTTGTTGCCACAATCTACAGAATGTGTAATCCTCTGACAAATAACGTCTGCTTTCTGGATCAATCATTGTGTCAAACAATGCATACATGTGTTTTTCAAACTTTTCATCTACGTTAATATCATTTGCATATTTTAAATCTGGATATTCTTTAAACATCTGTTCAATGACTTGTCTTTGTATACACATAAATCCTGTGCCAGCATCTTTTAATTTAATTAAATTGTCTCTAATTTGTATTTGATTTTGTGCAACCCCTTTATCATCTTTTAGGAAGTCAAAGTTTACAACATAGTTTGAACTATGCCCTTCTATTGTTGCTGGAGTTTCTGTTTCATCACGTCTTGCCGCACTAACAATACTATCCCAATTAATTGCTTTCTTAGGATATGCACCTACTGTAATTGGTTTGTCGTATGCAACCATTCTAAGCATATCGTTTGGATCAAATTCAATATCTGCATCAACAAAGAATAAATGTGTTGCTTCTGGATGTTCCATAAAGAAACTAACAAGTGTATTTCTACCTCTTGTGATTAAACTTTCATTTGCAAGTGTACTAACAGTAAATTGTATATCATATTTGTTACATAAAATTGCAAGTCTCATCATACTTCTAAAGTATGGCTCGCCAATTTGTCCACCGTAACAAGGTGTAGCAATAAAGATATGTTTTTCTCTTAGAACTTGAATTGGTATTTCAATTTTTGCATCAAGTAATTTATAAAGTGTATCGTCTTGACCGGGCTCTATATTTTGATTAATTGGTTCTGGGTTTGAATTTGAAACACCCTTTTGTGCTTGGGCTTTAGATGTTGCCTTGTTTGGCTTCTTACTTGTCTGTTTTTTTCGTGCCATGTGTAATCCTATTGAAGAATAATTAAAGTGTTTATTATACTTTATTTAACCTATTCTGTCAATAGAATTATTTAATTTTGGTATTATCTGGCTTCTGGTTTTCTAGATATAAACTGATTGAGTTTTTCCGCTTCGGAGATAACTTCTTCAGTAGTCGGCATGTATTCTGGTTTACTTGCTTTTGCTTGTAAAATTAATCTTGCTTCTTGTATCAGTTCCAATCTTATTTCATAAGGTGTTTTATTGGACATGTATTGTTACTCCTAGATCACATTAATGTGATTTTCTACACATGTATTTATGCTATATTTGTTTTAAAGGTGGAACATAGAGTGATAGAATTACTTGATTAATTTACCTTCATTATACATTCTTTCTACTAATGACATAGAGAATTTTTCAGGAATTGTTAAAGATAATAACACTCTTTCTGTGCTACTATTTTCATTAATGCTTCTGTGTAAGATAGTTGTGTTGTAAGCAAAGCATTCGTACATTGTGTTGTTTGTATGCTCTCCCATAACCTCAACTTTACTTTGGTTTTCTGATTTTATTTGTCCATATCGTTCTGCACTTTCATCTAACGGACTTCTAGTTGTTGCCCATTCAGGATATATGCCCCACTGACTTCCAGTATTACCAGGTTCGCCTTTTACTAAAAAGTTAAATGCCATTCTCCTACTAGATAATGTTGGACCTTCGCAATGCCATATACCGTTTTTGTTGGGTGCTGTTCTTACATGGAATGCGTTTGCTATTGGAATATTAAATGTATCGTTTGCCCATTCCCTAATTAACTTTATATAATCATGATGTGCAAGTTCAACTGCAAAGTCGCTTTGGTTTTGATTATATATTGTATTGCCTAAGAACTGTTGTATTTGCTTTTGTTGGTCACTACTATCCTTGTCTATCCATATACTAAACTCTTCAGGTACTTGTAATTCAGGTATTTTAAATGTGTAATCAGTCATTGAATAACTCGCCTTTATTGTATAAGTTAGCAACATCTTCTATATCCATTCTAACTGCGGCACTAATAACCATTCTATTCAGCCCTGTAAAATTGAATACTCTGTGCCAATGCATTGTGTTATATATTGTTGCTTTACCTTTAGTCATTCTGTGTTCTGCTAATACTCGTTTGTTCTCATGTTCCCACCAAGCACCTTCACTTTCTAATGTTTCGATAGGTTGTGTATCTCCTTTGGACGCCCACTGGACATAACTACGTTCGTAGTCTCCATGTATCATAAAATTTAATGCACATTTACGACCAAATGTTCCTGGGCCTTCGCTGTGCCAAGGACTTGATGCATTACACATTGTATTTAAAAGTGTTAAACTATATACAGGTATTTTTAGTTTATTATCTAAGTATTCTTTAGTAGACTCATACCAATCTGTTGGTACACCTCTATATTGAAAATTTATTCCACCAAGCCCTAATCCTGTTGGAGTCATTTGATCCATAGGGTGTTGAACATAAGGTTTATCTTCTATTGTAAAAGGTAATTCGAGTTCAGGCAAGTCAAGGTAATACGGTAACATGCTTGTATTTATCGGCTATTATGTAAGTTTTAAAAGAAGTTGGTAATAAGAAACATACAAATACCCATAGTTGTAATACAACATACTTGTATAATAGCAGGTATAACTACGCATAATAGCATTGGATCAAAATCCATTTTGCTAAAATAATCTGTATCTCTCCACTTATCAAATTCTTCTGGTGTAGCAAGTTCTGGTTTCCAAATCATACCAGGTTGACTTGCAACATCATGATATGGTGTGCTGAATTCCATTTCTAGTTGTTCTGATTTCATATCAGACCTACAATGCTAACTACGAATATAAAAACTAAACCAAAAAGTTCAGCTGAAGTTTTTAACTTTTCCATGGATCGTTACTCCTTACATAATAAGTTGTTTCTATATCTCGTAAACTTCGCATAACACCCGCCATGGATTCTCCTACTTGAACTGAGAACAGGAGGCTTACAAAAATAAGAGATTTTTTTATTGGTATAATCATCTTTAAGGGAGAATGAATATAAACAAAACTTATTGCTTATTATAAAAGGTATTTATAATATAATATTAATTAAGTTATGAAAGACTAGTATTTTATAACGATTTAGATATACTGATGTCGTTGAGGTTATTACAAAATTCAAAAGGACATCTAGTTTCTTCTTTAGGTATATCCCAACTGTCTAATTGAGTAATATTTCCAAAGTTTTTAGCACCACACCAACTGCTAATTACTTCTCCATTCATGTCTATGTTTAAACTATCAAAGCCTAATTCACATTTCATTCCTTTGAATTTGTTTAGCCCTTCATTGATAATTTGATGACTTTGAACATACTTGGGTGGAGCATCTTCATACATAAACTCTGTACTCCAAAAACGTGGATGTTCCATACTGTCATTTGGATCACTATGTCTTTGTCTATTGGGATTTGGCAATACTCCTGGACGTTGCATTATTTTTATCTCTTCTGGAGTGTATTCATAGTATGGTGTTTGTTGGTTATGATTGGCGTCTGGTCCTAAATACTTATTATACATTGTTTTTATAGTAATGTTTACATCATATTGATTTTGCATGTCCCCATTAATAAACATATTACGCAAATTATCTGCAACTTTGCCTAACTGCTCTATTTGTCCTCCAATACCTGCAATGTTTATGTCAAGTATCAAGTTATCTTTTAATGTGCCAACTACATCATATAAATGTTGTTCGTCCATTGTTAAAGGGTGATATGTTATAACAACACCAGTTAAGTAGTCTTTTGCTTCATCCCACCAACGTGTTGTTCTACTGCCGTTTGTGTATATAGTTACACTAGAATTGTAATGATGTATGCGTTTAATTACATCTTCAAAGTCTGGTATAGTGGTTACTTCACCACCAAGCAATTCCCAATGCATAAATCTGTTTTGTGCTTTATAATGTTCGGATATTTTGTCTACAACTTCTATATATCGTTCTGTAGTAAGCCATGGTTTAGAACCATCGTGCAATATACTAGGGCAGTAATCACAACTAAAGTTACAGGTGTTACCCATGCTCCATTGTATTTGAACTGCTCGTTCTGGATCTGTTGTATGTGGACCTTTAACCCATAATAGTTTTGCCATACTACTATTTATCTGAGACTTTAAGTAAGTCTTGCTATAATATCTGAGACAATTCGTTGTGTAGCAAGGTCATCATAACTCATAACTGCATCAACTTTTTTGAAATCTGTGTCTTCCCAAATTTTGCCTTGCTTAATCCATTTGTAAACTTCTGGGAGTTCTGTTGGTATAGGAAAAGGAGCATTGTGGTTAACTATAACTTCACCAACTGAATGATTGTCATATCCAGGTTTACAAAATCCATGGTAACAACCCCAAAATTCTACAAACTCACTGTCTGTTTCTTGTGCAAATATCTTTCCTTTATCTGGTGATGTCCATGTATCGTCTGCTCCATGATAAAGTGTTATGTCGTGTTCTTTACCTTTATAAAATTGTTCTTCAAAGGGCCATAAGTTTCCATATGCTAATGCATAAAATGTATCATTTGGTAATTCGTCTCCCCAATGAGCCATCAAATTTGCTATGGAATCTGCTCCCCAACTAAATCCAATACATGCTACCTTATCTAAATTAAGGTGTGGGAAATTATGTTCTTGTAAATATTTGTATGCTTGATATGTTTCGTATGCTCTCATTTTAGGACTAACATAACTAGACAAAATATCTGACCATGCTAAATTATCTATATCTCTGCCTGTAAAACTGTCAACATACAGAGTTGCTATACCATATCGTGCTAAACTGTTTACAAATAAATCTGTATCGCTACCTAATCCACCTGAGCCGTGACTTACAATACATAAAGGATGATTAACTTTGTACTTGTCAGGTATAACTAATTCACACCCAACTTGTATTGGAGTGTCGTCTATCAAGGGATTATTTTTCTTGCTATCTACTGAAAATATTACTCGTTTAATATTATGCATTATAAATCCTTAAACTTATCAAAGTGCATACGCCACACCACTTGTGGCACTTTATAAAATTCTGTTATTCCTTCTGGTTCTGCAATTCCTTTTTTCTTCCACCAATGTCTTGCAACATAGTCTGTAATTGTATTTGTACTTCTAACATAATTATCTGCATAGGCTTTGTTTGCCAATGTAGTACCAAACGTTGCTTTAAAGTTGTCTTGTTGTGTAGCCCATTCACAATTAAAATAAAGTAGTCCATCGAACTCAGGCATTTCTCCTCTGCCATATCTTCGACTTTTGGTCATAGGTATATCTGCATTTGGTATTCTACATAGTCTAGTCCAGATTCTATAATAACCTTCTGCATATTCAGGCATGTATTGTACACCTGCTACTGCATATATTTTCTTTGTGGGTATATGTATCATGCAATGGTATTGTATTTCATCTACTTTCATTGCTTCTGGGGACTCGTTACTAACGTAACCTAAGTCTTTTGCTATACTACAAAACTCTTCTAATTGAGGTAGCCATTTGTCGCTGTAAGCAATACAGCCTATTTCGCCATTGAAAAATGTTCTTAAGATTTCTTTATCGTCGATATCAACCATCTGCCTACATCCATTTCATACCATTTAGTGTTGAAGTTTAATCGTCTTGGATTTTTATGGTGATTGTTATGTAGACTTTCGCCCCATGTAAAAAATACCATCCAAGGATTATTTGTACTTCTGTTATTCATTGGCGTAGTTTCATATGTTAGACCCTTAATAGGTGTATGCCCAAACATATTAACTACTCCACTAATTATTACACTTAAAAAACTTGCATTTAAACTTGCAAGTATAAACCTGCCTTCTGCAAACCAAACTGTAGTTAATGCTATAATTAACAAGTTTAGTACAATAAGCATGTAATAATTTTTATGGCACCACAATGCAAACGGATCTAGTTGCTTTCTAATCTTAAAGATTTCTTTTTTAGCAAACTCGTGATTTTCTTTATGGAGTATCCAACCACCTAAAGCATAACCATATCCTTTAGTGGGTGTATGTACATCTCTGTCTGTATCTGTGTGTGCATGATGACTTCTGTTGTGTATTAAACTCCAAGTCACCGGGGAGCCTTGAGCACCTTGGCAACCTAAGTAAAGTATAAACTTTCTTATTGGTTCCCATGTCTCAAATGATTTGTGGCTATGCAGTCTATGAAAGCCTACACTTATGCCGTATCCACTATAAAGTATTGTAAAAGTAATAGTAGCACAAAATAACTGTACACTACCATTTGCCATACTCCATAGCAAGGATAGAAATGCAATAGGAAGAAATATTAAGTAAAAAAACATTATTTCTTTAACCCCTTAATAACCCAACCACTGACATCTATTTCACTCCAGTGCTGGCTATTACTTTGTGCATTCCAATACCTGTGGTGATTATTATGTAGCATTTCACCCCAGGTTAGTAAAGAACCTACTCTATTATTAACACTATTATCTTTTGTATCAAAATTCTTATAGCCAAACCAACTGTAATGGCTTAGTGCTGTAACAGTACTAGTATTCATTAGTGTTGCCCATATACCAAAAACTATTCCGTATAGTGCAACTTGCCAACCAAATAATAACCATGCTAGAATAATTGTTCCATAGTTAATTGCTAAATGATTGT
>TARA_R110001592_G_scaffold203657_1_pt1 | contig 15774 bp, 12 predicted proteins | sample TARA_R110001592 | Tara Oceans TARA_R110001592 (sample SAMEA4398387) | marine metagenome | biome: Polar Biome; feature: [SRF] surface water layer (ENVO:00010504); material: water (ENVO:00002006), including particulate matter (ENVO:01000060) such as... | depth 5 m
TACCAATCTCTCGTTTTAATTCTACCACCGAATATGTTTTTAGTATCTCTTCTGTTGGCATTATATAATACTACTATATATTTTATTTTTTACTATTACTCAATCTCTCTAATGCTAAATTAAATATCGGCTCATCAAGTTCTATGCCAATAAACTTTCTATCCATATTAGCACAAGCCACGCCCATACTACCACTACCCATAGTTGGGTCTAATACCGTATCACCAGGCTTAGACCAATACTTTAAAAGGAACTCCATTAATTTTACGGGCTTGGCTGTTCTATGACCTACCTTATTATCTTTAGCAATTTCACACCAAGTATCAGGCTGTTCTTCTTCCTGTGTGATATCACTTGTTGGCAACGGTGTTCCCGTATTTCCACCTTTAACACCATTATAATATACATCTTTTATATTCGCCCCGTATATTGATGGTGATGTATGGTCTTTTAATAATGGAGTTATGTCGCTTGTCGGGAGAGGCACTTTGTATCTTTTACCATCATTTTGTAATTTTTGATTTGAATAAGTTTCTATGATTCTATCTGTCTTACTATTATCTCCTTGTTTAAACTCCTTATGGCTACTCACGTCATATGTCGGTGATTTTTTAGCAAAGCAATATATCATCTCGTGCTTTCGCATCGGCACTTTATAAGCAGTTAAAAATCCAGTTGCTTGGTTTTTCTTCCATACCAAGTCCCACCTGAACCAACCTTTAGGAGAACCGTTAAATAATTCAAACCCAAATTTAGTAGTTGTAGAAAAGAAAAAAGGTGTCCTATCATCTCTCGCTACACGCTTTAATTCCTTCCATAAAAAGTATAAATCTATTTTCTTATCCCAATGACATTTTGTTTGTCCAAATGGCAAATCTAAATATACAAAATCAATACTATTATCTTCTAACTTTTTTAATTCTACTAAACAGTCTCCGTGAATTAATTCCATATATTAGTATTATTTTATTTAGAGAGATTGACTACGTATTTTACTGGAGAATTAAAAATAATAGTTTAATCTCGTAATATTTTTATCTTTAGTAATATTATAAGATGTTTAAGAATAACCCCACAGCAAGTAACTATATTCCCGTGATGTCGCAAGAAGTTTTTCCAGAAGCACAGGTGGCCTACAACAATACCCAGAACCAACTACGTTTTACCTTTGAACAGTATTTAGGATTTATTAGCCCCGTTGAAAGCAAAATGATGTATGACCTTGTTATGAGCGGACGTGGTATGCCTATCCCAAATCCCAGAGCAGGAGTTCATTCTCTCATTCGTGATTTACGTATTCAGTCTGGTGATGCTACGGCACAACTTGAGGAAGTATTAGACTATAATGTTTTAGTAGCCCAGCAATGGGGTTATACTGAAAATGCCTCAATTGGGGACAAGCGAACTATGTGGGAAGGAAAAGACTCAAACCCTTCTACAGGCACATCTCTTTTTTATTCAGGAACTAATGACTGGAAGGCTGCTCCCGTGACTACTGAGACACGTATGAAACCCGTATCCATTCAAGTTCAGCAACCCCTATACTCTGGTATTTTAAATAGTGATAAAGTCTTTCCCGTTGTAGCAACTAAAGGCCTTCGCCTTCATATGAACCTTGAAAATATTGACCGCTCACTAACATACACTACGGGTTCTTTAGGAGTATGTCCTTATCAAGTTCCTGACGGCACACCTGTTAGACCCGTTCTCACTGCCGTTATTAGTCCTGCTACTCCAGTCAAGGCTGCTGTTGATTCTACTTTTGCTATTACTCTGGACACTGCTTATGTTAATATTGTTGGTGGCCCAAATAACAACTTACCCTTTTCTGTTGGCGACTTTCTTTTTATTTCTTCTGATGGAACTGCTGGCACTGAAATTGAACTTGGACTTCTTCAAAGTGTTACTTCTGATGGAGATGCTTTAGCCCCGAAGTGTGTATTAAACATTACCCGTGATGTGGTTCTTGGTGGCCCTGGACTTCCAGGTGGAGAAGCCATTGGTTCTTTTGTTTATTTTAAAAATTCTGACCGTATGAATGGTTATAGGACTGTTGGCGACGTATTACCTGAACTTACTACTCTCGCAGCGGAACGTGTTAATTTTTCTATGACTAATGTTAAATACGTTGTCGGCACAGTCTCTCCCCCCGAAATGTATGTCTCTGCTATGATGAGCCAGATGAATTCGTCCAGAGGTCTTTCTATGGATATTAGCACTTATTCAACTTATCGCAACACTCTTACGGCTATTCAGGGTTTAACCAATAGTCTTATCCCCGCAACACAGACCCGAGCCTATAGTGTTCTCTCTGTGCCTTTAGATAATCTCGCTCAAATTAGTATGATATCTGATTCATTAGCAGGTGTTACCGACAGCGCCCAGTCTTACCAATATGTATTAAAAAATAAACTTATCCCCGACCGCCCCGTTTCTCTTTCCAAAACTTCTAACGGTCAGTGCGACCAACTCGCTATTTTAGAATTAGAAAAAGCCTTAGTCAATTGTAATCTCTCTGTTAGAAATCTCCAGCGAATTCCTGAACGCTTTTTAATTGCTCGCTCGTTCTCAAAATACGGACAGGTGGCTGACCTTGCCGATGGAACACTCACTCTACGGGTTGATTATAGTGCTGACGCAGATATACAGAAAATGATGAACCATTATGTCTGCCATCTCTCCAGAATTAATATTACACAGGGAAATGTTTTAGTTTCATAATTTCAAAAAAAATAATATATTTAGTATATATATATGAATATTAACAACAAAGAATTCAGTGAGATTTTCCCTCTTAATCCTCCCCAAGATGGCTATTCCTTTCGCAAAGGATTTCCTATAATTCAATTTCAAATCGCCAACCAATCAAAACTCCTTGATGGTCGGTCTCTACGGCTTAATGGTGATATTACTTTATTGTCTCCAGGTGATGAACTACCCACTAACCAGCAAGGTCTTGTCCCATCACCCGACAACAGGACAGGCATCGCATTAAATAATCGTGTGGGTGTAGCATCTTGTCTCCACCAAATCACTACTTCTACTATGAGTAACCAGACATTAGAAACAATCCGCTCATACGGACGATTTTTAGCAAGTTCTTTACCTGTAACTCATAGTCAGGCAGATTTTGATGGTGGTTTAGCACAAACCAATGCCCTTAACGCATCTCGGTCATATAATGGTGCTCGTGCCGCCAACGTAACTACTGGCTTTAGTATTCCACTCCGCACTGGTCTTTTTACTGGGGGCAACCTAATCCCTTTAGGACAAAACGGGGTTCAGGGTCTCAATATTACTTTAGAACTCGGGGCAGATTCAAATGTTATTAGCGGTTATACCAGTTATAATGAATCGGGTGTTCCGCAGCCCATTATCTTTAATCCTATAGACCAAGGAGCACATTATAGATTAACTAATGTCTCTCTCTCTTATAATTTACTTGTCCCTGATGGCGAAGGCCAGAGCCAGATGACTATTCCTACCACAGGACAACTCACTTACAATTCTTATTCTCAACTTTATTCCGTCGTTAATTCAAGTGATAGCACAAAAGTATTTAATTTAGGAACAAGTAGAACCAAAAGTGTCTTCCATAACTTTATTAGGACAAATGCTATTAATAATTATTTGTTTGACGGCTTTTCTACTGGAAAACTACAGAATACGGGTGCTCCTGCCGAAATTCGTCGCCTTACTTTTATTAGGGGCGGTGTTAAATTCCCACTTGACTATGATGTAATGGTTGAACCGCAGGGACAGAATAACAGACCCCAAACACAACTGCTGACCCGCTTTGTGGATTCTATTAAGCCTTTAGACAAATTTAACCATTCACTTATGTCCCTTTATTCGCAGACTGGAATTCCAGACCAGTTGAACTTTCACCTAACGCCCAAGCCCCGTCTTGACCATAAATTAACTGACCCAAATGATGAAGTGTTTGGTGTTGGTATTAATTTTGACCCCCTTAGTAAAACTGGTGTAGATTTTAGACAGACATCATATGGAGTTAGGATTGTGTCTGAAATTAACGGCGATGTCCCTAATTCTTTATTCACCTATGTATTAGGCACAAACACTCTCACCTACAGTCCCCAAGGAATTATGGTTACCAATTAATTAATATATTCTCTCAAAAATAAAATATATTAGTATTATATATGAGTAAAATTCCAGACAGTTTAATGACTCGCCCCCTTCCTTCTGTTGATACTATGAATATTGATACTTCCATTCTTGAGCCTCTCGTGGCCTCCACCACTTTTTGTCGTTTCCAGATGGAGAGACGTGGCATACTTGACTCAGGTTCATCAATCCAGATTGGTGTAGTTGTTCCTGAACTTGCCAGCCTTCCCGCTTCTGCTGTGGCTTGTCTGCCTATCAAGACAGGTATTCACTGTGCCGTTAAGAGAGCCATTCTCCGTATTGGAGAGAAAGTTATTGCTATTACTGATGATTATGCCAAATATGCTACTATTCACCGTGCTTTTAAAACTACTGAAGAAAAATCACAGAAAGAAATGGTTACAAAAGGCTGTATTGATGTGTTAGCCCCTGACTTTGGAACGGGTGGTGCTCAGAGTGATGGTAAATATGAAATGAGAGATGTTGAACTTCTTGATTTAGGTGCTGGTGCTATGAGTATGCCTTTTAGCCAGTTCCGTCTTGGTGCTACTGCCGAGGAAACACCCTTCTTTCATATTAAATTAAGTGAATTGTTTCCTATGATGAAAAATATTCAGTTACCACTTTACCTGATAGACCAGCCTTGTGTTATTGAATTATTTTTTAACACTCAAAATACTACAAACGCTCAGTATGGAACTCTTGCGTGTATTGATGGAGCAACTATGGCGGGTGTTGGTGCTGGTAATAGTCTTGCGGCAAATGTAGCCCCTGACAGCCTCCGCTTCTTATGTGATTATTTAACTTACACTGATGAGCGTATGTCCCAGACAGCCCAGATGGTAATGAGTAATGACGGTCTCACAATCCCATATGAAGACGTTGTCACTACTAATAGTAACTTTGGGACTGGTGCTGTTCCATCAACTTTAAATGTTACCCGAGATTTAGGAGTTTCTTCTATGAGTCTTCGTGCTATTTTAGGCCATTATGGGTGTAATGATGAAAATGATTTAATTACCCGACTTCAAGGGCCATACGCTTCTATAGCATTTAAAAATCCTGAAACTATTCAAATTCGGCTTAATGATAAACAAGTATATCAGCGACCATTAAAGAGAGAAACACAGAAGCAAGACCAAATCGCTCAAGTCTTTGGAACTGATTTATCTATTTTAAATAGTGAATTTAGTTTTGATAGTTTAGTAGAAAAAGACACTTTTACTCTTACAAACCCTATGATGAGTGGAGGATTTCTCGGTTATGACCTTCCCACCTCACTCCAAGGCTCACAGCATTATATGGGTGTAGATTTCAGTTCGCCAGGCAACTATGGTGTTACCATCGGCCAGAAACCTATTCAGGTGCTTACTGACTTAAATTATACTGACGCACAAGATGCTGCTGGCCGTGTTGTTACCTATTACAGTCTTGTGGAGAGAGTTATGAGGCTCAAGGGTGGCCTTGTAGAGGTATCATCTTAATTTAACCATAAAACAAACTTAAACATTATATTTATATTTATAGTAAATGCCAAGAACTAAAGGAGCACACGCTACTTCTCTCTATAAATATAAATTAATTCGTGATGGTAAAACTACCTATTATACTTCTCAAGCACAAATGACCCGAGAGTTCCCTGCTTATAATAAATCTTTCGTGTATAAAATGGTAAATTGCCCAGAGAAATTAACCATCACCAGAGGAGTTAGTATTATTAAATTAAAAATACCAATTCAAATTCATATTCAAATTAGAAATATTATAATGCGGGAGGAGGAGGAACAAGTTCCAACTCTTGAGCAGGTATGATGGGGGGAACATCACGCTCACAAGTAACACAACAACACCGTATTGTCCGACATCTACTTTTAGAGAAGGCAAAAATTAAACCGCCGAGAGAAGCGAAGCAACTTCCAACGAATACACCAAGTTCGGTTAGTGAAAACGGGTCTATCATAATATAAAGTTATATTTTAATTTTATATTTTCTTGATACTTCACCATAATATAATATTACGGAGAACAACTTAAATACAAATCTTTAGTTATAGTATTAGCCAAATGAGTAAATCTTACATTGAGAAGTTTGAACCAGAAACGATTGATAAAATCTGCTCCTTTACAGGTGACGAATTATATAAATTAATTTATGAAAATGAAAATATATCTGGGTTTAATGAATTAAATTACCAAAAAAAATGGAAAGAAAAAGAATGTATTGAATATTTAGATGGTAATATTAGATGGTGTCATAAAGTTAGAGAGAATGGTTATAAATGGACATCATACTATAACAAAAGTGCTAAATGCCCCAACTTTGGCAGAGAATATTCTTCTGGTATTCAACGCTTACCCAGAGAGATTAGGGGCTTCCTTACTGGTGCTAATTATACCGATGTTGATATGGCTAATTGCCATTTAGTCCTACTAATTGATTTATTTAAAAAAGAAGAATTGCCAGTTCCAGATATTCTACAAAATTATTGTGATGATAGAGCAAACATACTACGTAGCAATAATATTTCTAAATTAGACGTTCTTACCACCATAAATAAAGACCGATTGTATAATTGTAAAAATATGTGGTTACACGAACTACATACCTCTTTAAAAGACCTTAAAGACCAACTATGGGATAAGAATAAGGAATTACACCCCGCAAATCTACGCACTCATAAAAAATCATCTGTTATGAATAAACTTCTATGTAAAGAAGAGGCTATTATTTTAGAGATGGTTTTAAAAGAGTTAGACATTAAAGACCCTGTTAAAATGTTTGATGGATTTATGTATCAACATTCGTCCGCTCCAAACGAATCTTTGATTCATAAATTAAATAAACTTACGGAAAAGTGGAATATTAAATGGACCGAAAAACCCCCTCAACCATTTATTTATCCCCCTGACCGTGAAGTTACACCATATGTTAAAGAAGTAAAGAAGTGCTTAATTCATCTTACGGACAAAGAAAAGGAAATTATACCTGTTACTGCTATTAAAACATATGAGAGTGTTAAAACCGAATTTGAGAAAGATAATTTTATTACATTACACCCGCTAATGTATTGTTCTATTTTTATAACTCCCGACGGCGAAGAAATTCTGTATAGAGAGAATAAAACTAATTTTTGGAATAAATATGAACCATTATGCTTTGATATGGCAACTTATAATAAAGAGGGGGAAATGACTATTTCTAAAGTCGGCTTTATTAAAAAATGGCTTGGAGATGCGACACGTAAAACATATGATAATGTGGATTTCTTACCACCTCCGCTGGTTTGTCCGCCAACTACCTATAATTTATATAGGGGTATGCGATATGAGTTATTAGAAAAACAGGGTGTTGTAGCAGATGATGATATTGAGGTATTTTTAAACCATATTAAACTGCTGTCAGGAAGCGAAAATACAGAGGAGGTTAGTGAATACCTAATTAAATATTTCGCTCATATTATACAATTTCCAGGCATTTTGCCAGGCACAGGCATTATTTTAAATTCGCCACAGGGTTATGGTAAAAATATTTTTTGTGATAATTTTGGGTATAAAATTTTAGGATTCGCTTCTACATTAAGCACTGCTAATGCGGAACGGTTTGTTGGTCGGTGGAGGAATGTTATGGGAAAGTTTATTGGTATTTATAATGAAGCATCGTGTAAAGACACCTTTGGTTTAGAGGGTAAATTAAAAGAACTAATCACTGAACCAATGCTTGATTGGGAGGAAAAGGGCAAGGCACAAGTGAGTATCAGGAGTTTTATTCGTATTGTGACATTAAGCAACAAAGACAACCCAATTCAAATTGAAGTATCTGATAGGCGGTGGCAGGTTATTGAGATTACGGGACAGGCACAAACTAAAGAATATTTTGACAGATTAGGCAACGCATTTAATAATGATGCTAAAATTCTGGGTTTTGTTAATTATTTAAAGAAAATAGATTTAAGTAAATGGAACGCACAGAGAGATAGAGTAGAAACTGGTTATTATAAATCTCTAAAATCTATTAATATTCACCCACGTGAGAGATTCTTGGCTCAATTCGCTATGAATTTAACAGATGCTCCTGGAGAGATTATTTTCAGCCCCACTGATTTTTATAGTCAATATATTGAGTTTATGGAAAATAAGTCATATAAGCCCGAATCATCTACTATGTTTGGTTTAAAAATGAAAAATGAGAAAATATGGGGAGAAGGTATATGGTTTAAAAGGGTTGTTGCTGGAAGACGTTACTACTTTGATAAGGCAAAATTAATTAACATTTTATTAAAACGGGGAGTTCTACACGAAGATGATTTAGAAGGAGATGATGATGTATTTGAAGAAGAATAGAAAAATACTACTTGAACTCGTCTAATTAATTTAGAACTCGTCATAACACTAAAATCCTCATAATAGACCAATCAATCAATCCCCACACCTTATATAGTCTTATATATATATATTATCTTATAAAAATATATATATATAATAGTATATATGTTGGGTATGATAGGGTATGATGGGTATGACGGGTATTTTCTCCAACTTTCTCAAAAAAAATATATAAATATGAGTGGGGTGAAAATAACCCCGAAACACGTCCCCACGACAACCCCGACATTCCTTGAAGTTCCAAGGCTGGTTAATTCTCTGATACTTTATTTAAGTCATCATCTTTTTTTTTAATCCTTTTACTTTTCCTAACCACCTTCTTCTTTTTTACTTTCTTAATCTTCTTATATCCGTCAAATACTTGTTCTGGTTTGACATCGGGCTGCGTCTCTTTTAAAAACTGTTTATGAACCTTATTATCAAACATTTTATTCACTAATAACGGTTTAATAGTAATATCATCAAGTTCATAGTTACTAAATCTCTCTGTCATAATATATTAGGTAAATAATAAAATATTTTATATTTAGTATATATATATGAGTTTTATAACATTAAAAAGTCAAGGTAATGAATCGGGCAGAACTCAAAATACATCTGATGGAGCATCTAATTTTATTAATAATTTTAATGACCCGCTTATTATAAGTCCTGGTGATACTTTAGAATTAGTTAGTTGCTCTATTAATAGACCAGATACCTTTGTGATAACTACACTCAATAATGAGTTGGTGTTTAGGCGGGGATATGGTTTAGGAAATGTGGCAGATATAGAAAAACTTGACACATCTCTCCGTTTTGCCCAACATTTAGTGAAAGTTCCGCCAGGCACTTATACTGGACAACAACTTGCTGGAGAAATTACTACACAGTTTAATGAAAATACATTACTACAACAGTATGCTGATAGTTGGGAAATAGTATATACTCCTGCTATTCCCCCCGCTATTGCCAAATTTACCGTTAATTGTAAGCAAATACCAACATCAGTAACAATTACAACCGAACCTCTAACATATAACCCAAGCCGACGAGAAGACATCTATAATGAACTTGCCCCTGTAAAAGTCACAGACCCACTCACGGATATAACAGAATTACAAAATACCAGATTTACAGACCCATTTATGCCAACTACTAAACGACGGGGGAGAGATATAACTAAAAATAGCAAACTAAATTTACAAGTTGGGTTAGAACAATCTGGTTTTATACACCCCACCGCAGGGGAAGATGAAATAAGGGTTCTGCCAGTTTCAGTAGTCCGAACTATCCTTATAGATGGTCCAGTTGGCCGACCAGCAGGAAGAGTAGTTACTTTTGACCTCCCTAATTTGGGAACTATTACCAGCCTCAGTGGGGCAAATATTAATTTTTTAGATACTGGCGCACCAGGGGACTATACTAATGGTGAAGATGTATTTTTAGAATTCGCCACTCCAGACTTTCAGAGACCACAATATGCGGTGGGAACTAACTTGTATGGTCTCAACTATGTAACGGCAACCGCCACTGTAAATGAGGCTGGAGAATTAACTGGTCTAACCAGAACGGGAAATCCTCAAGCAGGTTATCAAGCAAGTGATATATTTGCGGTGACAAAAGCAGGTGGAACTTTTGCGACTGCTTTAGTTCAGGTAAATGGGCCTGGTGCTATTGGAGAGATTAATGGGACATTATATAATGATGCTACTCTCCAAAAGATTAAGGCTATAACTCAAATTCCAGGCGGTGAAGACCCAACTGCCTTTGGTGCTGAAGTGTTTATAAATTCCTCTGGTTTTGGAACACTAACCGACGCAGAAATTACACCTGCGGAATCTGATGTAATGAGCACCACAAATGGGGTATTTACGGTCGGTGATTTATTTTTTGTAACAGATGGAGATGATAATGGGGTTATTAGGGTAGCAACTGTTACTCCAGCCCGAGCACCAGGAGACCAATTTTATTTTGAGAATTATCGTGGAAATAGGGGTTATTCTACTACAGGAAGTCCTGTAGAAGGAGATTATGGTAATGGCTGGGATTGGCAAATAGAGATAGAGGGGCTGGTTTGGTATTTTCATATACACGAAGATGGAGCATTAGTAATGACACAAAATACCGCCAATAGCACGAGCAAAGGCACTGGAAATTTATGGTTTAAAGCCGTAGCCGACCCAGTGGAACTCGCCTTAGGAAAACCATTTAATACTATGTGTAGTTGGGAAACAGCCTTTCCTGATGGAAGAGTAAGACCCGAAAATAGACCCAAAATATTTTTAACTCAAGATGGGGGTTTAACGACAAGTTCAGTTCCGTTAATTTTTCTAACTACTTATCCTCAAATTCAGTTAGCATATTCTAAATCCCAAACACAAAATAATTTAACAGAAACAGATAATCCCGAAGAAATATATAGTTCTTCTTATAGTGATTTAAGTATAACATTAAGAGCAGACTTAGATGAAAACATAATATTATTAGATGGAGTCCAGCAAAATGGTGCTCCTAATGATATTTCCTTTCCACAAGCAGATTGGAGTGATACCAATATTTTATATGATAGTCAAGAAGTGGCACGTGGGGGTGTTGGTGGTTTTGTTTTTGGGACAAGTGGATTGGTAATATCACTGGGAATGATTAATAATTTTAATCCTGTAATGTATGTGGGCTTTACTGTTGATGGAGTAATTACAGGACAGCAGGTGATATTTTTAGACGACCCTGATGCTTTACCAACTCCCAAAATACCAGCGGACTATACTTCTAATTTACGAGAGCATTACTATCCATTAAAGTCTGTAGCCTTTTATGGTGAAGCATATCCGTTTAATATAGACGAATTAAATTTAACCAATCCTGGTGGTCAGTTCGGTCAATCAAGATTATCATTTAAAACAACTGGTTATAGTGAAGAAACTTCTGTTTGGAGAGAAAGAAATAGGAAAAATGTATTATGGGTAACACCTGCGTTAGATAACAATCCAGGAAGAAATTGGAATGATGACGTTCTCCAATCCATTCAAGCAGGATTTAATGAGGGAAATCAGCCCATTGTAGTCAAGTTTGATGAAATTAACTCACCCGATATTATGCTGCCTGATGACGCAGCCTTCCCACCAGACCTCGCATCAGGTAAAATTAGTTATTTTGACGCTTCGCCTGGTGGAGCAAGTGCCTATTCTACTTTATGGTATTCTCCCTTTTATCCAAATATTAATAATGGTATAGCAACAAGTATAGGTATGCCTGCTTTTTTCCAAAATCCAGTGCCGACCCCCGCAACAGGGTTTAATGGAACAGAGGCTTTATTATCAAATCCTCGCCAGACTATTCAAGTGGAAATTCCAGAGTTTAATACGAAAAGTTGGAGTGGTGGAAGTAACGATGTCGGCAGGGCGGTCGGTGTTATTCCAGCAGAGCAGTGGGAAAATAATGATACATTAGCAAATGATACACTATATTATAAAAGTGATTATACTAAACCAATTGAATTAAATAGTCAAGTAACCCAGCCCATATACAGTGTGACTTGTAGGTTGAGAGATACGGAAGGTAAGTTAATTAAAGATTTACAAAATCCAACAACAGTAACATTTATACTCAAAGAAGGTGACGAAGTGAAACAACAGCGAATAATGGATAAGGCGATGGCGAGAGCGAGTGCTACGAGGGCGAATTTACAAGAAAATAAAATTAGCACAGCGAACGAAAATATGCCAAGGTTTTAGGAAAAAATAATAGAAAATGTATAAATCTATAATTTAAAATATATATATATATTATATTATGGAATTACTGCCCGTATTAGAGATACCTGAACCCGAACAGCCGAGAGAAGAAAAAGAAGTGACGATTGAGCATACTGACTTGACGGATACCTCCACCGAAACTCAAGACATTTTTATTAATGCTCCTAAAAATGAAGAGAATATTAAAACGATACCTAAAAAGACTAAAAAAGTAAGAATGGCTGAGATAGCCACGCTAATGGAAAGCGAAGATGAAGCCGAAGAATGCGACTATCACGCACCGCCATTAGAAAAGGAAGTAGAAAAGGAAGTAGAAATACCAATCTCTCCCCCGCCAAAGCCCAAGAAGCCCAAGAGTGCGAAGCAATTAGCACATTTAAAACGTATTCGGGTGTTGGCGGCAGAAAAGAAACGAGCAAACCGTCTGGAGAAAGAAGCGATTGAAGAAGTGGTAAAAGATAAAATGAAAAAGAAAAAACAAGCACAGAAGGCAGAAGATGTTAGGTTTAGTGAGGATTTTAAAATAAGAATGGGAATTAAAAGTGATGAAGAGATGGCTAAAATTCAAGCAGAGAGAGAAGCAAATATGTATTCTGATTTTTTATTAAATATGAAAAAGTTTAATACACACGCACAACAGCATAATGTTACGCCAAGTGCTCCACCTGCTCCCAAACCTGCTCCTAAAAAGCCAACCCCTCCACCGCCGTGTGCTCCCATAAATATTATTCCAGACAATCCATATTCTTCTGCTTTTGACTGGTAAATTAATCTCTCTAATAATATTATATATGCCGATACAAGTTAAAATTAGTAAGTCCAAAAATCCTAAAAAAAAGTATATGGCTGTATTTAGTGAGCCAGATGGTCGCAAAATTAAGACAACACATTTTGGTTCTGCTGGTATGAGTGATTATACTAAAAATAAAGACCCAGAGAGAAAGAAAGCATATATAATACGACATAAGAAGCGAGAGAATTGGAGTGATTATAAGAGTGCTGGTGCTTTATCAAGGTGGGTATTATGGAATCTGCCATCATTAGAAGCGAGTAAGAAGGCATATGCCCGAAAGTTTGGATTAAAATTAATTTAAAAATTGACTTAAACGTTATATTAATATTATGTGTAATGACATACTTCCCCGAAGGCGTATTTAATATTATCAAAGATTATGCTAATATTAAATCTATACATAAGCAGAGAAGAGAGAAGTTAGATAATATGCTTCCTAAACTATTTAGGTTAATTCAAGAGAATGAAGATGAAGAATATGTAGTAGTAAGCGATTATACTGACTATGAGAAGTTAATCACCCGTGGTATTGGTTGCGACGGACAGCCCGAATATGGATATGACGCAACCTATTAATGTAAGTTTAGTATTATAAAAATATAGGCATATTATATATGAGCGACGATGAAGATGTAAAATCCGACCTAAGTGTTCTTCCCGTAAAACCCAGCAAAAATGCTATAAAATGTAACCGTCCGTTTAATAAAATATTACCAGATGCTGACAACGGGGCGTGTATCCTTATTGTTAGTCCCGTGAGGACCGGCAAATCAACACTGGTGTCTAATTTATTACTAAATGATAATTTTTATAGAGACTGCTTTGACCTTGTGTATATTTTTTCAAATACTATTGATAATGATATAACAAGTCGCTACTTGAAAGAGCAATATCCCTCCACTATTTATAACGAGTATGATGATAATGTATTACTGAATATTTTAAATTACCAGAAAAGTTTTCCAAAGAAAGACCAACCGACAGTGGCTATTATAATGGACGATTTTGTAGGACTAAAACGTGAATCTCTCTTTTTTAAACTTTCAAGTAGATATAGGCATTATAATATTAAATTATTAGTTTATGCTACACAATTATTTAAATCCGTTCCCACTTTAGTGCGACAAAATACGACTGATTTCATAATGGGCGCACCTAACCCCAGCACGACAGAAATATTAAAAATAAGCGAGGAATATGGTGCTTTATTTGAAGGTGATAAGAAATTCCGTAAATTATATAGGAAATGTGCTCCAAAACGATATGACTTCGCATATTTTAGACTACAAAACAACCCCGCTGAGGCTTGGGCATCATTTCATACACGAATGTATATTGGTAGTGATACAAACGAAGCGATGAGCGATGAAGAAGATTAGAGAGAATATTAGATTTTTTTATATCTCTCTAATATATGAATGTTAGACCGATAGTGATAGAGTCAAATCGGGAATTAGCATACCGACAAGTGATTCAAGAAACGATACGACAACCAAATACACCAGTAAAACTATTAGCAGAGTTCCCTAATAATAAATGGACTACGAGTATTGACTCGGGCATACCTATTAAGATGGGCGACACCATACAATTAGACAGTGCGATGATTAATAGTATTGGTGGGGGAGGGAGTGTGATGGAATTCACTGGAGAGACTGGGCTACAAACGCTTAATGGAAATGAAATTAAAGATAATGAAGCAGAATTAGATTTAGTATATTATATCAGTAACAACCAAGCGTTCAACTTTAACCTGCCTAAATCACGATTTCAAACCCAGTATGATATGAAGAATTTAACTTATGGTGGTCCAGCATTTTGGAGTGATGGTATGAGCCATAAAATTCCATATGTGCCTGATGCTGATGGTGGTAGGTCTAATTTTTATAATTGGGAGAGAAGTTATCCATATCAATGTATAGAAGGAGCATATACACAAATTAATATAGCCTTAACTGATACAAGACCATATAACGTGACTGTAATACCAGAAAACAGTAATACTTTAGCAAGTCATTCAAAATCAAATAAGCCCCTATATAAGCCAAATGGTAAGCGGTTATATGTTGGTAATAATTATCAAGGACCATACCGTATTATTCAAACCTCAGAACAAAAGGCTAAGGCACTATTAATAACTACGTGGGATTATTATAAACGCAAAACAAGGTTAAATATAAAAAATGGTTTTACAACGCCGTCAGCAATAGGAAATAATTTAACCGCTCAATTACATAATCGGCAGGGGAACGCAAGTCATTGGGACGAGAATACGGTTCAAGCCAAGTATTTTGACGCAGGAACATATGCTGGGACACCTCCAGGACCACCTGTAGTTCCCGTTCCAATAACCAGAGACATTCTCCAAAGAACCGTTCCAGCCATTACAGACGAGACGATGCTCACGTTCCCTAACGCTACTGGTAAGATGTGGTATAGAAAAACAAAAGTATTAACAGAAGAAGAAGAAACCTCATATAAAAATTACGAGAATAATTGGTATGCCGATTTTAGCGTGGGAAATGATGATACACAGAGGGGAAATGGGTATGATTATATTCAAGGAATTAGCACGTATTACCAAAATATGATGACGGCAAGACCTAATTATGTGAAGGCGGGCAGTTATTTAAATAGTATAGTAACTCAACGACCAACGTGGTCTTCTTTTCCAGCAACCAGTTTATTAACAACGCCATATGTATTATGGACGGGAGCGAGTGTTGCTGTTAC
>TARA_R110001592_G_scaffold233140_1_pt1 | contig 15774 bp, 17 predicted proteins | sample TARA_R110001592 | Tara Oceans TARA_R110001592 (sample SAMEA4398387) | marine metagenome | biome: Polar Biome; feature: [SRF] surface water layer (ENVO:00010504); material: water (ENVO:00002006), including particulate matter (ENVO:01000060) such as... | depth 5 m
GAGAGAGTCGAATGAGCTTGTATTCAGAATACCTAAAAGAAATTGAGATTCGTAAAAAGGACCTGGGCTTGAACCCAAAACCCATCGATGGCGCCGATTTATTAGCGGAAATCATCGCTCAAATTAAAGATACTTCAAATGAACACCGCAAGGATTCTCTAAACTTCTTCATCTACAATACAATACCTGGCACAACCAGCGCAGCAGATGTAAAAGCAGCATTTTTAAAAGAGATTATCCTGGGCGAATCTGTTGTTGAAGAAATCACACCTGCATTTGCATTTGAACTACTTTCACACATGAAAGGCGGCCCATCGGTTAAAGTGCTTCTTGATCTAGCATTATCTGACGACGCAGACCTTGCCAAACCAGCTGCTGACGTTCTAAAAACCCAAGTTTACTTGTACGAAGCGGATACCGATCGCCTTGCTGAAGCGCTTAAAGCTGGCAATGCCATCGCTAAAGAGATTCTGGAAAGCTACGCAGCGGCAGAATTCTTCACCAAGCTTCCTGAGGTTCCAGAGAAAATCGATGTCGTCACTTACATCGCGGCTGAAGGTGATATCTCTACCGACTTACTCTCTCCTGGTAACCAAGCCCACTCTCGTTCAGACCGTGAACTTCATGGCCAGTGCATGATCACTCCTGAAGCTCAGCAAGAAATTGTTGCGCTACAGAAGAAACACCCTAAGGCAAAAGTGATGTTGATCGCTGAAAAAGGCACCATGGGCGTCGGCTCATCGCGTATGTCTGGCGTCAACAACGTGGCGCTTTGGGCGGGCGAAAAAGCCAGCCCGTACATCCCATTCCTTAACATGGCACCCGTTGTAGCAGGTACTAACGGTATCGCGCCAATCTTCTTAACCACGGTTGATGTCACCGGTGGTATCGGACTTGACCTTAAAAACTGGGTTAAGAAAGTAGATGCAAATGGTAAGACGGTTCTTGACGCGAATGGTGACCCTGTACTAGAAGAAGCGTATTCAGTCGCAACCGGTACTGTATTAACCATTGATACTAAGAAGAAAAAGCTTTATAACGGCGACAAAGAACTAGTAGATGTTGCTTCTGCCTTCACCCCTCAAAAAGTTGAATTCATGAAGGCTGGTGGTTCTTATGCGCTAACCTTCGGTAAGAAACTACAAACCTTCGCGGCTGAGACCCTAGGTATTGAAGCACCGACAGTATTTGCGCCTTCTAAAGAAATCTCTATTGAAGGCCAAGGCCTAACGGCTGTTGAAAAAATCTTTAACCGCAACGCAGTGGGTGTTAAGTCTAAAACGCCGCTTCACGCCGGTTCTGACGTTCGCGTTAAAGTGAACATCGTAGGCTCTCAAGATACAACGGGGCTTATGACCTCTCAAGAACTTGAGTCTATGGCTGCAACCGTTATTTCGCCAAGCGTTGACGGTGCTTACCAGTCTGGTTGTCATACAGCTTCCGTTTGGGACAAAAAAGCCCAGACTAACATCCCTAAACTCATGTCATTTATGAATAAGTTTGGCCTGATCACTGCTCGTGATCCTAAGGGCGTTTACCCGGCAATGACCGATGTCATCCACAAAGTGTTAAACGACATCACTGTGGACGACCGCGCGATCATCATCGGTGGTGACTCTCACACGCGTATGTCTAAAGGCGTCGCCTTCGGTGCTGACTCGGGTACGGTTGCCATCGCACTGGCTACGGGTGAAAGCGCCATGCCAATCCCAGCGTCTGTTAAAGTTACTTTCAAAGGCCACATGAAAGACCATATGGACTTCCGTGATGTGGTACACGCGACTCAAGCGCAAATGCTCAAGAAGTTTGGCGACAACGTTTTCCAAGGCCGTGTCATCGAAGTTCAGATTGGTACGCTAATGGCTGACCAAGCGTTCACCTTCACTGACTGGACGGCAGAGATGAAAGCGAAAGCGTCTATCTGTATCTCGAATGATGAAACGCTAATCAAGTCTTTAGAGCTGTCTAAGGCGCGCATTCAGATCATGATCAACAAAGGTATGGACAACGAAGCGAACATGCTTCAAGGCCTAATCGATCTTGCAGACAAGCGTATTGCCGAAATCCAGTCTGGCGAAAACCCGGCTCTTGCTCCTGATGATAACGCTAAGTACTTCGCTGAATTGGTGGTTGATCTGGACGTCATTGACGAGCCAATGATCGCTGACCCAGATGTAAATAACCCAGATGTATCCAAGCGTTATACCCACGACACCATCCGCCCTGTATCATTTTATGAAGGTACTAAAAAGGTTGACCTTGGTTTTGTTGGTTCTTGTATGGTTCATAAAGGCGACATGAAAATTATCGCCCAGATGCTTAGAAATCTTGAAGAGCAAAGTGGTGAGATTAAGTTCAATGCACCTTTAGTTATTGCTCCGCCAACTTACAACATCGTTGATGAATTAAAAGCCGAAGGCGATTGGGAGCTTCTTAAGAAATACGCAGGTTTCGAGTTTGATGACTCGCACCCTAAAGAAGCGGCTCGAACCAAATATGAAAACATGATGTATCTTGAACGCCCAGGATGTAACTTGTGTATGGGTAACCAGGAAAAAGCAGAAAAAGGTGACACTGTAATGGCAACTTCCACGCGTCTTTTCCAAGGCCGAGTGGTTGAAGACACCAACGAGAAGAAAGGTGAGTCACTATTAGCATCGACTCCGGTTGTCGTGCTATCGACCATTCTTGGTCGCACGCCGACTTTGGAAGAGTACAAAAACTCAGTGAAAGGGATTAAGCTAACTAGCTTTGCACCGCCATCTGAAGATCTAAGCAGACCCTCTATTCCGGTCAAAATGCTTTAAGCCGCTTTAAGCCGCTTTAAGCCTTATTTAAATAAGAGAAACAAGAGAAATAAGAGAAAAAACCCGAGTGCGGCAACGCTCTCGGGTTTTTTATAATTGCCTAATTTGTATTAAAACTTTACCCCACCCTAACCCTCCCCTTCACAAGGGGGAGGTTAGGGTGACGCTAGGAGGGGGTTTGGTTTCTGCCACGACTTTACTTAAGAAAAACTTAAACCCGCTCCAACAACCTAGCCTTTAAATCTGCCTGAACAACTTCCAAACTTTGGCTCGCATCAATAATTTTGAAACGTTCCGGCTCTTGAGAAGCTCTTTGCAGGTAGTTGTCACGAACTCGATTAAAGAAACTCATTTCTTCTTCTTCAAAACGATCCAATGAGCCACGCTTTTGAGCACGTGACATACCTATTTCAATGGGCGCATCAAACAGAAAGGTAATATCTGGTCTAGTATCGCCTTGAACAAAAGTTTCAAGCAATGCCACTTTCTCAGCAGAAACACCACGGCCACCGGATTGATAGGCATAAGTCGCATCGGTAAAACGATCTGAAATAACACACTGGCCTTTTTCCAAAGCAGGTAATATTTTTTGATATAAATGCTGCGCCCGTGCAGCAAACATTAAAAGAAGCTCGGTTTCAGAAACGACTTTTTCTTCTCTATTCTTGATCAGAACTTCGCGTATTTCTTCAGCTAAAGGCGTACCACCGGGTTCACGTGTAACGATTACATCAAGGCCTTTTGCTTCAAGCACTTGCTGCATAAAGGCGATATTAGTTGATTTCCCAACCCCTTCTCCACCCTCTACCGTAATAAATAAACCACGCTTTGCTGACATACTGCTTTCTCTTAGTATAATTTTTTATTGCGCAGATGATCGATAATCACTGCGACGTTTTAGCTGATATTTTCTAACGGCTTTATTATGCTCTTCAATAGTCTCTGAAAAGTAATGCGAGCCATCGCCTTTAGCAACAAAATATAAGCTTTTACCCGGCTTTGGGTTCAGTGCTGCATGAATGGCTGCTCGACCAACCAAGGCAATAGGTGTAGGTGGTAAAGCCGAAATACGATAAGTGTTATAGGGGGTATCTTGCCTTAAGTGCTTGCGGGTGATGTTGCCTTGATAACTATCACCTAAACCATATATAACAGTTGGATCAGTCTGCAGGCGCATTTTCATCTGAAGTCGGCGAATGAAAACACCTGCAATTTCTGAACGCTCTGTCGGAACGCCCGTTTCCTTTTCGATAATAGACGCAAGAATGAGTGCTTGATAGGCATTTTCCAGAGGCAAGTCTTTCTGACGTGCCAACCACTCTTCTTCTAGAATCGTGTTTAAACGCTGATTCGCTCGCCGCAAGATATCCAGATCGGTATCACCCTTATGAAAAAAATACGTGTCCGGATAAAATTGTCCTTCTAAATGGATAGAAGGCTCTAGATTGAGTTTTTTAGCTATTTCATCGTCAGTTAAACCATTTAAACTATGTAAAACTTTCTGATGATTAGCTAAAACTAATAGCGCTTCTTTATAGCTTGATCCTTCAATGAACTGAATCGAATAGCTAATCTGATTGTTCGTAGAAATAAATTTAAGCAATTGAGGTGCCGACATTGGCGAAGAAAGCTGGAATTCACCTGCTTTTATTTCACTTCCATAACCATTCAATCGAGCAAATATTTTAGCAGGCCAAAGTGATTCAAAAACATCCTGCTCTTTTAAACTACTTAGAACGGAATTTAATGTTTCACCTTTTTTGATTTCTAAAATAAGCCCATCACTGGGCAAATTTAAATTTTGATCGAGCTCTTTGTTATAAACAAATAAAGCGCCCACAGAGAATAAGATAGTAATAACCAGTGTTATGATCAGTAAACGCAATAAAAACACCTGGATTCGTTTCCTAATTTAACTGCACAGAAATAAGCCGCATATGAATAAAAGGCACTTTAGTAAAACGCACTTTAATAAAACGCACTTTAATAAAACGCACTTTAATAAAAATAGTGCTGCGCCAAGTAATCATGAATAATTCCATAATTAGCTGGTTTTTTATAGTTTATTTTTTTGCCATTTTGAAGCATCAAACTTTTTACAAACCAAATGCCAAAAACACTATTGATGAGTGCTAAACCATCACATTTAGCAAGCTCGCCCAATTCAACATCATCAATGGATATATTCAGACCTAAGTTGTGAGATGGACTTAAAAGCTCGTCCCTTAATACCCCATGAACACCACAAGCCCTCAGATTAGGCGTAATGACATGACCACCTTTAAATACGAGCACATTACTTTTAGTTCCCTCTATGACTTTATCGTCATAATCTAAAAGAATTCCTTCAGGCACATCGAGTAATTCTTGTGAGGCTAAAACCTGATCTAAACGATTAAGATGCTTAATACCTGCAAGCTGTGGCTGAAAACCTAAACGATACTGGCATTCACGAATGCTTATTCCGTCACTAACATACGAAGAAGGATATGAAGGCAAGTCAAATACCTGAGCAATAAAATGACAATTAGCCTCTTCTGGCGGCACATAACCACGACCACCGTTACCTCGCGTCACCATCATTTTAATAACACAAGTATCCAGGCAAGCATTATCTTTTATTTTATCTAGAGTAAGGTTTACATAGTATAGAAAATCACTCTTTAGGCGGCTTTTTTCTCCTAATGCCAGAACCTCGACCCCTTTTAAGAAACGCTTTAAATGCAAGGCAAGCAAAGGAATGCCTCCTTCTAGCACCCGCATTGTTTCAAAGAGCCCATCACCATATGCCAAGCCACGATCTGCAATATCAATTGCAGAGGTTTCAATACCATTAACAAGAGTAATATGCGCAGGTCTTTTCATAAGAAAGCTAAACCTCTAGAGAGTTTTTATTATTTTTTGTAGTTATAATAAGTAGTTATAATAAGTAGTTATAAGTAAGTAGTTAGAATAAATAATTAGAATAAATAGTAATACTAAAAAGGATGACTGATCACTTATTTTGAATAATTTACACGTTAACATAAAAACTAATGATATAAATATTCAAAATAAACATTAAGGAAAAACAAGTTAAGGCGTGTAAGCCTTAAAGATCAACGTACCGTTAGTGCCACCAAAGCCAAAGGAATTTGATAATACTGTTTTAATTTTTGCGGGACGCGCTTTATGGGCGACAAAGTCCAAATCACAAGCTTCCTCAGGATCATCGAGGTTAATCGTCGGTGGTGCTATTTGATCAGTGATAGATTTCACAGCAAAAATAGCTTCAACGGCACCCGCTGCACCCAGTAAATGCCCTGTCATAGATTTGGTTGAACTAACAAGTAACGTGGATGTTGTTTCTGAAAATAAGTCTTTGATCGCCTTACACTCAGCAACATCACCTAAAGGCGTAGACGTGCCATGTGCATTGATATAATCAACCTCACTTGGGGAAATACCGGCATCGTTAAGGGCTTTTTCCATCGATGTTCTTGCGCCTGAACCATCTTCAATAGGTGAAGTAATATGGTGAGCATCATCACTCATGCCAAAACCAGTCAATTCGGCATAAATTGTTGCACCTCGTTTCTTGGCATGTTCTAACTCTTCAAGCACTAATGCACCGGCTCCATCTGATAAAACGAAACCATCGCGACGCTTATCCCAAGGCCTACTGGCTCTTTCTGGCTCATCATTCGCGGTAGATAGTGCTTTTGCATTCATAAAACCGGCAATAGCAACCGGTGTAGTGGCCATCTCAGCACCACCTGCCACCATGACGTCGGCATCGCCATAAGCAATTGTTCTTGCAGCATACCCAATATTATGGGTACCCGTCGTACATGCAGTCACCAAGGCGATGTTTGGCCCTTTAAAGCCAAAACGGATCGCAACATTACCGGCAATCATATTAATAATTGAGCTAGGAACAAAGAAAGGAGACACCCTTCTAGGGCCGGACTTTACGAAAGTATCACGCACATTTTCAATGGTTTCAATACCACCAATACCGGAACCAAATGCGACACCAATATTGATTTTTTCTTCAGCAGATAAACTATCTAAACCTGCATCCCTAACGGCTTGAATGGCTGCGACCATACCATACTGCATAAAAGTATCCATTCGGCGCGCTTCTTTAGGATCGATATAAGCATCCAAGTCAAGACCTGAAATCTGACCACCAATTTTGACTGCAAAATTTTCAGTATCAAAACGTGTAATAGTAGATATTCCGCTCTTTCCAGCAACCACACCTTTCCACGAATCGTTGACCGTATTCCCTAATGGAGAAAGCATCCCTAAACCTGTGATAACAACGCGTCTTTTAGACATAGCCTGCCTCTAGATAAGATGAATAAGATAAGCTGAATAATGTTAATTTGGAATATCATTCCAACACTCATAGCAAACTGAGTTTGATAATTTAATGATTGGAACACCAATATTCTACAAAAAAAAACCGCCCCAAGCTCTACCAAGGACGGTTTTTTAGAATTCAATTCGCTTATTGATTCGCGATGATGAAATCAATTGCTTCTTGAACTGTAGAAAGCTTTTCAGCTTCTTCATCTGGAATCTCTGTCTCAAACTCTTCTTCAAGAGCCATGACTAATTCAACAGTATCAAGAGAGTCTGCACCCAAATCTTCAACAAATGATGAACTGTTTTGCACTTCTGACTCTTTAACACCTAATTGCTCACAGACGATTTTCTTAACACGTTCTTCTACAGTACTCATAATTTCCTCTCAATTTTATAGAACAAGCTAGCTTGTGCTTTCTATCTCGAATTCTACACTGAAAATATTTCATTAAAATAACATCTAGGCAAGCATCGCTCGCTTATGGCGGCTAGTCTAGTGCAATACTATTCGTTAGACAAGTTAGATTACACCGCAATTACGGCCAAGACAAAACTGCATATTGGCCAAATATTTAACCCATAAACATCCCGCCATTTACGTGAATCGTTTCACCCGTAATATAGCTAGCATTTTGTGAAGCCAGAAAACCAACAACCGAAGCAACTTCTTCCGGCTGCCCTAAACGTTGCATTGGTATCGTTGATAACATAGTCGCTCTCACTGAGTCCGGCAATTCTTCGGTCATACTTGTTTCAATAAAACCTGGCGCAACACAATTTACCGTAATACCACGACCACTAATCTCTTTTGCAAGCGAACGACTAAAACCCTCGATACCCGCCTTTGATGCACAGTAATTTGCCTGACCGGCATTGCCCATTTGAGCAACAACAGAGCTAACATTAATGATTCTTCCCCAACGCGCCTTAGTCATACCTCTTAAAGCCGCTTTTGAAACACGATAAATTGAACTTAAATTGGTATTTAACACATCATTCCAATCTTCTTCTTTCATTCGAAGAAGTAAGCCGTCTCTGGTAATACCTGCATTATTAACCACAATCAAAGGCGGACCATAAGCCTGCGTAACTTGTTTAATGCCCTCCTCAACAGACTCAGGGTCAGACACATCCATTTTTATACCATCACCATCTAAGCCCCACGAAGAAAAATAATGGGAAATTGAAGATGCTCCATCTTCCGTAGTTGCTGTACCAATGACCGTCAGAGATTCATTCATTGCTAATTCCTTAGCAATGGCCTGACCAATACCTCTACTTGCACCTGTGACCAAGGCGACTCTTTTTTCACGAATCATGCTGCACTCTTTCTATAGGGATTAGTTAAATCGAAACCTTTAATATAAATATTAGGTTTCAAGTTCTGACAAGATTAATCTCATGCTTTTCAAATCATTCATCACAAAACTTTTGACACTTGTATCAATTCGCTTGTTCAATCCTGACAGGACTTTCCCAGGACCACACTCTATAAAAATACTAGCATCATGTTTCACTAATTGCGTAATTGATTGCGACCATAAAACAGGGCTATATAGATGCGTTAACAGATTTACCTTTAAAGAATCAATATTCTCAGCCAGGCAAGCATTCACATTCTGCATAATAGGTATAGAGGGCTCGTGAAATTCAATGCTATTCATTTCTTGAGCAAGCGCATCACCAGCAGGCTTAAGCAGGTCACAATGACAAGGCACGCTAACAGGAAGTTTAGCTGCTCGCTTCGCACCCTTTTCTTTTGCAAGCACAATAGCCCTTTCTAATGCATCTGTCGCACCAGAAATAACCACTTGACCAGGCGAGTTATAATTAGCCGGAGCAACAATTTCACCTTGTGCAGCCTCAAGACAGGCCTCTAAAACCAAGTTATCTGCTAAACCGAGCAATGCTGCCATGCCGCCCTCACCTTCAGGGACAGCATTTTGCATTAACTGACCACGAATATGAACCAAACGCACCGCTTCTTTTAAGCTTATTACACCACTGGCAACTAAGGCAGTATATTCACCCAAACTATGACCACAAACAAAATCCGGCAATATAGTAGAGTGCTGCTTCCAGACCTCCCACATAGCCAGACTCGCCGTTAAAACAATAGGTTGAGTAATTTCAGTTTGATTAATGAGGGATGCAGGACCTTCAGCAGCTATCTTTGTTAAGTCTTGAGCTATCGCTTCGGAAGCATCTTCAAAAACTTTACGCGCCACCTCAGATTCAAGCAACAATTCGGACATCATTCCGATCGATTGCGAGCCTTGACCTGGAAACATAAACACTGTTTTCATCTTCAAATACCTGACTAAATATTTTAAAAAATAAGAGACTCAAGCTGTTTATTAATCATCTCTGGAAGGTTTTCTTCCGCTTCTTTAACTGCTAGATCAATCGCATGCTCGAAAGAACGTATTGTTGCATGCCCATGACTTTTGACCAGAACCCCCTGCAAGCCCAGGAAGATCGCACCATTATGGGTATCAGGATCTAGCTGTTTTAAATGTTTTTTTAACAAGGGCAATAACAAGAAACCCATCAGCTTTCGATACCATGAAGCCTGAAAGAAATCTTTAATTTCCTTGAGTAATATTTTAGCTGCTCCCTCAGCACTTTTAAGCGCTACATTCCCGACAAAACCATCACATACAATCACGTCAGCCTTGCTTCGAAAGATGTCACCACCTTCTGCAAACCCGACATAATTTACCAGCTCACTGTCTTCGATCAAGCTTGCCGCTAAACGTACTTGCTCATTACCTTTAATACTTTCACCGCCAACATTTAACAAGGCGACTTTTGGCCTTTCAATACCTTTAATTATTTTTGCTAGTAACTGGCCCATAATTGCAAACTGCAATAAATGCTCAGCTGAACTATCTACATTTGCGCCTAAATCGAGCACGAAGGTACCACCACCTTGCGACGGAAACATTTTCGTTATAGCAGGGCGATCTATACCCGGATATGTACCTAAAATAGCCCGACCCAGTATCATTAAGGCACCGGTATTTCCAGCACTAACGCAAGCATCAGCTTTCCCATCTTTTACTAACTGCAAGGCGACAGCCATTGAAGAGTCGCGTTTTTGCCTTAAGACGATTGAAGGTCGGTCATGCATTTCAACCACAGTTTCAGCATGCACGATGGATAAATTTGAAGGTAACTTGGATGACGATGAGAAACCTGGAGAAGCATTAGATACTTTATCTAAGTTATTTTGATCAAACAACAAAGCCCCCAATTTATCCTGATCTCCGACCAAAATAATATTGAAGGCTTTATCTGCATCAGTCTTGCTATCTATTGATAAAAGACTTTCTTGCGCTTTTTTTTGAAGATATGCTAAAGCAGCAGGAACGACAATTTCTGGACCATCGTCTCCACTCATTGCATCAATAGCAATGGTGATACCCGCTGTCATTTTTAGTCTTCAGCTGTCTCGATGACTTTTTTACCACGGTAAAAACCGTCAGCAGAAACATGATGACGCAAGTGCTTTTCACCGGTTGTTGGATCAACAGACAAGGTTGCCGCTGTCAAAGCGTCATGTGAACGGCGCATGCCACGTCTTGAACGAGTTTTCTTACTTTTTTGAACAGCCATCTTTGTTCTCCCAAAGGTATATCAATTCAGTCAATTAACCTTAAACGATTAATTTGTCACTTTTTAATCTTCAATCCAGATAACACTTCAAAAGGGTTAGGTTTGTTCTCTTCTTCTAACGCTTCTGGAGCAGCTTCTGATTCCTCTGCTTTAACATAATCTTCCGTATCACAAGCCGCATGATACGCAAACATCGGTAAGCTGAGGATCAACTCTTCTTCAATCACATCCAGTAAAACGAGTTTTTCATCCTCTACTAATAAAGGTTCATATGCTCGCGGTAAGTTTTGAGCTTGCTCATCATTATAAACGATGCCCAGCATAAACTTAGATTCAATTTCTTTTGTAACCGGATGCAAACAACGCTGACAGACTAAATTCACTGAGGTATTTAATTTGCCATTAAGAATACGCAATCGCTGCGGATCCCTGTCAAACTCGAGTTCTACTTTCACTCTACCATTGGTATCCACGAGCATTTCTGCTAGCCTTGGCATCAAGTGTAGCGCAATTTCACCTTCGAGAATCCTGTTCTGATCCGCGTATTTAAAGGGGTCAAGCGTTTTTGGTAGAGTATGGTCAGACATAAGCGCGCAATTCTAGTGATCTAGCCCCATGTTGTCAAAGAAAATCCGTGTCTTTTTACCTTTGATTGCCGGCTTTGAATACTCTAAATCTTACCAATCATACCTTTAATAGCGTTAGGTAAATCAGCTGGCAATATAATTGACTTACTATTATCAGATGCTGCCAACTCTGAAAGCGTCGCAATATACTTTTCCCCCAAAAGATACACCACCGCCATATTTTTATCTCCCAAGGGCTCTGCCACCATCTGGATGGCCTTTTGTCGCGCTTCAGCAAGCATGATTTCAGCCATCGCATCTTGTTCTGCGGCTTCCTTCCTACCCTGAGCTTCGAGTATTTGCGCCTGCTTTAAACCAGTCGCTTCTAATATCTGCGCCTCTCTGGAACCTTCTGCTTTTGTGACGGTTGCGCGTCTCGCCCTTTCTGCGGAAGCTTGTTCTTCCATTGCATGCTGCATGGTATCTGATGGATTAATATCCTGAATTTCTACGGAGCGTAAACTAATCCCCCACTCTTCAATCTCCATCGCTATGGTGTCGGTCAATTTCGTTTTAATCTGATCTCTAGAGCTTAAGGCGTTATCCAAGTCCATTTCACCAATAATAGAACGCAAGGTCGTCTGCACTTTGGTTTGTATCGCGATATTATAATCATCCACACCATAGACGGCTTTCTGAGGGTCCATAATCGAAATATAGGCCACCGCACTGGTGATAATAATGGCATTATCTTTGGTGATCACTTCTTGAGAAGGAATATTTAAAACAATCTGTTTTGTCGTTAAACGATAAGCTACCTGATCAAAATACGGGACAATAATATTTAAACCCGGCCTCAGCGTGCGTTCATACTTACCAAAGCGCTGCACAACCCACTGATAACCTTGTGGTACCAGACGCACGCCCTGAGCCACTGTTACCAGCAATAACACTAATAAAGCAATAGCAATATATAACCCTGCATTCATGATTTTCTTCCTTCTGATTTTTTATAAAATATTAGACACTAAGCACGCTTGGTGACAATAAGGACATTACTTTCTACATCTAGAACTTTTACTTGCTGACCCACCTCAAGCACTTGCTCACTCTGATAAGGCCATTCGTCTTCACCCAGCAAAGGAGTAGAAAATCGAACAATACCCGGACGCGTGCCAGAAGCAGCTGTCGCCACCAAACCAAGCTCGCCTTCGACTTCCTCCTTCAAAGCATGATGATGTCTTTTCTTTGGCTTAAATACCCGAAACCAGAAAAACGTTAATAGGCCGGATAACGCGGCCCAAACTAAAACCTGATAACTACCCGCCAGGCCTGGTTCAAACCATAAAACCATGCCGACCATAATAGCTGACAAGCCAAACCACATCGCAGTAAAAGACGGGATAATCAACTCAAACAGGATCAGCACCACCCCTAAAATAATCCAATGCCAATACAATATTTCCATACTTACACCCTTTTTCAAACAGTATTAGAAGATACTTATAGAGATCTATAAATATAAGACTCAGACCCAAAGACTTGAGTCAAAACCCCATTCAGACCAAACAGGCTCAACACTTGCTGGTAGTTTAGGAACTCGCCCTAGCTCTGCCCATGCATAGCCAGGAGAATGAAAATCGCTACCAATAGAAGCTTTCAAATCCATTCGCTGACAGACATCACTTAACATACCTATCTCACCTTGCTTTTGCCCGGAAGTGACGACCTCTATACCTTCACCACCATTTTCTTTAAAGAGATCCAGCATTTTTCTAAGCTTGGTTAAGCTCATATCATATTTACGCGGATGCGCAATAATAGCAGTTCCTTTAGCTGAACGAATCCACTGTGTGACCGTTTCTAAATCAGGCCATAAACCCTTCACATCTCCCGGCTTGCCTGCGCCTAAATATTTTTTAAATGCCTCACCCATAGATGTAACAAGTTCTTTTTCCAGCAAAACCGCTGCAAAATGTGGTCTACCGGGAATCCCTGTACTACTTTTCAAACACGCTTCTTGATATATATTTGGCATACCTTTTTTTTGAAGTTTATCCGCTATAATTTCAGCTCGCTCCATACGCGCAGAAGTCTGTCGCTGTTCGACCTCAGCCATTACATTATTTTCTAAAGAGAAGTTTAAGCCCAAAACATGAATCGTATAATTTGACCAAACACACGATAGCTCAATACCCGGTATCATTTTAATATCATACTGCTTGGCAGATTCTATTGCTCTTTGCTGACCTGCTATCGTATCGTGATCAGTCAAAGCCAAACATTTGACGCCTTTCTCTGACGCCCGAGCAAGTAAATCTTCTGGAGAAAGAGTGCCATCTGAACAAGAACTATGGCAATGAAGGTCAATTTTTGAGTAAGTCATCAATTTTTTCTTATTTAAATTAATTTTAAGCCAGATTTAAGCCAGAGTAGTTTTGACCCTAGGCCATTTAAACATATAATCGGCCACTCAGTTCAAATATAAAACAGCGACTACTATTATGTCAGAAACACCCAACACACCAGATTCACCTGAATTACCTTTAGAACCCAAAAAAACGCCGCAAAAACCTAAAACAGGTCATCTTCTCTTGGAGTTAATTGTCTGCGTTATACTGCCCACTCTAGTCTTAAAATACATGAGTGGCGATGACAGGCTTGGCCCCGTTTATGCTTTAGTTTTTGGCTTATCATTTCCTTTACTATTTGGCATTCATCAATTCATCAAAGAAAAGAAATTTGGTTTTATACCAGCCTTAGGTTTTATCAGTATTCTGCTCACTAGCGGCATCGGACTACTAGAGCTTGATGCAAAATATATTGCCATAAAAGAAGCTAGCATACCTTTAGTTATCGCAATAGGAACCATCATTTCACTCAAAACACCTTACCCTTTAGTTAGAACTTTTATCTATAATGATAAAATCCTGCAAATTGATAAGGTTGACGAGGCCCTTGAAAAGTCTAACAACAAGTCTGAATTTGATAAAACATTAACCGTTGCTACCTATATTTTATCCAGCTCATTTTTCTTATCAGCCATTTTGAATTATGCACTAGCAAAATATATTGTCGTGAGCCCTAGCGGTACCGCTGAATTTAATGATGAACTAGGCACAATGAACCTATTGAGCTATCCAGTCATTACAATTCCCAGCGTTATTGTTTTGGTGTATGCCATGTTTTATCTATTCAAACATATTAAACGCTTAACAGGCTTGGACTTTGAAGAGCTCATTCATCAATAGCCACTTAGACCGAACTGACGCTAAATATAGAAAAACCCAAAACTGATTCGCTTTTATTTAGGAAAACTTTATGCTTTACGCCATTATTTCTGAAGACGTAAAAAATAGCTTAGCGAAGCGAAAGTCTGCACGCCCTGCTCATTTAGAAAGATTAAACCAACTAAAAGACCAAGGAAGACTCATTTTAGCCGGACCTCACCCTTTAATTGATTCGGAAGATCCAGGCGATGCAGGTTTTAGCGGCAGTTTAGTGATTGCGGAATTTAACTCTTTATCTGAGGCCAAAACCTGGGCCGACTCTGACCCTTATGTTGAAGCCGGTGTATATGAAAAAGTAAATATAAAACCCTTTAAAAAAGTACTCCCTTAGTTCCACCACTAATAAATAATTAGACCAACAGGTAGCTTACATTGAATATTCAAAAGATACAGATAATCCTTAGCCTATTACTGACCCTTAGCAGTATTTCTGCTTTTTCAGAAATCATGTATATAGATGACACCTTACTTGTCCCCTTAAGAAGCGGCGAAAGCTTAAGCTACAGAATTGTTCATAAAGGCATTTCCAGTGGCACAAAAGTTGAAGTTTTAGAACATAATAAAGAAAGTGGCTACTCAAAAATTCTTACACCTGACGGGATTGAAGGTTTTTTACCGACCAGATACTTAACAGCAGAACCTATTGCTAAAATTAAACTCAGACAAACCAATAAAACGCTTACAAACTTGAAACAAGATTATGAAAAACTGCAGTTAGCCTATAACGAGCTTAATTCTGAACATCAGTCCCTTAGTAAAAATCACAAAGAAACCGAACAATCACTTGATAAAAACATACAAGAGTTAAGCCATATTCGTTCTGTATCAGCAAACGCCTTAACTTTAGATCAACGAAATAGAGAGCTACGCGAAAGTAATGAGCAACTAAGAAATGAGCTTGAGCTACTACAAACTGACAATAGCAGGCTTAAGGAAAAAGCAGAATCCAATATGATGCTTGTTGGTGGGAGTCTAGTATTTCTGGGTGTCATTTTAGCGCTATTAATCCCCATGATTAAACCCTCCAAAAAGAATGATAGTTGGGCATAACAGCTATTTTTAAGCGGTTTTCTTCACCTTTGATACTTATTTTTTGACATCCTCCTCTCCCTGAAGGAAGAAGATTCCCGCTAGTCAAAT
>TARA_R110001592_G_scaffold38949_7_pt1 | contig 15772 bp, 10 predicted proteins | sample TARA_R110001592 | Tara Oceans TARA_R110001592 (sample SAMEA4398387) | marine metagenome | biome: Polar Biome; feature: [SRF] surface water layer (ENVO:00010504); material: water (ENVO:00002006), including particulate matter (ENVO:01000060) such as... | depth 5 m
CAAAGAAGCGCATTTGCAGAATCTCCTAAATATAGAATGGGTAGTAACTATAATACAGAAAGAAAAGACGGAAAAGGTAGAGATATAGTAATAGACTCTAGTTCTTTAAACCCCCATATTAAAGAAGGTTCGGTGGAAAACAAAAACCGTAAAGATATAAGATTAGATTTAAATAACACATTTAACAGACTAGCAGGAAACTACTACAGGTTAAGTAGGCGAGTAAAAGAACTAAGTAAAGAGGTGAATGAATAATGCCAGTAGCATCCTCCCCAAGCGACTATACTACTATCAACCCTAACTACTCTACAGGGTTTGGTTTTTACACAGACATAAACGCAGTTTCGGATTTACTACAAATTCCTGCATTTACTTCGGCTACTTATCCTAGTGCGGCTCAAGTTGGTGCAACTATAAAAAGAATAGAAGGAATGATTGATGAAAAAATAAATCGTTCTTACAGACCTATTATTTGGAAAAATGAATTTAAAGACTTTGAATTTTCTCGGCATCCAATACAAGCATATTACGGTGGCTATGTTGGCTTTATACAGTTGTCCCAAATGAAGGTTCGTAAAATTGTTAGCCTAAAAGTATGGGAGGGCAACACATATAGAGAATTAGCATCAGCCCAATCAAGTGTAACCTTTAATTCTTCTAATTATAATAACTTAAGAAGCGTCACACTACAGTTGCCTAACAATGGTTCTAGTTGGATTCTTTATTATACAGGAGAAGGTAGCACTAGTGCGAATAATACCTTTAATAACTCTCTTGGTTCTAAAACCACTGCTCAAGAACTATGTCATCTAATAAATGAAGAGTTTCCTTCTAGAACTGCACAGTTTACTGGGGCTACAATTGCTAAGTTTAAAAATTCCGAGGCTGATTCTTCTATTTCTATATCGGACTTCTTCTATGCAAGTGTTGATGAGACTGATGGAAACAAAGTAAACATTTCTAGTCTTCTAGCAGGTGAAGATGGTTCCGGTTGCACCATTGCATTAGCGGATAAAGCAGGAGTTACTTCTAATACAGCGCATGTTGCTTTTACAGACAAGCAAGATATGAGGAGACTAGGTGACTTTTGGATGATAGGTGACGATGGTAGGATTTTCTTTATGAAAAAATACCCATACCATAACAAAAACTCGGTTATTGTTTCTTATGTGGCGGGAGATGGTCGAGTTCCTTCAACTATTCACATGGCTACTACTAAATTAGTTGCGGCTGAACTTCTTAGACACGACGACCAAACTATACTTATTGCTGAAACAGGTGGTAATATCTCTACTAAAGAAAAGTATGATATACTTGTAAAAGAGGCTATGGAACTCATTGATGGGAAGAAAGACCTAGTATATATTTTGGATTGATATGTTTTCTAAGGCTAAGAAGAAATTGCAGGATGTTGCAGATAAACATGCTGAAAGAAACTTAGAGATGAAAAGAGTTTCCGAGATATTAGGGATAGATATTTCTTTTTCCGATGATGAAATAATGCAAAGTATTGAAGAAGACATGCTTACATACTTTGAACAAATGATTATTGAGGAGGCTACTGCATGGATGAAGTAGCACTGATGCTTAATTTGATAGACACTCAATGGTCTTCTTCGGCAACTACTTTAGTTAATGCAGGGACTATTACTGCATCACATGTTGCTAAACCAAATCTTGTTGATGTTCGTTCATTAGAAAAGAACAAAGGGGTTCGATATGACCTTTCTACAAAAGATGTTATTGTTTGTTTTGAAGACTCCCAAAATATAGAATATCCTACAATGTTGTATGATGTGAGAAACGAAACTTATTCTTTTACTTTACACATCCGATGTATTCACGATGAAAGAGCAGTAGGTGGTGGTGGAACTGATGCTAATTTTGGCAAGGATAGGCTAAGGGCTTTATACTTGATACTCCGTCACGCAATTGAGAGCAAGCGGAAAGGGTATGAGGCTAGCGACGGTTCTTGTTTTAATTTATTATTTTTAGGTAGTAGAAGTGAAGCAAATGACCGGAACAAAAGATTATTTGGATATAAAATAAATGTAGAAGCCAAACGATACGCACAGACAATCCCCTAGTAAGTATGTAAACAGGGTGAGGGATTATTATGACGAACAACAATATATTTTTAGGAAGCGGAACATCGGTTACATTAGTACCGGAAGTAGATTTTACATTCAAAGGTACTCCGGATTCGACAAGAACAGTGATGACCTTTACTGCGGATTATAGCAATAATTTTTCATTAGTTAATAATCTATACGAAGGCTGTATTCTCGAATACTATAATCAAGGTGCGGCTCTTAATTCCGGTGCTGGCCCTCTTTCTAGTTCATCGGGCGTAAGCACTCTTGGCTCGGCTACAATTACAACTGCCGGAACACAAGTTACTGCTTCTCAAGCATCTCTAACATATTCAGTTGTAAGTAATGTTAGTAATTTTACTCATACTAATGCGGCTGGAACCGCAGATAACGAACCCGTAACGGGTATGACGGGTGGTTCGGGAGCAGAACTACTACTAACTCTTGGAACTCATAGTGCGGCTATAACTATGAATGTTTCAGCATCGGATTCCGCAAACTACCAAACTGGTTTTATTAAAATACACACGGCCACTTCTACCGGAGACTATGTTTTTGGTGTTGTTTTTGATACACCTAGCGGCACTACTAATGATGGTGCAGGTATGGATGATTTTGTAGAAATAAATATTTCACACAATCAAACAGCCATTCAAGTAGCGACTGCAATACAAGCGGCTATGACTACTAAAATAAATTCGGGAGACTTAGCCCTAACGGTTATTAGAGCAGGTGCTAAACTTAGTATTGCTAATACCGTTGGTGGATTTGTAAATTCGGGTAATATGATAGTTCTTGGCGCAGGTTCATCCGGCACAAACAGTGTAATAAGTGATGATGTAGACGGAGGTATTGTTTCGGCAGTATCAATTACAAATGTTGGGTCTAGTATCGAGGGAGCAGGTAATTTAACAATAACTTCGGCGGGAACCGACCCTGTAATTGCACTAGCAACGGCTTCTGTAGCAGATGTAGTAACAGCACCAACTTCTATTCATCGAATTACTAGTAATACTCACAATTCATTTACAATCTCACCAGCAATGGCTACTAATCTCGATGCTTCTGATTTCTTAATACTAAAGAGATATGGCGCACCATTACCTGCTCCTAAAAATGGAACAGTTAAGAGACTAGCCGCAGATAATTGGCTAGGAATTGTTGATAGTTTAACATTCCCCGAAAACGAAATAGAAACTAAACAACAGAATCTATTTGTCGGAGGTAGTCGGAACTATACTTACGCATACAGGGGAATTGAAACAGCAGGTGCGGCTGATGTTGGAGTTGTTGCCAATCACGGTGCTTGGCTTTATTACTTCTTTGGAAATGCTAAAGTAGAGGCTACTTTGACTGCTAGTGCAAATCCCGACAGTGATATACTTGCTGATACTGCTAATACTTTCTACTTAAATCCCGATAGAAACGACATCACAAAGAACCACCAAGCCCCTCTCTTTTACCGTTCTATTGGAACAGTAATGACCCCTCCTGTAGCGGGTATGGATGACGCACATGTAGATTTAGATAAACTAGACCCACCCGTTCTTTCGGGAACTGCTCTTAGTAAGGCAATTACATATACCTTTACAGAAGAAGACGGGGATAATTTACCTTCTTTCGCATTGGAACAATCCTTCTCTAAACTACCTTCTACTAACCCCTATAGAACTGAAACAGATGCGGCTAGTGAAACCCTAAACTTTGTTCGTATTGCTAGAGGACTCCGAGTAAATACTCTTACTCTTACAGCAAACGAAAATGAAGAACTTAAAATGTCTATGAATATGATGTGTAGAAATCTACATACTCTTGAACAAACAGAATCATATGAAGCACGAAGAGGAGTCACTGCTGAAACTTCTTTCATCAATTACTCTTCTGTAGATTCATTCCGAGAACCTTTCTTTTTCTCGGATGGTGCAATTAGTATGTTCGGACAACAATTGCTAAAAATTACTAATTTTACTTTGACTATGAACAACACCCTTACTGATAAGAGATTTGTTGGCATGGGTAGTAGAAAAGTTAAGGATGCTATACCTGCTCAACGAACTTATGAAATGACATTTACCGCTATGGTAACTGACAATAGAATGTATGAAGAATTACTAAACACTAGTGAAACAAGTGGTAGTGAAATTACTCTAGCATTTACAAAAGGAAACGGAGAGAAAATTAACTTGGCATTTGACAAGTATTTCTTGACTAGTAACTCTTGGCCTATGCCCGAAGATAAAGGCCCGATAATGGTTGAAGGAACCATACAGGCTAGAAGCATAGGCACATGCACAGCCCTAACTCATTGGATATTACAAGGCTAAAAATAACATACTCCACCAACACCGTTTGTTTGTTTGTTGGTTTTTTAAGGTGGATAAAATTATGGAAAAAAATATTGTAAAAGATAAGAGCGTGTTATTTGCGCTAACAGAAGAGAAGTGCCACGAATTAAAAGTGTCACCGACAAGTGATGAATACCTCAAGGTTTGGATTAGAGAACCTACATGGCTAGAAGTAGAACAAGCCATGACTTCTTTAATGAACATAGATGCCAAGACACAAAGTTTTGACATAGACCTAAACGGTATGTATCGTTACTTAGTAGAGAAGTTTGTTGTTCGCACAGAACCATCACTTTCTACTCTTGAACTAATCCGACTCAATCCTTACATTGGTTCTCAATTAAAGGAAGTATTACCTAACCCTATGGATTCAATGGGTGAAAACGAATCAAAAAACGAAGAGTGAGAGATGCCTTACAAGGAAGGTCGAAAGACCCTTCTATGGCATTTCTCTTGATAACATATACGCTTTCTTCGGCGTTATCAATAAGCCCACTAGAAATATACAAAATGCCCGCAGATTTAGTAATGGATTTATTATATGTGCATAGGAATGTAGAAGAACTTAAGGGCGACGAAATTACTAAACAAATGGGTAAAATAAAGAAGTGATAGTATGGCTCAAACTAAGAATGCTACCGACGATTTTCTTGGAAGCATGAAAGGTATTCTCGCCATACATAAAAAAATGTTACCTGCTTTGAAAGACTTCAACAAAGCCCAAGAAAAGTCTTTGGTGAATCAAAAAGAAATGATTGAACTAATGCAAAAAACCAAACCTTTAGTTGATACTACTAAGGCAATTAAAGAACAGGCCAACGCCTATGATTCTGTAGCGAAGTCGTCTAAAAAAGCAACAAAGGAGACAAAGGAAACACAATCATGGCTTGGTAAACTTATTGGAGATAATAAATCGGGATTGTTGCGAAACCAAACAGGCGGAGTAGGTTTTATTCACAGAATGATGTATGGTGTAAGTGGCTATTTTATTCTTAAAAATCGAGTAGATGGTATATTATCCGGTGTAGATAAATTCTTAGTTAGGCCACTGTCCGGCTTAAAAGGAGAAGATGAGAAACAAGGAATACTAGGAAAAATGTTCTTTGGTATTGGAGGGTCTTACCGTAAAACTCAAGAACAAATAAAATCAATAAGTGGTGTTGCTACAGGGGTTATGTCTTCTGTAGCGGCGGCGGCAGTTGAAACTGCCCTTTATGCCGTAACCGAAGGTGGTGTGAATGTTGGTAAGAATATGGATATGGGTGGGTTCGCTCGAACAGGAAAAGACGATGGTATAGTCACTAGAGGTGCAAAGAAAGTCACAGAAAAAGTTAAAAGTATTACAGGGTTCAACATGGCTCAAAAATTTCACAAAAAAGTGGTGAAGTTCTTAAAAGAAGACGATAAAAGAAAAAAAGTCATGGATAAATTAAAAAAGTTTAAAGATAAACTAAAGGAAAAGGGAGCCGCCATTATAAATAAACTAAAAACATATTTGTTTGTAGCGGTTACTCTTTTTGTTATTGTTTTAAAGGTAGTCGTTGTTGCTTTTATTGTTTTAGTAGTGATATTTCTTATTGTTAAACTTTTAAAAGCGGGCGGTATGACGGCTGAAAAAGGCATGGATATTATGAAAACTTTTAAAAGTGATGTTATTAAATATGCTACGGATTTATATGTGGGTCTAACTACTATGAAAAGTGGATTTATGGGAATATGGGATGCTGTCTTCGGGGGAGGTAGTTTAACCGATTTGTTTGATTCTTTCTTGGTTGTTATGGAAGGAATTTTTGCCACGGTTTCGGCACTTTTGCTTCTTTTAATTATGCCATTATTAAACGCCGCTAAAGAGATTCTTGTGGTTATGGCTGATGGGTTAAGAGAGGAAATTAGAACATTTTTAGAAAAAGCAGGAGCGCAGTTAGAATTTATTTCTATTATATTAAAAATTATAGGGGTTATTGGACTGGCTATTGGTGTGGTTATGATAATACTTGGTGGCCCAATTGTAACCGCAATAGGGGCTGTAGTGGCTGTAGTGGCTGGTATTGGTTTAGTCATTGGCATGTTAATAGATTGGATAAATCCCTTTGCAGAAGGTGGTGTTACCAAACAAGGCATGTCTTTAGTTGGTGAAAAGGGGCCGGAATTAGTTCGGCTACCAACAGGTTCTAGAGTGCATTCTAACCAAGAATCTAAACAAATGATGTCCGGTGGTGTAAGTGGAAACACTAATAACATCACTGTAAATGTTCAAGGCAGGATAGGTGCATCCGATAGTGAACTAAGACTTATTGCTCAAAAGGTGGGCCAAATGATTAACAAAGAAATTAACAGAACAACTTCTTCAAGAGGATTAGGTGCTTAAATATGGTAGATTTATCGGATTCAAACTTAGAGCATGTAGTGTTTTTAAAACTAGGGGCGTATAGCACTAACGACCTAATTACAAACACCATTCCTCTAAAGGTAACAAGTGTAGAACTAGGAACAAATAAAACAATTCCTTCTATGGAAGTTCCTTTCTCCGGTGCTTTGTCGGGTGAATCTATGACTGCGGCACTAGATTTGGGTATGGCTTCTAAAACAGTAGGATTGTCGGGTTTTATTTTAGGAGATTCAATTACTAGAAAGTGGGCCGAAGACGATACTAGCATTGTTCTTAATTTCACTGCCATTGAAATAGCACAGATGATACATTCTAGTGTAGATTCTACTGGAATACAAATCTATCAAGCAGTAAATGAATTAGTCTTTTTGTATGATTCAAAGGTAGATAATTTGGGGGCGCAACGAACATCTCCTGTTGCCATTCCTTTTACTTGGGCTTCTAGAGGGGCTAGAAAAGAAAAAGACAATAGAGGTGCAATTCTATCAAAGGATTTTCCTACTGACAGATACTCCGATGGTATCAAGGGATTCATAAGAAGTTTCACTACTACCATAGATTCGGAAACCATAGACATAGGTTTTACTCTACAATTTGAAGTGGCTACTGTATTCCCTAGTGGTAATGTTGCCACTACTATTTCCGATGCAATTTCGTGAGGTGATATTATGTATCGAGTAATGACAGGAAAACAGAGAAGTTTGGTATTCCCTGTAATGTGTAATGCACATGTCAAAATAGATTACTCGGATAATATACCCAAAGGTGCTGATAATACTTCGGCTTCTAGTGATGACATTACCTATGGTCTTTGGGCTTTGAAAGATGTCTTTACTATAGAGGCCACTATTACTCCTTATGATGTGAACGGATATGCTAGTAGATTCAATTCGTTAAATATGCAGAATATAGAAAATTCTAAAAAAATAATGCCAGCAATAGACACATATGGTAGTGGTACTTCTCGTTTATCACAATCTTATTTATCCGAGTCAGCGAAACTTACACATGAAATGAGAATATTTCACAGCACTAAAGTTCAAGTTTCTTTAGTAAATGTTACTACACATAATCATAACCAACCCTCCGAATACAAAGTTAGATTTAAATTAATATTAGGCTCAACTACTGTCACACTAGATAGTGATGTTGTAATTAAACCGGCTAGTGGAATAAATTGGCCGTTGGCAAACAATACTACTAATTCTTTTACCAAAGGAATTTTTAATAACGATGGCAAATATACTCATACATTTGAAAGGTCTACTGAAAGTAGTGGTAATTCGGGTGGGACTCTTAAATTTTCTTCTAGTGTAAGAAACAATTTTTATGTCGGACAAGAATTATTTATATCAAACGAAGGAATAGCCAAGTCAATAGGTATTGTCACTAATGCCGGAAGTTCTCAAAATGATTTGGTCTTTATATCTCCCGAACAATCTACTGCTCTAAACTCTACTGATATTTATGTCAAATCACTAAAACACCCTGCTTATGTAGACAACTTTAATCATATTGCAGTAACATATGACGACTCTAGTAAAATGATGTCAATTTATTTAGATGGTAACTTAATTGCTAGTGAACAACATACTGCTACTGATGCGTTTGCTTTTGACAAAGAAGACTTTTTCTTGGGTGCGAATGGGACAGGTGCTAAAGGTGCGGCTAATACAGCAGTCACTAATAATCAATTTATGGGTGAGTTTCACGAATTTGCCATAAGTAGTGTAGCGGCTAATTCGTTTAACATTTTCAACTTGACTCCTCGGTATGCCAACACCCTGCTTTATTTTAGATTTGAAGAGGTGGATGAATGAGTATAGTAGTGATGAGACAGGGTAGAACGCTAAACTCTTCTAGTGTTTCTACTTTAGCAAATGTGGGTAATAATGTTAATTTTGATTGCCCGACTAATCCTGTATTAAAGGACAGTGGTAATTTAGACGACAATGATAGACTGTTTGCTTTTATTACCACTGATGATTCATTTAGCCCCACAGTTATTCAACAATTACAAGGTAGTGATTCAGCCGGAACTGAATATAATAACCTAGAAAATACCGAAGGCTACAAGATAAAATGTTATAGTGACTATGACTCTACAGGAATACGGCTTAACGCATTAACGGATTCCGAGTTATTGAGTAATAATTATTTTGTTTTAATTCATTCCGATAATGGTTTGATGCACCATTTTGCTAAAATTACAGAAGTATTGACTGATGATATTTTGGGAGATACCTTTGAATTTGAACCTAGACTTGGTAAACAAATACCAAAGAATACTAAGTTTATGGTTTTCAAAGGGCCACCTGTAAATACCCCTTCACTTGTTTCTGTTTCAATGGGGATAAGAGCGACTGAAATAACTGCGGGTTCTACTACATACAGAACTAATAAATCATTTTTATGTTCAAGACCTCACTTTTATTTTTACAACGATAGGCTAGATAAGAAGAACGAATTAGACCACAACACTAAATATTTTGTAAAATATGAAAGTGATTCTTTGACTAATGCGACGGTTAATTCTTTTTCTACTAAAACAACATTTGTTACTGTTTCCGATTTCGGTTTTTCTGTAAAGGACTACAGTAATTACACTATTAAAGGGTTAATTGTAGATAATTTAAGATACCTAGACGACCCTCGTAATGCGGCATCATCATCAAAACAAACATCAAATGAAGGATTGACTGCTGTAAATAATGATTTTACAGATTATAATAAATGTTTTCTTAACGCTAGAAGACCAACAACAAATCTATCGAGTGGAATTACAAATGGGGCTTTAATGTTAGGGCCGACCCGATACCTTCACTATTCATATTCCCCTGCCAAAGCCAATGCTACGCCCCATGTGATTTCTAGTCTAATTAAAGAATCAGTTGGAGGTAGAGGGGGGTATGCAGAAGCAAAAATGATAGACACTCTACGAATCCTCCCCTCTAAGATAGAGGAGTTTGATTCGTTTAGAGTCCGTCATCAAGTCCACACAGGAGATTTTTTTGAATGGTTTCCTTTGAAGGCAACCGTTTCAGCGAGGGTAGGTTCTACTAACGAATATACTTTTTCTGTTGATGGAGATTATGATTTAAAAAATCTATTGAGTGACAACGAAGAAGTTAGAGTTGGTGATAGGGTGTTGCGAGTTAGTGCTAGAGATACCCTCAACACTACTGCTGATACCCAAGACATTACATTTACTGCTGACAGTCGTTTAGACTCTTCTAAAGTATTTTCTTCTTCATATACACTATCCAGTGGAGATAGGTTATACCGTAGAGCATTCAGTAGTTTAAACTCCACACTACTTACTACCATGCCAATCATAGAAGGTAGAGAAAGTAATTTGGGGGTAGTAGCATTAGATAAACATTTTGAAGCACTTGAAGCCTCGGTTACTGCTTCTAATGAGAATCAAAAATATTTAACTTTGAGTTTTAATAGTGCGCTAGGTGAAAAATACGGAACTCCATTTTCCGCTTTAGAATATGTAACGGGCCAATACAAAATTGAAATAGAAAGGTTTGATGGTGAAGTAGAAGAAATATCCACTGAAAGAGAACACGGTCAAAACATGATGACAATTTCGGGTAGAGATAATTACTCTAAGTTAATTTCTCCGGTGATAAATAAGAACACTGTTTTTTCCGAGGATATTGTTTATTCTAGTAATAGCCCTTTTAATTCTTTAGAAAAAGTAGGGGAAGTTAATAGTAGTGGGAACATTGTATTTTCTAGTAAAGAATTTCGTTTGACAAAAACGGGAATAGTAAATGTTCCTGTGTCTAATGACAAAATATATCTAAAATATACTAATGGAGTAATGGCCTATATAGGTCAAATAGATGAAGTTGTACCCACCAATACTTCTTATTTTATTATTACATTACATCATATGCCATTAGCCGAAGGTGTTTATTCTAGCAACAACCAAGTAGAAATTTGGAGAGAAGCAAATAAAAACTACATGTTTAACAAAGCATTGTCGTCTGATAATCAACTTTCTTCTTTCGCTACTTCATTAACAGGTAGTGCTGACAAAGGACTATTTTTTGAAAGTGGGATTAAAATATCGGATTCTTCTTCTCTTATTGGAACAACTACTTCTCGCTTATCGGGAGTAAATAGTAACGCAACGGGTTATCACATACACCATCCTTCTTCTGTTAGTCGTAAAGACGAACAGTTTCAAGCAAGACTAAGCGACGGAGGTTCTAACTTTGAAACCTTTGATACTGTGAATACCTTAATGGACTTTTCTATTCTTAATATTTCTACTGTTGAGGGTAAAACAACAATAGAGATTGCACCATATTTACCTTTGACTCTTGGTAGAGCCGACCATAATGATTACGATACTTATGATAATACTTACACTACTATAGGGACTACAACAACGGCTTCTACCTCTTCTTCTAACGCTACAGCAAACCAATGGCTAGATGTATCACCTTCTACAGTTTCGACAATTAAAACAGTGGCTAAGGAAGGTTTACCTATTTATGTTGATTCTGTTTTTGCAGGGTATTGTCTTCAAGTGGTGGCTTATGAAGGTGGTGGTAGTGCCGACACCTATAAAATATTCTTGGATAGGAGGTTTACAAACTATGCTTCTAGTGCAAACATTTCAGTATTAACTGCGGGTGATTCGGGGTTGTCCGATTATGTTTCTAAAGACACTACTAATTTATATTTTATCAATGGGGTGCACTTACACGGAGGTAAGTATGTTTCGTTGCTAAACTCTCAATATGGTAGTAATGCAGGAGATTATGAAAAACCTACATATTATAATTTTACTAGACCAACTGTAGCATTAGATTATTCTTTAATGAACACATATGCTGAAAGATTTGGCCCTTCTCTTTTCAAACTAAATCACATAGAAAAAGGAGACTTCAATAGAAAATCTCAAACTATTGCGAGTGATTATTACCGCAGGACTAGTGCAGGTAAAAATAATAGAGTCGCATTGAAGTCCGACACTAATTACTATGGTGGTGGGAGTAAGATACAATACTATTCTTCGGCATATAAATTAAGTCAAGGACAAACAACTTTTCAAAAGATACCTAGCCGCTTTCAAGAAACAGCACACCCTCATTTATCAATAGAAGAAAGAGGTACATACCCTGCTAGTGGCTCATTGTTTTGGGATTACAATATCTATGAGAAAAACCATAATAAACCAATAGTGTTTACTTCGGCTGACCCAACACAAGGAGGGTTAATTAAAAGCAATTATTACATTAAAGATTTCATAGAACAAATAGACCCAAAAGTTGCTAGAATGTTTTTATTCGCTACTTCGGATTTACTACCCTATTCTAAACTTAGAACAGATAGTTTATTTTATTCAAATAGAGACTTAACTAAATTTAAATTATTCTTATTAAATGAACCAAATGAAGATGAGTTTACAACAAAACATTCTAACTACGAAGGTTCGGGCTTGTCTAAGAAAATACTAGACACTGATTATCAAAGTGCAAACATTATTGAATACGATGTAGATGATGTAAGCAAATTAAAAACATTCGGTATGATGAGATTAACTGAATTAGTTTTTGACTCTGCCTTTAATCAATTTGATTCCGAAAACCCACCGGATAAGAAAAATACAATTAGTAAATTTGAATATGATTTTCATACTCTTGAGACTGTTAAAAATTCTGCGGGTGCATCATTGTCTGTAGATTCCGCTACCGCTACTACCATAACAGTTAATGATGGTGCTATTATTGAAGAAGGAGATATTGTTTGTGATGCAAGCGGTAATATGATAGGTGAAGTAGATGGGGGGCTAGGAAAGACTAGTTTTATTGCTACTTGTGACTTCGACCCAACCGCAACTGATGATGCTGATAAAAAAATAATTACCCATAATGCCAATGCTAATATTATTGCAGGTTTAAAAGTTACAGGAACAGGAATACCGTCGGGGTCTTCAATTTCATCTATTACAGATACTACCCATTTTGTAATTAGTGCCAATACTACGGGTAGTTCGGCTGTAACCAATGGTAGTTTAACATTTTCAAATTCTACTATAACTCTAAAGTCTCTAGGATATTCGGCTTCGGCTAATGTAGTCCTAACAGGTTCTAATTCAGCCCTCGTAAGTGGTAATGCTAATGCTAGGCTTTTATACAAAGCAGAGCCACATTCTAGTATTGTTACAGGACATGGTAGTGGGGAAACCACTAATAGTTTTACAGGAGAAAATCACCCCCTAAAAGGAATGCTTCACGGTGGAATATATACTAGTGATGCCTTTACTAAAGGAATGACCGAGGTATTTACAGCCCCGACTAATGCAACTAGTGGTAGTGTTAATGCCAACCATTACAGCCATCTAACACTGCCTTTGGTTTTTGGTTCGGGGACTCTAAGCACTGACAAAACAGCACATGCCAGTCTATATTTTAAAGCATTGGACTTATTGAAATATTCAAACGAAGCACCTGATAGTGTTGGTGCATTCTTACAATACGGTATTTTCGGAGTAGTCTTAGATAGATTTGGAATTGATGGTGGGACTACTAGACCTATGACTTCTTCGGGAACAGTGTTCCCTCCCAATGCAAATACACATTTAAGAAGTTATACTGGGGGGACTTTAGTAAATATGGGCCTTACTATTCGACCTAATAGATTTAAACATTTATATGGATTTGACAATAATGGGACAACGGACACTACTTCGACTGATGCGACTGATGCCGAAGGAATATACATGGGATTTAAATTGAGAGTTAATCTACCCACAAAAGAATCATCAAATCCAAGTGGGCCTTCGGGAACGAGTAATTATAAATATATTATAAACTCATCTACATCCCCCTATTTGGATTATGTTAAAGACTTAACCGGATGTTATTTGGTTTCGGAAAAAGGAACAGAATACGGGGGAGTGGCGACGGCAGGGGGAACAGCGTCAGTTTCAGTTACTACCACAATAGACTCACACGGACAGCCCACTTCAATAAATAATACAATTCCTACAAATATTGGATATGTTGTTACGCATGAAATAGATACAGGACACCTTACCAAGAGACATGTCATATTAACCGACAAAGAGTTGCCATCGGGGTATTATAGAGTGATGCAACCCAATCATACTTGCACCTATAAACACACTCCAAAGAAAATTAAACTAAACACTCTATCATCATCATATACTAAAATGCCATACAAAAATGAAACATATTCTTCTACTACATCATATTTGATGATGAGTGGGGCTAACTCCGAAAGAGTCATTGATGTTGGGACTGGAACAACTGGTGGAGATAAAGAAAACATTGGACATAATGAAGGGGTTCTTTCTATGTATGCTCTTGTAGATTTAGATGGTTCGGTTCCTCCCAGCAACCCTACCACAACAAGACAATACATTCTAAGCCGTGACCCCGACGAAGCAATCTATCAATTTTACAATAGTTCTACTTTATTGTCGGAAGTTGGTGAAACTATGTGCATTAGTGATGGCGAAACCACATACAAAACATCTGTTGATTTAGAATATAATGGAACGAACAAAGGAACCAATCTCATCTTTGGAACACACAAGGAAACTAAAGGTGTTGCATCAATATCACAAATACTAACTATAACAACAAACCAAAACATAAAAGGTAGTCCTAAGAGGGCCATGATAGGTTCTGTAGTTACAGTGTGTAATGAAACAGAAGACTTAGTAAATGACTTACTAGAAGAAAACGACATTGAATTCACAACTTCTTTTGAAGATGACTACCCATTATTCTTAGCACCAAATTACCAAGGTATTGATTTATTTAGTGCGATAAATTATTTAATACAAAGGAAAAACAAAACACTAGCCTATGAAGGCGGTAAGTTTTCTTTAACAGACAATAACCCGTCTTCTTCTAATTCTAGATTGTTCATTACTGATAGAAACGAAAATATGTTAATTAAAGACTTTTCTAAGTCAAAGGTTTTATTTGATTTTTACAATGAAGTTATTGTTTATGGTTCGGGATTCAAAGCAATTAGAAAGAATCAAAGAAGTATAAAAAAGAAAGGCAGGAAGACTTTAGAAATAGATGATGAAAACCTAACAACTCAACCCGATGTTGATAGAAGGGCGGGAGAATTACTGCGACTACATTCTTCTCTCAATGAAAAAATAACAATAGAACTAGGCCATACTAATATATCTCAAGTCAAGTCGGGAGACATAGTTACTGTAGAACTTTTACAAGAACATGTAGAAATATCCGACTACTTGATATTACAAATGGAACACACTATAGGAGGATTTATTAAATTGGAATTAGGTAGATTCAGTAAAGGACTTACCGATAGATTTGCTGAAATAGCCCTACATAACAAAAAGACAACTGCGGCCCTAAGACCTAAAATATTCAAAGAATCTAATTTCTCCACCTCTATTTTTGAGACTATAACTGTAAAAGAAGTCAAACTTTTTATCCGTAAACGGACTGGGGGTAGTGGGGGAACCTCTTTTAACATTGGATTCTCACAGACAACTGGGTTCGGTGGAGTAGTAGGTTTTGGTTCCGGTGGCTCATTAAGTGAAACTACAATAATGGAGGTTGATTTATGATTACTAGTGAATTAAGAGCAGTGTTGGCGGCTCATATATCGGAGGTATATACGAAGGCTAGAGTCGGTGTTGGGGGTAATTCTACCAACCCATTAACAACTAATTTAGATGTTCCTGTTTACGATGTGGCGGCTAGTGCATCTCAAAGCGACGACAATGTAATTGAAATTAAATTTACAATTACAGGGGCGGCAATAGCAGGATATACAATAAGAGAGATTGGTTTATTTAACAAAACCTATACAAATAGTGCAGAGTCAGTAATAACAGAATATACAGAACTCCTTACTCGTATTCCCTTTGAAGGGATAGGTCCGTTTGCATCCGGTGAAGATGTAGA
>TARA_R110001592_G_scaffold37188_8_pt1 | contig 15768 bp, 9 predicted proteins | sample TARA_R110001592 | Tara Oceans TARA_R110001592 (sample SAMEA4398387) | marine metagenome | biome: Polar Biome; feature: [SRF] surface water layer (ENVO:00010504); material: water (ENVO:00002006), including particulate matter (ENVO:01000060) such as... | depth 5 m
CATGCCCATGAAGACAGCATCGTACTCCTCAAGCAACTGGTCGATCGTCACATCGTTGCCAATCTCGGTATTCAGACGAAACTCGATACCCATCCCCTCAAAGACCTCACGCCGACGCGACATGACCATCTTCTCAAGTTTGAACTCAGGAATACCGAACGTGAGCAGACCACCGATTTCCGGATTACGATCGAAAACGACCGGACTGACACCCGCACGCACCAGAACATCCGCGCAACCAAGACCGGCAGGGCCAGCACCAATAATAGCTACGCGCTTACCGGTGGGTACCACATGGGACAAATCCGGACGCCAGCCCATCGCAAAGGCTGTGTCAGCGATATATTTCTCTACCGAACCAATAGTGACCGCGCCAAAGCCATCATTCAGCGTGCAGGCACCTTCGCAGAGACGGTCCTGCGGGCAGACCCGACCACAGACTTCCGGCAAGGTATTGGTCTGGTGCGCCAGTTCAGCGGCCTCGAGTATATTGCCTTCCGATACCAGCTTGAGCCAGTTAGGAATGTAATTGTGTACTGGGCATTTCCACTCGCAGTACGGATTACCACACTCCAGGCAACGATGTGACTGATCAGCAGCCTGCTCGGGCTTGTACTGTTCAGCAATTTCGACGAACTGTGTCTTGCGTGCACGCAATGGTCGCTTCTGCGGATCCTTGCGGCCCACATCGATAAACTGGAAGTCGTTGTTCAAACGGTCAGCCATAAATAAACCTCTTAGCAGCAGCGGCACGCCAACGGGGCACCGCTGCAAACATTCACCTTGGGGCCAGGCCCGATCAAAAAGATCAGGCCTGATGCCAGACAATCACCTTATTGCGGGCTGGCTCGAGTGCTGCTCAGCAATGCACCGAGGCTCGCAGCCTTGGGCTTAACGAGCCAGAAACGACGGATGTAATTATCCAGGTTGTCGAGTACTTCGGCGCCCCAGGCGCTGTCTGTTTCTGCCACGTACTCAGTCAACACCATGGTCAGGTAGCTACGATAGGACTCCATAGACTCGCTGGAAATCCGATGCAATTCGACCAACTCATGATTCAGTTTGTCGAAAAAGCTATTGTCCTGATCCAGTACGAATGCAAAGCCACCGGTCATACCCGCACCAAAGTTGTGGCCTGTCGTACCCAGCACACAGACCATTCCACCAGTCATGTACTCACAGCAGTGATCACCTGCGCCCTCAATAACCGCGTGGCAACCTGAGTTACGCACTGCGAAACGCTCACCCGCACTACCGGCTGCGAACAATTTGCCGCCAGTTCCACCGTAAAGGCAGGTATTGCCGATAATGGCGGTCTCTTCCGAGCGGAACGGACTGCCCTTGGGCGGCACTATAACCAACTTGCCACCGGTCATGCCCTTACCGACGTAATCGTTGGCATCACCCTCGAGATACATGTGCAGACCGCCAGCATTCCAGACGCCAAAGCTTTGCCCAGCAGTACCCTTGAAACGATAGGTTATCGGCGCACCAACCATACCCTGGTTACCGTGGACGCGGGCAATCTCACCCGATACACGCGCACCAATCGAGCGGTCACAGTTCGTCAATTTCATTTCGAACTCACCACCGGTCAACCCATCGATACCCGCACGCGCAAGCTCGACCATCTTCTCTGCAGTAAGACCCTTGTCAAACGGCTCGTTGCGCGGTGACTGGCAATACTGTGGCTTGTCTGCCGGCACATCTTTACTGAACAGCAATGGCTCAAGATTCAGGTTCTGCTGCTTGCTGGTGTTACCCGGCAAGATTTCCAGCAGATCCGTCCGTCCGATCAGATCCTGCAAATGAGTGACGCCCAGCTTGGCCATCCACTCACGTGTTTCGGTCGCGACGTAGGTGAAGAAGTTCATCACCATTTCCACGGTTCCGATGTAATGATTGTCGCGCAGGTGCTTGTTCTGCGTAGCCACACCGGTCGCACAGTTGTTCAGGTGACAGATACGCAGGTATTTGCAGCCCAGCGCGATCATAGGTGCAGTGCCGAAGCCGAAGCTTTCAGCGCCCAGAATAGCCGCCTTGATCACATCGAGGCCCGTCTTAAGACCTCCGTCGGTTTGCACTCTTACTCTGCCGCGCAAGTCATTGCCGCGGAGAGTCTGGTGCGCCTCGGACAACCCCAGCTCCCACGGCGAACCGGCATAACGGATTGAAGTGAGCGGTGATGCACCCGTGCCGCCGTCGTAGCCGGAAATGGTGATCAGGTCGGCATACGCCTTGGCAACACCAGCGGCGATCGTACCGACGCCCGGCTCCGAAACCAACTTGACCGAGACTAGCGCCTTGGGATTGACCTGCTTGAGGTCAAAGATCAATTGCGACAGGTCTTCGATCGAATAGATATCGTGATGCGGCGGCGGCGAGATCAGCGTCACACCGGGTACCGCATAACGTAGCCGGGCAATCAGCTCATTCACCTTGCCACCGGGCAGCTGCCCGCCTTCACCTGGCTTGGCGCCCTGGGCTACTTTGATCTGCAACACATCAGCGTTAACCAGATATTCCGGCGTCACACCAAAGCGCCCGGAGGCGATCTGCTTGATCTTGGAGCTGCGGCTAGTGCCATAGCGGGCCGGATCTTCCCCACCTTCTCCGGAATTTGAACGCGCGCCCAAACGATTCATTGCCTCGGCAATGGCCTCGTGAGCTTCCGGCGAAAGAGCTCCAAGCGAAATACCAGCAGAATCAAAACGCTTGAAAATACTTTCCAGCGGCTCGACCTGATCGAGATCGACAGGTGTCTGGTCATCGCGCAGACGCAGAAGATCACGCAGTGAGGCGACCGGACGACTATTGACGAGAGCAGCATACTCCAGGTATTTGTCGTAGCTGTCACCCTGAACAGCGTCCTGCAGTGTCCTCACCACATCCGGGTTATAGGCGTGATATTCACCACCGAAAATGAACTTCAGCAGGCCGCCCTGCTGGATCGCCTTACGGGGATTCCAGGCTTCTTTCGCCAGCAGGGTCTGCTCCATGTGCAGATCACTGAAGCGAGCACCCTGAATACGACTGACCACTCCACGGAAACACACATCGACTACTTCGTCAGCCAGACCGACTGCTTCGAACAGCTGAGCGCCACGGTAGGACACGATGGTGGAAATACCCATCTTGGACAGGATCTTCAGCAGGCCCTTGGAAATCCCCTTGCGATAACTCTTGAATACTTCGTACAGATCGCCAATCACTTCGCCAGTGCGAATCAGATCCCCCAGTACTTCGTAGGCGAGGTACGGATAAACAGCCGTGGCGCCAAAGCCGATCAGCACAGCATAGTGATGCGGATCACGGGCAGTCGCAGTCTCGACCAGAATATTACAGTCGCAGCGCAATCCCACTTCAATCAGATGGTGATGTACCGCGCCCACTGCCAGTGCAGCGTGCACCGGCAACTTGCCTTCTTCGATATAGCGGTCACTGAGTACCAGTAGTGTTTTGCCCTCACGCACAGCGGCCTCAGCCTGCAAGGCAATACCCTTGATGGCTTCGGACAAGGGCATATCCGCAGCCACGTTCAGCTCGATACGCTGGACGGCGAAGCCAGGACGATCCAGATTCATCAAAGTGCGCCACTTGGCAGGCGACATCACCGGACTACTTAAAATCGCTCTATTGGCGTGCTCTGCAGTCTCCTCAAACACGTTGCGCTCAGCGCCGACACAGGTTTCCAGGGACATCACGATTGCTTCACGAAGCGGGTCGATGGCCGGATTGGTGACCTGAGCAAACTGCTGTCTGAAGTAGTCGTAGACTGAACGAACGCGAGTCGATAGTACCGCCATGGGGGTATCGTCACCCATCGAGCCTACCGCTTCCTGACCATTTTCAGCCAACGGACGCAGCACCTGATCACGCTCTTCGAACGTGACCTGGAACATCTTCATATATTGCTTGAGTTGTTCCGGGTTGAGGAAATCCGAACCATGATCGCGATCATTCATGGTGGCCTGGATACGCAGCGCGTTTTCCTTCAGCCACTTGCGATAGGGGTGACGTGACTTCAAACGACCTTCAACGTCAGTGGTGTGCAGCACTTCACCCGTCTCGGTATCAACCGCAAGTATCTGACCCGGACCAACGCGACCCTTGCTGATCACATCTTCGGGTTGATAATTCCATACCCCAATTTCGGAGGCCAGGGTGATGTAGCCATTTTTCGTTACCACATAACGAGCCGGACGCAGCCCATTGCGGTCAAGCAGACACACTGCGTAGCGACCTTCTGTCAGTACAATGCCGGCTGGACCATCCCAAGCTTCCATGTGCATCGAGTTGAACTCATAGAACGCCTTTAAATCGGCATCCATGGTTTCAACGTTCTGCCAGGCAGGCGGAACAACCATACGAATAGCGCGAAACAGATCCATACCGCCAGCCAGTAGCAACTCGAGCATATTGTCCATGCTCGACGAGTCCGATCCGGTGACGTTGACGATCGGCGAAATACTGTCCAGATCGGGTAGCAATTCGTTGGTGAACTTGTTCCGCCGGGCGTGCGCCCAATTGCGGTTAGCCGTAATGGTATTGATCTCACCATTGTGTGCGACCAGACGGAAGGGCTGGGCCAGCGGCCATTTGGGCAACGTATTAGTAGAGAAGCGCTGGTGGAATACGCTGATCGCGGTTTCCATTCGTTGATCGCTCAGATCTGGATAGAAGCGTCCCAGATCCGCTGGCATCATCAAACCTTTGTACGAAATAACCTTGTGCGACAGGCTGCAGACGTAAAAATCAGCATCCGCCTGCATGGCGATTTCGGCTTTGCGGCGAGCATAGAACAGCTTGACCCCGAACGCCTGCTCATCGATGCCTTCGCCGGAAACGAATACCTGTTCAATGCGCGGCATGCAGCTTAACGCGAGCGGACCCAGTACGCTGCTGTCTACCGGAACTTCCCGCCAGCCGAGAGAAACCAGGCCCTGGCTCTCCAGCGCGGCGTCGAAAGCCGAGCGTGCGGAAGTGGCGGAGGCATCGCTGGCACCCATGAAGACCATGCCCACGGCATACTGATCCGGCAATGCCGCACCCAGTGACTCCTGAGCCACCTCGCGCAGGAAACGATCAGGCTTCTGAATCAGCAGACCACAGCCGTCGCCGGTTTTGCCGTCTGCGTTGATACCGCCACGGTGGGTCATACACGTCAGAGCTTCAATGGCCGTCAGCAACAAGTGGTGGCTCGGCTCGCCCTGCATGTGGGCGATAAGGCCAAAGCCACAGTTATCCTTGAACTGATCAGGCTGATATAAACCTGCTTTCATAGGCACACTCTCAAATGCTATTAAATTCAGACGCTTACGAGATTCAAACGAGACTGGATCTGGCTCGGCGCCGGACAAAAGGACGATAAGTGTACACAGCGGTTCTTATGCCCACAATTTTTTTTAAGCGCAGGGTGCCGCATTAACGTATCCAAATGTCGTAAATACGAAACATTTAAGCACAATGGCCACCTGTTAAATCGGGCTGGCACAGCGCACCAACCCTACATCGTCGACTCAGTCGAGCGATTTCTGTATATCAGCCATGGAGCGCGGCCAGGGATTACCACGCCGCATAGGTTCCGGTAGGACCGATACGCCCTGCTGGGCCTGCTGTCGGTTGGCGTAATTACCCTGAGTCACAACGAACCAAGGTTTGCCCTGATACGTGGTTTCAAACATCCCCAGATCAGCCACACCAGAATGAGCAGCAATAAAGCCTTTTGCGGCTTCGCGACGCTGCGATCCGAGCACCTGCAGCACGAAATTGCCTGCCGGGCTCGCACGATACCAGTCCGCCCCATGAACACCCGAGCTCGCACCAGACTCAACTTTAGGCGGTGCGGCAATGGGCGCGGGAGCCGTTTTTTGAGCAACCGATCTAGTATCCGCCGGCGCTGCAGCAACACGACTATCACTGTCAGTCGCCGTAGCAGGCATAGAAACACCAGGGCTCATCTCAGTGGCTGGCTGATTGCTCGGAGAAAGATTAACCGTTGCCGGACGCTCTTCACTTTGGGCTGATAACGTCTTTTCGGCAACAGCCGCTTCAGGCTCAGAAACCGTTTCGCGCTCCTGTGCCAGAACAGCAGCTCCGGGCTGTGAGTTCAGTTCCGTCAGCTCTGCAAGCTGGGGATCGTCGCTGACCGTGACCGATACCACTGGGTCAGGTAACTCCAGAACAGTAGTGGTTGGCGCCACCTGACGATCGCCCATAAACCACGCAAACCCGATACCTATCGCCACCAAAACAACCGCAAGCATTGATTTAAGCGGCAAACCAACGCCTCGCGCCGACACTGGCGCATCATGCTCTTCCATGGCGTCGCGCATGGACTGCCTTGCCGCTTCGTTGACCCGACCAGGCCAGCCACCGCTGTGTCGGTGAATCCACTGAATCTGCTCTTCATCCAACAGCTCTATGCCCTGTCCTGCAGCATCTAACCGCTGTGCGATGTAATCTCGGGTCTCATCTAAAGAGTAAGCCTGAAGAGGTATCTGATGCAGCCACTGAGCGCCTTCCTCTTCCGCATCAACACGATCAAGGGCCGGCTGAATGCTGTCGTCGGCAAACAGAAAGATTCGTATTGGCGATTCAGCTCCACCCAAACGACTTAGATCAACCAAATCCTGCAGCGCTCCCTGCTCCAGAAGTTGAGCATCATCAACAATCAGATACAGATTGATGCCAGTGGCATGCAATTGCTCGGCCCTGAGCATCAGCGCTGCCGGATCTCTGCCGCCGGCGTTTACTGCCTGGCAGAAAAAAGAGATCAACGCAGCATCACCCGAACATTCCCGCGCAGTGGTGACTACGCATTGAGTCGTATCTTTATTGCTGCTGGCCAGAAGCACCTGCCTTAGCAAAGTCTTGCCACTCCCTTCAGGGCCGGTTACCAACAACAACCGATCACCATAGCGAGCAAGGTGATGTAATTGCGCCAATACCGTCTTGCGCTGGGGCGTAAAAAATTTAAACCCAGGGGTCCTTGTCGCAAAGGGATCGTGGCTTAGCTGATAATACTCTTCGATACTTTCAGCGCCACTCAACGCATTCATGCTCGTTTCCTGTCGATCTATCATGATTGGACTTCCGCAAGGGTTGCCTGCAAGGTTTCTGAATCAAACTCGGCTGTCACCACCGCTTCGCCGATGGCTTTGAGCAATACCAACCTCAACTGACCATCCAGCACCTTCTTGTCTACTGCCATTAACTCGATAAAGTCGGCGGGCGTCATTGAGGCCGGCGAGCATATCGGCAAACCTGCCGACTTGATGATGCGAATCCCCCGCTCGGCCTCCGCCTGGTCGATCCACCCGATCCGTCTAGACATATCCAGTGCCATGACCATACCTGCGCCAACAGCCTCACCGTGCAACCACTGGCCATAACCCTGGTGCGCTTCGATCGCGTGCCCAAAGGTATGTCCTAGATTAAGGATCGCACGTACACCACCTTCGCGTTCGTCCGCCGCTACAACTTCGGCCTTAGCTGAACAGGATCGGGCAATCGCCTCGGTTACCAGGTCATGCTGCAATTCACGCAGTGCGGCCATGTTCATTTCCAGCCAGTCGAGAAACTGTGGATCGCGGATCAGACCGTACTTGATCACTTCAGCAAGCCCCGCACTTATCTCTCTGGGAGGCAAAGTGCTGAGGCTTGCCGTATCGATGATAACCGCCTGGGGCTGATGGAAAGCACCAAGCATGTTTTTTCCAGCGGGGTGGTTTATACCGGTCTTGCCGCCCACGGAGGAGTCCACCTGTGAAAGCAGCGTTGTCGGCACCTGGATAAAGTTAACACCGCGCTGGTAGCAGGCCGCAGCAAATCCAGTCATATCACCAATCACACCGCCACCCAGTGCTACCAGAGTCGTTCGCCTGTCGTGCCGCTCAGCAAGTAGGGTGTCGAAAATCTGCTGCAACGTTGTCCAGTTTTTATAAGACTCGCCGGTAGGGAGAACAACCGTCGATAACTGATAACCCTGCAGGGTGTCTTGCAATGCTTTCAGGTACAGAGGCGCTACCGTATCGTCGGTAACAATACACACCTGCTTTCCGGCGATGAAAGGAGCAAACAAATCACGCTGCCCGAGTAAGCCCACGCCGATAAATATTGGGTAGCTGCGATCCCCTAACTCGACCGTCAGTTGTTGCATATTAATTTCTCCCAAAGGAATCCGGCAAGAATACAACAGACGGCACCATCGTGGGCACCCTGTGGCTGCTCTGAGAGCGTGCAAATAAAATGAGGTAGTTCAGGGATCGGTTTCGAGCAGACGGCCTAGGATGGTATTCACGACCACTTTTGGACCGCGCTGATCAGTATCGATGATGATATCTGCAATCTCACGGTAGAGAGGGTCGCGTTTTGCCATCAGCTCGCGCAACACCCGCTCAGGATCGGCATTGAGTAGCAGGGGTCTCTGCCGATCTTTGGACGTTCGCTGCAGTTGCTGATCCACGCTGGTACGCAAGTAAACAACTAACCCGCTGGCTGAGAGTGCCTGCCGGTTGGAGGCTCTCATGACCACGCCGCCGCCAGTGGCCAACACGATACCGTGCTCGTTCACTAATTCCGCAATCATGGCTTCTTCACGCTCGCGGAATCCCTCTTCTCCCTCTACATCAAATATCCACGGAATATCAGCCCCAGTACGAGCTTCTATTTCACGATCAGAATCCTTGAAGGGGTATTTGAGTTCCTTTGCAAGTAGTCGCCCGATGGTGCTTTTGCCTGCCCCCATCGGGCCTACCAGAAATACATTGCGCAATGCGATTACCTTGCCACGGTAATTGCGCCGTTCTTGATGATGCGCGGAGTCAAGAAAATCAACAGCTCAGACTTGCTCTCAGAAGTAACATCGCGGCGGAACATCTTACCCAAGACGGGCAAGTCGCCCAGGAAAGGAACCTTCATTTGGCTATTTTGTGTCTCGCTGGAGAACACGCCACCTATCACGATAGTTTCGCCATCACCCACCAGAATCTTGGCGTTGACTTCATTTTTGCGAATAGTCGGCACGCCATTAACTTCATTGGTGAAGTCCGGCTCGTCCTTGGTCACGATAACTTCCATGATCACCTGGTTGTCCGGTGTGATCTGCGGAGTCACTTCAAGAGACAGTACTGCTTCAGCGAAGGCAGTAGTCGTTGCACCGCTGGAGCTGGCTTCCTGATAAGGAATCTCGGAACCTTTCAGAATCTTCGCAGTTTCCTTGTCGGAGGTGACTACTTTGGGCTGCGAAATAATTTCACCGTTGCCTGTACTTTCCATGGCAGAGAGCTGGAGATCAAGAATCGCATTATTGGTTATAAAGCCGATACCAATACCCGAAGTTGCTCCAACAACACCCATATCTACGAATGGCGAATTAAAAGGCCTCGTACGACGACCCTGAAAGCCACCTGTTGCTTCATTTTCGAAGCTATCATCAAGACCGGTTTGTCCGTCTTTGCCGAACGACGAAAATCGATTACCCATACCTATATTTCCGCCCCAACGAACCCCTAGCGCCTTATCAAAACCTACGTTGGCTTCTACGATGCGCGCTTCAATCATGACCTGACGAACCGGTATGTCCAGCTGCGCAACAATACGACGAAGCTCGTCCAACTTCTGCTGAGTTTCAAATGCAATGATGCTGTTAGTACGGTCATCAACTGTAATGGAGCCACGCTGTTCGCCGTCAGCAGCGGTAACCGATGCAAACAGACTGGCTATATCGGAAGCGCGTGCGTAGTTGACTTGAATAAGCTCGCGACGCAAAGGAGCCAGCTCGGCAATCTGCTGTTGTGATTCCAATTCCTGACGTTCTCTGGCAGCAATCTCGGCAGCCGGGGCTACCAGTAGCACGTTACCGATCTTGCGCTTGTCCAGGCCTTTGGTCTTGAGCACCAAATCGAGCGCCTGATCCCAAGGTACATTCTGCAGACGTAGCGTGATACTGCCCTGCACTGTGTCACTAGCCACCAGATTGAGATCCGTAAAGTCAGCAATTAGCTGCAGAACTGAGCGGACTTCAATATCTTGAAAGTTCAGCGACAACTTCTCACCGGTGTAAGCGAAGGCGTCAGCGTTGCGCTTTTCGGATTCGGTACGACTAAGCGGCTTGAAACTGACTATCAGACGCTTGTCGGTCTGATAAACCAGGTGCTCATAGAATCCAGTCGGCTCGATGTTGACGATGGCATTGCCATTGCTGCTCGACGCATTCACAAAATTAACTGGAGTGGCGAAATCAGTGACATCCAGACGAACCCTGAGTGCATCGGGCAACTGTGTGTCAGGAAAGCTCAAGCGAATCTTGCCACCCTGATCCTGGACATCTACCCGAACAGAGGGATCGGAAAGATCAATAACAACATTACCTTCACCCTGATCACCACGCTGGAAATCCAGACCGAGAATCGAGGGGCCACCCATCATTGCCTTGCTGGAAACTACGGGTTCGGAAGAGGCGCGCCAGTCATCCGGGACGACAGTGGGTGCGGCTGGAGCCGATGTCGAAGCCGACGTCGAGCCGTAGCCCGGCGCATCACCTTCACCTACCAGCACATAGAGATCATTGCCGTCGGTTCGAGTCGTATAGGGGACCAGGCTCGTGAGATTGATGATAAGGCGAGTACGATCGTTGGCTTCAACCACCGTAAGGCTTCTGGCGTTACCCATGCCTAGCTCGCGATTGCGCGAATCCAGCTGACTCTTGACACCCGGCAGGTCAATTGCAATCCGTGCGGGTTGCTCGATGGTATAGCCCTTCGGGACCGACGTTACCGGCTCGTCAAAGCTGAGCTTGAGCTCGACCCGTTCACCGGGCAACGAAGCCACGTCGAGATTTTGGAGGTTGGCCGCAAGGGCCAATGGGCTCAGCAGCGCAATAACGGCGGCGAGCGAAAACTTCTTGGCTAGAGGCATTTGATTGCGTTCCACGCTTGACTGTTTACAGTTCATGATTTCTCTCCCTGGTTGACTTATCCGCGCTCAGGCAAGCTGAGCGTTCTCGGGCGCTCCAACCAACCGCCTTCGCCGTCCGGGACGATTTCGACTACGTCGACACGGCCTTCTTCGATCGCAATTATGCGGCCGTGGTTGCGACCCAGATAGTCACCCATCTGCACCCTGTGCACGCTGCCAGCACCGCGAACAAGCGCTTGAATACCGCCGCCGTCGCTCAGGGTTCCAACCATCTCAAATCCCTCGATATTGAATCCTTCAAGGAACTGTTTGACTCTGTCTTCATCTGGCTTGATATCCTGCGAACCCCGCTGACGCTGTGTCACATCGATGCGAATGGGCGGCTGGAAAGGACTGCGAAGTGACGCAGCACTGTAAGTGAATGCCTCATAAACCTTGAAGCGAGGCAGCGGCTCAATATTACCCGCTGGCTTGGCGCGGGTCTCGGCCATGAATGCTTGCAGATCGGCGTAACCACTATCGCCGCAACCACTCAGTAGCAACGCTGGAAGAAGGGCCAGGGCCCATACACGCTTGTGCATGATCATTGCTGGCCTCCTGTGTCGTTATAGCGATAAGTCCGAGCGAGAATGCTCATCTTCAATAGATCTGGATTGCCCTCGGTCACCGGCGCGATAGTAAAGTCGTGGAGTGTGACGATACGCGGCAAGCTGGCGATGCTGCTGACGAAGGTGCCCAGATCATGATAGTTACCCTGCACCACAATGCTGATTGGCAGTTCAATATAGAATTGCTTGGCTGTTTCCGGCTGCAATGTAATGGACTCGAACTCCAGACCACTATTAAGGCCCATCTGCGTTATGTCTTCCAACAGACCAGGAACTTCAGTATCGCTGGGCAACTGCTTGAGCAGTGTGCCAAAACGCTCTTCGATTTCTACCAGCTGATCTTTGTAAGCTTCAAGATTCGCTGCGCGGAAGGATTTCGCTACGAAATCTTTTCTCAAAGTAACTTCCTGTGCCTCACTGCGCTCAAGAACTACTTGCAAATCCTTGAGGTGAAAGTGATAGCCAGCAAACAGCAGAGCAATCAGCAGTAACAGGCCTACGATGAACTTGAGAGCGCCAGGCCAGGCACCAACGTTGTTGAAGTCGATGTTATTGACATCAATTTTCTTGAAACTTTCTACGGATGTGGACAGGCTCATGGCTGCTGTTCTCCCTCAGCGGTACCGGCGCCAGGCTCGGTCTGCTTGACCGACAGCTCAAAGACGTTAGCTTGGTCCAGGCCACCTGCCGTGACTGCTCGCACTGCGGTTAGATTCGGCGATGTAAGCCAATCGGACGCATCCATTTGCCGCATCAGATTCGAGACTCTGCTGTTTGACTCAGCACTACCTTTAACGCTGATAGTGGGACCCTTCATGCCCAGGGAACCAAAATACACACCGTCTGGCAGAGAGCGCGCTAGCTCGTCGAAAACCCGGACAATAATCGGTCGATTACCTTGCAGGTCCTGAATGATTTTCATGCGATCAAGTAACTGCGTACGTCGTGCCTGTAATTGTTCGATCTCTTTTATACGCGCTTCCAGAAGAGTGATTTCCTTTTGCAGGAACTCATTTCGATCGTTCTGGTGATCAATCTTGCCATTCAGGAAACGGTCGCCAAGAAAAACCAGGCCACCAGCAAATAGAACAATCAACACCAGTACGGTCAAAAACTCTTTCTTGCGCTCTTCCCTGAGCTGCTCGCGCCAGGGTAATAGGTTAATGCGAGCCATTAGTCGAAACTCCTCATTGCCAGACCACAGGCAATCATCAGCGCCGGGGCGTCATTGCTGAGCGCGACGGCGTTGACTTTGTTTGACAGGGTCATATTTGCAAAGGGGTTGGCCACCAGCGTCGTGGTGCCGATTTTTTGCTGAATCAGCTGATCAAGCCCCGGTATCGAAGCCGTACCACCAGCTAGCAGGATGTAATCGACATCGTTGTACTGCCCACCGGCAAAGAAAAACTGCAATGATCGCGAGACCTGCTGTACTACCGCATCCTTGAATGGACTCAGCACCTCGCCTTCGTAGTCATCCGGCAACCCGCCCTGCTTCTTCGCCAGGCCAGCCTCGTCCTGGGAAAGACCATAGCGCCGCTGAACTTCGTCGGTTAGCTGCTTACCGCCGAACAGCTGCTCTCGCGTGTAGATGATACGGCCCTTGCTGAGCACACTGAGTGTCATCATAGTGGCGCCAATATCGATCACCGCGACTGTGACGTCATCTCGGTCGCCTTCTAACTGATCAATTACCAGTTCGCAGGCCCTCTCCATCGCGTAGGCCTCAACTTCGACCACGCGCGCATTGAGCCCGGCCAACGCCAACGCCGCCTCTCGAATATCGACATTCTCTCGACGGCAAGCCGCTAAAAGAACCTCGACCCGCTCAGCGTTACGCGGCGATACACCCTGAACCTCGAAATCGATCGCGACTTCATCAAGGGGGTAAGGTATGTACTGGTCAGCTTCGAGCTTGATCTGCTCTTCCATCTCGTCAGGATCAAGTCCCGCATCCATCTCGATGGTCTTGGTGATCACTGCGGAGCCGGCGACCGCAACAGCGGCCTGCTTCAGCGAGCTGCGAGATCGGGCCAGGACTTTCTCCAAGGCCTGACCGACACCTTCAAGCTCGACGATATTCTTCTCGACGACCGCACTGGGTGGGAGGGGTTCAACCGCATAGGCTTCAACCTTATAGCGGTTTCCTGAACGACTGAGTTCGAGAAGCTTCACCGTAGTGGAGCTAATGTCGATGCCCAGAAGCGTGTTTGCTTTTTTCTTTATGAGCCCTAGCACAGCCAATTTCCTATCAGCATCCGACACTTACGGACGGTTTATGTTTTCATACATTAAATAACAGTCGTAGCACAAGCGCAAATAGCTAAAACAAAAAAAATGCGCTTATAATGTAGACTGCTAACCCGTTCTCACAACGCAACATCCCTAACCATCTCATTTGACAGGGAATTCGCTTCTTCCCCATGCAATTTTTAAAATTTCTATTTTGGTCAATTCTCGCCATTATCAGCGCTCCAATCCTTGCTTTGAGCGGGATTGCGCTCTATTTGAGCCCTTCTTTGCCTGACGTAGACGCCTTACGTGACCTGCAATTACAAACCCCTTTGCGGATATATAGCACAGATAACAAACTCATAGCAGAATTCGGCGAAATGCGCCGGATACCAATAAGCTACGAGCGAGTCCCGCAAAACTTCATTAACGCATTGCTTGCTGCCGAAGACGACAATTTCCTAAATCATCGAGGGGTTGATCCGATGGGCCTGCTACGCGCCGCCTCTGAACTAGTGCAGACGGGTCATATCCAGACCGGCGGCAGCACGATCACGATGCAAGTAGCGAAAAACTACTTTCTCAGCAGCGACAGAGTATTTTCTCGCAAATTCAATGAAATACTTCTCGCTCTGCAAATCGAGCGGAGCCTTAGCAAGCGCGAGATATTTGAACTCTACGTTAACAAGATCTACCTGGGCAATCGCGCATACGGAATAGAAGCTGCAGCTCAGATTTATTTCGGCACATCGATCGACCAACTGGACCTTGCCGATCTGGCCATGATCGCCAGCTTGCCAAAGGCACCCTCCCGTTACAATCCCGTATCCAACCCGGAGCGGACATTGATTCGTCGTAATTGGATACTCGGGCGCATGCTCAGTCTTGGCAACATCGACCAGCAAGCTTTCGACGATGCGGTATCCAAGCCCATCAAAGCCGAAAAGTATGAAGCCAAGCCCGAACTCGAGGCGCCTTATGTAGCGGAAATGGCTCGGCTTGAAATGATCGAACGATTCGGCGACAGCGCATACACGAATGGCTATCACGTGTTCACGACCGTTGACAGCACCTTGCAGGAGCTGGCCAACAGGTCCTTGCGTGACGGCTTGATGGAATATGATCGCCGACACGGCTATCGCGGTCCCATGGAGACCAACCCCGGAGCCACACCCGATCAATGGGAAGCTCTTTTACAACCTTACCGTGAAATGGGTGGGCTGATTCCCGCGGTGGTCACTAGCGTAAACGCGGAAAAGGCCCTTATCCAGATCCGAGGCGGCGAGCTGGGCGAAATTCCCTGGGCTGACATGCGGTGGGCACGAAAGCATTTGAACACCAACAGCCTGGGGCCCAACCCCTCCAAACCTGCAGATATTCTTAGCGTCGGCGATGTCGTTCGGGTAAAACCTGTTGACGATGTACGCTACAGCCTCGCACAGATACCCAAGGCGCAGGCCGCGCTGGTTGTGCTCGCACCAGATGATGGTAGCGTTCAGGCACTGGTAGGTGGGTTCTCCTTCGACCAGAGCAAGTACAACCGTGTAACACAAGCCAAACGCCAGCCCGGATCCAGCTTCAAGCCGTTCCTCTACAGTGCTGCACTCGATCATGGCTATACACCTGCCAGCCTGGTCAACGATGCTCCGCTGGTAGTCGACGACGGCCACATGGAGTCCGCCTGGCGGCCGCAAAACTCCGGCGGCGATTTTCTGGGGCCGATAAGGCTGCGCGAAGCGTTGTATCGATCACGCAATCTGGTCTCGATCCGTCTTTTACAGGATATCGGTGTCGACAAAGCGCTAACCTACATGGAGCGCTACGGCTTCAGCCGCAGCGATTTGCCGCGCAATCTTTCCGCAGCTCTGGGCACGCCTGAACTCACCCCCCTGCAAATTGCGCAGGGATATACCACCATTGCCAACGGTGGCTTTGCGGTTCAGCCCTACTTGGTCGAGCGAATAGAAGACCACGACAGCAAGATCGTCGATTTTGCCAAGCCGGCAGC
>TARA_R110001592_G_scaffold363344_1_pt1 | contig 15764 bp, 13 predicted proteins | sample TARA_R110001592 | Tara Oceans TARA_R110001592 (sample SAMEA4398387) | marine metagenome | biome: Polar Biome; feature: [SRF] surface water layer (ENVO:00010504); material: water (ENVO:00002006), including particulate matter (ENVO:01000060) such as... | depth 5 m
TTTCGGCGATTATTGTCGTTTTTGGACGGAAAAACCCTAGTACCCCACAGTGGATGGAGAAGCAATTTCAATAACTGATTGCTTACGTCATGGGACACCACTCCCACAAAACCTGAATAGCGGCATAACCAACAATGCCAATCCCCGGATGGGTACGACGCTGTTTCGTTTTCACGCTTTAGACAGTACTACTACTTTCGTTTTTTCTATTGCCAGGCATTTCTCCTTATTTACGTATAAAGCTAAGTGATAAGCCACTCATCGCGGTTGCGTGAGTCAACTTGAAAAGCCCTTTCGAGCCGGTTTGCTATTGAGGATGCAATAGCCACATATGGAATCTGTATTATCAGTGAGTAGGGTTAGAAGAACCCTGATAATGCTTTCGTCATGTTAGGAATATTTATTGAGACCTGTTTTCATGGGGGTTAGCGATTCATCGCACCCCACGTCACTGCATTTATTTTGCAGTGACGTGGGGTGCAAATATCCACTAGTAAATTAGGAATCTGCAGCTTGGATTTTCACGGAAATGGATAGGTGATCGCTGTATCCACTCGGATCAAACCCCTTGGCCGATGGCCGATCAAACCGCCTTGGCTTCCCTGACTTGATCAGCTTGGGGAAGCGAATGACCTCTTGGGAATTCTTAACCAGGCTCAAACCATCGGCCCTGGTCAGTAACGGCCTGTTAACCAGAATCTGATCCAGCATGCCCCAGGTATCGTAATAATGCGTGCCTGCCCCATCTGTTTGCAGTGGCCACATGAGGTTATAGAGGTAAGGCTTGGTGGATCGTTTCGATTTGACCCGCTTGGAGTCTTTCTCTGACAATGCATATTCCTGCATGGAACGGTTATAGGGCTCATCGTTGAAATCCCCCATAACCACTACCGGAACCTCTTTGCCTAACTTATCGCTGATTCGCTCCAGCCAGTAGCTGAGCGTTTCAGCGGCGATAATTCGATAGGGTTCACTACTCAACTCACCACCCATACGACTTGGCCAATGATTACCAATCAGAACCAAATCCTGTTCAGGGTTTGATTTGGTCTTGAAGTTTACCTGGACAATATCTCGGGTGGCATTGCGCTTTAGAACCACGTAGTTAAAGACCTCAATCTTTTTAGGGGTTTTGAACTTTTTCTTATCAAAGATGAATGCGACATCAACTCCCCTCGCATCTTTGGTATCTGAGTGGACGATGCCATAAATCCTGTCCGGTAGACTCAGTGCATTGACCAAGCGTGTAAGGACAGCCCCGCTTTCCACTTCGCAAACACCCAATATATCTGGACCATGACCATCATTCATCTGCTGTATGACACTGGCAAGTTGGCCTACCTTATTTTTGAGAACGCTACTTGTCCAACCGTTAAGTTCTTTTACGAGCGTTTTCTGTAGCCAGGCAGATCTGGTATTGGCGCTATCAATATCGAATAAGTTTTCAACATTCCACCAAGCAATATAGTATTCCATTAGTAATCTCCATTTGACGCTATAGTAATTCCAAATAATCCACAGTTGGCGTTCAAGATGAAGGGGCATCAAAGTGTTGGAATGACAACGCCTTCGCCCTTCAAAGGGGCACATAAAACAGCCAAATGGCGTTTTTTTAGCATGCGGCACCCTGTCCGTCTATAGTCAGCAGGCGGTTTATCCTCCAGGCATCCATCTATGATCTGGGCGTCTGACGGGCTTTGCCGGGTTCGCTAGGCGCTCATCCCCAAAAAAAGGGGACTGACACCCTCTCAATCCCTGACGCTTCATCCCTTCAGGCTGGTGAAGCCGAATCCCCAAAGATGCAGCCCTTATTATGGGGCTTTGCCCCTCGCGCATTGCAAGCACAAGCTTTCACCCTTCCTCACCCGTTCAGATTCCTTTGCTTTGCTCAGCCACTTAGCTGCGGCTTCCGGTGAGCTACTGGCAATTTGCTACCCCCATGCTTCGCCAGCGGTTCAGAAGCGCAGACTGGTGTTGCGCTTGTTAAGCACAATTCATAAACACAGAACCCTTCCCAGTGGGAAAGCCACTATAACTTTCGAGTATTTAAGTAAACTTTTTTGACGTTATATGTCGTCCCATTCTCTACACTGCTATTCATTTACAAAACGGCCTCCTAAAGAAATGAACAGCAGTACTTTTTTTACCCTCATGGCAGAATATGGAACCGGGGACATACCACTGGATAAGTGTTGTGAGAAATACTTTGGTATGAGTTTAAAAAAGGCCAACGCCCAAGCCCGTCATCAGCAGCTACCGATTCCAGCCTACCGTGGCGGCTCTCAGAAAAGTATGTGGCTGATCAGTGCTGTTGATTTAGCTAACCATATCGACACATTAAAGGAAAAAGCCAAACGCGACTGGCAGCGTCTTCACCCTTAACTTTCTGGCGACCAAGACCAGCCACTGTATCTATCTTTTTGGCCCAAATCCCGAAGATGTGTATACCGTTGCAAGCTCGACCAAGATTTGTGCCCAGTCACTCTCGATACTCGCGGAATATCCCAGCCCAATTCAAATAACCAGCTCGCACATTCATGTCGCAGGTCATGGAAGCGCAGGTCGTCAATCTCCAAAAAGTGACACGCTCTGGTAAAAGCTGCGCTAATGGATTTACCGTTATAAGGAAATATTTCTTTTTCTGTCTTCGGTTGGCGTTGAATGACATTCCAAGCAAAACCCGTCAAGAAGACCCAGGTGTCTGTCTTCTCCCTTGGGTGTTTCATACCCCGAACCAGAACACGCCGATTCTCTTCATCTAAGTCAGACCATTGAATCCGACATATTTCATCCTGTCGTCGACTTGAAAACAAGGCAAACAACATAACTTCAACCATTGATGGACACAAGCAACAGAAAATATTATTTTTTAAAATCAAATAGTTGTCATTCCTCGCTTCCACTTGGTTGCATTATGGTTGCACTTATATAAAAAATTCGTATCAATCTGCTGTAAAATTCAGCTGGCTTTTTTGGACATGTCCACTGATCTGGGGCAAACCCCGTTCTTGAGATGAGATGACTGTTCAGAACGGACGCGATGTCTTCCGGAACAAACATGCAACCGCTTAGAACGGTCGTCATAACTGTTTTTACCCGTAATCCCCTATTGAATAATTCTTATCTTGAATATTAGCAGCCCTGAAAATTACTTGGACTGAAGGATAGTCGCCGCATCAAACCGCAGAACCCGACCATTCATATAAGCACTTTCCATCAGGAAGGCACAGGCTTCGGCAAACTCCTCTGGCTCTCCCATACGTTTGGGAGCTTCCACCATTTGCACCAAAGAATCCTGCACTTTCTTATCCAGACCTTTAATTAACGGGGTAGCAAACAAACCAGGGGCTATGGAATTGATCCGAATACCGAGGCCACCCAGCTCCCGGGCAACAGGAATATTCATGCCGTTGACGCCTGCTTTTGAGGCACTGTAGGCCGCCTGACCAATCTGCCCTTCAAACGCCGCACCAGAGGAAACATTCACCACCACACCCCGTTCGTCCTCTTCCAGAGAGTTTTTGGCCATCTGCTCCACACATTTGGCCATCACATTAAACACACCACACAGATTGATGCTGATCACCTTGGCGTATTTGCTGAGTCCGCTGGCCTTGCCTTCCTTGTCCAACACTTTGCACGGCATAGGGACGCCAGCGGCATTGATATTGCCGTGAATGGCTGAGAATTTTTCCATTACCGCCGCAATGGCCGCATCAACACTTTCTTCAGAAGTGACATCGGCCTGGCAGAACAGGGCATTGTTTTCACCCAGTTCCGACACCGTTGCCTGACCTGCCTCTTCGTTCAAATCGAGAAGAGCTACCCTTGCCTGTTTCTCGTTCACCAGATAACGGGCCGCGGCCTGACCGAGCCCGGAAGCACCACCAGTGATGACTACCACTTTATTTTGTAAATTCATGAATTCTTCCTATGGAGCAATTGAGTTTTGATCAGTACAAGGCAATTACCGAAATGCCTGAATACCTGTGAGACAGCGGGCAATCAGCAATTTCTGAATTTCCGTGGTGCCGTCCGGGATAGGGCTGACAATCGCTTCTCGCGCCAGTCGTTCCACCACAAACTCCTTGGTCACCCCGTTACCGCCATGAATTTCCACCGCATCCCGGGTAGCAGTCACTGCGATTTCAGTGCCATACCATTTGGCCATGGAGCACTCCTTATCGGCGCGGATACCACTTTCCACCAGGGAGATGGCGCGATAGGTCAATAATCTCGCCGCATCAATATGCGTGGCCATGGTGGCTATCTTGTCGGCAATCAGCTGATGGCCCGCAATGGGCTTGCCATGCTGCGAGCGCTCCTGAGAGTACTTGATGGATTCATCCAACGCCCTCCGGGCCACCGCAATTCCCCACATGGACATATGGCAGCGAGCGTACTCAAACAGTTTCATGGTGTTTTTCAGTCCCTGTCCGAGGTCGCCCAGCGTATTACTCACCGGCACTCGCACATCTGACATAAATACCTGCGCGGTGGACTGGCCGTTAAGGGCCAGCTTTTTGATACCCATGACATCGTAGCCGTGCTCTTCCCGGTCGATCAGAATATGGCTGATCTCGTTTTCGCCTGTTTTACAGGTGCAAATAAACAGATCGGAATATTCACCATTGGTAATCCAGGTTTTTTCACCATTGATGACCCAGTGATCGCCATCCCGCACAGCGCGGGTTTTCACGGCGGCCACATCCGAGCCTACATCCGGCTCGGAAATGCCAATGGCAATGAATTTATCGCAGTTGACCACATCAGCCAGATACTTCTCTTTAAGCTCATCGGATGCCAGCTGACTGAGCATTTCAGCGCCAACGCAGTTAATAAAGCCCGGAATGGCAAGGTCGAGAGAAGTGTAGGCAATCTCTTCAAAGACCATCAGGTGAGTGAGCCAATCCATACCAAAACCGCCCCACTGCTCATCGTGCGGAGCCTTGATCATTCCGAAGTCGGTAAACTGCTGTACCCAAGCCTGCATCTTGTCACGGGGGATAAAGCCTTCACCGTGCTCAAGAAAAGCCGGCTCAACTTCCGCATCGAGAAATTTGCGGAGATTTTCCAGCGCCATTTGCTGCTCTTGGGTACGGTTAAAATCCATCATCATCCATTACTCACTTAGAAAAAATATTAATAACAGCAGTGGCTTCTTCGACTCCGAAAATACCACCGCCATTTTCTTGAATCGCTATGCGAGCACCGTTTACCTGACGTGGTCCGGCTTCACCGCGCAGTTGGGTCACCAGTTCATAAACTTGGCCCAGACCGGTAGCACCGATGGGGTGACCTTTTGACTCGAGACCACCGGAGGGGTTAACGGGTACACGGCCACCAATAGTGAAATCACCGCGCTCGGCAGCCGGGCCACCCTCGCCATAAGGCACCAATTGCAAGTTTTCCACTTGAATAATTTCGCCCATGGCCGTGGCGTCATGTACTTCCACCACATCCACATCACCGGGAGAAATCCCCGCTTGCTCATAAGCATCCGTGGCCGCTAGTGCCGTGAGATGATTTTTGTAATCTTCGGCTGTGCGTTGAATACCTGAGCGTACTACTGAACTCAATAAACGAACCGCGCGAGAAGACTGCCCCTGCAAACGCTTCAGGCCTTCGGCATTACAAATCACCGCCGCCGCCGAGCCATCGGAAATGGGCGCACACATGGGCAAGGTTAGCGGATAGGTAATCGGCGGGGCCGCCATCACTTCATCAATGGTATAGGGCACTTGGTATTGAGACAGATCGTTGTGTACGGAATGGGTATGGTTCTTGGCCGCCACCGCCGCAATCTGACGCTGGGTAGTACCAAAGGTTTTCATATGCTGGCGACAAAATCCCGCGTACACATCCATAAACATACTGTAGGGCTTGGGCGATTGAGAACCCTCTGGCGGAGTAACACCGTCACCCATTTTCAATAATTCTTCTTTGTTGGCTTCCACACTGGACACATCCCAGGCGGAATCAAACGCTGCAAACATTTTGGCCTTATCCGGGCTGTTCATTTTTTCAGTACCCACGGCCAGGGCAATATCACAACTTCCCGCTTTAATTGCCTGAGCCGCCAGATACAAAGCTGACGAGGCCGAAGCACAGGCACCTTCCACATTGAAAACAGGAATGCCTTCAAAGCCCATGGAGCGCAATGCCACCTGGCCGGGAATCATGTGTTGATCTTGCATAAAGCCGATCACGCAGGAAGCAAAATAAGCTTGCTTAACATCGTCTTTATTGGCGCCAGCATCGGTTAAGGCATTTTCAACCGCTTCGCGGGTTAAGTCTTTATAACTGCGCTCCAGATGTCGACCAAATTGGGTCATGCCCACACCGGCAATATAAATCTCGTTCATAGTCGTTATCGTCCTTTAAATTCGGGTTTACGTTTTTCAGCAAAGGCGTTGAGCCCTTCCTGCATGTCCCAGGATTGTAGGTGACGACGAAATTCAAATTGTTCGTGTAGCATCGCGTCCTTACGGCTCTTATCCAACGCCTCATTAGCCACTGACAGCATGCGGCTCATGGCAATGGGGCTGTTACCAGCAATGTGTTCAGCCAGACTCTTGGCCGCCGATAGCAGATCATCAGCCGGCACCACTTCATTGACAAAACCGTAGTTGCACATCGCTTCGGCCGATAACGTTTTACCCGTTAAAAGCAAGTACTTGGCCACATTCATCGGCACTAGGCGTGGCAGCACTGAAGCTCCGCCACCACCGGGGTAGACACCAAAATTAGCGTGGGCATCTCCCATCTTCGCCTCCTCAGAGGCCACCACCAGATCAGCGCACATAGCCAGCTCCAGGCCACCGGCCAATGTGATGCCATTGAGGGCAGCAATCACCGGCTTGGGGAAATCGTGCAATGGCAGAAAGACGCCATCCAGCAAACGGTTAAGAAAATCCGGCTCACCATATTGAATTTTATCCATATCCTGGCGAATTTCTTTCAAGTCCGCACCTGCACAAAAAGCCCGCCCATTGCCGGTGATGACCAATACCCGTATAGCGTCATCGGCGGCAATGTCTGGCAGGTATTTTTCAAACAGCGACACCATAGCCAGGTTGAGGGAGTTCATGTCATCGGGGCGGTTCAGCACCAAACGAGCGACCGCACCCTCTTTTTCAAATAAAAGCGCTTCTTTACTCATCGTCTTTATTCCGTGTAATTTTTGCGTATTTCCCGCTTGAGAATTTTCCCGACCGGACTCAACGGCAACTCATCCCAGAAGTTCACCGACTTGGGCGCCTTGATACTGCCCAGTTTTTCCTTGCACAGGGCAATCACCGCTGCTTCGTCCAGAGAGGCCCCGTCCTGCAACACGATGACGGCCTTGATGGCTTCACCCCATTTCGCATCGGGCACACCGATGACCGCGCAGTTCTGCACTTCCGGCATCCCATTGATGACATTCTCGATTTCCACCGGATAGATGTTGAATCCACCACTGATAATCATGTCTTTCATGCGGTCTACGATGGTGATGTAGCCCTCTTCGTCTTTCACTCCGACATCCGTGGTGTGGTGCCAGTCAAACTTGAACACCTCCGCCGTAGCCTCTGGGTTGGTGTAGTAACCTTTCATCACACTACTGCCGCGAATCACAATCTCGCCCGGCTCATTGGGGCCGAGGATCTTGCCATCCTCACCCATGATTTCCACCCGACAGTTGGGGCAGGCCCGCCCTGCAGCACGCAGTACGCTTTCGCGGTAATTGCCGTTTTCGTCCAGACATTCTGCGGTGGTTTTGTAGAGCAGAGGGAACATGGTTTCTGTCTGACCATAGAGTTCGGTAATACAGGGGCCTAACTTCTCCACGGCCTCCTTGTAACGCTCCGGCGCTGTGGGTGCCGCACCGATAAAAAAGGCTTCCAATGAGCTGTAATCGTATTTTTCCAAATCCGGGTGATCCAACATGGCGTAGAGTGCTGCCGGTGGTAGAAATAGATGAGTAATCTTCTCCTCATCAATAGTTTTCAACACCCGCCCAGCATCAAACTCCGGCAATACCACCACGGTGCCATTGCGAGACAAAAAGGCAGGAATCATATAGCCGGCTGCGTGGGTCATGGGCGCACTTACCAGATAGCGTGGATGCTGGGGAATGGAGGTGCTCACTACCTGGAGGTTGATGGTGGCCTCAACGCTGTGGTGACTGTGCTCCACCCCTTTCGATGGCCCGGTGGTACCACCGGTGGCCAGCATCCAGGCCGTCGCCATCGGGTCTTCGGGGCCAGTATCGTAGGTAACTGCCGCATCTGAAAATAAACTGGATAACGAAGGCCCCTCACTGGAATCGGCATCCAGACAAAGGAAGTGCTTGATATCAGGAGCCAGCGCCTTCAGCTCGGCAATACTGTCTTCAAACTGGCTATGATAAATTAATACATCCGCAGCAAAAAAACTCAATAACTGAGCATTGGTGCTGAGTGCATTCCGATAGTTCAGAGGCAGCCAGATCATATCGGCGCGACTAACCCCGACTATAGCCAGATAAGCCAGACTGTCATTGGGGCTGTATACCGCAACCTTGGAGCCATGGGTTAACCCAAGTTTGCCTGTCAAAACCACCGCCACCTGATGGGCAAAATCCCTGGCATACTGGTAATTCAGTCGGCGGTTTAATGCCACATCGACAAAGGCTTCCTGCTCGGGAAACATGGATGCGGTTCGATCAAAATAGTCTGCTACTCGCATACTCGCGCTCTCCTCCTGTTCTATTCTTTAAGTGAATCCCGATGGCTTGTTATTTAGCCAGGTTCACAACCTGAAGCTGAGTGAACTCCTGCAACCCTTCCTCAGAAAACTCCACACCGATACCTGATTGCTTGGCACCCGCAAAGGGAATGTGAGGGCCAAAATCCAAATGCTGGTTGATCCACATCGTGCCAGTATGAATGCGATAGGCAACCTGCTTGGCTCGCTCTACATCCGTTGACCAGACAGAGCCTGCCAGACCATTAGGGCCGGCATTAATGGCATCAATCACCTGATCCAGGTCGGAATAACACACCACAGGAAGCACCGGGCCAAACTGCTCTTCATCCACCAGCCGATGGCCGTCGGTCAAGTCACGAACAATCGCCGGTGTAATAAAGAAACCGGAACCATCCAACACCTCACCACCGACAACCACGTCCCCATGCTTCCGGGCGTCAGCCAGAAATTCTTTCACCTTTTCAAATTGCATGGCGTTTTGCAGCGGGCCTATCTGAACACCCTCTTCCATGCCATTACCCACTTTTACAGCTGCAGCAATCGTAGCCAGCCCCTCCACCAATCGGTCATAGAGGCTGTCAGGCACATAAATTCGTTTAACAGCCAGGCACACCTGCCCACAATTCATAAAGGCGTAGTTAAACAACGGTTCGATCAGCGTATCGATATCCGCGTCGTCTAGAATAATGGCAGCATCATTGCCACCAAGCTCAAGAGTTAGGCGCTTAAGAGTATCCGCAGCCGAAGCCATGACTTTTTTGCCCGTAGCCGTGGAGCCGGTGAAACTTACTTTAGCCACATCCGGGTGTGTGGTGAGGTGCGGGCCAAGATCATTCAGATCCGCGATCACATTGACCACACCTGCTGGGAAAATATCTTTGCAGAACTCCGCCAGTTTCAGCGCAACAAGCGGTGTGGTCGGCGAAGGTTTACCCACCACGGTATTGCCGGTAATCAACCCACAAACCAGTTTGAAAGTAAAAATTAGCAAGGGGAAATTCCAGGGCGCAATGGCGACTACTACACCCAATGGACTATGCCGTTTTTCTACCCAGCGATCTTCCGTATCAAACAAAATCTCAGGCTTCAGCTCAATACTGGCCAAGTGACGGATAAAGGCCTCGGTAAAACCGACTTCCTGCCTGGCTTCTGCCAGAGGCTTACCCTGCTCCTGAGTCAGGATTGACGCTAACTCCTCGGCATTGGCCATCATCGTATCAGCCAGCTGATTGAGCATGGCACTGCGTTTTGCGAAAGGCGTTTGCGACCAGGCTGGAAAAGCAGCCTTTGCGGCAGCAATGGCAGCATCGGCCTGGGCAATAGATGCCCTGGGTGATTGGGCTACCGGCTGCTCCGTCGCAGGATTGATTACATCAAAACTGTCATCGCCATCCACCAGCCCGCCATTGATCAATAACTTGTAGTCGCTCATGTTTAATCTCCGGCTCTGTTTGTGTCTCGGTCATTCCAGGCAGCCCAGGCTTTATTCACCACATAGCTTTCAATGGCTTCTACCTCTTCCCGGCTCAGCCGACCATCAAAGTTGGGCATACCGCGTTGAGAAATACCCTGGAGAACAAAGGCATAGAACGCTTCATTGCCCAATGTGCCTGAATAACGCAAATCGGGCGTGGTGCCTGAAGAAATCACGCCGTCACCGTGGCAGACTAAACAATAATTTGAATAAAGCTCGCCGCCCTGCTTAATGGCTTCTGTTGAGGCAGTTTGTTCCGGCGGTTTTTGCAATTGTCGCGCTGGAGGTTGTTGGATATTCAGTTCAGCTTTCCCGCCCAGCTTGAAGGCCAGCAGGTGGCCCTGCACCTGTCCGCTTTTCTGATCTGTCAGGAAACCGGCCATCAGGTTAAAAATGGAACCCCAACCAGCGGAAACAGCAATATATTGTTCACCATCTACTTGGTAACTGATGGGGCCACCCACCAGCCCGGTGCCAACAGGCTGTTGCCACAATAATTCACCCGTCTTGGCATTAAAGGCAGCAAAGCTCTGATCCGCCCGCCCCTGAAACACTAGATTGCCTGCCGTTGCCAAGGTGCCGCCGTTCCAGATTTTGTCGTATTCAACCCGCCAGGCTTCTTTTTGTGCAACCGGGTCCCATGCCAACAAGCTGCCCTTTATCATCTGCTTGATCAACGCTCGGCGCTCGCCCTCTGTTTTAGGCGGTTCATTGGCAGACCAACTGGTCTTGGTATTGAGGCCATCTTTATTATATTTGGCATCCGGTGTTGACTTATAAAGGTAGGGCAACTCTTGCGATGACAGATACACCAGCCCCGTATCCGGGCTGTAGGACATGGGGTGCCAATTGTGACCACCGAAGGGTGTCGGCATCACCAACGCAGGGCCATCGACATAACGAGCCTCCGGGTTTTCGATAGGCCGCCCGGTCTCCATATCAATGCCTTTGGCCCAATTGACCGGCACAAAGTTTTCTGCGGAAAGCAATTTGCCGTTTGCACGATCAATCACATAGAAGAAACCGTTTTTCGGTGCCTGCATCAAAACCTTACGTTCAGCACCATCTATTGTCATATCCGCCAAAATAATGGATTGGGTAGCGGTAAAATCCCAGGTTTCACCCGGTGTAGTCTGGTAATGCCAAACGTATTCACCGGTATCAGGGCGCACAGCCACAATGGAAGAAAGAAATAGGTTGTCACCACCTTGCGGACTTCTCACCTGCCGGTTCCACGGCGAGCCATTGCCAACGCCAATGTAAAGCAAATCCAGCTCTGGGTCGTAGGCCATAGAGTCCCACACGGTGCCACCACCTCCCAGTTTCCACCACTCGCCAGTCCAGGTTCCGGCTGCCATCTTCATGGTGTCATTTTCAAAGCCATCGGCGGGATTGCCCGGTACGGTATAAAACTTCCATACCTGCTCACCACTATTTACATCATAAGCTGCAACAAAGCCACGCACACCATACTCACCACCACCGTGACCAATAACTACCTTACCCTTAACCACTCTTGGCGCACCGGTAATAGCCCGAGGCTCTTTAATATCAAATGTTCGGGTAGACCATATCTCTTCGCCACTGCCGGCATCGAGAGCCACCAATCGACCATCGATAGTACCGACATAAACCTTGCCCTCATACACCGCCACACCACGATTGACCACATCACAGCAGGCGTGCACGGCTTTTTCACGGGGCACCTGCGGATCGTATTTCCACAGCTTCTCACCAGTTTTGGCATCCAGTGCGAACACCACGCTCCAGGAGCCGGTGGTATACATCACACCATCGACTACCAACGGTGTAGCTTCAATACCACGGAAGGTTTCCAGCGGGGCACTCCAGGCAAGGCCCAGTGTGCCCACATTATCAGGGGTAATGGATGACAGCGGACTGAAGCGCTGCTCCGAATAAGTGCGGCCATGAGATAGCCAGTTGGCGGTGTCAACGTCGGCAGTTACCAGCCGTGTTTGATCCACCGCTGCAGCAATCGCTTCAGGTCGAGAGTGGGCAATAGACTCCGTATTGCTCTCCCCGCTCTCAGGAGATTTCTTTGAACAGCCCGCCGCAAGGACTGCCCAAACAGCCACAAAGAGATATGTAAAAATTTTCATATCTGACCCAACCTCATTTCTGTGATGCATTAGAGCCCACTCGGCACAAGACAAATAGGCCTTCAAAATCCCTCATACCCTAGCAACTACTAACCTGTTATTACCCACCCGTAAGAATAGTTTTGGGCACCGATTCCACAGAAAAAAATGGCATCCGAAGAGGCCGGTTATACTCACAACCAGCCTGAAACCGGTGATCAGTGCTATCGTCAAAACGACAGCAAGGAAAACAGCTCACTGACAAACTGTTTATGCTCGCATTGCTTTGTAATAATGAACCAGTTGAACCCTGTTTGTAGCCTGCAACTTCCCGTAGAGATTCCTCAAGTGGTACTTCACCGTATTGGTTGAAATACAGAGTTTATTGGCAATTTCACAATTCCTTTTTCCTTCTTCAACCAGCTTAATGACATCCCGCTCTCTGCGAGAGAAATCAACCCTGAAGCACTGCTGAGGGGTGGAGATTTCTTCATCTACTTCAATCACCCGCTTACTAATCGCTTTGTCTTCAACGCTATGGGAAATTCTAACTTGATATTCAGAACAACTGTCTTTCAGGGTGATAATATCCAGGCCGAGTAGTTTTGCCTGTTCTTTCAGACCCAGCATCGACCCCTCCTCAGTATCAGCAACCACAAGCACTCCAGCTTTATTTGCCATCAGCCAACTGAATAGCTGTTGAAAATCCGAGCTCCTATCAGAATTCTGCACACTTACTTCCATACCTGCCCCCCATGACTTTTATAGTTTTGTTCAGCAAACAGCTTATTGCCCGGGGCCATCCAGCATCATGGTGCTGGGTAACCAGTGCATCAGCAAAACTAATACTGCCTATCATCAACAGTGAAGTGAATGTCATAAACTCAAATATGATGTATCATTTTTTAACCATTGATAATGCTAATTTCCTTATTTATCATTTAGTTATCTTTTTACACTATTTTGGATGTTATCAAAATGGCTACAGTGGATCCGCACTACATCAAAGCCGCCATGGGTGGAGCGTTGGCAAAAGGGGTTTCCGAGAAGGAATTGCTTCAGCAATCCGGCATCAACCCGAATGCTCTAAACGATGCCCGGGTGCGAATTGACGGCCAACAACTGGTACATCTGGTGCAGTACATCTGGGTAAAGCTTCGAGATGAGTTTATGGGCTTTACCCCCACCCCCTGCCCAAATGGTGTGTTTTCACTGATGTGCGACCAGGTAAAACATGAAACCCAACTGCTTGGTCTGCTGAATAAAAGCGTTCGCTTCTACAATCTTTTTTCCCGCGATATCCAGATGGAACTCTCTATTGAAGCCGGCAACCTGGTTCATTCCTTTACTTTCGCCCAGCCGGACTTAGACCCGGACCACTTCTACCTGGAATTCTGGATGGCCATCTGGCACCGATTTCCCAGCTGGGCTATCGGGGAAGCCATTGCCCTGAAGGAGGCAAAGCTTAGCTATCCGAAACCCCCATATATTGATGAGCTACGCCTGGTATTTCCCTGCAAACTGACGTTCAATCAACCTATCAACCAGTTGATTTATGACTATTCCTACTGCGACAAACCCATGACCAGATCCGCAGCCGAGTTTCGCGAGTACCTCAATCGCTCTCCCCGGGATGTCATTACCATCCCTTCTGAAGACACCACGCTGGTGACTAAGGTCAGACGCCAGTTTGAAGCCCACCACCCTCGCATTCCCTCCATCCAGGATGTGGCAGATATTTATTTCATCACACCGCAAACCCTGAATAAGCGACTTAAAAAAGAGGGTTACAGCTTTCAAAGAATCAAGGATGAATACCGGCTCTGCAAGGCCATCAACATGCTGTCGAGCGGATTGCACTCTATCCAGGAAATATCAGAAGAACTGGGGTATCTGGAACCCAGGTCATTTACCCGTGCGTTTAAACGCCTGACGGGCTCCCCCCCCACCGAATACCAGCCCTCTGCGAGAGCAACTTTGGGTTTGAAAAAACCACTCCGGGAAAGTACTCACAACGCTGCAGCGCACTAATGTCTGCACAATCGCCCTTTGCTGAATTGATGACTTTTTAATGAGCCTGAATATGAACCAGTATTACCCCCCTCTTTTCCTGACCTTGAAGCGAATAGTTGTTTGTCCATCAAAATCAGTCCTGTTACCGCTGTTCGCCACCGCCCTTGCTTGCCAAAGCGCCAGTGCGGTCGACAACGAAGTTGCCAAATCTTCAACTGAAGCTGAACCCGCAGATGAATACTTGATCAGCGGAACCATTGTCACCGCCCAACGTATGCAATCATCCTTGCGTGCTCACAGTGGCAGCATCGCCATTTTGGATAACAGCGCTCTTGACCTGATAGGCCACAGTCATATCCAGGAATCTCTGAACCGTTTAGCGGGCATCAATTTTCACCGCAACAATGGCCAGGAATACTTACCCGCCGTGCGCTCGCCGGTACTCACCGGCCCTGGTGCCTGTGGTGGCTTTCTGGTGATGGAGAACGGGGTACCAATCCGCCCCAACGGATTTTGTAATGTGAATGAGCTGTTTGAAACCCACAGCGAACAGGCACAGCGATTGGAAGTCATTCGCGGGCCGGGCACTGCCTTCCATGGCTCCAACGCCCTGCATGGCCTGATTCATGTGCTCAATGCGGCAGAGATAAATCGGCCTTCCAGCCTGTTCCTGCAGGAAGGGCCACACGACTTCAGCCAGTTAGGATTGTCTCTGGCAAACGATACCTGGGGGCTTGCCCTGACCACCGCCCACGACGGTGGTTACCGGGACGAGTCCGGCTACGATCAACAAAAGCTCAGTGTTCGCCATGCCTCCAGGAATAAAAAACTCGAGGTCATCACTGATTTCACGGCCACCAATCTCAATCAGGAAACCGCCGGTTTTGCGGTGGGAAAGGATGCCTATAAAGGCAGCCAGCTCAGCAAAGTCAATCCGAACCCGGAAGCCTACAGAGATGCATCGAGTGCACGCCTGAGCAGCAAGATAACTTTTGCCAATGACCTACAAATCACCCCCTATGCGCGTTACAGCGAGATGGCCTTCTTGCAGCACTTTCTGCCGGGAACACCGTTGGAAGAAAATGGCCACCACAGTATTGGTCTGTTAAGTCACTGGCAATATCCACTTAACGAGCAGCTGCTTGTTCAGGCCGGGGTAGACCTGGAATACGCCGATGTGTGGCTGAAGGAAACTCAGGCTGAGGCTGTCTCTGGCTCTCCCTTTTTGGCTGCCACCATCCCGCTCGGCAAGCATTACGACTATCAGGTTAACTCACTGCTAACTGCCCCGTTTGCCCGCATCCAATGGCAGCCAGCTGACGCATTATCCCTGACTTTCGGCCTGCGTTTTGAGCACCAGCAGTATGACTACAACAACCGGATGTTATCGGGGCGAACCAGATGCGTATTTTTGCCCACTATGAACACCGATTTTCGCCCATCGTGAA
>TARA_R110001592_G_scaffold355328_1_pt1 | contig 15742 bp, 16 predicted proteins | sample TARA_R110001592 | Tara Oceans TARA_R110001592 (sample SAMEA4398387) | marine metagenome | biome: Polar Biome; feature: [SRF] surface water layer (ENVO:00010504); material: water (ENVO:00002006), including particulate matter (ENVO:01000060) such as... | depth 5 m
TATTCAGTTCCTGATATTGATGAGTTAAAACCTAAGATGAAACTATCTGGTTGTAATTGGTTACACACGGTTCAACCAAATTGGATGGAATATAGGTCTATAAAACATTTCGACATATCTTGTATGTTTGGGTATCCTACAAAAGAACCTGTTTACGAGCATAATGAGTGTCAAACTGATTATTATGATCCTCATAGAAAAGGACTAATGGATACTTTAGGTGATAAATACAATGTAGCTAAACTTACTAATGGGGTTAGAATATCACAAGACGAATATTATCAAAATATGTACAACTCTAAAATTATTATGGCACCACTTGGCTATGGTGAGATGGCACCAAGAGATTTAGAATCTGCTATGTTTGGTAGTGTATTAATGAAACCTGATATGAGTCATATAAGTTCAGAACCTTTTATATATGAGGATGATGAAACATATATTGCTGTAAATTATGATTGGTCAAACCTTGAAGAAAAAATAGATTATGTTTTATCTGATTATAATAACGTAAGAAAGAGATTAGTTCAAAATATGAGAAAAAAATACGAAGAAAAATATGGTTTAGTAAATTTAGTGTTGCATTTTTACAATATTATTAGTAACTTAGATGGTGTTGAAAAATCATGAATAACTTAAAATTTGCTATATCAACTGATAATTCATCAGAGCCATCATATTATTGTAAAAATAGTAGATATTATAGGTTTGTAGGTAATGAAGATGTGACATCAACTGATTTACCTTATAGTGCTTTTTGGACATATCCTGAATTATTTGATGGTCATTTCATTAACTTAAATAATAGTGTATATCCAGTAGAAGATTTTGATATTATATTTGCAGCAATAGAATGTGATGTTAAACACTTATCGGTGTTGCGTGCTCTATACCCAAATGCTGTTATTGTCGGAATGTATAAGGAGTATTGGAATAATAATCCATCTATACGAAATTATATTATAGAAAATACAGATGCTTACATTCACCCATATGCGACTTTAGATGTTTATCGTTTTTTACATTCTACTACTCCAAAAAACTCTTATATAATAGAACATCCAATAAATCATAAGCTAATACAAAAAAAATATAATGTAGAAAAATCTAACAGCATATTCAATTACCAAAAAAAAGTAGATAATAGAAAATCAACTACTAATGATGTGATTATAAAAAAATTATTAGATAACAAAGTTGATTTACAGATAGCTAATTATACTGGTGGTAGGGGTTTACAGCCTTTTATAGACGGGTGGAAGGAGTCGAGATACATGTTAAGTACTGATATGTTTCCAATGGGTGGGATTCAATCCGTACAATGTGCTGTGTTAAATACTATAATGGTCGGTGGTAATAATGATAATCATAAGATATTGTTTCCTAAATTAGTTGGTAATGATGTGGATTTTTTAATATCTAAAATAAATCAACTTGAATCGGATTTAGAATATAGAAAAAAAATACAATCATATGCTTATGATAAGTGTATCAGCATTTTTTCTTATGATGCAATAAGAGAAAAAATTATAGGTTTATATAAAGATATTACAAATGGTAGATAAAAAGATTTTAGTTCTTGGTGATGGATTACTTGGTTCTGAATTAGTTAAGCAAACTGGTTGGGATTATGTAAGTAGAAAAAAAAATAAAAAGAATCTTTTTGATTTATTACCTATGATTCTATTTAACGATGCTGAAATTGTAGTAAATTGTATTGCTAATACGGATACCTACTCTAACGATAAAAAAAGTATGATGGATGTTAATTATAATTTTGTTGTTCAATTAGTTAATGAGTTTAATGTAATCCTTGATAGTAAAAAAAAACTTATTCAGATTTCTACTGATTATGTATATTCTAATTCTATTGATTTTGCTAAAGAGTCGGATGTGCCGGTTCATAATGCTACTTGGTATTCATATAGTAAGTTATTAGCAGATGGTTATATAGAACAATTTTCACGTAATTATCTTATTGCTAGAATGGGACACAAACCTAATCCATTTCCTTATGAAAAAGCTTGGGAAAATCAAATTGGCAATTTTGACTATGTAGATAATCAGGTAGACAGGTTAGTTAAACTTATAACTACTGGTGTAGATGGTGTAGTTAATGTGGGTGGTAAAACAACATCTATATATAAATTGGCAAAACAAACTAAATCTGATATTAAACCAAATAAATCAGATTTTCCAGTACCTAACAATGTTACGATGGATATAAATAAAATGAAAGATTTAGTAAAAAAGACTTGACTTTTATTTTAAAATTTTGTAAATTATCAAGATTAAATATTAATTAAGAGGTAACGATGAGTAATACTAAAGCTATAATTTTTGGACCTTGGGTGGGTGAATTTAGTTATGAATTAAGTTGGTGGAATCCAGAGTGTAGACAGATAAGAAATGAAAATTTTAGTGATTGTTATGCGGTACATTTAGGTTTTAATGGTAGGGGTGTTGCTTATAAAGATTTTATAGATGAGTATATACCACATCCAATTGAATTAGAAGAAACGTTAAAATTTCCTGCTACATATGGTGAACATGTAAATGGTAAAGATATAATACCATCAGATTTTATAAATCATTTAAATAATGTCATTGAAGATTTAAAGAGTAGAGGTTTTACTGAAATTGCAGTTCATAAACCAGGTAATTTTCCTATAACAAGAGAACGTTGTTTAGAAGATTTCCCTTATGGTGAATATGTACATTATGATGTGGATAAAAAAATTGAAGAAAAAGTAGTATCAGATATAAATAACTACTTTAACAATGATAAACCTACTATATTTATTATGGCAAGAACTAGAACTAGGCACGGTAATAGATGTTATTTAGATTGGAATCCTGATAATTGGCCTATCTTTACTAGGAAATTAATTGATGAGTTGAATGTAAATGTAATTTCATTATCTATTAAAACTCAAGGAAGTAGGGGTGGTTCAAGAGGTTTAGCTGGAGATAAGATATTTAGTGATGTTCAAGATAAAATAATGAATTTTGAATTAGAAAAAAATGACTCGGATTCATTTGAAAAACAATTAGCAATACTTAAAAATACTAAATGTAGTATCTATGGTGCTAGTGGTGCAGCTGTTGTTCCATTCTTTGTTGATACGCCAACATTTACCCAACAAACAAAAGAAGAAGGTTTTAGACTTGAACTTGGTTGGGAGAAAAAATTATTAGATTTTAAACATTTTAAGAATTTTGATAAATATCACGATGGTGAAATCTATGATTCACCTATAGAAGAATTATTTGAAGAATTTATAAGTTTTTATAAGGAGTTGTAAAATGGAAATAAGAGAAAATATGTTACCTGTTCTTAGACCAAAGGGTGGCAAAGAAGAAATTGAAGCTCTTCAAGATGTCATTGAAAGTGGATGGTGGGGAAAGGGCCCCAAAGTAGCAGAATTTGAAGAGAAGTTTGCTAAAATGGTTGGGCACAAATATGCTGTAGCCGTAACTAGTGCTTCACATGGCCAAGATTTGATTATGAAAGCTTTAGGTTTAAAGGGTATAGATGTAATTAACCCAACAATATCATTTATAGCAACTGCTATGATTCCACTATGGAATGATTATACTTCAAATATAGTTGATGTATTACCAGATACCATGTGTATTGATCCTAAAGATGTGGAAAGATATAAGAAATCAAATAGTGAAGTTTTAATTTCTGTTAACCAAGCTGGTGTTTCTGCTGATTACGAAGGTTTAAGAAAAGTATTTGATGGGTTTATACTTGAAGATACGGCTCATAGTTGTTATACACCAGGCGCTGGTATGGGTGGTGATGCTGCAGTTTGGTCATTTCAAGCAGTAAAGACAATGCCTACCGGTGATGGTGGAATGATAACAACCAATGATAAGCAATTAGCTGATAAGTGTAGAGAGATGACTTGGTTTGGTGTATCTTCTACTTGGAGCAGAGCTAGTGGTGCTAGTGGTAAACCAGGTTATGCTTGGGATTATCAAGTAGACTTAGTTGGTTACAAATACTATATGATTGATATAATAGCTGCTATTGCTTTAGAACAAATGAAGAAGTTACCAGCTAACTTAGAATTTCGTAGACATGTCCAAAAGAGATATAATGAGGAGTTAAATCCAATCGTTGAAAGACCATATCATACAGAAACGGTTCAGTATTATTGTGCTAAAGTACCACCGGCACATAGAGATAGTTTAATTAATTACTTAGCTGATAAGAATATACATACATCGGTTCACTTTAAACCACTTCACAAGTATGCTCCATTGGTGCAAAATAGAGATTATCCTATTGCTGATGTAGAGTGGTTAAAATTAATATCTTTGCCAGTTCATAATGGGATGCTTGAAGAGGATATTGATTATGTAATATATTGGGTTAATAAATACTTTGAAGAGGTGAGTTAAGTTGCAATACATTTTAGAGGTAACGACTAAAATAGGATGCTCTAATATGTGTGAGTATTGCCCACAAACTAAACTTATAAAAAACTTTGTGGGTAATGAGCATACTAAAAGATTAACTAAACGATACAAAGAATCAGGTGATATAAGGGATTTGGATAATCTATTAGTACAGGAATATGTAAAGAAAGACAAAAATAGAACAACTATGATGTCGTTAGATACGTTTAAAAAATGTTTATCAACCATACCATCACAAGTGGATATCCATTTTACAGGATATACAGAAGCTTTTGAAAATCCAAATTGTACAGATATGATATTTTATGCGTATGAAAAAGGTCATAAAGTTTTAATTAATACAACTTTGGTGGGGATGACTAAGAATGATATAGACAGGCTAGAATCAATAACATCATTTAAAGAATTTAATGTACATTTAACATCGGCTACTTATTTTGAAAATATAGGGAAAAATTCAGCAAGTGAGAAAATAAAAACTGGTAAAGAAATATCAAAAGATTATTTAGATGTGTTGGATTATATTATAGATGCTAAATTTTCAAAACATTTTCATACACATAGTGCTGATGGTTACGGATTGCATCCTGAAATAGAAGAATATGCTGGTGTTAGGATAAACGAGATTGGATATAAAAATAGGGGATTGAATTCAAGAGCTGGAAATTTAGGTAAGTTAACTGGTGAAAAGCTATGGGAAGATAATTGGTGCCATAGAATTATACACAATGTTTTATTACCAGATGGGACACTTCAATTATGTTGTCAAGATTATGGTTTGGAAGAACCTCTTGGTAATTTACTACACATTGATTATCCTGATATTTTTGAAACAGAAAATTTTAAGAATAGAATAATGACTGGCAAAACTGAAATTTGTAATAGATGTGATGATGGTATAGCAGTTTCAAACGAAGGCAGAGATAAACTAAGAAGTATGCAAAAATTTGAATCGGAATGGAGAATAAAATCTTAGATACATATAAAATAGAAGGTACTATTAACTTAGACCAACATTCTTGTTTTAATGATTCTAACACCTTTCCACAATTTCAAGCAGGACTTAATCATTTTAAATATCATTTAGACCAAATGGTAGATGATGGTGAAAGTGCTACTTTTTATAAGTTTGGTGATGGTGATCATAGGTTTTTAACAGCACAGGAGTTTGGTAGTGCTAAACCAGGTATTAGAGCATTGAGTTTACCATATTCAAAAATAGATTTACAATCTCATAAAGATGGTGCCAATAAATGTGATTTCTATACCTGTGAACTTTATCCAGAAAACAGACAGATGTTTTCAGAGGTAATTGATAGAGATATTAACTATCCAGCAGAATATGGTTATGGGTTAGTTGCAAACAAATGGCTGACGAATCAATTTCAATCTTCTATAGGAATACTTGGTGCACAACCAAAGGTGATGATAATTCAAGAGTTAATGGAGTATTCAGAATATCAAGATTATTTAGGCCTTGAGAAATTTGAAGATTACATATACTTCCCACAAAAGTTTGCTGCTGATGATTTAGATAAGTTAGAAAGTATAGTTAGACCTCAATTAGAAAAATCAACATCTAAAATATTTTTACTTGGTATAGGTCATGCTAAAAGTGGAATATTACATAAGTTTTCAGAGTGGAAACCAAATTCTATTTTCTTAGATGTTGGGGCTGGTATTGATATGATTGCTGGTTCTATAAATATCAGACGACCTTATGCTGGTGATTGGACAAATTATAGAATTAATAATTATAACTACTCTGATGTTGATTATCTCAGATATTCAGGTGAAGGAAAACATATATTTTTATAAATAAGTTGATTGTTTGAAATATAATTTATATATTTATATATATACAAAAGGTTATTAAATGAAAAAAGATGTAGTATTTTGGGTTGGTGTAAAAAACAAACAATACTCCGAAAAATATGGTGGTTGGGAATGGATGGATATAAGCCGTAGAAGTTGGGAGTATTGGTGTGAAAAAAATGATGTTATATTTTTTCCAATGGAAAAACCAATCAATAATGATTTAACCAACTATAGAATTAACTGGCAAAAATCTATATATTGTTTTGACTTATTAGATGATGCTGGTATTGATTATGACCAAATATTCTTAGTTGATGCTACTTGTATGGTTAAGTGGGATATGCCAAATGTATTTAAGTTAACAGACCATAAGTTTACTGCTTGGAGAGAAACTGATAATTTAAAATGGGTTTATGATAGTATAGTGGGGTATGAAGATTTCTTTTCTTATAAATTAAATAGACATGACTATTTTAGTTCGGGTGTTATTATTTTTAATAAATCACATAAAGATATATTTTTAGAGTTCAAAGATTTATATCTTAACAATGTTGATAAGTTTGTAGAGTTGCAAGATAAGGTAGTAAGAAAGGGTACAGAACAAACTCCACTAAACTATTGGGTTCAAAAAAAGGGAGTTGAATTAAATTTAGATTTACCATTCAGTTATAAGCTTACACATATACATCGTAAAGATATGTTTAAACATAACTGGCAGTTAAACGAAGACATGACGCCGTTTTTTATAAAGTATGGATATAATTGGGTTTTCAATGGAATACCAAAAGACCAAAGAACACAAGTTATGTCTCAGGTTTGGGATTTAGTAGGAAAGAATTACGATGCTGATTACATATTAAATGTAATTGACAATAAAGGTAAAAATAAAAATACAACATCTCGTAGATTCAAAGAGGACATATTGAGATTATTTGGTGAGAGTTATAAAGATAAAACTATATTGGAACTTGGATGCCATCAAGGAAATACAACAAGAGTTTATTCTGAATGCTTTGGTAAAGTTATAGCAGTTGAACGTAGTGAGCAGAATATTGAAATAGCAAAAGAAAATTGTAATGATGTTAATAATATTGAATTTATCAATATGGATGTTTACTCTAGTGATTTTAAGATACCACAGGTCGATGTTGTTCATGTCGATGCTGGACATACTTTTGAAGAAGTAGTTTATGATATAGAAAGATTAGTTAATCTATTAGACAATCCTACTTTTATATTTGATGATTATGGTCATGTCGGTAGAACAGTTAGAGATGCTATAAACACTAAATTATCAGATGGTACTATTAAATTAGTTACTCATATCGGAGAGGATAAAGGTTTTGTTGCGGCTAATGATAAAATTTTTATAGGGAGAGAGGGGATGATTTGTAATGTTTAGTTACGCTGAATATAGAAACATAATTACATTGGTAAAACAAAATTTACCAATAATGGATTTTTCAGAAGTCAATGATGAAGTTAATGCCTTTTGCGTGTTAAGACATGACATAGAATTTTCAATAGACAGAGCATTACAAATGGCTCGTATAGAACATGAGGATTTAAATGTCCATTCTACTTATACAGTTCAATTGAGAAATAATACTTACAATGCTTTGTCTCAAAAAAACATCGAGGCTATAGGAGAGATAGAGGAGATGGGGCATCACATTGGGTTACATCAAAACCCACCATCAGATATTTCTGATGACCACTTAGTTGAATATATACAGAAAGATATTGAAACACTAGAACATTATTATGGATTTAATGTTGATAGATTTGCATTTCATAGATGTGGTAGTAATCCTGGTATATTGGAAAAGTATGTTGAAGTGCCTGATAAGATAAATTGTTATTCCGAGCAATTCTTTCATTACTTTAGTGGTGAAAAACCAAAAGATTTACGAGTTCATTATTTAGCAGACTCAAATCATGATTGGAAATATGGTCATCCTTTTAATGTAGACTATTGGGATTTACCACAGAAGATGCAGTTATTGACACATCCATATTCATGGACAGAAGAGGGTTACCAAAATATAAGTAATTTTACTAAATTAATTAAAGAAAGAAATGGGGAGTTATTAACCGATATGAATAGCGAAACAAAAACATTTCCAAAGGAGTTATTAATATGAAAGAAAGAAAAGATGTAATTAATTATTTTGTAAACAAAAATAGATACAAATCTTATTTGGAAATTGGATTATATGGTGCCCCAAGAACTTTTAATAATATAGGGTGTGAAATTAAAAATAGTGTTGATCCAAATCCAGCAGCAAATGCTGAGTATTGTACAACATCAGATGATTTCTTTAAAGATTTAGAAGAAGATTTACTAATGATACCATCTGATTTTAAATGGGATATAATTTTTATTGATGGTGATCATTACCATGAAACAGTTGATAGGGATGTCCCAAATGCACTAAATCACTTGTCAGATGGCGGTACGATAATAATGCATGATTGTGCTTATGGTGAGGGTACGACACCAGCAAATCCAAGAGGTACTGATGTTTGGAAATCTTGGGTAAGGTTGAGGTGTACTAGACCTGATTTGTATATGAATGTTATTAATATCGATTGGGGTGTTGGTATAATACAACGAGGTACTCAACAAGTTTGGGATAAAGAACCATTAGATATATGCTTAACTGAAGAATATTTTACAAGTTTAGTTGATAGTAATTCTGCTAATCCATTAGACTCATATAATTTGTCATCAAATGGTCAATTTTTAGCTAATGACTCATGTATATATAGTGTTGATGATAATTTAACAAGAACAAAATTACTACCACTAATAACCGAACAAAAGTTTTATAAGATATATGAATAGTATTTTTATAACAGTACGGACTGGATCAACAAGGTTACCTAACAAATCTATTTTAACAATAAAAGGTAAACATACTATTGAGTACGTAATTGATAGCGCAAAAAAATCAAAACATGCTGATAGAATTGTATTATGCACAACTGATAAAAAAGAAGATAATATATTATGTGAAATAGCAAAAAAAAATGGAATTGAATTTTTTAGGGGTAGTGAACACGATAAGCTAAATAGATGGTGGTGGGCTTTATTAACAAATGAACATATTGATTCTGTGGTTACAGTTGATGGTGATGATTTATTCTATGATGCAAAATTAGCAGATTTATGCTTTGAACAATTAGAAGATAGCGATTTTGTCAATGGTCAAGGTTTATACAATGACACTTATGGTTTTAAGGATAATTTTTTAGAAGAAGTTATGAGAGCTAAAAAAGACCAAATTATTGAACCACATGAAATTGTAAACTTTTTAAAGAACAAAGACTTTAAAGTAAGTGAGTTAAAAGATGTGCCTTATTATTTTAAGAAACAAAATATAAGAATGACACTAGACTATCAAGAGGATTTTAACTTTTTTAAAAATGTAATAGAAAATTTAGATGATAACTTTACACTCAAAGATGTGCTAAATTATCTCTTAGTAAATGAATCTGTGGTTGATATAAATTATTTTAGGGAAGAAGAATGGAAAAATAATCAACTAGGTTTGGACAAAGGGTGGAGATTTAGAGGAAATGAAACTGATTACCTTACTCAAACTTTAGATAGTGGGTTTAGTGCTGGTGAAGATGGGACAATGGTTGAAAGGGTAGAAAGATTATTTTCAGATAAACATAATCAAAAGTATGCTATAGGTTTCAACTCAGGAACATCAACTTTACATGCTGCTTTAAATGCTTTTGGTGTTGGGATTGGTGATGAAGTTATTGTTCCAGCATTGACACCTGCTATGTGTGGATATTCAATATGGCAGACAGGTGGAACTCCGGTTTTTTGTGATGTAAAAGAAGATACTTTTCTTATGGATCCTGAAGATATAGAACGAAAGATAACAGATAAAACTAAAGCTATAATGGTGGTTCACATATATGGTTTAATGTGTGATATGGATTCTATAATGGATATTGCTAATAAACATAACTTGTATGTATTAGAAGATTGTGCTCAATGTTTTTTAGGAAAAGATAATAATGATAACATATCAGGTACTATTGGGCATATAGGTAGTTGGAGTTTTGAAAATTCAAAACATTTATCTTGTGGTGATGGTGGTATAGTTACTACTGATGATGAAAAATTAGCAAAAAGTATGAGGCAATTTGGTGGGGTTGGGTTTAAAAACTTAACTGCTAGTAGTGGAAAAGTTAGAATATCAAGAGATAAGTTTCAAAATCCAAATTGGGAAAGACATAATGTTATGGCTTATAATTACAGAATGCCAGAGTTATGTGGTGCTGTTGCTTTAGCTCAAACCGAAAGAATAGAAGAATTCTGTGATAAGAGAATTGAAGTTGGAAACTCATATTTAAAAATGATACTTGATAGTAATACCGATTTATTAAAACCTCAGAAGTCACCGGATGGTTTTATAAATTCCTATTATACATTTGGAGTTTTATTTAATGGCGATAAGCATAGTATTGAATGGCAAACCTTTAGAAAAAAATACATCGAGTTTGGTGGTGATGGTATTTATGCTGCTTGGAAAACTCAAAACCAAGAACCTTGTTTTAAAAATAATAAAATAGGTTGGGGTGATGCACCTATCGCTGAAAAATTACAAAAGAACTTGATGCAATTCACTACTAATCAAAAGAATAACGGTGAGATAAAAGTTCAAGTGGATGCTCTTAAAAAAACTTTGGAGTACTTTGGTAAATGAGAAAGATAATAATAACAGGCTCTTCTGGTTTGATAGGTAGTGAAGTTACATCTTATTTTAAAGCCACAGATAAAGTTATAGAGTGTGATTTATCACTTGGTCATGATTTAAATAATGAATCTTTTGTAAAGAATTTTTTCAAAAAAAATAAGGCTGACTATTTAATTAATGTATTTGCTTTAAATCATCATATAGGTAAAGATGGCGGTGAAACATTACTTGATATATCTTTAGATTCCTTTGATGATTATTTAAAGGTAAACTTAACATCTTTATTTTCTGTGTGTAGAGAATTTGCTAGAAATAATAGTAAAGGTTCTATTGTCAATTTTTCTTCAACTTATGGTTGTGGTTCTCCAATACCTAGTATGTACACTAATGGTGAAAAACATATTGGATATGGAGTGTCTAAGGCTGGAGTAATACAATTAACTAAACATTTAGCAGTACATTTAGCTCCAAACTTCAGAGTGAATTGTGTTTCACCTGGTGGGGTTGAATTTAATCAAGATAAAGAATTTATTAAACGATATAGTAATCATGCTCCAATGGGGAGAATGATGAAGGTTAGTGAACTAAATGGTTTATTAAGTTTTTTGTGTTCAAAGGAGTCTAGTTACATGACAGGTGAAAACTTAAAAATAGATGGGGGATGGACATCGTGGTAAATTTTAAAAATTTAGATGGTTTATATTTTATTGCTGAAATTGGTATAAATCATAATGGTGATATTGGTATAACAAAAAAATTAATTGATGCTAGTTTTGCTACTTCATGGGATTGTGTTAAGTTTCAAAAAAGAAATCCAGATGTGTGTGTACCGAATCATCAAAAAGATGTTATGAGGGATACGCCTTGGGGTAGAATGACATACTTAGAGTATAAACATAAAGTAGAGTTTGGCAAAGAGGAGTATGATTATATTGATAGCTATTGTAAAGAAAAACCAATAGATTGGACAGTATCAGTTTGGGATATAGATAGTGTGAACTTCATATCAGACTATGATGTGCCATTTATAAAAATACCATCTGCTATGTTAACTAATGATGAATTAATAGAAGCAACTATTGGTACAAAAAAACAGATAATTTTAAGTACTGGTATGAGTACAATAGAAGAGATAGACCATGCTGTAGATGTTTTAGGAAAAAGTAATTTTACTTTGTTACATTGTAATTCAACCTATCCAGCGCCAGAAGAAGATTTGAATCTAAATAATATAAAAATGATGCAAAATAAATATAATGTTCCAATAGGATATTCTGGACATGAACAGGATTTAGAAGCTTGTATGGTCGCAGTTACTTTAGGTGCTAATATAATAGAAAGACATATTACTTTAGACCATAATATGTGGGGTACAGACCAAAAATCTAGTTTAGAAGTTGTAGCTATGGATATGTTAAAGAAGAGATGTAATAATATTCAGATGATGTTAGGTAGTTACGAAAGAAAAGTATCCGACTCAGAAAAAGAAATAAGAAAAAAGTTAAGGGGTTAAGATGAAAAGTGTTTCTATCTTATGCAGAGGACAGAGTTTAAAATACATTGAAAAATCAGAAAAATCTGATGTTGTTGTTTTAGTAAATAGATTTGGTGATGAGTTGAAAACTTTCCCAAAGGTTGTTGAATATATAACTGATTCGGAAGTTTACCTTTGTACTAGTGGTACTCCAGGTGAATTAGATACATTAAATAAATTTGGTTTCTTTGATAGTTTTACTCCTACTAAAATGATAAGACCGTATTTAAATGAAATTGCCAATACACATATTAATTTACAAAATTCAATTGGTGTACAAGATACTTTTTTATCAAATGCCCATAAAGAATATATGTACCAAATTGAAAATTACAAATACCCGTACACATATCCATCATCCGGTATAGCTGCTTTGTCTTATGTAGTTTTAGAATGTGATTTCGATGTGGTAAATATAATTGGGTTAGATTTTTACGAAACAATATCTAACTCATCTTTTTATGCTGCTGGTGATGATCACGAACATGCTGATTGGGGTAAAGATGGGCATATGCAAGAAGTTGTGACTAGACTAGTGATGAACCATCCAAACAAGCAGTTTAATATGATTTCTACTGCTGAAAAACATTTACACGATGTTAAAAAATTTAAAAATATGAACTTTATAAAGGTGGGAATATGAAAAAAATAGCTATTTTAATAGGTGGGTGGCATTATCCAAAAGGATTCTACGACCAATTATTAAAACTAAAATGTCCTGATGGGTTTGAGTTTGAGACTTTCATAGTATCACATAGAGATGTTGATTTGCCAATAGTACATGAAGAAAAACTAAAGGCATTAAGTAAGGTGGATAGAAATTCGGATAATGGGAGAATGGATTATGAACTTTATGGGGAAAAATTAACCAAAGACTACTTGGTATCTAATGGTATTAAAGTTGTAGATGCTGAAAATAAATATGGCGATTACTATTTCATAACACAATGGTTAGATAAGTGTGATTATACGGATTATGAATATGTTTGTTTTTTACACGATGACACCTATTTACTTAATGACTTTTTAATAGATGATATAGTTGAAGGTGTGTGTACCACTTACGATGTAGAAGGTCCTGAAGTTTTTAATCCAAATTGGTTGATGTTGTTTAATTCAAATGCTCCAGGTAGTATTACACCTAGAGGTTCTTTTGCTTTTTTTAAGAAAGAATTTTTTAAAGAGTTTGGGAATCTTGAATACACAGTAGATGGGATTGGGTTAGATAGAACAGATAAAGTAGATACACCAACCAGCTCAAGAGTTTTAAAAGAATGGAATACTACAACTAGAATGTTAATGAGAAAATTTATTGATAAGGGTATGATAGATAGAATTTTTAAATTAAGTGATAGGTATAGAATTAGCAATTATATGATAGAAGCTGAACGAGGGATGATGACTCCAATTAAAGTGTGGGGTGATGAGTGAAAAATATAGTTTTTATGATGGACATTGATCTTAGTGGTGAAGGTCGATATGCAAGTAGCAGAAGATTGCCATATAAATATTCTATAAAGAGTTGGCAAAAATGGTGTGATAAAAATAACTCGGAGTTATTCGTATTAAATGATTTACTTTTACCGAAAGATGAGATGGCTATATGTTGGCAAAGATATTATCTATTTGATATTTTAGAGGCTAATAAAATAGAGTATGACCAAATTCTTATGGTTGATGCCGATACGATAGTTCATCCAAATTGTCCAAATTTCTTCAAGATGAGTGATAGAAAAATGTGTGGGGTTCATAATGAAGGTAGTTATGATTGGATTATCAGAAGTATAGAAAATTATGGTAAATATTTCTTCAATGGCCATGTACTTGATTTTTGGAAATATATTGATTGTGGGTTTATGATTGTAAATAAAAAACATAAACAATTTTTTAAAGAAATTACAGACTTTCATAATCAAAATGCTAAAATGTTAAGTGAAGTTGAAAGAGAATGGCATGCTGGTACAGATCAAACGCCAGTTAATTTTTTAATTGAAGATAGGGGTGTTGATTTTAAATGGTTGCCTTATGAATTTAATATGTGTGATATGTTCAGAAAGGAATTATTGAACGATGATATGACATTTGCTAAATGGGGTTGGATATATCAATATAATAGTATTCCAAATAACAAAGAAGATAAATTAACTTATCATTGGATGAAAAAAACATACGAGGGTTTATATGGTAACAATTAAAAATAAATTTGCTATTGGGTGTTTAGTTCAATGGTATGAAATAGAATTGATAGGTGAATATTTACAGAGTGTTAAGAATGCTTTAGATATAATAGAAAACAAAGAAAATGTTATCGTTGATTTATATTTCAACATGACAACTTCTTTGGAATCTATCGATGAAAAGCAGTATACTATGCAAGAAATAAATAGTAGATTTAATGATATTGAAAAAGACTTAATTGAGTTCGGTATCACATTAAATGTTCAAAGATTGGGTGGCATAATGTTACATGAAAGAACAAAGATATATACTATTGCTGATTATCGTAGAGAGTTTAATGATAAGTATTGTGATAAAGTTGATGTACTTATGTGGGGTGAAAGTGATTCTTTAATACCTAGACAGACCTTTGAAATACTAGATAACTTACATGCTGGTGTAAAAGATACAACACCAAAGTATGTTGGTTTTTTTGCTACTTGTAAAATGTGGGATAAGAGTTGGGAAGTACTAGAACATCCCAAGTTTACTATTAAACCATTTATAGACATGAGTACGGTTGATACAAAAAATTGGTGGAGTCTTAGGTATAATATGAATATAGATGAAATGAATTCATTTAATGATAAAGTAGATGATTTGGATATAAAAGTTTTAAATGAATACAAGTTCAATGGGTGTGGATTAGTAATATCTTCTGATGTAATTAAATCAGGTATTAATATACCTAAGAGTTCTTTTTTCATACATGAAGATACGGCATTTCAATTTCAATTACAAAGATTTTTTCAAGGTCAAATACCGCAGTATCTAATTAAAAATATTTTATTAGTACATAATAGAAAACATACAAAAAAGAGATCATATATAATGGGTGAAGATGATGTTGAATTAGGGGATGTAACTAGTGGTAGAAAAAAACACGAGTGGTATAGAAAAGCTAGTGAGATGAGTCATCACAATACATACAATATGTTTAATCAATCAAAAATTTATAGTTGGGAGGATGTTTTATGAAAACAGCATTAATAACAGGTATTAACGGAATGGATGGGAGTCA
>TARA_R110001592_G_scaffold334018_1_pt1 | contig 15741 bp, 9 predicted proteins | sample TARA_R110001592 | Tara Oceans TARA_R110001592 (sample SAMEA4398387) | marine metagenome | biome: Polar Biome; feature: [SRF] surface water layer (ENVO:00010504); material: water (ENVO:00002006), including particulate matter (ENVO:01000060) such as... | depth 5 m
TTATTCATTATTTGGTCAATCGATTTGATCTCATTTGAATTTTCTACCACACCCACTGATACTGTGATCTTTAATGATTGATTTTCAAAAGGAATAATAAGGGTTTCTATTGATGCTCTTATTCGTTCGGCAATGATACTGGCATTATCTTTGTCAGTATTAGGTAATAATATGGCAAATTCTTCCCCACCCACCCTAGCAAAAGTATCATAGCTTCTGAGGTGCGTCTGAACATTGTCTGCAAAACCCTTTAAAAATGCATCACCGGCAGCATGACCAAATTTATCATTAATATGCTTGAACTTATCTAAGTCCAAAAACATTATTGAAAATATTTTGTTTTTCCTGCTACTTCGATTGAACTCGGCCTCAGCTTTTTCATAAAAATAACGGCGATTATAAATACCGGTAAGAGAGTCGGTAGTAGCAAGCTTTTGAAATTGTTCAGACATAAGCTGTAACGCTCTCGCGTTTGCCTTTTTTTCTGTAATATCTGTGATGTACATATAAAGGTAATCATTGTGAACAATCTGTTCGGTAACGAGAAACCACTTATCTTCTTGGGTATCGACTTCAAATGCTCGATAAGGACAACTTCTTCTCTTCGCTGAGGCATGAGATAACCAAGCTTCTAAAGTTGTAAATTCAATATTAATCCCTTTTGAACTATTGAAGCAGTCTGCACTTAGCTCAGAAAAGCTTTTGTTAAGCGCCTCTTTAGCAGACATACCAAATAATCGACCGATAGCATCATTACAATAAATGAGACGATCATCTCTATTGAAAATTCCTACTCCATCTTTAGTTAATGCTAAAGACTCAATGATTATCTTCTCAATTGAAATGTCCATCATTTACTTATCCCATTACAAAGATACCGCTAACGTATCTTAGCTAACTCCCAGAGTGCTGTTAACTTATCGACAAATAATTTATCGCCTGCATTTGTCGAAGCAACAAACAGTTTAAAATTAGTGTCATCAAGACGAGTAACCGTCACTATGGTATTTTCATCTGTTGCTTTGCCATAAGTAACACTGATGTCTTTAATCTCATGAAATTGGACTTTTTCAAGCTGGAAACCATCATTGTCATCTTGCCAATAAGAGAAAACTTCTTTATCGGTAAAGCCATTTCCGTCATCACGAATAGTTAGAAAAGCATCACTATAAAAATAATGGATCGTTTCATCGGCAGCAACAACATTCTGTCGATAAAGATATTTCATGTCGTGTTGCATAATTTCATTTTGCGAAATAACCGAATCACTTGGCAAAAAAGGCGTTTCTTGGGCGACGGTTAAACTCAGCAGTGGTAAACATAATATAATCGCAACAATGCTGTGTACATTCCATCTTGAATTGTACTGAATGGCCTCACTGTTTCGATCGTTAATACTATTAATGTATTTTACAAAAGGAATGAAGAGTAAAGGTAATAGCATTATTAACACATTCAGAACCTTTTGCTCTGTATAGTTACCCACTAATGAGAGTATTAAATACACTAATGCAAAAATTATCGCTATAAAAGGCAGCATCACTTTGTTTTTATCAAAACGTTCAATACTGTCATTTTTTAATGCTAAAAATAGTGGATAGAACCAAATGATAGAAAAGAAACCTCGTACGATTGGCATTATATCGCTTTGCTGCTTTTGCTTAATAACCTGCCAATTTCGATACATCCAATAAGCACTATAAAGTCCAAAGGTAAAAAATGACAGGGTAATAAATTTAACTAATGCTACTGGAAAAAAATGACTATTAGCAAATACCGGTCGTTTATTAGACTCGATTCGCCAGCTAACAAGAAGTGCAACCAAGCCGATAGCATAAGTCCACATTGCGATAAGCATCCAACTCGCTAAAGGGCTTTCTTCATCGTCAACGTCAACCGTACTGGCTGTCTGTTTCGCATATTTAGTAATGCCGTAGTAAGCTTTACTTCTTAACGTTTTTCTTGCAGCAAGATAACTTTCCACTTCATTTGCCGGAATATGATCAGTCTTAGAGCGGTATTCAAAGGTTAAGTTTAAGATATTATCGGTAAAGGAAACATCGCGTTTAAAAAAGAAAAAGTCGTTGTCTTCAACGAAGCTTTCATCATCAAATTCCCAGTTTTGTTCTTCGAATTCTAAGGTTATTTTATTAATAATATTATTTGGGTAAGCGAACCACAGCGGTGCTACTCTTGCGACTTGCTTGGGCTTATAAACAGCATTTCTGATATCCGTAGGATAGAAGCTTCTTTCATAATCAACCTCTCCTTTTTTCCAAAATTCGTTAATCGTGTAGCTTTCGGCTAATTTCAAAACGCCTGTTGAATAATCTGTTGTAATATCAACGGCGGAAGTGGCTGTTAATTTAGGATAGGTACTTTGATAAAAGGTTTCATAGTCTGTGGAAAGTTTCTTTTTACCCGCTTGTTCAATTTGACTGTGCTTAGTTTGCGCGGTATCACCTAAATATTCACTGACAATATAATAGGGTACTGCTTGCTCTACATTTTCGCCAATAACATAACGGTCTTCAACATGAGTATAAGAATTTGACTGACTATTAGCCATTGATGTTAATGCTGTTTCTCCCGATTTAACTACCAAGGCAAATCCATAATCCGGTTGAAAAAGATACGCTAAACGCCCTTCTTGATAACTTAACGTCGGATCTAACCAAATACGTTTACCATTAAATTCTAAGGTAACAATAACGTGATCAAACAAATTAACCGCAGGGAGTTGTTCAACAAGAAATTTAGTTTCTTCGGTATTAACTAAGGCGGGATATGCATCAATGCCCAATGCCTTCAACAGCGTAATAAACAATAAGGCTTTGTCTTTACAGTCGCCATATTTCAACGCTAAGGTTTCATGGGCCGGTGTCGGTAAATGGGAATTAACCCCCATTTCTAAGCCAACATAGCGTATATTGTCTTGCGTATATTTTAATGCTGCTGCAATTTGCTCTGCTTGGCTTTTATTTTTTTGCTGAAGCTCATTAGCAATTTCAATAATCGTTTTATGTTGTTCACTCGGTTGATATAAGGTTTCAGCCCAGACAGCAACATCGCCCCAGTTTTTACTTTCACTAAATGATACTAAGCCATAAGGTTCATACCAACCCGGCACTTCGCTTGCTGATGACAGTGTTTCAGCGTTATGCATATGCACTTGGTATTCGGTGTACTCACCCAGCTTTTTTTCTGTAATTGGCACTGACACATTGCGCGTGCTGGAAAATAAAGGCTTACTTTTCCCCCAAAGCACTCGAACAAATTGATCTCGTACTGGCACACTCCAACTCAGTGTTCGGCTATAAGCAAAAATACCTTTATAAACCGGGTTGTCGCCATAACGCGTAAAACTATAATCAAGGGTGTCACCCTCTTGAATATCGTCAATAAGGATATTGAGTGTTAAGGAGCCATTGTAAATTTGATTTTCTAATTCGGTTTCTCGGTTTAATAATGAAATCTTTGCACTCGACAATTTGTCAATACGTTGCCCATCTCGAATAACGAACAAGGTATTGAGTACCAGCTTTCGGTAAGTAGGGTCAAAATCGAGATTTATTTGCGAGATATAATCAACACCAGCTTGGTTTACAACTGTTTGAACATAGCGAGAATACCAAGCACTTTGTTGTTTTTCAGATAATTTCCTTTGTGAATCCAGTAATTGATAAAATACACCATCGGTTATTTCGTCTACGGGAATGTCTTTTGCTAGTGTGATATCACGAGACTCAACCCAAGTAGGGGCTGCTTCAATATAAATGTCATCATATTTTTCGCCGTGCGTTAAGCCGCTCAGTAAGAGTAATAAGGCACTAACGATAAATATTTTTATTGGGGGTAAAGAATTGAAAATACGCAAAAAAAATCCTTTTTGTTTTTATTATCTAGCTAGTTTGCCTTTAATTAGGTCAATAAAGCAACATTTTTAACAACATTAGCCATGCGAATCAAAAAACTCCACTACCCATAAAAGTAAAGTCAGCTTAGGTTTTTCTTGCTATGCTTGTCGAGCTACACTGTCGCCCTACAATTCAAGCGTAAATAATCTATGACTATAAATATAGAGACCAGCAACTGCCCTCTTTGCCAACAAAAAAATCGTTGTGATGTCAATTCACCTCAGCAATGTTGGTGCACTTTAGAAAAAGTGCCCAAAGCCTTAATTCAACAAGTTCCTGATAAAGCCAAGGGTAAAAGTTGTATCTGCCAAGCATGTATTAGAAAATTTAATTTAATTGAAAAAGATAACTTCACCGCACTTTAACGAAATTCTCAACTCGCTAATCTTTTAAATATTTAGCACTGCAAGCACTTAATCAACAGAGAAAAAAACACTTTCCCTATTTACTGTAAATGTTACTACTGAGTGTTTTATCTTTATGTCCTAATACCAAGGAAAAGCAATGTTAGCTGATGCACAAAAAATAGCGGTAACATTAACTGAAACTCGTCGCCCGTGGAGCGCTACAGCAACGTTAGGGTTAACCTTACTGTTTTTCATCCTCTACTTTATTATTTCGATTACTGTTCTTGCTATAGCCGCAGGCATAGAAGTCGCCGGACCAGCAATGAGTATAGATCGCGTCCTAACCGCAGGGGTAAAAATAAGTCAAAGGTTAGCACTCGATGGTGACTTTAATGCGATTAATTATCTGATCACCGCTTTATGCTTAACCCCCTTGATCTTTTATTGCGCAGCAAGAAGAAAGCTAACAACAGCTGCGGCCTATTTAGGTTTTAACAAATGGCCAAATAAAGCCAACTTCATTAATTATAATGTTGTCCTAATAGGTTATTTTATCTTTTCTTACTTTGCCTCAGATGCCTTAGGTATAAAAACGCCACAAAGTATGATAAATATTTATAACACTACTGATTATCTATTCTTGCTCTTTATTGCCGTCGTGATAGCCGCCCCATTTTTTGAAGAACTTATTTTTAGGGGCTTTATCTTTAAAGGATTAGCAACATCGCCTTTAGGTGTTATTGTTACGATCATTATAACCAGTGTGTTATTTACTTTAATTCATGCGGGCCAGTACGATATAAACATACTCGTGGTATTATTTCCTTTAGCCATTATTTTAGGTGTATCACGCTATAGTAGCGGTGGTATTTACCTTCCGATTTACCTGCACTTTATAAATAATTTATACTCCAGTGTAACTATGTATTTATTCATGAACTAGCTAGATAGCGATAACATTAACCCTAGTGAGATTAATTCATTTCATTATTAACGATGAGCGTAGCAATGAACGAACTTTATCCAGAAATCACACCTTTTAATCATTTTTTATTACCCGTTGGTGACCAACATAAACTCTATGTAGAACAATGTGGTAATCCAAAAGGACAAGCCGTTGTTTTTATTCATGGTGGACCAGGAGCCGGGAGTTCAGCCAATGACCGACGTTTCTTTGATCCTGAGAAATATCTCATTATATTATTTGACCAACGTGGCTGTGGTCGTTCGTTGCCTTTTGGTAGTTTAGATAATAATAATACTCAGTTATTAGTTGCCGATATTGAGAAAATTCGTCTAAAGCTAAAAATTAAAAAATGGCATGCTTTTGGTGGTTCTTGGGGATCAACACTGGCTTTAGTCTATGCACAAACTCACCCTGAATCAGTGATCAGCTTGGTATTACGCGGTATTTTTTTAGGCCGTGCCGAGGATACTCGATGGGCATTTGAAGGAGGAGGTGGTACTCGAATTTTTCCTGATTATTGGCAAGAGTATCTTGATGCTCTGCCTAATGGTGAAATTCAGACCGGTGTTAAAACAGCCTACGACATTATGACAGGTGACGATAAAATAGCCGCAAAGCGAGTTGCACAAGCATGGGCTAAATGGGAGATCCGTTGTTGCACGCTAAAGCCTAACGAAGAGTTTGTTGCTGCACTCACCGGCGATGATTCTTCTTGGACTCTCTCTCGTCATGAGGCTCATTATATGCTGCATGGCTGCTTTTTATCGGAAAATCAGATACTAAAAAATTGTCATAAGATTGAAAATATTCCTATGGTTATTGTTCATGGCCGTTACGATATTGTCTGCCCTTTTGACAATGCTTGGCTCTTACATCAACAACTGCCAAATTCAACATTGTTCAGTACAATTGCTGGCCATGCTTCAATTGAACCGGAAACAAGAGATCAGTTAATTAATGCCACCAATAAAATGCTAACGCTATAATATTGTTTATTATGAGCTTTTTTTTAATGATATGGCTTGCTTACTTTCATTATTGTTAAAAGTACTACTGTAAAAAATAGTAATAATTCTCTACACTAAGCCAATAATTATACAATATAAAACGCTTAGGATTAAAAAATGAGAATTGCCCCCACAGTTCTTTTAGCATTAATAGTGGCTTTTTCAAGTCACTCATTACCTGTTAAAGACAACGTTATACATTATAAAGTGACTTTCGAAAACGCGGTTCATCATGAAGCGCGAATTTCGGTAACCTTTCCAGACATTGAAAGCCAAGTTTTGACCGTTCAAATGAGCCGCACCTCTCCAGGGCGCTATGCTTTACATGAATTTGCTAAAAACGTTTATAACGTGACTGCTGTAAACAGTATGGGCGAACCCTTAGAAATTACGCGACCTAACCCTTATCAGTGGGCAATCGACAATCACGATGGTGAGGTAACCGTAACGTACACCTTATTTGGTGACCGCGCTGATGGTACTTATGCTCAAATAGACAGAACACATGCTCACTTGAATATTCCTGCTACGTTTATGTGGGCATCAAACCATGAGAAGCGTCCTATAAAAGTAACATTTGAACCTTTTAGTTCAACATGGAAAGTGGCCACTCAGCTACAAAAAACCCAAGATAAATATACCTTCACTGCCCCCAACTTAGCCTATTTTATGGACAGCCCAACAGAGATTAGTGACCACCAAGTAAAAAGCTGGACTGTTCACTCAAGTGGCAAAGATTACCAAATTAACTTAGCTGTGCATCACAATGGTCTAGAGGAAGATTTAGTTGAATTTACCCGTCAAGCTAAAGCTGTAGTTGCTGAACAAATTAAAGTTTATGGCGAATTACCTGCTTTTGATTACGGAGAATACACTTTTATTGCCTGTTATTTACCCCACGTCAATCGCGATGGCATGGAGCATAGAAACTCAACAATTCTCACTAATACTCAATCATTAGATGAAGGGAATTTTTCACAATTAGGCACCTTATCACATGAGTTCTTTCATGCTTGGAATGTTGAACGCATAAGACCTAAAGCATTAGAACCTTTTAACTTCAGTGCCCATAACATGACAACAAACTTATGGTTCGCCGAAGGTTTTACTTCTTACTATGACAAATTAATGATCCGCAGAGCGCAAGAGTCTACGGTTGATGAATACTTAAAAGCTGTTACCAAGACGGTTAATCAGGTTGAGCAAGTACCTGGTCGAAAATTTTTCACCCCTGAAGGTGCGAGTATGCTGGCAACGTTTACCGATGCGGGTACTGCTATTGATAAAACTAATTTTAGTAATACCTTTTTCAGCTATTACAGCTATGGCAGTGCCATGGCATTAGCACTAGATTTATCTATTCGCCAGCAATTTCCAGGAAAATCACTTGATGATTTTATGAGAAAAATGTGGACAGATTTTGGTAAACCAGAAATTCCTTACACCCGTGAAGATTTGCGCCACACCTTAGGGACTTTATTAAATAATGATACCTTTGCTAAGCAGTTCTTTGAGCAATATATTTATGGACAAGTAAAACCTGATTACGCATCACTATTAACTCATGCTGGCTTAAAAATAGTTAGTGCTCACCCAGGTGATGCTTTTTTAGGTCAGGTTAAATTTAATTTTAGTGGCGAAGCTGCCATTATTGAGAAACCAATAAAAATTGGCTCTCCTCTTTATCAAGCAGGTCTTGAACGTACTGACCAAATAGTTAAAGTAGGTCGAAGAACTATAGGTAACGACAGTCAATGGACAAGTGCATTAGAGCAATTTAAACCGGGTGAAAGTACAACGATTGAATACATTCAACGTGGCGAAAAACTATCAACCACGATTACCTTTATTGAAAATCCAGAAGTGAAAGTAATAGCCCTAGATGATGAAGAGATAAGTGAATCACAAAAAGCATTTTTATTGGCATGGCTTGGCGCAGATAAACCAGAAGAAAATAGCGATAAAAATAAATAGAGTCCTGACTCCTAACCTGTAAAAGTTATGCGAGAAGTAAAGTTAACCTAACCATTAACTTTACTTCTTTCAATTGCTTATTGTAAGTTTACATTTTAATCACTTTTATATTACATTTATTACAAATGATAATTATTACCAATAAAGGCTTTATTTTTATGGTGATTCAGTTGTAATATATCGGCTATAATTTGTTGTTATGCTAAGAGCTAGTTTCTTTTTAGCGTATTTTATAGGACTTGTTTGTGTCATATTGCCAAGAAAAAATCGAAGAGTTTACTCATCCCATAATTCATTTATTAGGCGAGCAATTAACATGGCGCTGGGAAGACAGATTTTCCGCTATGCTGTCTGAATTCTCTCGTGATAAAAAAGATAAAACGCTAGACGCACTTCGCCAACAATTTCAACATGAATGGAATAAAAAAACGGCAAAAAAAGCACCACAAGAAATTAAAGAATACTTAGGTCCCTTAATTAAACTTAACAAAGATCAACTTATTTTAGCTCGACCTGCCACAGATTCAACACCAGCGATTATAGCGTTATGGTGGCCTTGGGGACACGGAGGCACGTATTCATTGCGTTTAGCCGTATTAGATTCACCTTACGAATACGATGAGTCTGCGCAAAGTGATGGAAAGCTCCTTAGCCGCATAAAGAATATGTTTTCTTAATGAACATCGACAATAAATCCGATATTACAGTCTCTTACTTTTAAATCTATACCCACCAAGTCTATTTAGGTTTTATTTGTCTATATGAAAATTAACACCTTGCTCTGATAATACCTTGATAAAGTCACTTTTACTGCACTGTGCAACTTGCTGGCAAACAATAAGGTATTTATCTATGGCGGGTTGGTGGTCTTGTAAGGCCGCTTCTTGTAACCAAAATAGTGCTTGGTTTAAGTCTTGCTCACCATGCTTACCTGTGATGTAAAGTTCAGCTAAATTAACTTGCCCAAGCTTATAGCCTCTTTCAGCTGAGAGGTTGAATTTTTCAAAGGCTAATTCGATATGGTTATCTATATAGCTCGCTTCTAAAAAAGCTGAACCTGAATTGTTCTGTCTTGCGCCAGGGAAGTAAGTACTACTTAAAAAACGCTTTTTCGCGGTTACAACGGGCTTACCCCTTAATTCATTTTTAATCGGTCTTTCAACCCGATAAATAGCACCTTGCGTGCGCATTTTATGTAATTCAGCAAAACTGTAATGATATTCTTTTCTTGAAAAAAAACTAAAGTGGGTTACATGCCCGACTCTAATGCTTTCATCTGCACCATGCTGCATACGATAAAATAATCGGCTATAGACCACGGTTGCTACATCACCGGTAATATCAGTAACCTTCCCAACACGGTATTTTTCATTGGGTCGTAACTCACTAGAAAGATACCGAAAATCAACATGGTAGAAGTCATTAACAGCAGGGTTTTCGATAAACTGATCAGACAATTGATGTTGCTTGATTTCACCTTGTACTAAGTAACCTAGGAACATTAACGTTAAAAGCGACCCTAAAAATTTACTGAACAATCGCCAAGCGGGAAATAGATTTTTTGACAATTCTTTGACACGCTGTTTTGGTAAAGTCGCTGCATCGGTTTGAACCCAGCATTGCTGACATTGGATAATAGTACTTTTTTTAACCGGGTAAAATGGAATAGACCCAATAAAAAAGAAGGCATATTTAATCACTCCTTTCACCTGATGATGCTTACAACCACAATCAGGGCAAGTTAACTCATTGATTATACTACCTTCAATTATTGATTCACTGTATTCCATTTTATACTCTTTTTTTATTCCATTATTTTTTATACCATTGGTACAAAAATCATACAAGCATTGATTACGAAAAGATTAGTAGACGTATATAGAAATAAAGTCGTGATAGTGAACGTCATTATTCGCTACCCTTTAATGCATGGATCACAGGTTTGTTAATGTATTGACGCAAAGGAAAGTAGCAGGCAAATAACGACAGCATGCTGATCATCGCTAAGGTCACTATAAACACCGGCAGTAATTCTAAGGTGATGTAGTGGCTGACTTGCTCACTAAAACCAATGGTTAATAGAGACAACACGCCAACACTCAGCAGTACGCCCAATAATATTGCACTGGCATTGTCTTTAATAATCAGTAATATTAAGTCACCACGTTTAGCACCAATGGCCATACGTGTTCCAATCTCAAAACGGCGCATTTGGGTGCTGTAACTTAAAATGCCATAGAGACCAATACCCGCGAGGAAAAAAGTGATTAACGTTAAAACTGTCGTTGTCACCGCGGTAGTAATTTGAGTAAACAGGCTTTGAGTAAGCATTTTATCTGCTGATTTGAAGCTAAATACAGAATATCTAGCGTCAACTTCGGCTAATAATTTTCCCAACTGTTGACGACTAATAGACTGGTCAGCCTTTATTTTAAGTATAAATTTGTTGTCGTTTAGATTATCAGGCACATAGGCTCTTGGTATAGGCGCAGCTACATCTTCGCTGCCAAACGGAGTATCGCCAGGAATGGCAATATCTTTAACAATACCTATTATTTTAAATTCAGGCTCATTTATCGATACTAGCCGCATACCTATGACATCACCGTCAGGTGTTAACTGCTTAGCAAACGCTTGGTTAACAATCATCGAATAGTTGTTATCTCGGCTATCTAGCTTGGTAAAATTTTCACCTTGTAATAGCGGTTGTTCAATTAGTTTAAAATATCTATGATCAATTCTTTTTAAATACGGTGAATGCCCTTCATTATCATCAAGTTTGGTTAGCAATTTAATACCAAAGCCATCTAAAGGTGAACTCGCATGCGCAATGGCTTTCACCTGTGGTAAGGCTTTAAGCTTTTCTATGACCTCAGCCATAATGGCGATGACCTCTTCCTGGCTAGATGATTGGGTTGAAGAGAAGTTTAGCGTTAAAATCGAGATATTATTGGTGCTAAAACCTATCGGTGCATTAATGGTTTTAACGGCATCTTTAAGTAAGCTCAAGTTGGCAAATACTAATAGCGTCGCTAATGCCACTTGGCTGGCGATTAAGACTTGGCGTGTCTTTATTGATACCTGTAAACCACTGCCCTTACCACTACTTTGTAAGCTAGCGTTGAGTGCACGATAATTGATAATACGAGTACTTAATTTAGCAAAAAACAATGCAAGAATAATGGTTGCTAGCGCCGCACAGCTAAGAGTTATCGGATTAAGAGATAGCTCGTCAACTCGCGGTAATACCGAGGCCAAATATTGCTGCATAATATAAAACCCGCCCTTAGCAACTATCAAGGCGAGTATGATCGACATCAACATCAGTAAACTGGTTTCAGCCAACATCGCTTTAAATAAATGTTTCTTAGTAGCACCAATCGCTGCTTGAATCGCCATTTGACGTTGCTTTTCTGCAGTACGTGCGATAAACAAATTAGAGATATTTGCGCAGGCAATCAATACTAAACCAATCACACCCGCTAACAGCATTACCGCAATAGACTCACTATCCCCGAGCATAACGGCCTTCACTGAGCGGACTCGCATTTCGATTGACCAATCCTTGAAGAATTCCATATCAGCAACACCTTCTTGCCAGCGTTTACTCACTAAAGGGGTTAAAAGTTGTTGTGCTTGGCTTTTGCTAAGCCCTTTTTTCAATTGACCAATAAATTTAAAGTTACCTTTTATGCTCAAAAAACTTTTTCTGCTTACTTGGTCAGTCTGATTATAATCCCATGGCAGCCAAACTTGCGTTTCACGCCCAATTTCAGCTAATTCAGGTTCAACAAAACCTTCTGCCAATACACCAACAATGCGATAACTAACACCCCTGATATTGATTTTTTGTTCAAGAATATCCGCACTGCCATCATATTTTTGCTGCCAAGTATTATAACTGAGCATAGCTACTGGATTATTGGTATCCAGAGCTTCGCTAGCCGTAAACATTCGACCTGTTGCCATAGTCGACGCTAACAGTTGATGTAACTCCGGCGTGGTATAAGTGGTATTGACGAGTGGTTGGTTAAGGTGAGAAAGGATCACATCTTGGTCATAATACATGATGGCCGCTTGTTCAAATGCGGCTTTACTCTGGTATAAATGCACCAAGCCAGCATAACTATAAGCAACTGTTTTGGTCTCTTTTTTATCGCCAAGAACCTTATGCTCAGCAACAAAAAGTCGATCTTGCTCAGGGTATGGCAATGGCTCAATCAACAATAAATAGGCTAGTGTTAACACACATAACAACGCGCCTAACGTAACGCCCATGGTTGAAACAACACTAAAAACAAAGCCTGGTTTTTTCTTAAGGCTTAAGAAGGCTTGTTTTAACTGATAGATAAATAAATTCATTATTCACTCCCCTTTAAGGCATGAATAACAGGGTTTTTAATAAACGGGCGTAACGGCACATAACAGGCAAGTGATGAAAGCAGTGATATTGCTCCCACTGTGAGAATAAATAACGGCAAAAGTTCTAAACTAATATAAGTATTTAAACTGTCACTAAAACCAAGATACAAAACAAGTAATACAACAAAACTTACCGCTAAACCAATGCCTAATGCGCCAGCATTATCTTTAAAGACTAAGCTAACAATATCTTTACCCTTTGCACCAATAGCCATACGAGTACCAATTTCAAAACGACGCATTTGGCTAGAATAGTTAAGAATACCGTACAAACCTAAACCTGATAGTAATAACGTTAAAATAGCCAATACTAGTGTCGTAACGGCTGTAGTTACTGAAGAAAATAATCGACGGTCTTTATATTCATTGAGTGATGTGAAGGTGAATAAACTTAATTTTTTATCAACGCTTTTCATCGCACTAATCATTTCATCACGATTAAATATTTGCCCTTGATGCTGTTCTATTAGCAACATATTTCTTGCCAAACTTGCGGGGTAATAAAAACGAGACTCTACTCTCTGTATGCCAGGCATATTAATACTTTTTACAACACCAATAACTTCAACACCATTTTTAAATTTAAAACCAATCGCACTGCCATTTGGCGCTAATCTTTGTGCAAAAACATCATTAACAATCATCACTTTTCTGTCGTCTTTAATATCTGCAGCACTAAAGTTGTCACCTTCAATAATCGCTTGTTTGAGCATGCTAAAGTATTGATCGTCAATATCTTTCCCTAGCACAGTATAACGATTGTCTGTTTCCATAGCTGTTAATGCCAAAGTACCAAAGCCTGTGGGTCGCATCGCTTGGCTTACCTTTTTTATTTTCGGATGGGCTAATAACTCAGCTTTAAGGGCAGTGAGTTTTTGTGCTTTTATCTCGCTTTCAACATTGGGTAATGCCAATACGACCGAGGTAATGTTATTTGTTTGATAACCCAAAGGTTGGTTTACTAATTCATTGGCGTCTTTATACAAAACGACATTAATAAAGACTAAGGCGGTTGCTGTCGCTATTTGACTGCTAATTAAGATGTTTCGCACACGCTTTGATACTTGAATACCACTGCCTTTGCCACCTGATTGCAACGTAGCGTTAAGTGCATGATAGTTGATCATTTTCAAACATAAATGTGAGAAGGTAAGTGTTAACAAGACTAAAAGTAAAATAGAAGCTGAAAATGAAAATGCATTGAGTTCAAGTTCATCAATGCGTGGTAGAAAATCACCAAGGTAATATTGTAAAACACTAAAACCAACAAAAATAACAACCTGCGCGAGTATAATAGCGGCAAACATTAACAGCCCTGTTTCAGCTAAAATATTGCGAAATAATTGTGCTTTAGAAGCACCAACAGCCGCAGAAATAGCAAGTTGCTGCTGACGCTCTACTGTTCGTGAAACAAATAAATTGGCGATGTTAGCGCAAGCAATAAACAGTAAACCTAATGATCCAATCAATAATAAGTAAACGCTACGTTCACCATCGCTAACAATAAAAGATTTTAATGTTTGTGTTTCAAGTACGATCGACCAATTTTTAAAAAAGTCATGACCCGATACCTTACTTTGCCAATTCTCATTGACGACCTTTGTTAGTATTTGATCAATTTGTGGCTTGGAATATTCCGCATATTGCTTATTCAGCTTACCAACATATATCAAACCGCTATCATCATTTCCCCAACGTTTTCGTTCTCTTTCACTTACCGAATTATAATCCCATGGAAGATATAACTCGGTTTTAAAACCAGCGCCGGCGAGTGGCGCTTCAATGTTATTTTCTGCGAGTACACCAATAATTCGGTAGTTATTTCCGCTTAACGTCAGGCTTTTTTCAAGTACATTAATGTCGCCATTGAACTTATTTTGCCATGTTTCATAAGTTAAAACGGCAACGGGGTTATAACTGTTAACTTTTTCACTTTCTGCAAATCCCTTCCCTAACTCCATTTTTGCAGAGAACAATGAAAACCATTGCGGCGTTATAAATGATATTGCCACCATGGGTTCGCTTGGCAAAGAAGTAATGACCCCGCCATCAACATACATTAAAACACTTTGCTCAAATAACGATTGCTGATTATATAAATGGATTAGATTAGGGTAGGTAAATGCGCGGCCATCAATAGCATTTTCATTACTGATTAATTGATGTTCAACATTATATAAACGCTCTTGGTCAGGATACGGTAAGGGTTTTATTAACATGACATACGCTAAGGTCAGCACACATAATAATGCACCTAAGGTTACGCCCATGGTAGAAACCACACTAAGCACAAAAATCGGTTTTTGCTTTAAGCTTAAATACGCTTGTTTGATTAAATAACTGTTCATTTTTCATGACCCTATCTTCTGACCATCACCCTGAATAAGGTTCAGGGTGAGTTATCTCGCTAGTTTTACACCCAGCGGGTCTAAAATAGCGTCATCCTGAACTTGTTTCAGGATCTGGTTTGTAAACTTTTCAACAACTTTAGATACTGAAATAAATTCAGTATGACGGTACAAAGTACTTATTGAGTTAGCCGATTTACCCGACTAGTTTTACACCCGGCGAATGTAAAATAGCGCCATCAAGAAGCTGTACTTTAGTACGTGCCATATCTGCATAGCGCGGATCATGCGTTACCATACAAATGGTTGTACCCGCTTTATTTAATTGGTCGAGTACATCCATAACTTGGTCAGCACTTTTTGAATCAAGGTTACCCGTTGGTTCATCCACTAATAGCACTGCAGGGTCAGCAACTAACGCACGAGCAATAGCAACACGTTGTTGTTGTCCGCCAGAAAGTTGGTTTGGTTTGTGACTAATACGGTGTGACAGGCCTACTTTTTCTAAACATTCTATGACACGTTTTTTGATTGTCGCGTTATTGGGTTTATCAGCATGGTAGCGCAGTGGCAAAGCCACGTTGTCGAAAACTGAAAGCTCGTCTATTAAATTAAACGATTGAAATATAAAACCAATCTTTGCATTTCTAACTTCTGCAGCTTGATCCAGGGATAGGTCAGTAACATTGACACCTTCAATGAAATACTCTCCACTGCTACTTACATCCAGTAAGCCCATAATTGATAAAAGTGTTGATT
>TARA_R110001592_G_scaffold113905_4_pt1 | contig 15722 bp, 10 predicted proteins | sample TARA_R110001592 | Tara Oceans TARA_R110001592 (sample SAMEA4398387) | marine metagenome | biome: Polar Biome; feature: [SRF] surface water layer (ENVO:00010504); material: water (ENVO:00002006), including particulate matter (ENVO:01000060) such as... | depth 5 m
GTCTGACGATTCTATCTACCACGAAGATAATTCTGTGAACCACATGGCCCTTATCAACAAGACCAAGTGGTTTATCAATCTTCTAGCAGAAGATATAGCAGAACAACCGGAACAACACGGTGGTATAGTATTTGATGGTGGTTCTACATTCCTTAAATGGTGTGAGTTTGCTATGAGGCAATCTTTACTCGCTAAAGGAATTATAGAAAACGAAGATGATTCTTTCAATCAGAAAGAATGGAGAGAGCGTAACAGATTAAACCGTGACGTTCTTGATAGACTTCATGCTTTACCTGTGTCTAAAATATTCAATACCTTCCACTTGAAGGCAGTACAACAATATATGGATGACGGAACAGGTAAGAAAGTTCTTATGGCCGTTGGTGAAAGACCGGATTGGGAGAAAGGTACTATGCGTAGGTTCTCTCAACAGATATTCCTATCAAGATACATGAAGAAGGCTGACATGGCCGCCGGAGTTAAGGGTGACAAATCCCTAGCAGATGGTGAGTGGGCAGTTAAGGCTACAATAGAAGAGATGAAAGGTAGTAACATGGAATACGTAGGTAGCACACACACTATTCTAAGCGTTAAGAATGCTAAAGTAGAGTGGCATGGTCTACCTTTCCTAACAGAAGGTGCTAAGAATGATAACAATTGATGGTGATACTCTTAGAATTCTATTAGAGAAGGTCAGAAGACCACAAACTATAGCGGGTAAACAACAAGACCAAGTACATTCATGTCTTCTTATACCCGACGATAATAAAGTTAAGGTTGTTTCTCTAGTTAAGGATGGGGTAACTTCTTTGAACAAGTTTTCTTGTTCCGCTACTTGTAAGTTAGGCGATAAAGAAATACCTATAACTAATATTAAAGATTTCTTAGGTGTATTAAAGTATCACGGTGGCCCACTGTCTTTATCTTGGGTAGGTGATAAAGTTAAAGTTAAATCTAAAAGTAAGCAGACCACTATAACAGGGTCTACTAAGGCTACTGCTTATCCTCACAACCCTGCTACACTTATGGAATGGACTACTAAATCTTTGGAGATAGCACGTTCTTTTGTTGTGCAGGATGGTGTTTATCATTATGTAACAAATACAGGTGAGAAAATTACACCTTTCTTCCAACATACTATAGACGCTATACATTTGTTTGAGGCTTTGCGTTGTGATTCAATGAATGGTCAGAAAATTAACCGTTATAGTTTTATTGCTAACTCCGATGGGTTTTCTATACAAACAGGTAAAGAACTTAAAGGTCAAACTCTTTATTCTTTAAGCACAGATTCCACACAAGATTGGGAGGCTACCTTTGAGGGTGGTCTTGATAATCTTTTCAGTAATCTTAATGGTTCTATCAAACTCAACTTTTATAAGTTCCCCGAACAGGGAATTAAAATGTTGATAGAGTTAGGGTCGGAAGATTTTGTCTTCCAAGCAAGTATAATAGGTGAATAAAATGATAAACGAAGAACAGTTGATAAATGATATAATAGAGAATGTAAAAGGTATGATTAATCTAGGTGTAGATGGTGATGCTATATCTGAAAGTGATAAATATATTGTTAATATTACTTTAGTAGAAAAAGATAAGCCTAAGAAATACCGTGACCCACTATGGTTACATGATGCTTATGTGGTACAAGGTAGGTCTATGCAAGATATAGGTAAGGAGTTTAGTATTACACCTACTGCCATAAACCAATGGTTAGTAAAGTTAGAGATTCCTACAAGAGTACACAAAAGAATTACGAATGCTCAAGAGGAATAGGCGTGATAGTTACTCAAGGTCGAGGCCGTACAGTTAATGTACGCTATAGAGATGAGCAAGGTATTCGTAAGACTGATAAACTAACTAACTATAACCCTTATTTTTTTATAGAAGATAAAGATGCGATAGGAATATCAGCATCTAGTAAGGAGAGTGGGTACAAAGGAGTGTACGGAGAAGACTTGACTAAGATTTTAGTATCAGACCCTAGATTTGTATATGATTTTAAAAATCAAAACCCACACATACCTACATGGGAAGCAAACATACCCTATGTTAATCGAGTTTTATCTGATAGAATTAATAATGGTCACGAACCATACAAACATTACAAACATAGGATTTGGTATCTTGATTGCGAATGGAGTCCTGCCACTAATAAGATGAGGATTATAGTAGTTAATGATTCTTTTACAGACAAAGAATATGTATGGTTTGTAGATAAAAACTTAACCGAGACTACTATGTTTAATAAATATGGGGATTATACTTATGAGACACCGGCTATGGGATTTGCTAATGAGACAGATATGCTAGAGCATTTCTTAGGTTACATGAACAAACAAGACCCCGATATTATTACTGGGTGGTATGTAGTAGGCGCTGATATAAAGACTATAATAGAGAGGAGTAGAGCGTGTGGTTTGAATCCTTCCTTGATGAGTCCTTACAGGAGAATCAATTATAATTATAGAGATTGGGAACAACCAATAGTGGGTAGAGTTTGTATAGATTTGATGATAGGTTTCTCAAAGTTATGGGAACTTAAGAATGGTAAATTACCTTCGTATAAATTAGATGACGTTGCTTGGGAAGCATTAGGAGAAAAGAAAATAGAACTTCCCGATGGTCACGACACATATCTGACTGACCCTCCATTATATTTACATTATGCTAGGCAAGACGTAAGACTCTTACCTAAATTAGACTCTAAAGTAAATGCTATTGGATATTATACTGCTTTACAACATCTAGTACAGTGTGATATTCGTTCTACCCCTTTTATTACTAAGATGTTTTCTAGTCTAGTATTAAAAGACCCTAAAACAAATGTAAGAATACCTACTAACCCACAATTTGAGTACGAACCTTACACCGGAGCAGAAGTTATGGAAGTAGAGCCGGCAGTTTATCAGAACGTAGGTATCTTAGATATAAAAGCCATGTATCACAGTAATGCTTCTTTATATAATATTTCTTGGGATACTTTAGACCCTATAGGAATTGATTGTGGTAATGGTACTACATTTTCAAAAGGTGATAAAGGTATTCTAGTTAGACAAATGGATTACATTACAGAGACTAGGAATAAATTTAAAAAACTTATGAAATCTGACCCTACTAACTATGATAAATGGGATACAATGCAGTTCGCTTGTAAATCTCTTGTCGCATCTATGTATGGTGTAGCCGGAGATGCTAAGTATGGTCTGTATCATCCCGAAGTAGCGTCTGCTATAACATATACATCTAGGGCTACTTTAGGTAGACTCAAAGAGTGTGCCGAGGAAGCAGGTTCTAGGGTGTTGTACGGCCACACAGACAGTATCTTTTGTGTAATAGATAATCCACAGGCAGGAGTAGATTTGATAGCCTCTATCAACAAGGAAATGAGTCCTATAGAAACAGAGTTTGAGAAGTGGTGTTCCTCTATGGTCTTGATGGCTAAGAATAGGTATGCAGGAAATGTAACATGGAGTGATGGAGAGTTCCACGAACCTAAAATGTATATCAAGGGTATAGAAATGAAACAGGCTAGGATGCCCCCTATTATGAAGGAAGTTATGGGTAATACTATACAGATGATATTAAATGGTGAACAAGAAACTACAGTTAATAATATACTTACACCAATTATAGACAGTATAGTAAATGGTAGTATAGATGTAACTGAATTATGTATGAAGGGTAAACTAGATAAGAACCTTAGCGACTACAAAGTTTTGTCCGGCCCTAGTGCGGGTGCGGCATGGGCTAATGAAAATTTAGGTAAGGGTTATCATAGTGGTTCATTCTTTAAGGTTACTCTTGATGATAGAGGTAAATATATAGCCTTCGATGAACCGGAAGATATAACGGGTATAGTAAATATAGGCTACAGAATTTTATGTGAAAGATTTGTAGTGAAGAAAGTAACTCCCTATTATGAATTGATGGGTTGGTCTACACAACCTTTAATTAACGCTATGAGAGGGCTAGGTAATGTCTCTTGGCTATAAGTTTATAACCTAAGAAGTAACCTATAGTTTTATGAGCCGAAGTAGAGGAAGTAGTGGTAAGCCTACTGTTAAACAATTACAAAAAGATATACATGAAATGAGAGGAGTTATTAATCAATTAATTAATGCTATGACTTCTGATATAGGTAGATTAAACTCTCTAGTATTTGGTATTTTAAAAGAGACTGATAGTATTAAAGAACATCACTGTCCTTCTTGTGACCAAAAAATTCTAAGTCCACTTCTTAAAGCCGTACCTGTTGATAAAAACTGTCCGTCTTGTGGTGTTCTTTTAGATAAAAACCAAACTACTATAGACCAATGGGATAGCGGAGAAGAAGAAGAATGACTCAAGCAAGTAAGGAGCAGATTAGTAAATCTTCTTATAAACCTGCGGGAGAAATATTAAGAATTTCTAAGTCATCTTATATGACCTATAAGATGTGCCCTAGACAATTCTATTGGAGATATGTAGCAGACGTACCTTCTCCTCCACCTAACGAGGCTATGATACGTGGTACTATTATACATAGTGCTATGGAAACAGGCATACTAGGTGAGCCGGAAGATATGGAAAGATTTCTTTTAGCAGAAGGCTACGAAGATGATGAAGGTGCTTCTGCTTTAGGTAGTTTATTACATACTATTGCTACAGACTTAGGTTCTTTAGAGGTTATAGAAGCGGAAGTAAAACACCAAGTATATGAAGAGTTAGATTTACCTAGTGGTAAAACCCCTGTGATATGGGTAGGTATGATTGATGGGGTTATTAGACACCCTAGTGGTGGTTTAATCCTAGTAGAATTAAAGACAGGTAATATGAACATGGGTAAACTAGCAAGAACTAGAAAAGAATTAGTATATTATACTAGGTTATTAAAACTATTGGGGTATGATGAAATAACACACTTCCTATACCTCACTCCCGATTATGAAATTAAAGAAGGTGACAAACTTCTTGATGAGTATAAGAAGAGAGGTAAGACAATGTGGGTAGGTGAGACTAACGGCTTTGCTTTATTAGAACCTATAACTACTCGCTCTATTAATTCCTTTGAGGCATCTTTATATGATACTATTGAATCACTTACACTCCAAGACTACCCTATGGTGTGGAATGAATTTTTCTGCCCGATGTGGTGTGACTTTCACTTAAATTGTGAGTCCGAAATGACGGGTAGTATTGAGAAATGGTTGTGATATAATGATACAGATAATAAACATAAGAAAACTTACAGATAATATACAGGTAGATTTAAATTTTAGCCCTTTTATAGAAATAGGTAGTATTGCATTATTAGTATTAGGGTCATTCTTAGTATTCAAATTAAAAGCGGTGGAAGCATGAAGGTAGTCGCTATGTGTAAATCTTGTGGGGAAGAAGAAGATTGGGAAGGGTTTGAAGAAATGGTTCAAGTAAATGCTCAAGCAGGTCATAAACCTAGAGTCATATTAATAGGTGGTTGCGCTTGCGGTCATCAACAAGAAGTAGCAGATATAACAGAAGGGTGATACTATGCTTCTTAATTTTCCAAGAGAGATAGGGCTTCGCCGTCGTCAATGCGATAGTAGAAAAGTCTTTGACGATTATGTTAAACGCATCAATGGTAAGGCTTCTATCTATACTTCTTTGTATTCTTTTGAGAGAAAACATCCTACTAGAGCATGGAAGTATGATACAGATTCAGTAGTCATGGATAGAGCGTGGTGGGATTTTGATACTACAGAAGAGCATGATATTATAGCCGTTAAAGATGATGTTAATACTTTACTCTCTAAAATAGAGGGAGATATAAGAGTAGTGGCTACAGGTAGAGGCTTTCATGTCCACCAAATATTTGAGAAGCCTGTCAAGGGTACTGCAATAGCAAAACACGTTGATAGGTATGAGAGAAAGGTAGGTAGAGGATTAAAAACATTAGATGGTGTAGGTAATCCATTAAAACTTACTAGAGTTCCCGACACATATAATGTCACACGTAAGAAGTGGGCAGTTAATATAGACGTTAAAGAATTTATGTATGACCATCAAGAATATAGTATCCCAAAGAAGCCGGACAGTACTCTTATTAAGAATGACCCATTCCGAGGAGAGAGTAGACACTCTTCTTTTAATATTGTAAAATGGATAGCAGAAAATCCTCCCGTACAGATGCCTATTCTACAAGCCTTTGATGGTGAGATAGGTAGTATGTCACAAGTACCCATTCCTCCTTGTTTAGACAAGGCTATGAGGGTAGAAAACCCTAAGCATGATGTAAGACTAGCCTTGACACAACACCTAGCAGAGAGCCTACGTTGGTTTTCACCACCATCTACTTTAAATTACGATGAGAAGAAGAAAATAGGTGATGAGATAGCAGAATTTTATTCTACTTTAGGTTGGAGAGATTACAATCAACAGACTACTAGATTTCATATAAACAGTATATTAGATTATGATAATACTGCATCTTGTTCTTGGTTACAAGCAAGGAATTTATGTACCGGCCCGTGTTGGAAAGACGACGGAACAAGAAGAGATTAATGCACCTTTTAAATAGGCTTTATAGTTACCATACTATGTGTTAATCATTGATGACCGCGAGAATGAAAAAGTTAAGCAAAAACTCTTAATGAGAATGGGAGACTTCTCTAAATCTCCCGATGGTAGGGCTAAGATTAAACGGTTGAAGTCAGCAGACTATGTGATAGGTCAATGGGGTGTAGAGGCTAAGGAGATTAACGATTTGTATAGAAGTATTCTAGGGATAGGTAGAACTAGAACTATCTTAGACCAATTGAGAGATTTAGAAGAAAACTTTGATAAGCCATTCCTTGTGGTTTACAACACCAAATTAAAACCCTACGTACATGGCAGACCTACAGCACAGAAAATGGCAATCGAGATGACAAAAATGCAAAAAGTTATTAATCAATTTAAACTTACATTCTATCAAAGGTTTCCTAATATAATGTACATGGAACTACCTAGTATGGATTCGTTTTGTGATTGGTTAGTAGTTAACCATACACAGATGACTTTAGATGGTGGCGCACAAATTAATAGGTTGCCGGACTTTGTTAGAAAAGCCTATGCCGAGCCTGTATTAGACGATAGGGTAGCAATACTAACTACCTTAGCAGGTATAACTCCACCTATGGCAGTAGATTTACTACAAAAATTTGGTAGCATACCACAGATATTACACAGTAGAAGAACACAGAAAGCACTTATGGAGGTAGATGGTATAGGTAGAAAAAAGGCACAGAAAATTCTATCGTTGCGTGATTCCTTCAAGAATAAGGAATAAATTCATTACTGTTACTATCACCAGTAACCCCTGCTCTTCTAAAATTAACATTAAGGTTAGACACATTAACTGTACTGTAAGGGGCAGAGTCAGCACCTTTACCCGGAGTTCTACTAATATTTATTTCTAAATTATTACCCGGAGTAGTAATACCTGTAATATTATGAGTAGGTAATAGTTCTATGTTATTATTTCTACCCGATGTAACTGTACAACTATGGTTTACTGTTGTTTGAGATTCTAAGCACTTAATTTCTATATCTATCATGGCTCTTTGTCCACCACTTGTATTTGATGCTTGTAAATCTACTATACCTGTTATATTTAATTCGTTAGTCATAGCATCGTTAGGTACAGGAATATTTAATTGTACACTATGTGTAGTTTCTCTAATATTAAAAATACTTTTTTCATTATCATCAGTTTCAGAAGGGTCTATAGTTTTTCCTTTACCGGGTAAAGCAAAACCATTATTACTATTTAATGCAGACCCACTTATAGGTCTTGCTAAATTGTTAGATGTTACACCTCTCATACTTGTAGGTGTTCTAGCATCATTCCTATCTTGCCCTAATATATTAAAACCTGTTTGTGGAGTTAAAGCAGAAGCACCCATACTCATAGAACCCCATATAGTACCATAAAGACCTTGATTTAATAAATTAATATCTAACCCTTGCCAATATCCGTCGCTTATTACACCCGAAGGAGGACTATTCCCAATCATAGGTTGTATATCTATTCCCTCTATATCTTCTGTTATTGCTTCGGAAGGTGGTAGTACGGGTATATCAACTACATGATGTTCTTCATAAGACGTAGTAGGTAAATTATCTAATATATATGGTACTACTCCTGTAGCAGAGCGTGACTCATCTCTTTCTAATTGTAATGACAATTTTTCTACATCTCCGGCCATTATTTTCCATTCAATATTTTGTATTACTAAAATTTCATTATCTAAACTATGAGAAGCGTCAGTATAACTTACGTATGTGGCAGGAATATATGTTAAACCATTTACTATATGTAATTGTGGTGCATACCATTCTGTTCTGTAAGTACCAAAACCATCTAATATTTCCGGGTGTTTTTTACCCCCTAAAGGAAATATACTGTTAGTGTTAAAAGAAGAGCCTAAAGATAAACCCGCTAAAGCATTAGCGTTTTGCTCAAGGTTAGAAGAACCACACCTACTTCTCAAAAGGTCACGACAATAATCTGCATTAAAAGAAAATACTATTTTACCTGTACCATAAGATGTCGGTAAATCTAATTCATAAAACCCACTATGTTTTACATCTTTACTACTACTACCATTTGTCGCTAAAGAAGCGTGAAGTCTAGGTGCTTTATTACTTGGGTTATAAGAAGTAGTTCCATCGTTAGCGGCAGTAGCAAAAGTATAATCTGCTAAGAATACAGTAAACTGTAAATCATTTACAGATGTTGTGGCCGCTTGACCTGTTTTTATAGCAACAAACATTCTTAGTTTTTCTCCTGTAGTAGCGCTTGCTTTAGGAGAATCTTTTCCTACGTGTACAATTTGTAAAGCCTTAGATATAGATTTAGACCCATACCAATAATAATTATTAACTGCCGCAATTGTGCTAGTGGTGTTTAAAGGGGCAGAAATACCTACCCTGTTATGTTTATCAGATATAGCACCTAAATTACCATCAAGAGCATTTGTCATACCGGAAAATAAAACTCCACCTGTACCATGCCTAGTCCAGCACCACGCAGATGCTTTTGATTGGTCGTCATGCCCTTGAAATGCTATTTGGGCATCTGACACATAACCAAACCTTCCTCCGTCTAACATAGCATCACTATCCCCTGCCGCTCTAATAGGACTAACACTTAAACTAATATTATTTTTACTTTTTCTTCTGTATATTTCTTTAGCGATTAAAAGTGCTTCAAATTCTGTTGTTATTTCATTATGAGTTTCTATATGCCAAGAAGTAGCGTCGCTTAAATTAGGTTTAGGCCAATCTACAAAAGAAGAAGAGTTATTATTATAATATATTCTCACATTATTTATTATGTTATTAGTTTGTATACTCATACTACTTACGTTAATACCATTTCTACTAATACTATGACCACTATTGTATTTTGGTCTAAATTCTATTTTGTTATCTCTACCTATAAGATAAGAAAATGATGTACTAATATCATTAGTTTGTCCTTGACCTGTGCTTTCTTGCATTGTTTTTATAGTATTTAATAACGTCTTACTTTGAGTATCTAATAAAGAGCCATAACTATCGTTATTATTAATATCATTATAGGAAGTCATTAAAGTAGTAATAGGTACGTTATTAATATCATACATATTAGACATTTGTGTTTGAGTCCACCAAGTACTAGCAAGACCCGCGTTCCACAAGGTTCTAATTTTATCACTTGAATAAAAAGTACCACCATTAACATTTTTTATTTTACCTTCTATATTCATTAATAATCTAAAAGCAAAAGAAGATGCAGTATTAGCATAAATTACTACGTCTACAAACGAACTATTATCCATATTTACTCTTATATAAGGAGTATATATATCTGTAAAACTATTTATTCTATTAACATGAGCAGAAAACTCTGCTTCTATTTTAGAGGGTGTAAAAGTAGTATCTGTTGTAATATTAGTGGCTGAATCTAATACAACATTACTTAATTGAGCAGGTATAGTATAATTAGAAGTAGCAGACCACCCATCTGTTATTATATTATTGTTTAATATTTGTGGTCTTAAACCTTGTACGTAATCGGGAAACGATTCATCTATAAGAATAGAATTATTACTCGCTAAAAATCTTTCACTAACTTGAATATTACTAGGTAAATACGCTACTCTTTCTACCCATAAAGTAGTTTCGTTTACTACGTTTTTAATCCTATAATAAAAATCTTGTACAAAATTAGTTTTATAAGAATTTCCTACTCCGGGTATTAACGGTTTACTAATATTTTTAATATACATACCAACCGATATATTATTACTAACAAAAGTAGCATCGTTATCTACAAGAACCCAATGTTTATGGCCCGCAACAGGAGTAGTATAAGATTCAAATGCTCCACTTAAATCTGTTGGTCTTTTTCCTATCCACGTATAATAAAAAGATGTTACAGAATTTTCTGATAAACCACTAATTTTACCAAGACCATTATAATCAAATTGTGATAAGTCATTAGGCTCTAACCAAAATTTTCCTTTCTTTAAATCTTGAGTATATTCACTAGACCTCGTTAAAAGTTTGTTCATATTTTTATGTTTTTTATAATTGTTACCTGTACTTATTATTGAAGATGGTGCGTACTGATAATAATTATCTATTAATGCTACATCTCCTTTTCCTATCGCTACATAATCTATTAAGTTTGTAGTACCACCAACTTCTTGGAAAACACTACCGTTATTACCAAGAGTATTTAAATTAAAGAATTTAGAAGTATCTATAATTATTAAAGAACCACCTTTAGTTTCCCAATCTCTATATTGAGTTAAATCACTAGAAGAACCGTAAGTAGGGGCGTATTTTATTTTTGCCGCATCTATACCAATATCTGTACCAAGATAAATATTATCTAAGATAAAATAATCAGCATTAGAGCCATCTATTATTTTAAATAAACCATTATGACCACTTCTTGCGGCATTCCATACAAACACATAACTATTAGTTGCTAAACCGTGATTACTTTTTTTTACTCTTACTCTTAAAGTTCCGTTAGCAGTTGTAGACCCATTTTCATCTAATAATATATTTGTACTACCGGTATTTTCTGCAAGTTGTTGATTAGTATAATCTACAGGATAAGAAAAAGGCGCTCCACTAGAACTATCTATAGTAGTATCTATTTCCCACATATCAAAATCTGTACTTTCTTTTAATTGAGTAAAAGTAACTGGATGTCCATTTTCATCAAATTGGTCTTCAAATAATAAATTTAATTTATAATTTTTACCTTTAGGATGTTGAATACCAAATGATTTTTTTCTTGTACTACCGTCAGCATCAGCAGTACCATCATTTCTCATGTCAGCCCACAATAACCATATGTGTTTGTAATCATTTTCTATATCTAAAACATGAATAGTACTATACCCATCACCTCTGTTTAATGCATCTGTCCACACACCACCATTAGTTGCATTATGCTTAGTACTAATATATTTTACACCACCTAAATAATATTTGTCTGCGGTGCTATCATAAAATATATTTCTATAAATAAAGAAATCATTAATGAAATTTTTATTTTTGTAATTTTGTCCTGCTACTTCTCTTCTTATTTGACCTACTCCGTGATTAGGTAAATCACTATAAAAATTGGACGTTACTTCTATTGTAGTATGTGTTGGTTCTATAGTGCTTTGTACTAGACATTGAGCAACGGATTCAGATTTTATTTGACCAAAATGATATTGAAACCATAGAGACTTAGGCATATCTCGCATCCATACTGCGTGAGAAACCCTATTAGATACATCTTCTGTTTGACTTGTTGGTTTAGGGGTAATAACACCACCTATACTATACCCCCAATTTTTTCTATTACTACCACTTAATAATCCATCATTTACTAACCAATCACCTTGTTCGGATGCAAAATCTCCTTCACATCTAGTATGAGTTTGAATTTGCCATAAATAAGGCGCAACTGCATCTGCTCTTAAACCATTCGACTGTACAACACCTATACCAGTACTGTGATAATTATATATTTTTAAAGCATTTTTTACAAGATGTTTTGTATTATTATATACAAATTCATCACCGATTGTTAAATTTGGGTCTACATCCATACACAATGTTAAGTAATCAGTAAAAGGTTCATTTGCTATATGTACTTCAAAAGTAGCGTCATCTATTAATGCACTTACATTTAATTTAAAAAATTGATTACCACTACCTGTAGTTGGGTGAGTAAAAGTAATAGTATCACCTACTACATAACCTTTACCGTGAAAATAATTTTCGGTGTTATCTTGAGTAACTAGGATACTACCTAATACGACAGCGCCACTAGCAACATCGTAACTAATTCTTATACCTGTACCGTTACCAACATTTCCATTAGAGTGATGAGTAGAGGTTTGATTTTTAATAAAATGTGATGCTTGTATATCACCCGTATTTTCAAAATCACTTCTATTAGTATGCATAGTAAAACTTTTAACCCCACCTGTTCTGTTAGCACCATTGGAAGGATTACCATTTACTTGACATTTTAAATTAGCAGAAGTTACTGCGGGCGCACTATCATAACCATACCCCCCATCTTCTATAGTTACAGATTCTACAGTACCTACCCCAATTGTATTTATATGATAAGTTGCTATAGCACGGCTTGAAACATTTAGCATACACAAAGAAGTAGGAACAACATAACTTCCCGATGCACCGGAAGCAGAAAAAGTTTCTTGTGGAGTAGGTACGTCAATTTCACCACTTGGTTCGTAACGGTCGGGATTACTCATACTTGAACCATATCCTACTACACTTGTATAGTTTTGGCCCGGAGTAAGTACCGTAATAGATTCTACATATCCTCTACAGGGGTGTCTGTGTACCATTTCTCTCCAAGTATTATTTCTTTCGATATCCGTAATGCTTAGGGTTGTATTATTGCCAAGTGATTCATTATTTAAATAACTCGTATCACTAGCAAGTGGTTGTATACCAATATATTTTCCAGCATAAACTATACTATTTGGATTAGTAATTACAGAATCATTATCTAATGTATGATTACTTAAATTAGCAGTACTATTACCTTTAAATAAAATTGTTTGTACAGTTCCACTAACAGTAGACAAAGTACCTACTGAATCTATTTCTAAAGTTTGGTTATCGTAATCAGAAATACCAGTATGTTTAATAGTTACATCATCGTTTGCACTAAAACCCGGATTACCTGTAAGAACAAAAACAAGTTTTCCATCTGTTTGTTTATATATGTAATCTATTCCCATACCTTCAAAATCATTTTCTAAATCATTAGGGCCGTGAGTATCTTCATTGTTGTATAACTGTATAGGATGAGAAGAGTGCATTTGCATTCTTTGGTCACTTCTAGCACCATAAGAATCACTAAATTCGTGACCTAAATTACCTGATAGTAATTTTAAATTAGCGCTTCCCATATCCATAAGTTCTTTCATACCTTGTGCTTCATATGACCAATAAAGAGTAGTAGATTCATCTGTACTAAGTCCCCCTTGACCTTGTTCCCACAAAGGTAATTGTTTACCCAGTATAGAAAGAGTATCCGTAGCCTCTATTGATATTTTTCTATCTTGTAAATTTTCGTCTATATTGACGTTATTAATTATTCCTTGCCATATAGGGCTATCAATTCTAGCAATATCTTTACTACCTGTTTCACCAGCACCAGCAAATACTATCATTTTCCATTCTTTTAGTGATGAACCACTAAATAAAGGGAAGAAATGTTGGTCATATTGACTTTTATTAAACCCATATTGATTGTCACTATGGTATCGTGGTTCATCATTAAATGTTAATTCAGCACTAGAAATTCCATTATTTACCATAGTTAAACTTAATGATTCCATAGGATTTATGTCATCATTAACAAGTATATTATCTGTTAGTGGTCTATAGAGAGCGGCCCTGTCTACCATTAATGTAGTAGTTACATTGTCACTATTTAAAGGTGCGTGAGTATATATTTCCCAACCGTACATATCATTAGCGACTCTTGTAAGCGGAAAGTTATTAGTGCTTTTTAGTACACCATCTTGATATACTTTAAATTTTTGAGCGCCACTTGTATAATCTATATGTACATCTACATCTATCCACATATTATCTGTAGTAGGAACTGTGCTTGCAGTTCTACTAGCATCATATAACATAGGGTGAGTATTATAACCAGTTAAATCTAAATCAAAAGAAATAACAGGAGTGCCGGTAAGACCATCTTCTAAATTAGTCGCTACTGTTCCACTAAACCCTGCTTTAATAGTAATTTTTGGTACTACTAAACCATTACTGCTTGTAGCACCATTAAAAGAACGTACTGCTAGTCTGAAATGTAACCAATCTCCTGTATCTCTTGAATTCAATTTACCATCAAATATTAAACTAGGTTCATTAGGTGTACTATTACTACCTGTTTTATCAAATCTTTGTACACACAAAAAAGGTTGCCCCGAAGGAGATTCTACTGTAGCAAAAACATTTTCCGGTGCGGTATCATCAGCACCGTAACTAACTGTTTCTCCCATCCAATGACCTGCAAGATGCGCTCTAGTTACAGTATTAATTTCAGTAGGGCTACCTATGTTATTTAAACCTGTAACTTTATCAGTAAAGTTTGAAGAATTGATAAATTGATTCATAGTATTTCTAGCGTAACTAGCGTCTATGTCTCCTGTAGGAACAATATACCTAGTAGAAGTATCATTACCGTTACAAAATAATTGATAAGCGTCACTAAAATATATTCCACTTGTAGAATTAGCGTTTGTTCTAAATTTATTTACATTAGTGTTCCCATCGGGATATTGTAATTGCGCTCTACCTTGTTGAGTATTTGGGGAATTTCTAATAGGGTCAAAACTTAACCATTCAAATAAACCTTTGTTATGTAGTAATTTATCAGTAGCAGAAGAAAAAAATGAAACAGAAGGTACTGTATTATTTTCCCTAACTCTATCCATAATACACCAACGGTATCTAGGGTTAAGTGTTGCTTCCCCATTTAAAGGATTACCATAGTGTGATAAATAATGTTTATAAGTGTAAATATTACTAGGGGTATTAGTATCTTCTGCTATGGCTCTAGCACCTGTAAAATCATCGTAATAGCCTGTAAGCCACACGTTATATTTATCTTTTACTGTGCGAACCATATAATAACCTCAAATTACCATACCATTTGAACCGGCAGTTTGTTGTATTTTCTTAATAACCATATTTGCCATTTCATCAGTTGTTAAACCAGTAAAATTATTTGTCATAATAACTTCTGTGTTAGCAGTAAAATTTTCTACTCCTGTACGCTTAACTTGTTTTATTAAATCACCGGAAACTGCATCAGCCTTAAAACCAAAAAACATTTCTTCTCTAGTATTAGCAAAAGACGCTTTAGCATCTGAAATAGCATCTAAACCACTCATATCTATGTCAGAACCAAAACTTAAAGCCATTTGGCTTTCTACATCACCAAACATACTTGCTAAATTTTCTGCTTCTAAACTTAAATCTGATATACTATCTGATGTATTGTCTATTTTGGGTAAAACAGCGTGTAGTAATAAACCTATCCCAACAACTGCTACACCCGCTATACCTAACGCTCTCCAAAAACTCATAGTAGCCGTAGTAGCCGCCGTAGTAGTTGCTGTAACATATGTCATTCCTGTTCCTAAAGTAAACGATGCGTTTACTTGCCT
>TARA_R110001592_G_scaffold362351_1_pt1 | contig 15715 bp, 9 predicted proteins | sample TARA_R110001592 | Tara Oceans TARA_R110001592 (sample SAMEA4398387) | marine metagenome | biome: Polar Biome; feature: [SRF] surface water layer (ENVO:00010504); material: water (ENVO:00002006), including particulate matter (ENVO:01000060) such as... | depth 5 m
TTAGTAAAATCTAAGGCCTGAATTCCGTTGGTACCCTCATAAATAGCAAGAATGCGCGCGTCACGATACAACTGGGCAGCACCAAACTCCTCAATGAATCCAGCACCACCATGAACCTGAATCCCGATAGAGGTGACTTCGTTCGCAATTTCTGTCGACCAAGTTTTTACCAGCGGAGTGATCAATGCTAGACGAGCCTCCGCATGAGCACCATTCGTAGCTTCTGAAATATCCTGCTGCGCATAAGCGTAGTAACACATCACACGAGCGGCCTCAGTTAAGGCACGCATTTGCATCAACATCCGACGTACGTCTGGGTAGTTAACAATTTCCGTACCGCCTTGAAATCGCTCTTTGGCGTAGGATAATGCCTGCTGGTAAGCACATTCAGATACACCAACACCCTGAAGTGCTACGCCGATCCGCGCGTGGTTCATCATGGTGAACATATGTGCAAGACCGCGCCCCTCTTCACCGACTAAGTAACCGACTGCGCCACCGTTACCTCCAAAGTCGAGCACACAGGTCGGGCTACCATGTATGCCAAGCTTGTCTTCAACAGATACAGGAGTCACATCGTTTCTTTCACCAACATCCCCAGCCTCATTCAGAAGGTACTTGGGCACGATAAAGAGCGACAACCCGGTGTTACCGGCCGCCGCGCCAGACACCCTTGCCAACACTAAATGAACGATGTTTTCAGCGACATTGTGATCGCCCCAACTAATGAATATCTTTTGACCCTTTATTAAATAATGGTCACCTGACTTTAACGCGGTCGCGCGCACAGCACTTAAATCAGATCCTGACTGAGCCTCAGTCAAATTCATTGTTCCGGTCCATTGTCCGGACACCAGTTTGGTTAAGTAAGTCGCTTTGAGCTTATTATCGCCATGTTTAGTTAGCGCAGAGATAGCGCCTTGCGATAACAAGGTCACTAGAGAAAAGCTGAGACTGGCAGCCATGAAATTTTCATTTACCGCGCAAGCTAATAAATTTGGCAAGCCATGCCCACCGTAAGCTGGATCACACGATACCGCTGGCCAGCCGGCCTCAGTGTATCCTTGATACAAATCGCTAAACGCCCTAGGAACAACGACTTCGCCTTTATCAATATGGCACCCTTCACGGTCAGCATCCTTATTGAAGGGAGCCAGAAAGTTCTCGGCGTAAGCTGCCGCGCCACCAACAACCTCACTAATTAGCGACTCATCCACTCCTTCGTAAATTGGCAAGTTGCCTAGCTGACAGCTCCTAATGAGGGAACGAATGGTATGGACAATATCATCAGTCCTAGCCTTGTAATAAATCATAATATCGGTACTCAATATAATAGTTAGTGCTAAATACGTATTTATGCCCGTCCCAAGCGAGACAGAGCTGAATGGGTCAAATAGCGCTGAAATATATCAGGATCATTAACAGAACTTTTGTGTCCACCATCCAATTCTTTAACATGCTCTATACGAGTTATTCTTCCACTCTGAAACTCATAAGCATGAAGATAGGCCCATGACCAATATGGATGTTTACCGTTCAGGACACTCTTTGGGCCATCCTCAAATTGACAATAGCATCCATCGAAAGAACGGAATGGTAGGCCGGCACGATCAAAGGTAACCATTGCTAAAGGCATCTGGTTACGTGCATCAAACCACACTCGCTTCTTGCTAATCGGCGCACGCGGAAAACCGATTGGTTCGGCCTCACAGATAATGGCTTCGGGAACCATCTCTACAACACTGTCAAAAAAGCTGTCACCCTTTGGTCCTCCATGAACACCATGCTCCCAGTTATCATGTTCAGAGTTCCAACCTGACGACAGACCAGCCAGCATCGGCTGACGGCCAATGACTTTGTAATTTCCCCAGGCATGTAATGGATCACCCGCAGCCCAAGCATCAGACAGATAAAGAGCAGATCCCGGCACCAACGGCTCAAAACGTTGATTAGTTGGAAATTGCCGGATCCGCCGAAAATAAGGAACGTAACCATACAGATCAGGAAATTTGTTCTGATCATACGGCCAAATATTAAGATATGAAGCACCTCGCTCACTCTGGGGAGCGGTGTATACAACGGTATTAAAACGTAGTTTGTCTTGGTATTTCGGCCAGTAGGGCTTTGGCTCTAACACAAGCCGACCAACAGGCGAGAGCTCGGCCCAGACCAAATCGTACTTATAATCGACTTCACCAAAAGGATTGATATCGTATTCTTTCATAGCAAAAAGATTTGCATCATGCCTTCCCCAGGACAAGGTTAAGCCAGCAAAAAGCTCTAGTGCTGAGCTACTACCAGGAAAGGGGTGCCCGCCAATCCATGGACTACCATCGGCAACGGTTACATTACCAGTCTTATCAAATTTAGCTAGACCTTGGTGGGACAGCGTCGCATTTTGATACTCCCACGGCCCCATTTTCATCCAATCAGTGGTTGTCGCAACAACTTTTAGTTTGCGCCCCATCTCTGTGACATGTTTGTATTTAGCGGGATCTAATAAATCTTTTACATACTCAACATTATCGGCAGTAATATAATCGCCGACTTTAATTTTTCCTCTTGTATAAACTTCAATAGAAAGTAGTTCATCCGGGTAGGCTTTACTCACATCTCCAGCGGAGGCTATGGTCGACCAAAGTGGAGCAAGTACTCCGGCCCCTGCGAAAGCAGAACCATATCGTAGAAAATCCCGTCGTTTTAATCTCGATGACCATTTTAGTAAATGCATTCTCGACCCTTACAAAAAGGGCCGGTAGCGTGAGCTACCGGCCAATGAAGGAACTGAGCCCTCCCATGAACTTTTACTTTGCCGTTTGATTAAAACTGCATAGTTACGCGTAAAGCGAGCTCATCTGCAAAATCGAGAGAAGAAATCATATTGCTATTTGGATTATCTCCCCACAGATCCCCGTCAATATGATTGTAAAACGCTTCCACAGTTAAACCTTTACCAGGATTCCAGCGGATACCTGGCTGAAACAAAATACCACCGTCAAGATCAACTAATGTGGCAAGCTCAATTTCAAATATTTTGTTATCCGTAGGCTGAAGAAATCCAAAAACGACATAGCTCGCGTTATTTGTCTTTGGATTTTTTAGTGTCGTTGTAGCGTCGTCGGAGAGTTCATCTAAGCCTACTCGTCCGTAACCACTTAAATGCCGACCAACTAGATCGCTTCTATTCTTCGTCAAAGCTTGGAGTACAATATATGTACCCGGCAAATCTTTGAAGAAACGGTGCCATTTATCAACTACCACAGCAAGGGTGTACTCATCGTCTTCAATTGCTTGTTGCGACAAGGTCGGGTTTGTGTAAGTCCGGTTGGGCGTGTACTGCAACTCCACATTAAAAATCAACTGATTAAGAAAATTATTCTCGCTATCGTTGACATAACTGAATCCGAGCGCGTAATCCTCTTCTCTGTGATACTTACGTTCGATCGCTCCCCGCAAGCTCCCTCCAGCAGCCATAAAGAAGGTATTTAACTGCGCAGCCGTACCGCCCGCAGTCAAGTCAGGCGTAGCATAGAGATCAGTCGTACCATCAGTTTCCAGAATTGCTGCGTTAAGGCCACCAATGGCATCAAGTCTAGATTCAGCCGCATATTTGAAAAACTCATCTGCGGAATAAACACCTCCGGGCAACGCTGAAAATGCTGAATTAGCAAGTGCCTCACCAGAATCAGCGAATTTCCGGCAAATAATTGGGTCATAGACAGCGCAATTAGATAACTTAGCGTCATAAGCAGTGTTTATCAAAGAACCAATCGATCCCGACAAAGGTCTGTTAACACCCGATTTAGTCCACGCAAAAGTTCCTTCAGTGCCTAGTTTAGATACGAAGGAAGCCTGCCATCCCCACTGGCCGTAGTCACCCTTCAGGCGAAACCCGCCGACAATTTCCTCGTCGTAATTACCCGATTCATATCGATCGTAAACAGTAAATTGCGAAGGAATTATATTGTATGGCGTGTTGGGGTTACCAAACACAGAGGGTTGAAAGCGGCCAACATAACCATCAGCCAACACATTGCTGGCTAGCTGATAAGTTGCTCGTAAAGACAACATAGGCACACGTTTATCAGAGAACTCCTCTAAGCCACGGTCTAACAAGGAATGACGGCGTAAATCCAAGCCATTAGGCGTGTCAAATACCCGGAAAAAGATCGCCTGTCCCCACGCAATTTGCTGATTACCCAAACGTAAACTTAGGTCACCTGAAGCATACTCAAGTAAAAAAGTAGGAAAATAAACTTGATAGTTCTTTCCTGTCCATTCCAAAGGGTTTGGATTACCACCTTCATCTGCCAGGTAGTCAAAATAACTTGGTGTTCCGTCATACAACGCCGGATTAGGCTCAGCTCCTACATTTAGCCCCCCCTGGAATCCAGCGAGGTCACGACCATCAAACGCATCATATAGTTCGGGATCAAACATAGCCCGCATTCTTGCAATGAAACGCCACTCATAACTGAACTGCATATTCATTTCAATTTCAGTACGAATTACAGCATAGTTAAAATCATTAGACGTCGATTTCACAAAATCACCGCGCCTCAAAGTATCACTAAATGGCAATGGTGTTGTACCCCATGCACCAATACCGCCAAGCCCAAGTAAACTACCAACACCACTTGTTGGGTTTAATGCTGGAGGAAGGTATGCCTGCCGATTGATTGTTTGATCATTAAAATAGTTACCACCTTGGTTATTCGGATTCTCTTCACCACTGGTGCTGCCTGCTATTTCTGCACGAACAAAACCATTAAATGATACATCGAAATCTTCGAACCAACCTTCATCGGCCGCCAAAACATTAGTACTCAAAAAACTAAGCAAGGCTACCGGTATATATAACGGACGGCCAACTAGTTGAAATAGCTTCATATGAGATATCCCCAGATATATAATTTAACTATTATTAAAGTATTACTACGCGTGTATTATTAGTTTTTGTAATTGATCTTTATAATGTTTGAATTGTTACCAACAACAATAGCCTCTTTATTTTCGGCAGATATTGCCACTGACCCATACCAACCGGTTTTTACATCCAGGCCGTCAGCCGTGGTCCAATTCGCACCGTCATCAAAACTAAGTAAAATCGCTCTCATACCCGGTGCAACCACAAGACCGGAAGACAATGAAGTCACTCCCAAAAGATTCTGGTGAGTCGCTGCTTTTACTGTGTTCCAGGTATGGCCCTGATCGACACTTTTAAGAATATAACCTTCCTGACCAACTGCATATGCGGTTCCATCGGCGCGAACATCTATTGCCGACAGAGTTGACGACACTTCTTCGTCCGAACTACCGCCCGCATGCTTAGCTGCCCAGGTAAGTCCGCTATCCTCCGACATCATAACTAGCGCTAGCTCTCCTACGACCCACACTCGACCAGACTCACTGATTTTCACACCGTAAACATTGGGTTCAAAAAAACCACCGAGACGCATATCCGGGTCGTAAAATACCTCGCTCCAATCAGGTGAAACCCGAGCCCAGGTTTCCCCCCTATCGGTAGACCTTAGGATGAGACCAAAAGCGCCAACGGCAACAACTTCACCACTACTATTGATATCAACGTTAAAAATACGCTCACTAGTTCCGCTTTCAACAGTACGCCAGCTTCCGTTGCTGTCACGAAGAACAATTGCACCAAACTGACCAACAGCAACGGCGCCCGAAGTACTAAAGCTCACCCCAAGTAAGGACAAGGAGTTATCATTAGCCTCTAAAAGCCAGGTTCTACCGCCATCATCTGTGCGAAAAATTCGACCACCAGAACCAACAGCAAACCCTACATCACCATTTAAATCGATGTCGAATAGGGCCTGATGGGCTGTTCCGCCAACAATAAGATCTGCTGTAACGTTACCTGCTATTGATGCACTCGATGTAAGAACTGTAAGGAATACCAAAGCCCAATATTTTTCTAGAATTTTTATCATTGTTCTAGCACCTCAAAAAATGCCGCAGTATAAACTGCGGCTAAACAACTACACCTGACCTAGGCGCTGTAATGCTTGCTGAGTAAAGAATCGGCTATACGCTTTATCATTATCGAAGCTAAACTCAGATTTATGACCACCATTGTTTTCTTTCTGATGCGCGATACGGCTCATACGTCGGGTTTGAGCGTCAAAGGAGTGAATATTAATCCATGACCAAGCAGGAGATTTTCCATCGGGACCAAGTACAACTTTGTCACCCAATTTGTACTGTCCGAAACTTGTTTCAAAGTTAACCCACGGTTTATCCTGTCGATCGAAACGGATATTGCCGCAATACATATTATTGCGCATATCAATATAAGCTAGGCGCTTGCCAACCGGTGCGCGAGGGTAGCCAACCGGCTTTGACTCAAGAATCGCCACTTCCGGTGACAGTTCATAATCTGTATCCCAGAAGGTATCGCCATTAGGACCACCATGAGTACCGGCACGCCAGTTCTCATCATCACCATTCCATTTCGCGTTAAAACCGCCAAGCATTGGCTTGCGCTCGATAACCTTATAGTCACCCCAGGTAAGCATCGGGTCACCCGCTGCCCATGGATCGGTAAGGAACCAAGTTACACCAGGTATCAACGGTTCAAAGCGCTGATTAGTTGGAAACTGACGAACTCGACGGAACTGAGGAAGATAGCCATACAATTCAGGGAATTTGTTCTGATCGTAATACCATGTAGAAAGGAAAGAACTGCCCGCAACATCTTGCGTAGAGGTGAAATACACAGTTTGGAAACGCAGCAAGTCCTCCATGTTTCTGAACACAGTGCCATCTAGCCGTGACTGCACCTGCAGCTCAGCCCAGATAAACTCATAGTCGTATGCCTTAGAGCCATCAGGATTGATTACCGTATCGTTAATTGCGTATTGGTTATAGTCCGCGCGCCCCCAGCTCATCGCAAGGTTAGCTTGTATTTCCGCACCAGTTCGTGGACTTGGGAAAGGCAAACCGCCTACCCAGTTCTTGCCATTATTGGTTTTAACATTACCCTCTTTATCAAATATAGCGGTGACGCCATTATTCATGTTATCAAGCGTTTTTGCGTGAAATTCTGCAGGGAACATCACACTAAAATCTGTCGTTGTTGGACGAATACGAATACGACGTCCCATTGTTTTAATTTGATCAAAAACGATTGGGTCAAGAAGCTCTTTTACAATATCAACGTTATCAGCGGTAAGGTAATCACCGGTACTGATCTTACCCTTGGTGTACATATCAATTGACATAATTTCGTCAGGGTAAGCCTTAGCCAAGTCTTTGCCGGCCGCAAATAGCTTATCTAACGGCATGAGAACACCAGCGGCAGCACCTACCGCCATATTCTTCAATAGTTGACGACGCCCATAATTATGGTCATATTTTTTAATTATCATTAATAAAATCCTCTAACTTATTTTCGACGTATTAATTAATACTAATTAAGAACTAGCACTTTACTATCGTCTTGAGACGAACCAACTTCTTTACCTGCATAACTTACTTCCGCAAGTTGCTTGGCAAAAATACTTAAATCGACACTCTCGCCGACCATCAAGTCATCGCGTTTTGCGAAATTAGGTTTAATGAGCCAGATAAGTAGCGGCAGTACCACAAGCGACAAGACCATGTTAATCAACATAATTGCCACCAACAGCAACCCCATGTCGGCCATAAACTTAAGATCAGATATGAGGTACCAGGGCATGATGCCAAGCAACATAATTGAGGCAGTAAACATGATGGCTTTTCCCGTTGTTGTAATAGAAGTTGTGATTGCGGCTGCCCATCCAACATCGTCAGAATATTCTTCACAAATCCGCGACATTAGGTAGATACCGTAATCGATGCCGACACCAACCCCAAGTACCGCAACCATAACGGAGTTGATATCTAAACCAATGCCTAATATATGCATGGTTGCAGACAACATAAAGTTTGATAAATTAACCGGTATCAGGACAATTATCGCTGCGACAAACGATCGGTAGGCGAAGGCAACAACACCAAATATGGCAACGTTTAGAAGACCAAGAATAAGCCAATGATATCGACTTACTACTGAGTTCATTGCCTGCTGCAGCGCTATCGTTCCCGACCCCATTCTCACGGTAAATTCAGGGTGATCAACCCCAACGATATCCACAGCGCGCTGTGCACTTGCTAAAGCGGCATTTACCGTGTCCTGCTTATTATCTTTGTACCAAAGCGAGATAGTTGAATTCTGAAATTCAAAATCAGATATATGCGAAAAGTTCACAGGGTTAGTACCAAACACAACCGCTGTACCTGCTGCACGAATTGCTGACGGCGTCGGATCTAGTGGCAACCACTTTGGATCACCACCTGAAAAAAGCCGGTTCGCTTCCATCATATAATCAGAGAACGACAATGTAGCTCTAGGTGCTAACACAGGGTCATTTTCTACTATTGATTGTATTTGCAAGGCAGCTTCGACAACCCCGGGTGTACGTGCCACTCGGTTATTAACATCACTTACTTTTGCTTCAAGAATTATTTCCAGAGTATTAACACCAGGAAAGTGAGCATTGACAGCCCGAATAGCCGTATTGTAATCCGAATCTTCCCAAAGCAGATTCGACCCTTCCACTGGATTCCCTATTTCAATCCGCATCGCAATAGCAACAGCAAGAATACCAACAACCGCCGTAACCAAAGTAGTGACACGGGCCGCCTTGCCATGGGTACATCTCGCAATTAGATGAAGCGTTTTTAACTGAACAGCCTGCACACCTTTTGTCTCATCCTGCGACGAAAGACGATCGATATTGCGAGGCGTTGGCAAGTAAGACAAAACTATTGAAATAAGGAATACACCTGTAGGAATAATACAGAACGCCCAAAATCCACAGAAAAGAGCGAAGCGCTCCATGGCAGGTATTGGCGCTAAAGCTATAAATACAATACCTAATGCATCCGTTATAACGCCAAGAATCGACGGCGCCATCATTACACCCATCGCTACTTCTGCGGATTTTTTCTTATCCTGTAGGTGCGCATATATCTCGTAGTAACGTTCACTAAACTGCACGCAGTGTGAGAAAGATCGAGCAACTAACAGTAAAGGAACGATCATCAACAACGGTTCAATGGGTGCAGATATCCACCCCACTAAGCCAAATCCCCATACTGCTGCAACCGTACTACATATAATCGGCGTTAGGGTACCGGCAATATTCCGCATATACAGAGCAAGCGCTACGACTAACGCGAGCAAGGTAATACCGAAGATCATATAGGTCTGTTCTTGTAGCTTATAAACCCAACCGGTTAGTATAGGTTGCCCCACAACATAGACTTCATGGTTATCATCACGATACTGCTCAGCCAATGCTTGGACAGATTCGAAAACAACATCGTAGTCTAAGAGGTTTTCTAGAAAGGCCGCCGTAATTATGGTTGCAGTTTCGTCCCCAGAAACATAGAAAGTACGAACGTTAGGACTCTGCTCTACCCTACGACGAAAATCATCTAGCGCGCTCGCTGTCGTTGGTACTTTGTCTCCCATCAAAGGTCGCATATCGACTCCGTTCGGAGTCGCTTCTGCATAGCGCGCCTTTTCCGTCGCAATTGATATTAACGAGTCATGGTTAATACCCGGCGTTAAATCAATAGCACGCGTAAATTCCCACACTTTACGCAATGTATCGGTATTGTATATATCACCGTCGGTACGTTTGATCATGACCGTAACGGTAAGGGGGTTACCAAAATTAGGATGATCGGTAAACACCTGAACGTAAGGATCGTCCTTTGGCAATAGATCAGAGAATATTGTCTTTATCGTTAGGCCACGCATGCCAATCGCGAAGAATATCGTAACGCAAAGAAAGAATATTACTGCAACAAATCTATTACGCATCACCCAAGCGGCAAGACGAAATCGGTAATTATCCATTATTATATCCTGTTATTAGACGTAGCGATTTAAAAAACGCCTATCCTAAATTGACTTTCAGCACCTTATTACTCGCCGCTATACGACGATCTTTATTCGCGCACCATCAAAACCTGGATTTATCATTATTTGACAGCCTAGTCTTTGTGGCACATCGCCCTCAGCAGCGAACTCAAGCATGTCTGATTCCATATCATCTGGTTCATCAAATAAATCAGGAATATTAGTTTCAGCATAAATACGGCATGTCCCGCATGCGCAACATCCTCCGCAATCCGCATCTATGCCTTCTACCATATTCGCTGTCGCCACAGCCATAAGACTGACACCTACGTTTGCCGACACTTTTTTTTCAACGCCGCTACTTTCAATAAAAGTTATTTCGACTTGCTCTTTACTCTCGCTCACCTAGCAATCTTCCCAGTTGGTATAGTTATCAAGTAGTTATAAACGATGCTTATCTCAGCTCGCCAACCCCATCATTTCAGCCATGCGCTTATGGTTTATCTCTAACACATCGCCGCCGCTCTTTTCGAAACGGCGCCACGCAATTTGTATTGGGTTCTGAGTGGTCGTCACCATTGGATGAGTCCGGGGATGATAATCTTTCTTGAAAACTGGAAGCGCAGACTTTAAAAATCGACCTAAAGTGAATATACAAAATCCCATTTTCTTAGCCGCTAGAAATGGATTTCTGAGCCAACCCTCGACTTTAGCCATCGCCCAATAACACTGAATGGTTTCGCTCGCGATGTGCATTAACGCAAATAAAACCATCCATTTCCGATACCACTCATGATCACCGTACAAGTGCTTGTATACTTCAAAGGCAACAGCGCCATGCTCCACCTCTTCAACTTGATGCCATAACCACAGCGCTTTCATAACACCGTCCCCTTCCTTGAACCACTTCTCGTGATTATCTAGAACAATCATTCCACCAAGGAAAGTAAACGTTTCATATCCAGCAGTGAACGCAAGTAGGCGCCGCATGTCATCCTTTTTTGCATGGTCAGAAAAATAGTCTCGCGCCTGCTTATCCAGACGCTCAATCTCCGGATAGCGGTCACTCAACCATCGATTAACAGAGATAAAATTCTTTGCATGATGACCTTCCTGACCAATAATCGCAGAGACATCACGCAGTAACGACTCGTCTTTTATTAGTTTTTTTGCACTGGAGAGAGATTTAACAAGATATCGCTCGAAGTATGGAACATGCACACCAAGAGCATTAATAAACATTGAAAATTCAGGCTTGGTTCGACTCCACAAAGGATCGTTGAACTCGACCTTGCTTAAATCAAATTTCAGCGGTCTAACAGGGAAGTCATCCATAGGATGATCTAATTGGACTGTGCTCATCGCTACTCTCCTTAGTTCTTATGGAAGTAGGATCACACAAGATTTACAAAGCAGAGCAAACCGATAGGTTGGGTTTAACAATTTTAATACTAATGAACCCTAACCAATGACTGGGAAATAAAGTTATTATTAAAAAATACCCTTAACAAACAATGACTTAAATTAAATCTATTTTACTAAAAACTTACATTCACATAATACACATTAGTTACTTAAACAGAGATACTAGACAGGTCTAATCCTGCATTCGAATTTACTAAATTAAACTTACCTTCCTCGCGTATGCCGCTGCCGCAGTCCGACTTCGCACATCAATTTTTTGGTAAATATTGTGAAGATGCCATTTTACCGTTGCTATTGACAACACCAGCTCGGTAGCAATTTCATTATTCGCCATACCAGCGCCGATCAATTTTAATATATCTATCTCCCTACTAGTAAGCTCGCTGCATACATCATCATGAGATGCGGATCTACTCTCACTAAATGTATCAATGGAGTCGCCATTCAACAGCCGCACCAAGCGATCTACAAAATCACTTTTTACACGCATTTCATCACTTTTTACACTGGTAGTACGTTTAGACTGAATTTCTTCCAGTATTGGCAAAACCTGACGCCCAGAAATAACAATTGGATAGGCGTGATCCTCAAGAGACGCAGAGGCAATCAACTTATCTAGCTCTCGAACACTCTCCTTTTTCTGACCCTTCTGCCACAAGGCAACAGACTTAAGCGTTTTTAACGCATACAAAAGACGCGCACTGTCGCCGTGCTTTATCTGAGTTAGGTTAATTAGCTTAGCTATAATCTTAAATGCCTCGTCTGCCTTATTCTCCGCAACCAATAATCGTGCCTGTATCAACTGCGTTGCTTCATCGATTGCAGGAAGTAATTCCAGGGAGAACGCATCATTTCGTGCATCAAAGAAATTGGTCCTAATTACAGTCTCCTTGGCGGCCTCAATCTGATCGCCCCAGATTTGAAGCTCAATCTCTTCCGCAACAAGGCCAAAATGCAAGCGTGGCTGATTAGTACTAAGTGCAGTTTCCTGCCCTTGGTGCAATACCTCCCTTGCGACATCAAATTTACCAGACCAAACTAGCTGCCGAGCCTCGTTCCGAATTGCAACAAGAAGCGCCTCAACAGGCCCATATAACGATATAAACGATCGCCCCGAATAAGAATTTCGCCTAACTAAATTGAAATTGCATTTCTGAACATTAACTTCTGTGTGTAGAAAATCGGCCATCGCACATAGATAAGTATTATTATCACCCAGAGGGCCCGCCTTATATGAAGCCTTGTTGGCACTTTCCAACGCGATGCGTAATTTCCCCATCTCAACATTTGCTAGACCTGCAATAAATACAGCCCACAGCGAAGCATAATTTGAACCCGCTTTTATACTATACTTGTAGCCCTCAGATGCATGATGAACACATTTCACATACTCCCGAAGCCCAATTAACGCGTATGCTAGACAATTATGGATCGACGAAATATTGAATGACTCCGTCTGTGGAATATCAGCCAATGCACGCTTACATGCATCCAAGCTATTCTGAAGCGCATCAGCACATACAATTGCGATTACTTCAGTTGCCCTAGCCCTCCAGAAGCACTCCTTTCTCTCCGACTCACTCAAAGACCACAAAAACAAGCTTGAGTCCTCCAATCCAGCGTAAACCTTTTCACAAAGTTTAATAGCGAGATCAGGGTCTCGACTAAATGCACTAGACCAAGCATGATTTAATAAGAGTGTTGGCGTATTTGTATGGTACTCGGCGGGCAGACGTCGCATCCAATCAAGCACCGTATAATGATCTCCACGTAAAATGGCTAAATCTGGAGCTCTCGCGGTAATTAAATCAGCTGCTTTCTCATAGTTCTTGGCAGTTAGGTAGTACTGAATTGCTTCAGTCAGCATACTTTCGTTTTCACACCATCTCGCAGCATTAATGCAAATTTCATTGTACTTTGCTGGATTTACTTTCCTTAACTCTGAACGCAGGAAGTCTGCAAAAAGATGGTGATACCTATACCACTCAGCTTCACGATCTTCGCAAACAATGAAGAGATTGTTCTTGTCTAGGTACTCCAGCATCTCATGACCATTCTCCGACTTACTAATATGGTTACACAAACTCGCAGAAAATCGAATAAGTGGCGACGATAGAAGAAGAAATTCGCGGACGCCTGAGGGCAATCCGCGTAGAACAGTTTTCATCAAATACTGGGTTAACGATTTATCCTTCCCGGTAAATCCTTCGATAAATCCGACTACAGGTTCTTTAGAACGTGATATTGCCAAAGCCGCAAGCTGTATTCCTGCAACCCAGCCTTCGGTAGACATATACAGCGTTTCCGCCGATTCCAAGGGGCAATCAATTTCATGAGCTCGCTTCAGGTAGCTAACTATCTCTGTCGCCGTCAAATTTAGGTCATCCTGCTTGACCTCTGTAATCATCCCAGAAATTTCCCGCCGACTTAAATCCAGCGGAAGGTGATTACGACCCGCAATAACAATACACATTGTCGGCGGTGCATGGGTGACCAATTTATTCCAAAACCGGATAATCTCTGGATTTGTAATATACTGAAAATCATCTATAAATAGCACGAATTCTCGTTTGATAGCGATTATTCTTGCCAAAAGAGAATCGAACAAAGCCCCATAATCTCGAGATGGGTTGGACTTAAGAAATGCCAGCTCACGCGCCGCACTCTTAGCATCTAAGCTATAAGTGCACGCAATTAGATACTTAGAAAGAATCGCTGATTCATTATCATCTTCATCTAAACTTAGCCAACAGCAATGCTTGTCGTTTTCCTCAGCAGCACGGTACAACTCAGCCATTAGAGTACTTTTACCGGACCCAGCCGACGCAATGATTGTTAATAGCCCGGTACCAGCAGCATCACACGCCAAGCGCTGAGACAACTGCTCTCTGATTATAGCTTCCGCTCGAATACTTGGCGGCTTAAGTTTCGTCTCTAATATCTGAAACTGACTAAATGTTGACCCAACGGCATCCACGAACAATTATCCTTCTTATTTAGCCTGATTTGCCAGTTTGACGACAATTTCGTCAGCAAATATGCTGATACAGAGAATGAGCCAGCCCCGAACTGCTTCGCCCCTGCATCCAGAGCTACTACTGAGCGAAAGCAACCTCTAGCCTTTGGTACTCAGGACTGCGGCCGGACGCATATTCCTAAATTTCTACATTTGATTCAAATACCCAGGCCTAGGGGTACCAACCTCGCTGCGACTTTAATGACTTAAAAGTCGTTATATTTAGCTCACTATTTCAGATAAGTGTGCACAAACATCACTAAGCACTCATCTAAAGAGACTAATTGGCAATTACATTTAATCCTAGCCTAAGAACGATGCAGAGTACTATGGTCGACTCATAAATATATATCAATCCCAATATTTCGATGGGGTTGCTAAACCAACATTTTCGGTAGGATGTACCTCGGTGCTAATACACATAACAACTCCCGAGTCCTCTAACCCTGAATTCCCAGCTTAGAGTTCATCTGTAAGACTATAAATGGAACAATAACAATGCAACGTCATTACTCTAGTAAATTAATACGCCACGGCCTTGCTGGCATTCTTTTTTCCCTAGCGGCGGGCTTTATTCTCATATTCTCAATGATTGGTGGTGCCTCCCTAAGCCCTATCCCAATTCTTATTGAGTTTGATATACCCGGCTCAATCAAAGGCTGGCGGGGCGTCCACATTGGCATGATGATGAACGGTATAATGGCAGTTTCTCTAGGGTGCGCAATGCGGGCTGTCTACCTCAATGAAACCCAAGCATTTAGGGTCTTTGGCGGCACAATCACCGCAGTATGGGGCAACTGCATGTTTTATATTTTCGGAATGTTCGCTCCAAACCACGGCCTCACTCTAGAAGCTAACGCTTTGGGTGAAGCAAGCTTGGCCGGAGCTCTAGCTTTTTTCCCAGCGCTAATCGGTGCTATTACATTATTTTACGCTGTCACTTGCATGCTTGGCGCGGAACCATCTGACTGATATTCCAGCACGATAATACACCACATAGTTAACGCATTAACATTGCGAAATGGAGAATCTATGAGCATCATTAATATGAATGACGCAATTCAGAATACTGAGCCAAAATACGATTTTGTTACGACGTTTCAAGAGCAGAAAGTCGCATTTGAAAAACACAAGTTTCCTTCAGTGAATGAGCGTCGTCGCCAATTAAAAGCACTTAAAGATGCACTAGCAAAGAATAGTGATGCAATAATTAGCGCTTTACGCAAAGACTTTGGAAGTCGATGCACTGAAGAAACTCGACTGTCTGAGATCAGTAATAGTATTGGCAATATTGAATATGCTATTCGCCACTTAGGTAGCTGGATGCGCCCTCGGACTCGCGGCACCGGCATCTGGTT
>TARA_R110001592_G_scaffold54449_2_pt1 | contig 15701 bp, 29 predicted proteins | sample TARA_R110001592 | Tara Oceans TARA_R110001592 (sample SAMEA4398387) | marine metagenome | biome: Polar Biome; feature: [SRF] surface water layer (ENVO:00010504); material: water (ENVO:00002006), including particulate matter (ENVO:01000060) such as... | depth 5 m
CACCACCAAGGCTTATAGATAACTATATAGACACAATAGAAACTTATTCTTTAGAGTCAAATAATTTTTTTTCTAACGATTTAAAAGAACTTAATAAATAATTTGTTGTTTTATTATTTATGTTATTATTATAACCATAAATTGTCAATATTACATTTTTTGTTTTAAATTAATTCCCCCTTTTTTAAAGAGGGAAAGTTTGACATTTCAACTGACTAGATAGTTAAACACATTTTTACATTCGAACCGCTCATCAAAGTTTCCACTTAGAGAATCAGGATTTATTTTAATGAATTGATCACCGTAATAATCTATTGATATAGCTGCTAGGTCTTCAGTCTTTGCACCTAGTCTCTTTAATGTTCTCTTAATAGTACTCCAGTCCTTCTTAGGCTTTTCTGAATCTAGATAAACATAGATAGCAATCCTAGCAGATCGAGATAATTGTGTCGGACAAAAGTCGTCTATACTAAATCCACCGTCAGCTCCGGGAGCTGGATAAGAATAACTGATGTTTCTTGCGTTTACAGAACTCATGATTAGATTGAGCTTAGCTGCTTCATATACAGAATAGAAACCTGAACCACTGGGAGCGTTTAATATTTTGTTTTTAATACTATCAGGAATATGCTTATTATCTCTAATAGCTTCAAGCTCTTTCATTTTAATAAATTCTGGAGAACTCTGCCAAGTCTTAAGAGCATCTTCATCTCTTAATTCAAACCTAATAGTACCATGACAGTCTTTATTAAGGCGATCAACGATTCTTGGGATGATGTCTTTCAATCCCTTTTCAGAAAGTGTTGATATTCTTATTGCTGTTTTTATTCTGATTTCATCCTCAGTTTCAGAAGCAACTACCTTGATATCATTTGCAAAGTAAAAGTAAGCATCAGGACGGCTACCAGTCACTCTTATTCCTTGTGATAAGGCTCTAAGTATTTCATGATGATAAATACCTCTTGTAATTTTTTGCTTAGAAACATGGCATGTTTGTTTTTCATTAGCCTTGATTGTTATAATCTTATCGATCATACTCTTTGTTTCATTACAAAACACTTCTCTTACAGCTGCGAAAGTTTCACCGGATTCGTTAGAGATATTCTTTTCTCTGGCGCGTGTAATAGTCATATTAAAGTTATCATGTTTTATAGCTTCAAAGTAAGTGTTGTCTCTATAAAAACAATGTAGCTTGCCGTGCTCTTCTCTATGCTTGACAAAGTGAACGCCGTTTTTAAAGTTAACTAAGTCATAATACATATTAGCAGCCTTTCTAAGTAAATCTTTTTGCTTCTTGCTGCTTTTGTAACGTTTTGAATTTTTGACATAATCATTTAGTTTTATTTTCATTTGTTACCCCATGTTTTTTGGACATAAATTATTTTTCCGTCATCTAAAGTTAACTTTTTAAAGTTTGCAGCTAACCTTTTAATTCCGTGATTCTCAAGATCTTCTACTTTGAAGAAAGTTCCGCCCCCATTTAGTAAATCAGTTTGCTTAGCAGTTTCGGATAGTCTAATAAAAGCAGGATTAATCTGTATAAAGTCTTCGCCTATTAAATCAACAACTTGTCCACTTTCACTATCAAAAACATCAGTTATATAAAACAAATTATACCCTTCATCGTTTTGAACTGCGTCTAATACTGCTTGTATATTATGAGTCTTCCCCCAATCGAAGAAAACTTTTTCAAGCTTAGGTACTATATATGAGACAAACCCATGACTAACAAGATTGGGATCATCAAGTAATCTTGAAGTAACCTTAAGTTCTATTGATTTCATAGATCGTTCTATTTCTTTTGAATGTATTTCTTTTTTCATTTATTACCTCTTTAATTAATGACTTAGGATATCTAAGCCTCCTTTACTTAAAGAGTTATAACTTATTGATTTAAAAGAGCTAATAAATAATTTGTTGTTTTATTATTTATGTTATTATTATAACAGCAGTTTATCAATATTACATTTTTTGTTTTATAAATTAAAAAATAAGGTGTTGCAGGGATTCGAACCCTGGATGGCTATTCACCATGCCGGTTTTCAAAACCGGTTCCTTAAACCGCTCGGACACAACACCTAAAGTAGAAAATGGAGAATAACGGATTTGAACCGTTGACCCCTTGCGTGCAAAGCAAGTGCTCTCCCAACTGAGCTAATCCCCCGAAATTCTAATCTTCAAATTATATATATCTTCTTGATTTTGTTAGTTAACGATTATTGATTCAATCAGCTCTTCAGAAGAATCAGCTTTCTTAATTAAATCAGCGTGTGAATAGATATCAGTTAGGTGCGAATCTAGTTTACAAGGAAGATAAGGTCTTCTGCTGTTTCTTGCATTTGAGAATTGTGAAAAATATCTGTCTTCAACATAAGCTCCGGAGTCTATTAATTTTTTATATCCTTCAATCTTTTGTTTCTTTGCTATCTTGACTATAAGTATAATGAAAGATTGTAATTATTAGAAAGCCACCTATTCTTTTCTTTTTCTTTTAATGAGTTCCAAGTGACCTTTTTTATTATATCTAATTCTTTTATCTTCAAGCAGCTCATCAACACTCTGGCATGTGAGAAGCCAAAACACAGTATGATTTTCTTCTAGCCAAGCTGCCATCTTCATAACAACTGTGTCTTCATCATCAGCTCCAGTCAGTTCTATTGAAGAAAAAAAGTCGATTAAGTCAATGTTTTGCGGGTACAGTCCTAGACATAAGTCAACTGGTGTAATTGATGTTTGATTATTAGAAGATATTGTTTCGTATATCCTAAAAAACATAATAGCACGTTGATTAATCACATCTCTTTTAAAGAGATGTGCAAATTTTCCGTAATCTTTATCGTTATCTTTCATGACTTCCTTATCTTTAATTTAAAAGCAACCTTGTACAATATAATTATTGATTTTAATTTTGTTTTGTTTGAATGAAAGATAACAATTTTTTGTATACAGCATTAGAAATCATGATAAGTAATTTTTTAAAAATTTTTTTTATAGACATAGCAGGAGCATAAGATAAGAATAAAATTATAACAAACAAGATATATGTGTCCATATAAAAGTTGAATAATCGATGTCTTATTTTTGCTAGTTTTGTTTTCATTTAATCTTGTTTATGATAAATCAAAAAAGTAGTCTTTGAAAGTTTCATCAGTTCTAATAGGGATAGAAAATTCTAATAGCTTTTTTTCAAAAACACAAGTGACGAATAAGACATTTACAAACTCTGAAGGAACTGATTTATATTTAATTATAAGTATTCTTGTATTTGGTTTTATAATGTCTACTTCACCATCTTTATTTTGAAAATATACGTTCCTCATAGGAGTGAATAATATTGATGTGTTTTTCATTATTTTCCTTTAAATTGATTAATGTTAAATTATAATACCTAATATGCATTTATACATAATTCAATCATCAAATAACGGATGTTTTAAGGTTGGTCGTTCAATTAACCCAGAGCGAAGATTAAAGCAACTCCAAACCGGAAATCCTTATTCACTTAAGATTGTACTTACTTTAAGAGATATGGGACATAGGGAAAAAAGTATTCACAACTTTATTATGGCTAGCAGTAAAAAGAAATGTAAGGGTGAATGGTTTGAATACGAAAAAATGGCTTGCTTACCTGATTATGTTTATGAAAAATTAGACTTAGATGAAGTCAACTTTTGGTGGGGTCATTAATTTTAATAATAGAATAGACACAATCTTCATCAATATAATGGTAACCTGCTGCATTACAAACAATAAAAACAAAATATTCTAAAAGCACAGCTTCATACGTCAAATTAAATTCATCGTATATGTCTTCTTCAAAATCCTCAATGTTTATTTTAACTACAATTCCTTTCATGACCCGGTCAACGAAGTAGTTGTAGAATACAATTAGGTCTCCGACACTAGGGTGACGTTCAGGATCATATTTGCATTCAATAATTTTCATTGTATTGTTCATGTACTATAGTATAACTAACTTTAGTTATATTTACAAGCCTAACTTTCTGGAACATTATTGCTTTCGCTAGCATATTTTACACCCATTATTGTGCCAATAATACTAAATGAGTTTGTTAGCAGTATACCTAATAGATTAGACCAGGTATTACCCAGTAAGGCTGTATCAATACTCTGGTTAAATAATGCAATCCCGTAAAGTAAGGTAGAAGTTATTCCAACTCCAATAATAATATATAATGATACGTTCACAATATTATCAATCAGTTCAAACTGACGCTTCTTCTGGATTAAATCTAAATCATTTAATGCATTTTCTTTAGAGTCCTCAGCGTTTTTTAATGCTTCCTTAATTTCTTTCATTAGCTCATCGTTCTCTTTTGCTTTGATGGCTAATTCTCTATTTTGAGCTTGAACTTGTTTTGTTACTTCTAATCTTTTTCTTCTATTGTCCTTGTCTTTGCGCTCAGAAAAGTCTAAGTACTCTAAAAACTGATAGTTATCTGAAGTTAAAACTTTTAAGATATTCCCTTCAAGGAATATTTTTTTATCCTCAGATAGCTTGATTAAAGCTGATTCATCTTCACTAGACAATTTCATGATTAGTTGTAAACTTTAAAGTTTGAATTTCTGTTTTTGTAGCTACTATAGTCTGCTTTAAAAGCTTCTAGTCTAGGTTCAATATCGTCAGACTTTACAATCCAAAATTGAGCTCCTGCGCTTAAAGCTTTGGTCATCTCTTCACTATCTGCTGAGGAAGAAATTATTCCTACTACAACACCGTTACCATACTCGTAATTAATTTTCCTAACTAATTCGATCCCGTTAAATGTAGAACCTAACAGATTTAAATCTACAAAAACACAGTCGGGTTTACCTTTCTTTTGACTCTTATGCCAACCTTCAAAAAGCTTAGCAGCTTCATCAGAAGAACTAATATATTCTAGATTAAGTGTAATGTCTAATAAGGAACAAGCATCTTCAAAAACCAAATGAAAAAGGTTTTCATCGTCAACTAAAAGTATTGATTCAATCATTATTAAAACTCCTCTAATTAGCGGTCATCTTGTTATTAATATATGTTATGAATACAAAAAAAGCCGCACAAAATAATTATGCGACTTAAAGTATTGTTGACTAAATTATCTTACAACTAGATAATATATTATGATATATGTTATAACTTGATTCACAAGAACTACTTGCATCATCAAATTATTAAAAATATTTTGATTAACTTGTTTTATCCTATCTTGCTTTACTTGAAAGCCCTTTGTACTAAAGTTTAGTATATCCGGCTCTCTTCTAGAAATATGACTAGTTATATCAATTATTTTGTCATCGTCTTTGTTCATTTACTTAAGTAATCTCCATGTATCAACGTAAACCAGATCACCAGGCTTTACATAGAAGATACGTGGACCATGATATTTTCCTTCCCTAGGCCACTCATTGTCCCAAAGAACTCCACATGTTCTTATTCCGCGACCTTTGTTTTGAAAGAAAACTTTTATAATAGTGCCTTTCACTTTAGGATTTCCGTTTATTAATTTGACTCTATCTTTAATTTGAAATTGATTTTTCATTTTTCCTCGCTTGTTTATAAGTTTAAAAGTCTTTTATATAATAATATGATTATCAGATCTTTACAAAATAATTTAAAGCAAACAACAAAACATCCAACACAGCATATAACTTTATTGAGTCGATAAAGTAAAGCTCAGGATATGCAATCGATAAATACAAACTGTTGCTTGGATGCTCACTTGCTCTAAATTTATTTGGATCAAAGAAATCTACAATTAACGCTGCTAATGATTTTACAATAACAACAATTAAAAAAAGTATGTTTCCAGTCAAAATTAAATAGTTGAAAAAAAGACACTTTAAAAACAGCCAAATACTTTCAATAACAAATCTTTTCTTTAACATCACAACATTAAGATAAACGTTACTAACTGCATATACTGATGTGTATAGAATTATTATTATAAAAGTATAAGCATTTATTTCTAGACTAATCATGTTTCCTCTTTTTATTTAGTAAGCAACTATTTCTTTAACAATGCCTCTACTTGAAGCTTTTGCAGAAATATTTCTTCTGACTTCGATTTCCTTAACTGTGAAATCTTTGTACAATTCTAATGTTGCATCACAATAAGAATTAGAAAGATAAACGAAGTGCCCTTTTGCTTTAATCAATTTAGCTAAATCAACTAGTCGCTCCTGGTCTTTAAATGTAAAGTTAGACATGTAACCTTGAAAATCTTTTGTTGGATCCTTGATATCAACATAGGGGGGATCAAAATAAAATAATGTCTTACCTAAGTTCTTATCTAAAACATCTAAGCATACTTTTTCATAGTCATCACTAGAGAAATTAACGTTTTTTATTTTTTCATTAAACTGCGTTAAAACATCGATAGGAATCACTGGTGATTTTCTTTCAGAAGCATACGGAACATTAAAGTAACCTGTGTTCTTGTTTACACGATACAAACCGTTAAAACAGAGTTTATTAAGGTACACAGTCCTTGCTGCTCTTTTAAGTTTCGTTGCACCTGACCAGTTTGGGCTTCTATCCCATTCTCTTATTTCATAATAAGTTGCTTTATCTTTTTGATAACTGTTAGCTAGTTCCATTAGGCTTCCAGGATCAGTTCTTGTTACTTCATACAAATTGATGACTTCTTTATTTAAATCATTAAGATAGACATGTTTATGATTAGTGAACGATGAATTTATGTAAGAGCCTAGTGCACCTGCAAAGGGCTCACAATAACATTCAATGTCAGCAGCATCAGGAAAGTATTCCTGGATTGATGCCATTACCCTTGATTTGTTTCCTGCCCATTTAAGTATAGTTTTATTCATGCTTCAACCTTTAATTCACTAGTGCAGTTCTGTAAATACTCGTATAAATTTGAGTACTTTACTACAGCTACATTACTAGAAGAGTTCTTTGTTCTATTTTTTGCGTATTCGTAACATCCCTGCCCTCTAGTGTCCCAAAAAGATTCTTGAAGATTCTGAATAGCTTTTACGTCTCCTAGCACTAGAATCCCTATATCTGATGGGAACTGTTCTAGCGATTCAATTGCATAAGGAATCTTTTCAATCACGGAGCCACCGCCTGTTTGATTTTTTACTTCTACAGCAATATTGTAGTCTGTTAGCAGAAAATCCATCTTGGAAGTTTTATTATAAATCCCAGCATACTTTACTTGTTTTTCATATCTTAGACCAAGTAAGATTAGCATTTTTTCTACATAAAGTTCTAGTTTTGAACCGTTTTTGTTGGCAATTGATCCGCCTTGAATAATCATATTATTATCTCCTTTTTATTTATTATAAAAAGTTATTGTCAATTTTACAAAAAAAGAGCTCACTAATGTGAGCTCTAGAATTACATAAGTAAAGTAATATTACTTACATCTTTGTTTCAAATTCTTCAATTATTAAATTTGAACTTTTAATCTCGTTGATTGCCCTAATGAAAACCTTGTCACGATTAATACTTTCAAGTAGTATTTGATTTTTTAAAGGTCCACTCGAGTTAGAAATAGTAATATTAGTGACAACATCTTTTTTTGAGACGACAATCGGTTTACTATCACAACTTAACATTGATGTAAATAACAATACTTTACTTATTTTTTTCATTTTTCTGCCTTATTCTTCTGTTTCTTCTTCAGACTCGCCAGCTGTGTCTGAAGTTTCGCCTGTATCTTCAGGTGTGCTTTCTTCTTCAGTACTTTCATCAGTTTCTTCAGTGGTTTCACTTTCAGATGACGTATCTTCATTTTCTTTGTCTCCGCATGCAAGCATCATTGCTGCTGCTAGTGTTAATATATTTTTCATTTTATCTCCAATTTAATTATACTTTACTTTTATAAAGTGATTTAAGTTAATAACAATTTTTAGAATATTGTTACTTTTTGATTAAAGTGCTTTCATTTTCGAAGCACCAACATGTTTCTTCGTTGTTCCCTCCTAATACTTGACCTGCATGTGGCAAGCATTTAGAAGCGCAATCTTCAATTGCTGCTTTGTAAGATTCTTTTTTTTCTAGACTCAGATATTCTCCGAAAATGTAAAGCCCGATTGATGCTAAGATTATTACGGGTACAATCCTAGCTTTGAAGTAAGACATTGTATTTAAGTATACTAAATTTAATTTACTCATTTTAACTCCTTTAGTGTAGTTATTATCATGTATTTGATCATAATTTACAATTTATTTTTAAAGTTTAATTTTCTTTTATCAGAAGTATTAAAGAACCAGCACCCTTATAAACTCTGTGATAAGCATGCTCTTTAATGTTTATATTCATACCGCTTTTGATATCAAATGGTAAATAGTTGTCAAATTGAAACATCCAACCTTTGTCTGCATAGACTACTTTTACTTTTCTGTTTTTTTCGTCTCTGTGCCATTCAAAATGCTTTGATTCAATCTCGTTATTAAAAATTCTTAAAAAACTTTTGCTATCAATATGATAATCAACAACATTAAATTTTTTGCTCAAATCAAGACGATCTGAATATTTTGATTTTCTCTTCATTTTAAAAACCTAGGATAGTGATTGTTATTAGTTGATCATTAAAAGAATAATTAGTATTGCATCACTTCTATTCTTTTAATGACTTTTCCTCGTTCAATTATCTTCAATACTCTTTCAGCATTATAATAAGCTTCAAAAACATTTACAGCAAAAACTTTAATTTCTTTTTCTTCAGAATCTTCTTTTGAATTTACTACGACGTATTTTATTTTCCACTGCATCACTACCCCAACTCCTTTCAAGATACTTTCTTGAGCCAGTTTTTTAAACTCCTGACTCACTAATTCTTGCAACTTCAGTAAAACCGGTGTTCTGCAGTCCTAAAAAGATGACATGCCCTGATCCGCCGAATCTATTCTTTTGAGTAACTAAAATACGACAACCTTTTAAGTCTTCATCTTTTGTTTCTACTGATAAATGTATATGGCTGTCAACCATATGTTTTAGCTTATTTGATCCTGCCATCTTTCCGTCTTTGTTTACTTGACCAATGACAATAACATTACATGCATGCTCTTTAGCATAAGAAGTGAACATTTGAAGTGAACGTTCAGCTGTTGCTGTTGTAATCCTTCCTGTTGAAAAATGTCCGTCACTCATACATTGGAGTGAGTCGACAATTAAAAAGAAGGGTCGCTTCTTATATTTTGCTCTAACTGTATCACAACCGCTGAGTAGCTTTTGAGCATTATCTTCTCCGCCTACCATAAAAGAATGTCGTAATTTTAAACGTTCAGTAGTCATTTTAATTTGATACAGGCTTTCTTCAGCAGTATTAAATACGACTTGAGCACCATGTCCCTGTAGTGAATTGGCAAGAGAGAGCATCATTGTGGTTTTTCCCGCACCAGGTGTCCCAGTAAAAAGTGTAACCATAGAAGGGGTGAAACCCTCACCACCCAAAACACAGTCAAACCAGTCAATTCCAGTCTTTACTCTTTGCTTAAGTACTTCGGGTACAATTATGTCTTGAATTGAAGTTCCAAATGGAACATCTTCAACTTTTACGTTAATTTTCATTTAAGTCTCCTTAATGATAGGTTGCTATTTATAAATATATTATAAAATATTTTATTCGTTGTTACATTGTAAGACTATCCAAACATTCCGTTCTTTTTAGCAAACCACACAGGGACTCTTACACACACAGCAGATGATGGCTCTCCTCTCATTTCTTCTTTGGGTGCCATTGATGAAGTCATTAGCATTTTTATATCTTCATCATGAACCATGTTCTTATTAAGCCATACACCACCTTTCTTATCCTTGTCTTTGCTGAATTTGTTTATTGGCATTACAAAAACTGCAGATTCGTCTCTAGAGGTGACAGTAGGCATACCGTAAGAATTGTAAAAATGAGTAAAGACTATAGGCATGTAGTTTTTTTCCATCCACTTCTTTTTTGCTTCAACCCATATACCTTGAGGCGAAACTTTCTTAAAAGACGAGTAAGTCAAGTGCATTTCAGCACAAGCATCAGTTGTATAACAATCTTCACCTTCACTATCTACTAGGAAAAGCTTTGTTGTTCCGTAGTTAGGAGATGTATATTTTGATACTACCATATACGTCTCTCCAGGAACAGCTTTCTTAAAAGCATGTCTTGCTCTAGTCTTTTTAACTATTCTAATTATGTCAAACTTATTAAAACTCATAATTACCTCAGCTTTGCAGCGGCCATGGTTCAGAAACTTCTTTGATTTTACTGGCTAGTTTAATCACTTCTTTTTTTGTTGTTTTTCCTTGTATGAAATATTCTTCCATGCATTGACAAAATGTGATGACCCCTACACATACGTCACCCAAACATTGTTGTTTTTCTAGAAACTCTTCAGAATCAGGTAGTATGTTATTGTTTGAATTAATATCTGTTAGTAGATTAATTCTTTCATCTGAATGATTTACTGTCATTACTAATCCAAAGATATCATCATAAACATTCACTTCATGATCTTCTGTTGCAGCAACGAAGCCGTTTTCACTTTGATTAATGAAGTCTCCTAAGCCTAGAAAAAACATTTCTTTTGTAACTATTTCGTTGAATTTAAAAGGGTAGCCTGTTGTTGTCCACTCTATAAACTGTTCTTTTGAGAAATTCAAAGTAACTCCTGTGTTTTAGTTGTTTTTACCTTGTTATTATATAATAAAAACTCCTAAGTTACATTTAAGGGCAACCTAGGAATCATATGTTTATTTAAGAATCAAACTTAGAAGCTAAGATATGATAAAATACTTTTCTACAGTCCTCTGTGTCTGTTAATGCATCATGAGCACGTTCAGGATCAATGTTCAAAGCTTCTCTTAACGTCGGAAGATTTTGATAATCAGTGTCCATAAAGAGATAAGCTAAGGCACATGTGTCGATAACTGGATAACCAACTTGATAAGTTTTTTCTTCTAGAGAAAATCGTTCTCCGTATCCTGTTTTTCTCCAACCTACTGCCTCTAGACTAGAAACAATATGATTAATATCAAACTGCGCATTGTGTGCAACTAACGGTCCCCACGCAATAGCTTTAGCGATGATAGGAGCAGCCTCTTCAATAGAAATAGCGTCAGCCCAAGCTTCTTTTGAATAGTTGTTAATCTTTAAAGCTTCAGCACTTGCATGGGGCTTTTGATTAAGGCTAAGTTTGATTTTAACCTCAGTTGTAGTTGAGTTACCTTCTTCCCAGTCTGTAATAAAACATGCTGACAATAAAGTGTTGACTCCTTCAACTGGATTGATACATATTGTTTCTGTGTCTAAAAAAGTAATTGCTTTGGAGTTACCAAAATTACCCATTTAAGTCTCCTTGACAATCATTGTTACTCTTAACAGAAATAGTTGAATCTGCATAGCTGTTTTCATTTTTATTGTTTTGTGCCCGGAAATCAGACTGCAATTCTTGATTGATCACCTGCTCCATAGACTCTTTAATTCGGCTAATAGCCTCATAACCTGTCATGATATCAAAGGTAAAGCTGTTGTTGCCGTAATCATTAATCATTCTAAAAAAGTCTTTGTTCTCATTAATCTGAAAACTTAAACTCTCTGTATTTTCAATTGTTGCTACATTTAATTTAGTGATTGTTGTCCAGTTCATGCGATACTCCCTTCGATTTGTTCTACAATTTGGTCTAGCTGTATAGTTCCGTCGCCAAGACTAGTTCTAATCTTTGCAACTTGAATTGCTTTTTTGATAATTTTTGGTTCAATACCATAGTTTTCCTTAAGATCATCAATCAAGATTTTTTTGTCTTCTTGAAGCATTTTGATTTCATTCTCTAATGCCTTATATTTTCCAATAAAGCGTACGATTTCATCTGAAGTTGTCATTGTTTTTTCTCCTTTTTTAGGTTTTTAGCAAATAATTTTGCTTTTTTTTCATCATCGAAACATTTTTCATGAGCAACCACACCAAACTTATAAGTTTGCTGGTCGACCAATGTATAAATTAAATCTTTAGAGGCTTCTACACTTTGTATTTCACCCAAATAAACTTTTGAGTCAAAAGCAATGTAGTAGCAGAAGTCACCTTTCTTATAAGGTTCACTTGATTTAGGGGTGATTTCTATTTTCTGTTTTTGTTTTTTCATAATACCTCATAAGTTTTTTTATATTACTATTATAAGGTATTAACAAGCCAATTACATTTTATTTTTCTGTGTCTTCTCTACAATATCTGTTATTTTTTTAATCTCGGGCCTGAAGTATCTTATTAGGTAACTTTGAATCTTTTTAAAGACTCCTTCATCGTCTTCTATATCTTTTGTCGATAGGTCATAATTTCTAACAAATTTGGTGATATTAGAAAATTTTCTTTTTGAATCACCGTCGTCTAGTCCTGTAAGGTCTTTCATCTTTTCATAACAAATCGCTAGTATCATTCTAGGTGAAGCCTTGTTTAAAAGAGCCTGGATTTTAGCATTCGAAGATTCTAAAGTGCTGACTTCATATTGATTATTGTTTTTCTCAAAAGACATGTCAATCTTTTCGCCTAATACACTGAGCGTGAATTCAAAGAAATCGGGCTCCTTACCAGCTTCATCAACCTCTTCTTTCTTATCAGCTCCATCTACTTCTGTTTCTTTACTAGCAGGAGCATCAGTTTCTGCTTCTACATCTTCTGCTTCTATATCTTCTTCTTCGTCCAGTATTATGCTTTCAATCAAAGCTGTTAGCTGTCTTTTTGTTAATTTCATTTTCTTTTCCGATTTTATTTATTAAATATTCTTGAGCTGATTCAATGTCAATATTTATATTTGTTATATCAATGTTTTGTACATCCAATAACTCTTCTAAGTCTTTGCTATCTAATTTAATTATCTTTGGTTTAAATGTGTCCTTAAACTCTTTAAGAATGATAATATTTAACTGTTTTTTACTAATTTTCATTTTCTACTCTCTTATTAATGTGCAATTAACTCTTGCTTGTAATGAGCCATAATCTTCTGCTTCACAATACTTAACTAATTTTTTTACTAATGTCATGTCAGAATCGTCAATCTCACCTTTAAAATAGTTTTCTCCTATTTTGACATTACTGTATTCTAAGGTAAAATTATCTACTCTGATAGAGCCTGATATCAATACTTCATTTTCATCAGGAAACTTACTTACTTTTTCTAAGCTTATAGCTAATTCCTCAGGGATGGTAATCTTATAAGTCACTCCTAAACCTGAAGAAAATTTTGAAGCTATTCCAGGTGACTTAGTCGTAGAGACATTTCTGCCGAGAAAATACTCAGTCTCAGGTTGTATTAAACTTAATAACATATTTAGGTTGTCACTTGAATCGTCAATATTAATACCTCTATAAACAGTTTGAGATTTTGAATCATTGAATTTTAAAGAATTAAATCTTCTAATAATTCTTGAACCAATCACAATATCTTTTAATTCTATTCTTCTTTGTAAGGCGCCACCGTCAAAAACTCTAGACAGAAATTCAGTGACTCTTAGGTTTAACAACTCATATATTTTTTGATTGATAGTTGAAGATTTTAAATTTTCTATGTTTCTTAATAGCTTAGTGCCTTGTTTTCCTGATGTGTGGATACCTATCGCAATGAACACTTTCAATAGATCGTTTTTATCTACACTTAGGTTGTTGTAAACGTCAATCATTTCTTCAAGGTTTGAATCATCCTCAGAAAATATTTTTATAAATTTTATAATTTTTGAAATACTTTCTCTGTCAGGAATATCTTTCTCTGTCACTTTTGATTTTGAATAAACTTCGATAATGCCTGCTGCTTTATCTCTAATAATGGAAATGATGTTGTCGTTAATAGCAACATCCCACAAGTTTTTACCAGGACCTTCTCTAAATATAATGTCTTCAATTGGTACCCACATAGTAGCATCAGATTCTGAGTCTGTTTTGAAATTAGATTGAATTAAGTTCTTTTGATCAGGACTTACAGAAATTATAAATGTCACATAATTCCAATTATCTTTTTTTGTAACAACAATATTTGTAATTGCATAATTTCCGATTGAATTTAAATCGATTCCAACTTCTTCTTTGAATTCCTGAACTGCTGATGCTAAAAACAGTTGTAAGTGTTCTGTGTTGTTCGGATCTAGATTTAAAGGGATATTATTAGTATCGTAAAACTTTTCATATTCTATGCTGTCAATTGATTCTATGCTTGAATTTTGAAGGATTACCTTTTTTGCTAGTTCTAATTCTTCACCTTTGAACTTTTCTGGGTTGAAAGCTCCTCCTGGGGGTGCCCATTTTCCTGCGCCTCCAGATACCCAGCTAGCTCTTTTTTGCAGCAATACAAATCGATTTGTTTTTGCAAAAGTGTCTGGATCAGAAATTAGTAGGATTCCGCTGGCCTGGGTTCCCCAAACTTTTGATGTACCTTCACTACTAAATTCTATTTCCCCAGCCTCTAAGTCAACTGTTGTTGAATCTTTTCTGTCTGAGATTTTTAAAGGAGGTAGACTAGCAAAAAAGTCAACTTCACTTTTCTTAACCTCTAAAGGGTTGTGTTCAAAAGCATTTGCAACTAATTTTATTTCAAATAAATTCAAATCAGTTTCAGTAAGGAGTTGCTGGACTTCTTTAGAGATGTTTTTTGATTGATATTTGTATCTTATATAGTCCTTGAGTTCTGCAACAAAAATATCTGATGCTATTCTTGCATTGATTCTTTTTTCTTCAATATTTCTTCTAAATGTTTCAAATATTATTGCAAGATAGAAAGTCTCTTCTTCTTTGTAGATGACACAATTTATTATTTTTGTATACATGTTTTTATACAAAGTCAAAGGGTCTTCGCTTGTTGTCTTGACTTTGCCTAACATTTTATCTTTTGAGATTGATGCTTCAAAAGAAGATTTTAGCACATCATCTTTAAGAGTTCTAAAAAACTCAACGTAATCTTCAGCAAAAAAGCTTGTATGAAATTCTTCTATTTCTTCAATGACTAGCTTTGGATCTGCAGAAAACTGCATTTGATTTAATGCATTAGCTATTGTAGCTTCGTCAAGATTTTCGTTACCATATAGATCTACAAACAAAAACATTTCTTTTGCTAAATCAGTTATCCCTTCACCTGTTACTCTATACGTCATTTCTTGCAAGTAGAAACTAAAACATTCGTTAAGTATATCTGACTTTAGAAATTCTTTTGTGTCAACCAAAGACTCGTAAGTTCTATTAATAAGTTTATACTCACTAAATTCTTCAACATTATATTCTTTCGGGACATATGCTTCTTTAATTAGGACATCTAAATATCCCTCTAATTCTTTTATCATTTTTTTACGGACTGACACTGGACTATTCCTTTACTTGAATTAAATTTTCATTAATATATATCACAATTAAGGGGAAACGTTTATGAATAAAAAAATTGATTTATATAGCGACGGTATTGGCTGTGTTGAGTATGTTGATCATATGGGTTCAGACTTGACAATTGTTAATTCTGCAAGAGTCAGTTTTGGCGTTGAAAAGAAAGAAGTAGACAAAAGAGATAAAAAGCTTATTAATTATCTAATAAAGAATCGTCATACTTCTACATTAGAACACAACGTAGTTACTTTTAAGTTTACTGTTCCAATGTTTGTAAGATCACAGCACCACAGACATAGAACTTGGAGTTACAACGAAATATCTAGAAGGTATACTGATGATGGCTTGCAGTTCTATGCACCCAAGTCATTCAGAACTCAACATA
>TARA_R110001592_G_scaffold5517_4_pt1 | contig 15701 bp, 27 predicted proteins | sample TARA_R110001592 | Tara Oceans TARA_R110001592 (sample SAMEA4398387) | marine metagenome | biome: Polar Biome; feature: [SRF] surface water layer (ENVO:00010504); material: water (ENVO:00002006), including particulate matter (ENVO:01000060) such as... | depth 5 m
TTCAGGATCGGTAACATCAAACAACACTCCCGATGTTGAGTCCGCTTCACTGCTTATTCTTATTACTTTTAATTTCATTTCTTTTTTTAATACTTCTAATTAATTTCTCCAAATACTTCTCAAAACTTTTAAGAGTCATACATTCTAAAGTCATCATTACTTCTCCTCTATAACATAGAGCACTTCCGTATAAATCTAAAGTTTGTTCCCCGCCTATTTTGCGCATTAATATCTTTTCACTACTTTTTGTTGCTTTAAAATGATATTTATCTTTTAATATTTTTCTTGTTATTGCCATAATAATTAATTTACTTGTTTCGGCCATCTATTATCTGGACAGTCTGCAGATTTCCATTGTGCTTTTACATTAATAAAACACCCACACTTTGTACATGTACTATCTTTTCTAAATGGACAGTCTTGGCAAATTTTTAACCTTACATTATAATCTTTTGCGTCTAAATTTTCCATACCGCTTTTTACATACTCAGCACTAGCTTTCATAAAATTAAAAGCTTTTGTTACTAATCCTGGGCTTTCTAATTTTTGTGGAACTAATTCTGGTTTTCCTACGGTTCCCTTTTTAGAATTCATAGGTATTTTAATATTAGTAGGTCCAGGCCTACTTAAACTCTTCTTTAAAGAATCATTTACAAAACCAGTTTTATCCGTTTTACCAAAATCAGGTTTCTTTTTGTTACATCCACATCCCATAATATATAGTTTTAACGTTCATATAAACCGATGTCACCTCCACCACGTACACGTGAATCAGTTTTAATTTCTTTTTTAATTTTGTTTTCTAGTTTATCTAGACTTTCAACAATACTACCAACCTTTTCTAAATTAATAGCTACATCTTTAGCATTGTATAAAGGCTTTCCATTCTCTCCCATTTCTAAAAAATCTATATTTTCAAAATAAGAAGTAAGTTTATCTACCGCTCCTTTGGCAGCCTTCATTAATCTCATTGTATGAGTTTCTTGAAACTCTAAATATTTCTTCATAGCCTCTTCGATTTCTTTATCTTCTTTCCAATCCTTGTCTTTCATGAAATCATTTAATACAACTTCCCTTCTTTTTGTATTAGGATAAGCCATATAAGGACTATTGAAATCACACATAAAAAATATATATGAAATTTCTTTTGTCGCTTTATCTTTAACTTTAGATCTATCTCTTTTCCAAACTTTATTAAAGATTGGGATAGCTAATGATTCTGCATTGAGCACTACGTGCCCATCTCTTAAATCAAACAGTGAAGCCATGTTTTTTTATTTTATATATTATATATCCTGCTATAGGAATAATTAATAATAAATTAGGATGCGACTCTCCACATAATCCTAATGCATGTTGTACAAATTCTATCATAATCTTTCTCTATTTTTACGATCTATATAAGCTTGTATATCTTGTGCTTTTTTTATCTTACTTCTATTAACCACTTTATTTAGATCTTTTCGTTTTTTTCTTTTTGTTATATATTCTGCTATTTCTACAGATGTTAAATGTCTTAAAGGTTTTTTATAGTTAATACCTTTTTTATCTAAAGGATCCATTTCAGTACCTTTTAATCTATGATCTATATTTGTAATACCTCCTGTTATATTAAAAAAATCTAAGATCTGTTTCACATTTTCAGAAACAAATTCTATATTTTGGCGTGCTATTTTTTTTAAAGTTTTAGTAAACATTTCTTTTTGTTATTTTATTTTCAGTAGTAAAACCATAGCTTGGAAACTCATCATCATCTATATTATTTTTAATATCGGTTGCATTCATAGCTGTATTAAAAGTTCTTATCCTTCTAGTATAATCCTCTATCTTTTTAGAATCAGGATTCTTTTTAGCCTGCTCGTCAGTTAAAAACTTCTCTGCGGCTGCGATCTTTTCTACATATTTACTTATTCTTTTTGCCATTTATTACATATAGTCTTTTAGGTTTTACCTTAAATACTCCAAAATGATGCAGTCTTATTTTAGTACACTGATCATCTTCCATTTTATTATATACAAATTTAAATTGTGATTTAACAATACTTTCTATTACAAAGTCTGGTAAATCATATTCTTTTGCTAATTCTTTTATTACTTCTTCCATACATTATAAACTATATTTAGATGTAAAATAAGTATTCATATTATCTATTTTGTCACTATCTAAAACATCATCAAATACAATAATCTCATATATCGTACCATGCCAACTAAAATTAGTTTGCGCAGCACTCCCTGTAAATTGTGTCCCAATAGCTACTCCACTATTAGTACGTGTAAAAGCATCTGTAATTTCTTCTACAGCAGATGCGTTTCCTGTAGCATCTTGAACTCCATTATAACGTGAAACAAAATCTGGATTAGCTGCAGTAGGGGCATAAGTTTGCGTTATTAAATATACATCAGTTCCTAATACAGTATCACCACTGTGGCTTTGATTCGATACTGAAGGGAGTATAAAAGTATTTTTAAGCTTATCAGTAGTATTAAGTTTAGCCCATGTTAATAGCATCATCCCACCCCCTGAAGTTCTACCAACTAGATTTATCATATGTTCACTAGTTGTTGCATTAACTTCATTTGCGTTAGCTACTATAAATGTAGTTAGATTCCCAGTATTCAGATCCATATTAGAAAATACACCAGAACTAATACCACCACTATAACCATAATTAGAATTAGTAGAATATTTTCCATATAGATAGGCATTTGTAAACCCAGTGTCTCCAAAATGCGCATATGTATATCCCGCTTGTCCACCAGTCTTAAATCGTGGTACATAATTATTACTTCCGGTTTCTTGGAATAAATATGTTCCCAATTTATTTGTTGTAGTACATCTATTCGATACATATCTAATCTCATCACCATCTGAACTTGGTTTTGTTGATCCCGGTCCACCTGTACTTATTGTAGTTCTTAAGTATTCATTACTACTAAAATCCCACCAGCCTACCATTTTAGAATCATCAGTATTATATACTTCTGGTGAAAATGGGGATGCTGATACTCCTCCTCCTTTATATTTTCCTATACCGAGTCCTAACATTACGATGGATCAAATGTAGGCATTACTGTTGAATATCCTATACACGTTCCGCTATCTAATTCTAAATCTGGAATATTACCATACAATGTTGTACCTGCTTTTAGATCTATTGTAGCAGGTAAACTAGTTTCAGATTGCCATGGTAAGTTACCTCCTTGCCAACATCCTGCTGTATCTACTACTGCATCTGTTAATACTGTTATAGCATAGAAAGGTCCAATAGCTCTTTTTGTGCCTGTTATAAAAGCTGTAAAGCCATTTCCAAATTCTTTCTTAGCGACTAGTTTGGCGGTCTCGTTCAGTTTACTTAATTCTGTTATTGCCATTTATATATTTTTTTAATTAATTATAGTTGCGGGTGTTGGAATCGAACCAACCTAGACGGGCTAATGAAACCCGTGAGTAACCACTACTCTAACCCGCTAATCCTTTTTTTTATGTTTTTCTCTAAAATATTTACTAAGCGGGTAATCTTCACCATCTTTATTTTTTGTTGCATGTAACTGCATTAGATCAACTGATCCTGACCATGGGTTATTTACTTTTTTAATATCTGTACTCTTTTGTCCTATCACATAGCCTATTTTAGCATAGCTAGGATCCCTTACAGTCCACCAATCTCTTCCAGTACCATCTTTTGTCGGACCACTCCATTCTGTCTTTAGATCCCATTTATCTGCATAAGCTTTTGCTACATATGGATCTAGTTCTGGTACTAAAATAACCTTACCCCCTTGTTCTGCACATGAAGAATGTTCAGGAGTAGTATGTTCTTTTTGTTTCTCTTCAGATAACTTTGGAAATTCTTCCGCTTGCCACTTTTCTCTTGCAATTCTTCGTTCTGCTGAAAGTTGTTGTGGGGTCTTTCTACTTGTCATTAAGCATATATTTTAAAATTGTATTCCAAAGTTAAAGAGCATTACTCTTGCACTCGGACATTTACAGTCTTCGTCACACATCGATTCAAAACATATATTAATTTCCAGAATAGTAAGTGTTCCAAATCTTAAACATATGTCTATTTTATTTTTCTTATTTCCCTTTTTCCATGAGTTTATAAAATTCATTTCGCTATAGTTTATTGTTATTAGAATCCAAATATAATAAAATATTTTATAAAAAATAATTTTCTATAATATTTTTTTCATGGTAAGAATGTATAGATGCAGACCATTATTGTAAATCCCCCCCGCCCCAACCGCACGATCCAACACCCCCTTGGGTCGAAATCCATGTCCCTTACAGAATAGAGATATGAGTAACATTACTACTCAACAAGAACTCTTGTCGTTCTCGAAGATTGATGTCGTAGCACACAACGGAGAGAACTTCATTGTACTTGGTAACGAGCTGAAACATGAACTAGTTGATGGTGTCATCCATCGTACTGGCTCTAAGTCTGCATGGTTATCATACAATGAAGACAAGCTTGAGTCTTATCGTACAGTGTTAGAACAACACGGTGTGATCAAGATGCAAGACAGCTTCTAGAGTTCTGAAGATTGATACATCATCCAGTCATGATACATCAATGGGAGTTCCCGCACACTCTCTTACTCAGTGCGGGCCTTATGGGATCTGTTTTTTTTAGACCAAATCAATGACCTTTACAAAATATGGGATAAGTATGTAAGACTGATGCTTGTCCTCAGAATAATCACTGGTTAGGTGGACTCAATTAATACCCTCATATGAATGTACATTTGTTAATTGAGTTTTTTTTAAAGCAAATCCAGGACCCTTACTAAATGTGGGATAGTGTGGAATAAACTAATGTGTTTGTGTGTGAATTACATTCCTTATATTGACATTAAAACAAACCTAACCATTGAATGCATACGATACTGACGAAAATAAATATACTTACACAGTTAGTTATGCATACACCTATCATTTTAACAATTATTAACATTAATCATTTTATACTTATTAATATATATATAGCTAAAGTATAAACAACACTCAAGAACACAAGAGCATAACACCGTGTAATACTTATTATGGAATTGAATCAATTAAAAGCACAGAAACTGTCTACAATGAAAGAGAATGAGACTGTTGCAATGTCTGTTAAGAGAGTTAACAGCAGTGATCCAACAATAGAGAATTATAAACTAGAATTAAGAGAGATAATCACTCCTCCAACCAATGCTACTAACAATAGTAATGCATTAGGTATTTTAAACTTAGGTGATCCAAGGTTTAATAGACGAGGAGCAAGAGCTGACTATCCATTAGTAAAACTTAATCAATTACTATCAATGTGTCCTAAACTTCGTAAAGAAGATGTAGAAGCATTAAGTATTGGTGAAGAGTTATTTATTGGACTTAGTAATCCGCACTTGAAACACAATGGTAAAGATACTTACTTTAAACTATGTGTAACAGAGACCTTTGAAGGTACAGATTATCAAATGCAAGCACCAAAGGAAAGATGCAAAAGAACAGGTAAATATCCTGATGGTGATGTAGTTTATGGTTGGGATAAAGATGCAAATAAGAAGAGAAAGATATTCTCTATCAACTCTACTAGAACAGCTGAAGCTGAAGTAGTAGATGGTGAGATAGTTGCATTTACTAACTATGATAAAGATCATTCTTGGATTGAAACACATCGTGAAAATACTGTGTCTACATCTGAGAACTATACTAAAGGAGAGCTAGTTAATACAACAACTGGTGAAGTATTTAGTGATCAAAACTTATAATTAATTAACTATTGACTGGATGGTTATTGATGAGTGATGGGCTTTATAGCTACTGTCCATCACTCTTCAATTATTATCATAATACATTTAAAACTATGAAACCACTTATTTATTTTATACTAGAAACTATTATAAAAATGAGCTTTTTGGTAGGAGCTCTTTTTACACTCTTTGTACTACCTTATTATATTTTAGCTGAAACTTTTACAGATTATGTCCTATTAGATTTATTGAGCATCCAAATGTCTATGATCATTGGTATTGTATTCTTTATAATACTTAATGAAATAAGGAAAGACTGTGGACGAGGTGTAGGAGTATTCTTCTCACTTAGTAAATACAAAGAACGATGAAAGAACAATATAAATGGGTATACATACCCTCAGACTTCTTAACAAAAGCATATCAATTATTTGAAATAAAAGATATTAATACAGATATCATAACAATTAATCAAACAGATTATGTTATGGCTTATGTTAAGCAATAACAATTAAATGTGTACTCTTTTAGGATATAACAGGGGTGCTATAAAATAATTTTAGAGTACACATTTTACTACAACTACATGAGCAGGTTAATATCTTAATTATTAACTACCAGTTATGCTTTGTGTGAATGGATATCATTTCCTGTTCATGTAGTTTTATCATAGACAATGACAAGTGTTGAGCCGTGAGGCTGCATTAGACATGAGATTAAATCCTTATGTACCACAGATTTTTATCTACACGGGTCTTGTAAAGCACGTCACCATGTAGATCATGTATCCATTACCGCAAGGTTTTCGATATATTTTCGTTGTTTGTTAATCTAAATAGTTAATATACATAGTTGAATAAAACTTATTCTTGGATAACAAGGGTATGTAAGTTATCAGTTGTGTATGGACTAGGTTAGCGTGCAAACCTTGGACTGCTCTGATCTTGTCAGTGTTTATGTATGAGCCAGTGATATGATTAGATAATAAAGATAGGCCGGCCAGCTTATCGCGGGACAGTAATCCATCGGATTATGTGACACAATAGTGTTAAACCCATTATTATTGAAAGTATCACTAGGCTTATACGCTTAAAGCAAATACTATTATCATAATGATAATGTATATATATTTAGATATGTCTATTCTCATTGAGTACAATATACATATCTAATGTTAAATGAATGTTAACGTAATATTAAATAATTATGAAAATAAATTTAGAAAGAGAAATAGATTTAAAATATAAATACCTTATGAATCTAGTACCTCGTGCAAGAAAGAAGACTAGATTACCATATTCTGTTGAGATATTAGATGAGAAATTAACAGAACTAGAGTTTACATTACATAGTGTCAAAGCTACTGCTAGTCAGGAAGATATAAATGTAATAAGAAATAAAATAACTGATCTTAGATCAAGTATAACAATATTAATAATAGGAACATAAATGATAGAAATAGCATTTATAAGTTTCCTTGCAGGGCTAGCAATAGGCTTTTATTTTTGTATATTTGTAGATGATTTTATTAATAAAAACTTAAAAAAATGAATGAATCAGCATTTTACAATATCAACATGAATGGTAAGCGTGAACCAGATGAGTCTAGAGAAGACTACAAAGAGCGTATGTTTCAACTAAAAGAAAGAACAAAAATACATTTAAAAGGACGATTAGTATGGAACAGTAAAAACGGAACTTATATTAAAGAAGTTCATGGTCCTTTATAACATTTATGCACCGCATCCAGATTTCAATAAACTATCTAAGTATTTTAGGGTAGGCATTCTTGGAATATGCTTGATGTATTAGCGTACATTAGAAGACTTTGCTAGTAAGTCAAAATAGGACTCTATTTTCAGGTTCGACTCCTGACTGTCCTAAAATACATTTTTAACATCATAATCACAATTCTGTAGGCAACAGTATTAATTTAATAATAAACAATTTTATGATGACAAATATAGTAGTAATAGGACTGACATTAGCTATAATTTATATAGCCTATAAACTAATTTTAGGTAATTGGTGATGGGATACATGAAATGGCTGTCAGTTCTAGATCGAGAAGATGTAGAAACTTTACGTGTATTATGTGATGATGCAGATAAGAATAAGATAGAATCTGTAGCATTTCATGAAAAAGAGTATTCAGTAGAATATTTACGTAGTGTAATTCAATATTTAGAAGACTTTAAATTTAACCATGATATGAATAATCATAAAGAATCTGAAGATCTTATTTATTAACCCAGTATAAACCAGCATGCGGTAACGCAGAAGTAAAAAATAGTATATGAGTAAAATAATATTAATAACGGATCAACACCCGTTAGCAAATAGTCTGTGTCCTTTTGAGTTAGGGACAATAGACGAGTGTGTTGAGTATATATCCAAACAAGGAGTCGTTGGGGTAGATACAGAAACTGATGGTAAAGACTTCACTCGTAAGAAAATAGTTATGTTTCAAATTGGAACAGCTGATATTCAGTATGTTATAGACACAAGAACTGTAAGTATTGAACCATTACGAGCTTATCTAGAAGGATCTGCAATTAAAATATTTCATAATGTTAAGTTTGATTATAAATTTATTAAATCAAACTATAATATAGAAGTAAACAATATATATGACACCATGTTGGCTGAATGTATATTACATTGTGGGAAAGATAAGTGGGGCTACAGCCTTAATAGTTTAACTCAAAGATATTTGGAGATATCACTTAACAAAGAGGTTCGAAATAAATTCATCGGATTAGAAGGGAAACCTTTTACATCTGAGCAAATATGTTATGGCGCAGAAGATGTCCAGTTTTTATTAAAAATAATGGATATACAGTTAATAGAGGTACAAAAGTTAGATTTGTACACATTACTGTTGCTCGAAACCAAAGCATCTCTAGCATTTGCTGACATAGAATACAATGGTTTATGTTTTGATAGAGAATCTTGGCTTGACAATGCGGATTCAAATGAGGGTTTAGTTCGCGAGCTTGAATTAAAATTAGATGATGAAATTATAGTTAACAATATGAAGAATTTCATTGATGATTATGTTCAGCTTGACATGTTTACACCTACCGAGAACTTGAGAAAAGTCAATGTTAAGTGGTCATCTCCATTACAAGTAAAGCGAGTTATGAACTCTTATTTAGATATAACTTTAGAAAAAGTTAATGCTTTTGAGTTATATAAATATAAGCATAAATCCTTGGTTACCAAGTACTTACAGTATAAAGAAAAACAAAAGATATCTAGTACATATGGTAAATCCTTTTTAAAGTATATAATGAAAGATGGTAAGGTTAGGACCAGCTTTTGGCAAGTGTTAAATACTGGACGTGTATCTAGTGGATCTAAAGAGGATCGTAAGCCTAATATGCAAAACATTCCAGCCAGGAATGAGTTTCGGAATTGCTTCACTGCAAGAGATGGATACAGTATTGTATCTGTTGATTACAGCGGGCAGGAGTTGGCTATTATAGCTTACGGTTCTCAAGATCCTGTATGGATTAAATGTAGAAAGAATAATGAAGATCTACATTCAGTGTGTGCAGAATTAGTATTTGGGGATAAATGGCGTACAGGTGATAAGAAAGCATTAAGAACTATGATTAAGACTATAAACTTTGGTTTAGCTTATGGTATGAGTAAGTTTAAACTATCTGATACATTAAATATTACTGTAGATGAGGCTGATAAACTTATAAATAAATACTTTAGCGCTTTTCCAAACATTAAAGCCTTCTTACATAAATTAGGACAGTATGGTGTAACCAATGGATTTATTAGAACATTTAAACCTTATAGAAGGATTAGATGGTTTCCTGGATGGTATAAAGGTATATCCTTTGCTGCTCAAGATTTTAAAACTAAAGGTTCTATTGAGCGTGCTTCTAAAAATACTCCTATTCAAGGTACTGGTGCAGATATGATTAAACAAGCGATGGTTCTCATTAGAGAACATATTAAAAAGTTTAAACTGCCGTGTTATATGGTAACACAAGTACATGATGAGATAGGTGTAGAAGTAAGAGATGATTTTGCTGAAGAATGGGCAAAATTACAGTGCAGGCTAATGAAAGAAGCTGGCGCAATGATTATCAAAGGGTTTGATATGACTGTAGACTATACAATAACTAAAAAATGGAATAAATAATATGGAAACAATGTCTGAAGCAAAAGATAAAATTCAAAGACAGGGTCTCAATAAATGGTGGGGTAAGCCGTGGTATGGCAGGGGGACATTACAATATGCTACCGGAACCGGTAAAACACGTTGTGGTGTGCTTGCTGCGGCCTACATCGCCAAACTAACTAATATGGAAGCTAGGATACTAATATTAACTCCTACTGAAACTATTAGAGATAGATCATGGAAAGATGAATTTTATAAATGGGGATACAAGGATGTATTCGAACAATGTGTTAAATGTGTGTGCATACAAACTGCATATAAATGGATAGGCCATACATTTAATTTAGTAATAGCTGATGAGGTGCATAATTATATGTCACCTGAATATTTTAATTTCTTTAGTAATAATAAATACGAAAAGATATTAGGATTAACAGCTTATATAGATAAGATTAGATTAAGACTGTTATCTTCTATAGCTCCGGTTATAGAACGTGTTTCAACAACTGATGCGCAACAACTTGGATTAATAAGTCCATTTAAAATATATAATGTACCAGTTGAACTAACACCAAGTGAATTACATGAGTATAATAAAGCTGATAAAACATTTAACAGGTTATTTCCTTATTTTAATAGGGATTTAAACATAATGTATAGATGTATGAATAAAGCTTCATATACTCATTTTCTAACTTATGAAAAAGGAGAAGTATTAGATGATAACAATGCTTCTTATCCTTTTATATGCAATGCTGCAATGGCAAAGAGAAAGAATATATTATATAATTCTGAATCTAAGTTAACTGTAGTTAAACAATTATCAAATATGAATCTTGAGAGAAAAGCTATTATATTTTCTCAAACTATAGATTTTGCTGACAAAGTCACATCTAGTCTGAAAAACTGTGTAAGTTTTCATAGTAAAATTTCTAAAAAGAAACGAACTGAAAATTTAAATTTATTGAAAAGCGGGAAGTCAATAACACGGATATCAGCAGCTAAGGCTTTGAACGAGGGTATGGATATACCTGATATTTCCATGGCTATTATAGCCAGTGGAACCAGCAAAACTAAAGACATGATCCAACGTATAGGTAGAGCCGTAAGGTGGGAAGAAGGTAAGCAGGCCGTCATCTTCCGTATTTATATTAAGGATAGTCAGGAAGAGAAGTGGGTAGCTTCCTCTCAAGAGGATTATAATGTTGAACTTTTTAATATTAATGAATATGAAAACAATTCTTGAAGTCAAGGATCATCTTCGTAAGCATTATGAGTCTGGTACTAACTGTCCCGCATGTGGACAGTTGGTTAAGGCTTATAAGCGGAAGTTGAATTCTAATATGTGTAGAGCATTAGCAATAATCTACTCTAGAACAAAAAGTGCAGGTATATATATACATGTACAAAATGAATTTACTCTCTTAGGGTTAAGAGCTACTGCTATGGATTACACTTATTTAGAAAAGTGGAAGTTTATAGAGGCTAACCCTGATAAAAGCGGTCATTGGAGAGTAACTGATAAAGGTAAAGCATTTGTAGAAGATACTATAGTTGTACCGGCGTATTGCCTGGTATATGCTGGTAATGTATACGAATGGTCTACTAATACAGTAAATATGACTGAAGCTCTTACAACACGTTTTAAAATAAAAGATGTGTTAGATTTAAAACAATTAATACTTGATAAAGATGATTAAAATATGGGATGAAGGTATCAATGGGGTACCATATGAAGCTATAGAAGATTACTATGAGTATAAAGGTAAGCTTCTTGAAAAGAAAGTCTATAATATTGGGAGTCAGATAATTACAAGTTATAAAAAAGTTAAATCAGTAGTAAATGTAGATAAAGTTAAGAGAAAATCTTTTAAGATAAGACTCTCTGGACGATCTACAGATTATATATCTCCTAGTTTTGGGCATGGTTGTTTATATAATTGTTCTTATTGTTATATGAAGCGTAATAAGCCAACAGGTTTATCTATCGCTACAAATACAGAAGATATATTATCAGAAATAAATAAACATGCTTGGTTTGCTCCTATGGAGATGAATAAGCCTAATCAAACGCATAAAACTTACATCACTTATGATATTAGTTGTAATGAAGATTTTGCTCTTCATGCTAAACATCATGAATGGCGTAAGATATTTGCGTTCTTTAGAGATCATGATACAGCTATGGGTAGTTTTGCAACTAAATATGTAAACCCAGATCTAATATCATTTGATCCTAAAGGTAAGATAAGGATTAGATTTAGTCTCATGCCACAGTGTAAAGCTGATATACATGAGCCTAATACATCTAAGATTATAGATCGTATAAAAGCAATTAATGCTTTTATTGATGCTGGATATGATGTACATGTTAATTATTCTCCTATCATAGTTTATGATAAATGGTTAGATGATTATGAAGAGTTATTTAATATGATGAATGATTATGTAGATTATAAGAGTGAAGTTTTATCAGAGTGTATATTTTTAACACATAATGAAAACAGACATAATTATAATCTTGTACAAAATCCTAAATCAGAAGAAGATTTATGGAAACCTAATGAGCAGGAATTTAAAACTTCTCAATATGGAGGTATAAATCTTAGATACAGATCAGGCTTAAAAAGACAGTTTATAGACCAATTTACTAGACTACATACTAGAGTCATTCCTTGGAACAAAATACGTTATATATTTTAGTAAATAGTTGTGTATAAACTATAAATTAATTATCTTTATAAACTCAAAAAAATTTCCCGATATGAATATAGAAATCAACGTTCTTGGTTTGATCAAGAACAAATTAACTGCGTCTCAATATGTAATGTTAAACTTACTATTTGAGAACAGAGCAGATTTATTTGTTAACTATGTTAACATGTATAATTTTGCAAAAAAGGAAGTTATGGGGCTAAAGGATCTAGGATATATATTATCCTGTGATCCTGACAACCCTTTAACTTGTATAACTATTGCTAGAGATAAAGTAAGAAGATTACTAGGTATAGAAGATTCTTATTTTGAAGATTTATTTAATCTTTATCCGTTAAAAGTATTTAATGGTAGATCAGTTAGAATGCTGCGTACGGCTAGTTTAACAGCTAAAAGTGCTGTTGTATGCAGAGAAAAATATGATAGATTTATTAAAGGTAATGCTCTTAGACACCAATTTGTAATAGGATGTCTAGAAAAAGAACTACAACTTCGTAAAAGAGGTGGTAATATGCAGTTTATGCATGCTTTAGAGACTTACATTAATAAAAATGCGTGGGATGTTTATGAATCCTACTTAGATAATGATATTAACACATCTGATACATCAGATACAAAATACGGCGAAGACTTGATATGACACAATTAAATAAATCTAGATTACAATATACTAGTATAAAAAAAGCAGCTTATGATGCTGTTCAATATATTGACAATAGAAGAAAAGGATTAATTAAATCTTTAAGAACTCCATGGTCTAAATATAACCATGTGAGTATGGATGGAATAGAGTGGAACACTATACATACTATAGCGGGTATGTCTGGTAGTGGTAAAACTGCTATTATAAATCAATTAGAAACAGAATTATTCCAGTTAAATAAAGAAGAGAAATTTGCAGTACTATCATTTAATTTCGAGATGCTAGCTCGTCAATTAGTGAGTCGTAAATTCTCAAGTGCATTAAATACAACAACAAGAAAGTTACATAGTGGTATAGAGGGCTATACTTTGTCTGATGCTGCTTATTATAAAGTATTATCATCAAGTAAAGAGATAACTCAATTTCCTATTTGGTATGTAGAAATGCCAGGTAATGTAGAACAGATTAAAAATACTGTAGAACATTTTGCGACTCAAGAAGAAAATAAAGATAGGGGTGTAGTTGTTATGCTAGATCATACTATTCTTGTAAGAGGTAGAGCCGGTGAAATGGAGAGACTTGTTTTAGTTGAACTTATGGTGATGGCTAATGCATTAAAGAAAAAATATAAAATAGCATTTGTATTTTTATCTCAATTAAATAGAGAGATAGAACATGCAGATCGTGCAACTGAACCATCACAACAATTTCCTAAAAAGAAGGATTTATTTGGCGGTGATTCAGTTTATATGTTTTCAGATTTAGTTATGGTATCTATGAACCCTGAACAACTGGGATTAGAAACTTATGGTCCTAAATCGTGGAGTACTGCTGGTGCATTGTTTTGGCATTTTCTAAAAGTTAGAGAAGGTCAACCTTGTATAGCACGTATGAAAAATGAATTAATGTATAATCGTGTAGTTGATTATACTAATGAGAATGTTAATTATAATATAAAATCAGATGACAAAACTTTGGAATAAAAACACTTTTCACTCTACCAATACTGATGGTAATGTGGAAGTAACTTATCATAATGGAGATGATTATGATAAATGTGTAAAAGAATTAGAAAAACTAGCCAAAAATATTGAGGATGCAAAAAGACCCGGCTATACTCAAGCTAATGGCGATGTGTTGGCAAATTTTAGAAAAGCTGCAGAGTTAAGCGGAACAACTCCTATGCAGGCTTGGGGTGTTTATTTTTATAAACATGTAGCTGCTATTATGTCTTATGCTAAGGATCCTACGATCCCGCAAGCAGAAGGTATTGATGGTAGGTTTGCTGATGCAATGAATTATTTAAAATTAGGGTTTTATATATTAAAAGAAAAAGAATAATATGGCAAATTTAGTAATTATATGTGGAAAGTCTGGATCCGGCAAGTCCACCTCTAGTAGAAATTTGGATCCCAAAACTACTTTTTATATAAATAGTGATCAAAAAGCATTACCTTTTAAAGGATGGAAAAAGAATTATTCTAAAGAAAATAAGAATTATTCTAAAATCTCTTCTTTAGTTGAAGTATGTAATGTATTGAAAGCTATACCTTCAAAAGCTCCTCACATTAAAACTGTTGTTATCGATACTATTAATCGTATGATGACAGATAAAGTAATGGGAGAGAGACATATTAAAGGTTTTGAAAAGTGGACTCAATTATCTGGTGGTATATACGATGTATTTACTATCATTAATCAAATATTACCTGATGATGTTGATGTATTTGTATTAGCACACTCTGAAGAGGGTTACAATGATATGGGTGCTCAATATAAGAAGGTAATGACAGCTGGTAAACAATTAGATAGAATTGTTTTAGAGTCTATGTCAAGCGTTGTTTTATTTACTGAAGTTAAAGCTGATGGTAAAGGAAAGAACGAATATATGTTTCAAACACAAACTGATGGAGTTTCAACTGCGAAATCTCCTAGTGACATGTTTGATGACTATCTAATTCCTAACTGTTTACTATCAATTAAAACAGTGATGGAAAAGTATTATAATGAATAATTAATCGATTAAATTTTAAAATATATGTATCAAATTAATCAGACTGTAAAGTCAGAGGGATCGTCTACCTCAGTATTCCCGTTAGGTATAACGGAGGGTGTAGAAATGACGGGTGTTAGTGTTGACACGGCAAGTAATGGTAATGCATTTCTTAAATTTGAATTTTCAAATGAAGGATCTAAGTTAAGTCATTTCGAATGGCCAATAGACACAAACAACGAAGGTTGGGAAAAGAAATTACAATCTCAAATGAAGAGAGTAAAACATATCCTAACTAAATTTATGGAAGAAGATAAAATAATTATTAATGCAGATTCTTTTGATAGTTTTGCAAAAACTGTAATTACTTTACTTGGAAATTCTTATTTAGGTAAGAAATTAAGAGTAAAAACAGTTTATAGTTACAATAATTATGTATCTATTCCTAAATATGTTCCTTTTGTTGAAAC
>TARA_R110001592_G_scaffold292639_2_pt1 | contig 15680 bp, 14 predicted proteins | sample TARA_R110001592 | Tara Oceans TARA_R110001592 (sample SAMEA4398387) | marine metagenome | biome: Polar Biome; feature: [SRF] surface water layer (ENVO:00010504); material: water (ENVO:00002006), including particulate matter (ENVO:01000060) such as... | depth 5 m
GACGATGTCGAAGCCGGCCAGGGCCTTGGCCACGCGGTCTTCGTCGGTCTGCAGGAATTCATTGAAGGATGTAACCTCCACGTCCGGGCCCAGGCTGCCCCAATCGGCAAGCTCCAGGGCCACGTTCTGGTAATCATCCAGGATGGCGATACGGGTCATGTTCCGTTTCCCTTCGTTTCTTGATGTCCGGCCATGCCGGATTCGTTAGGGCCAGGATATGGCCCGAGCGGGGGCCGGGCGGCAAGTCTTTAAAATCACATGGTCCTACGTCAGGTTCACATAAGCTCTGGCAATTATGTTATGTTTGATGCACATATTGCGCCCGGCAGCGGCGCTAAATGACCAAAAATCAGACCTTTACGGTCAAGTCCGAGAAACACTCATGCGGAACGACACTGGATTTTCCTTTTCCGACATCGTCGCCAAGGCAAACGATGCGGTCATCGTCGCCAAGGCCGCCGACAGCAAATCAGCAAAGCCGAAGATCGTTTACGTGAACGCGGCCTTCTGCCGCCTGTCCGGCTATTCGGAAAAGGAAGCCATGGGCAAGGCGCCGGGATTCATGGATGGTCCCGACACGGACCCGGAAACCCGGGCGAAGATTGCCGACGCCATCAAGCACGGCCGCCACATGCGCACCCGCCTGCTGCAATACGCCAAGGACGGCACGACCTATTGGGTCGACGTCAATATCATGCCGCTGTTCGGCAGCGACGGAGAGGTCACCCATACCGCCGCCATCCAGCGCGACGTGACCGCCGACGTCCTGCGCGAACAGGAATTACTGTCCCTTGCGACCACCGACGACCTGACCAGCGCCAAGAACCGCCGTCATTTCATGGAACGGGCGGAGCTTGAAGTCCATCGTCTGCGCCGCCACCGGGTGCCGTTTTCGGTCGTGCTCCTGGACCTTGATCACTTCAAGAAAGTCAACGACACGCACGGCCATCAGGCCGGCGACGACGTGCTGAAGGAAGCCGTCCGGCGCTGGCAGCAAGGCCGTCGTCCGTTCGACACTCTGGGCCGTCTGGGCGGCGAGGAATTCGCCATTCTGCTGCCCGGTGCCGACGCCGCCGCCGCCATGACCGTGGCCGAACGCCTGCGCGCGGTCATCGCCGACGCGCCGTTCGATACCATCGACGGCCCCGTCGACGTCACGGTTTCCATCGGGGTCGCCGAAGCGGAAGATGCCGATCAGACCATCGAAGGCACGCTGGGCCGCGCCGATGCCGCGCTCTATCATTCCAAACATGCCGGGCGAAACCGGGCGACCAAGGCGTCGCCGATCCCGACGGCCAAACGCAAGGCCGCAGCCAAGAAGGGCTGATCCGCCCTCCCTTCAGTCTTCACGATTCAGGAAACGGTCAGGCGGCCCGGTCGTCTTTCAGACGCATGGGCATGCGGGGGCCCATGTTGTAACGCTCGGCGAACCGGGGATCGAGCTTGCGCCCATCCCGCGTGTTGAACCAGATGCGCAGCAGATTTCGTTTGCGCGTGCCGTCGGGCCAATCCTCGAACGCGGCGCGGGAATGCAGGGTCACGTAATTGTTGAGGATCTGAATGTCGCCGGTCTCGAACGTCATGTCGTAGCGGAACCGATCGCTGACACAGAGATCCTGAATGTAGTCGAGCGCATCGCGGGCAAGGTCGGAAATCGGTTCGCCGATGAAGTTCTGGCCTTCGATGATGGCCTTGCGCAAGTAACGGCAGCTCAGCCGTCCGTCGCACCAGCTGTAGACCGGGACCTTGTTGCGGGTCACGGGATGGGTTTCACCGGCTTCGCCTTCGCCGCGCAGATTGAAGTGAAAGCCTTCGTACAGCACCGGCAGGTATTCCGGACGGGTCGCCAGGATTTCATTGTAGACCGCCATGCTTGACGCGATCTGGCTTTCCCCGCCGGACATGGAGGGTTGCAGGCAAAGCAGGCTGACAAGGTCCAGGCCGTCGCAATGGAAATACAGCTTCTGCCGCGTCTTGTAGCCGCGGATCAGGGGGTCGTTGTAATCCAACCCCTTGTCCGTGACCTCGCCGATCACATCGCCGTCCGGGTTGTGGTGCATGGGCATGCCCATCAGAACCGTGAGCGCCCAGTACATGGCCTCGATCCGGGGGCGGTCGTAGCGCGCGACGTCCAGCCCCTTGAGCAGCACGCAACCGCGCCCGTGTTCCAGTTCCCCGACCGCCCAATCGGCTAGCGCGGTCAGTACTGGCGCATCGATGTCCTCGCGCCCGAACTGAAGCGCCCCCCGGCCCTTGGCGGCAAGGTCGGCCGTCACTTGCTCCAAGGCGGCGAGTTCCTCGGCGTTCAGGCGGCGGGTCCAACCCGCATCGGCCGCAAGTTCGGCGGCGGTCCAGGCGGATTTTTCGGTCACGGGGATCAGGGGCGTTTCGGTCATGGTCGTTCTTATTTCGTATCTAAGGGCGGGCCGGTCAAGTCGGCGGCGGGGCCGGTGCTGGCCGGGATCGTGGAAATTCGATGATCGGACCGACATGCACCGTTGCGTCAGCGGCAAAATAACCGTTAATTGGGCTCTAATGACAGTGCGAAATTGTATACAGTTTGCGCTCACGGACCACATATCTCGGAGGACATCCCCATGACTTGGCTTGAAGGCAACGGACGCGACAAACGGCCCGCGGGCGAACGGCTGCGCGAACTTTTGGATCGCGACGAAATTCTGCGCGTTCCCGGCGCGCACAACGCCTTCGCCGGCATGATCGCCAAGCAGGCGGGATTCGAAACGCTCTACATCTCGGGCGGCGCCGTCACGGCCTCGCTCGGTCTGCCCGACCTGGGCATCATGACCCTGGATGAAATGTGCAACGTCGTGCGCAGCGTGTCGCGCACCACGGACCTGCCGCTGATCGTCGACGGCGACACGGGCTACGGCGGCGTGCTGAACGCCATGCGCGTGGTCAAGGAACTTGAATTGTCGGGTGCCGGTGCGGTCCATATCGAGGACCAGTTGCTGCCGAAAAAATGCGGTCACCTGAACGACAAACGCCTGGTCGAACCCGAAGAAGCCGCCGCCAAGATCGCCGCCGCCAAGGCCGCGTCGTCGCATCTGGTCATCATCGCGCGCACCGACGCCGCCGGGGTCGAAGGCCTGGACGCCGCCATCAAGCGCGCCAACCTGTACCGCGAGGCCGGCGCCGACGTGACCTTCCCCGACGGTCTGCCGTCGGCCGAGGACCATGTCGAATTCGCCAAGAAGGTCCCGGGCAAGAAGATGGCCAACATGACCGAATACGGCCGCACGCCGTTCTTCACGGGTCAGCAGTTCCAGGACATGGGCTTCGACATCGTGATCTGGCCGGCGACCTCGATCCGCGCCGCCGCCAAGCTGTTCCAGGACCTGTACGGCCATATGCGCGACCACGACGGCACCGAAGGCTTCATGGACAAAGTGATGAGCCGCGCCGAACAATACGACACCCTCGCCTACTACGATTACGAGGCGCTGGACGCCTCGGTCGCGCGGACGGTTGTGCCCGAATACGGCAAGTAAGCACGGAAACGACACGACCCGCGACGCACAGGGCGCCGCGGGTCGTGAAATTATAACGTCTTCGTCAGGGTGCGGGCGGGCGGCGGCCGCCGATCAAATGGGCGACCAACGCCAACGCAAACAGCACGATGAACACGAAGAAAAGCAGTTGGGCGATATCGACCGCCGTCGCGGCGATGCCGCCGAAACCGAACAATGCCGCAATCAATGCGACGACAAGAAATATTACAGCCCATCTCAACATGGGAAATCTCCTTAACTCTGTGAATGGCGCCGACCGCAAAAAGCCGCGGGCAGGGTTCGACCCCTGAGACCGGGCGGCACGAAGCGGTCTCGGGCCGCAGGCATTCTTGGACGCCGACGGCCCTGCGGGTGGGAGCTTAATCCCCCCTCTCATCAATCGGGGATTGTCCCCCTGAGGCGCGCCTGAGTTAACAGATAGTCAGAGAAATCGGGATTTCCCGATTTATTGGGTCTGATTTTTGTCAGAACCGCGTGAGGCCGGGTCCTAGAACGCCAGCCAGACCGCCGTCAGATCGTCTTCCAACGGTTGAACCGTCCGGGCCAGGAACGCCTCGACCAGGCGGTCAAGCGCGCGTTCGGGGAGTTCCGATTTCAGCGTCCCGCGCACCAAATCCATCAGACCTTCGTCGCCGAGCATGGCGCCATCCAACCCCGTGCCTTCCAACAGCACATCGCTGTAGAGGAACAGGAAACCGTTGTCCGGCAGGTCAATGACCCGGTCCTCGTAAATGGACCGGCGCGACAGGCCGAGCGGCACCCCGTCGCATTCCGCCGTCGCGATGATGCTGCCGTCGACGCAACCGAAGATGGGCGGCGGCGTCCCGGTCGCCGCATAGGTGAACTGCCGTTCCGCGACATCCACGATGCCGTAAAGCATGGTCGCGTACTGGCCACGCGGAATGATATCGCAAAGTCGTCCATTTAGCCGCGTCAGGTAACCGCCCGGCCCGTCCAGCGGTGGCGGGTAATCCCGCATCAGGGTGTGCAGACGGAAGGTGTTGATCGCGGGACCGACGCCGTGACCGGAGAAGTCGACGGTATAGAGACCAAACCGGCCGTCGCCGAAGTCAGTGCACCCCCACCAGTCGCCGCCCAGTTCCGATGACATTTGGAAGCGGCCCGCAAGGTGCACGTCATTGTTCTTAGAGAGCGCCTCGACGGCGTCCTTTGCCGGCATCAGTGCTTCCTGCATGCGCTGCGCTTGTTTCAGTTCTTGTTCGACCCGGCGGCGATAGGCGTGCAGCCTTCGCAGCAACAGAAGATTGGTCAGAAGTTGACGGACCCGATGAACCAACAGGTCCGGTTCGACCGGCTTGATTAGAACGTTTGTCGCCCCTGCGTGGTAGGCGGCGGCGCGAAATTCACGGTCCTCGTGGGCGCTTATCAAAATAAACGGCGTGTCGCGAAATCGGTCATCTGCACGGGCGCGGGCCATCAATTCCAGCCCCGTCACCCCGGGCATTGTATGATCCAGGATCACAAGATCGGGGCGTTCGTCGATAATCTTCCGCCAGGCACTTTCCCCGTCAAAGGCCACGTCCAGCCGGGAAAACCCTGCATCCTCCAATTGGAATCGGGCCATCTCGACGAGAATTTCCTCATCATCGACGATCAAGACCTTACAACCGAAGACCGCGCTGTCGACCGCCGCCAGCACATCTTCGCGGGCCTCCGGCTGCGGCGCCTTGGACACTGTCAGCAAAAAGGCCGCCGTCACGCGCCGCCCGCCCTCGCCCAACGTGACGCTGTCCGAGAACTCCCTGACAACCTTCATGCCGCGGCCGCTGTAGGCGTGATCGCCCGGCCCTGGGCCCGGTTCGTATCCGGGGCCTTCGTCGATGACAGAGAGGCATACGGCGCCGTCGCGCAGCGCGGCCTCAACCCGAACGCGGCGATCCCGATAAGGCGCCTCGTCCAGACGCTTCGCGACCTCTTCGTGGTGACGCCCGACAAGGCTTAGTGAAATCCCCGGCGACGGCAATTCCAGATTACCGTGAACCGTTGCATTCATCAGAAGCTCGCGGAGCACGGTTTCCATGTCGTCGATGCGGTCCAAGGACATATTGTCCGCAAACCCGAGACTGGCCCCAGCACCCTTGATGATCGCGTTCACGACGGAGAAATCGAGTGCACTGGAATTGCACATGGAGATGAACCAGGCATCGGCCGCGATGCCCGCGTCGAGGACCCGCGCGATATCTGCCGGGCTGTCATCCGGTGCGACCTCGATCACGCCACCGATCCCGCTACCGCCCCCGGAAAGGACGGCGTTGACGGGCCGGGCCGTCAGCACCGCCACCTTACCGGCCGCGGATTGCAGCTCACCCGTGGCGGCGCTGACGCCATCCGCCCGAAGCAGGCCGCAAACCCGAACCGGGAAATCCTCCGGGCACCCAACCGCCTTGATAAGCCAGTGTGTCGTCACCTGGGCGAATTAGGCTCAGGGCTCGACCGTCATCAACTGGTCGAAGCGCGAGATGTCGAGCATCTTCTTCACTTGCCCGCTCGCACCGCATACGGAGAATTTGCCGCCGGCAGCTTCGATCTCGTCCTTGATCAGGACAATCATACCAAGCCCTGCGGAATCGATCTTATCCAGACCAGCCAGATTCAACTGAACCTTACCGCCGTTGGTCAGGCTATCGACCATCTTCTCGATGGTTGAATTGTCGTCGAATCCGAAGCTGCCTTGCATGATGACTTCGCGTACGTCTCCGTTTTCGTTAATCCGGTATTCCACTGCTATTTCTCCCTTTCTGTTGGGCGCGCGGGGGTCGGCCGCCTAGCGATTGATGAAGTCGTTGATGCTCGACCGCAATTTGGTCATCGGATCCAGCAATTTGCGTGTCTGCCAGATCACCTTGATCGACGCGCCCATACCCAGCAGGTTGCGTTGCGTGACGTCGGAGATGTTCTCGGCCACCTTATTCACCGCAGCCGTCGATTCCTGCACGTTGGCGCTGATCTCGCGAGTCGCCTCGGTCTGCTGTTCGATGGCCGAGCGGACTTCGCTGGTGATGCTGTCGATGTCGCGGATGACCTGGGCGATTTCCTGGATTGCCTTGACCGATTCCTCCGTCTCGTTCTGCACGGCGATAATCTGGCTGGAGATCTCTTCCGTGGCCTTGGTCGTCTGGTTGGCCAGATTTTTGACCTCGCTGGCAACCACGGCGAAGCCCTTGCCCGCGTCGCCGGCGCGCGCAGCCTCGATGGTGGCGTTCAGGGCCAGAAGGTTGGTCTGCTCCGCCACGTCGCGGATCAGCTCGACCACGTTGCCGATGCGCTTCGCCGCATCGGCCAGCCCCGTGACCTTATCGTTTGCATCGTTGGCGCGCTGCACCGCCGCCCGCGCCACGTCGGCCGACCGGTTGACCTGGCTTTCGACCTCGCCGACGGAACTGGCCAGTTCCTCGGTCGCCGCCGCGACGGCGGTGATGCGGTCGAGCGTTTCCTGCGCCAGATCCGCCACGTTGACTGACCGGTTGGAGCTCTGTTCCGTCCCCTTGACCATGCTTTCCGCCGTGGTCAGTACGTTCTGCGCCAGATTTCCAGCAAGTTCGGTGACGGCCAGAACCTCGCTGGCGATCTTTGCGCGTTCCGTCACCACTTCCCAGGTCACCATGGGGCCGATGTAGTTGCCGCCGCCATCGATAATGGCCGACACATTGAGTTCGAGATCTTCAGGGCCCAGCTTGATCTTCGCCCTGTAGGGTAGGTTCTTGGGATCCCCCAGAAGCTTGCGCTGGTGGCTTGGCTCCTTGTGGAACACGTCTATACAGGTGCCGATCAGATCGTCCGCCTTGATCGGAAGATGCTGTTCAAGCTTGCGCAGGGTGTTGATTGTCGTTTTGTTGGCGTAGGTGATGTTGAAGGTCTCCGGGTCGGCCATCATGACGTTGATCGGCATGTTTTCGACCATCGTCTGCAATCGCTGGGCATCTTGTGCGGCGCCCTGGATTTGTTTCAACGACCGGGCCATGACCCCGATCTCGTCGTAACGATCAGAACCCGGTATTTGCGCGGAGTTGTCCCCACCGGCAAGTTTGTTGACGGCATCGGTCACTTCATCGATCGGATTGATCACACCGCGCGCAATCGCCAAGCCCAGGACGCTGGCGCCACCGACCAGGACAATCACCAGGACCAGCACGAAAACCCGCAAATCCGTCGCGAATTTCATGATCTCCTTTTCGTCGACTTCGGCGAGCACCGCCCACTTGACGCCCAGGAATTCGACCAGGTGATAGGCCGACAGAACATCGACGCCGCGATGTCCCATGATGAACTTGGCACCGGCTTTACCCTGCAAAGCCAGGTCCACGGTCTCGCCGGGAATTTTCTCCTTCAGGATGGTGGGCTCCTTGGAAAACCGGGAATCGCTGCGCATCAGGTGATCCGCGCCGACGATGTAGCTTTCGCCCGTCTCCCCCATCCCTTCGTGTTCCTGCATGCGGGCGTTGATGCCGTCGATCGGCATTTGGAACACCAAAACCCCCATGGGCTTGCCATCGTCATCCATGATCGGCTTGGAAATGAAGGCAGCCGGGGCGCCCTTGCTGGGCGTATAGGGCTTGAAATCAAAGAACGACTGTTGGCCATTGGTGGCCGCCAGGCCGGCGCGGAACGCATTGCCCAGGTCCGTGTCCTTCCATTCTCCGGTGTTCAGGTTGGTCGCGTAATCCAGTTCCTTGAACACGGTGTAGACAAGATCGCCATTCGGCGCGAACAGGAAGATGTCGTAATAGCCGCGCGCTTCAAGGAACTTTCGGATCCAGGGGTGATGCTTGGCATGGGCCTTGTTGTAGTCGCTGTCGCCCGACGCGGCGTTCAGTTTGTGCTTCTCGCCCAACGGGTTGGGATTGTCGGTGATATAGGCCGTTTGCAGCACGGCTTTCCGGTCGCCTTCGATCTTCGACCAAGCATCCATGAGTTCGCCAAGCGCGGCCTTCGTGCCCGGGTTGACACTCATGCTATCGAGATCCTGGGAGATTGATTTCAAAAAGAACGACAGGGTGGATGCGCGACTCGCGGCAAAACCGGTATAGGCCAATTCGGCTTCATGCCGAAGGCTCGACGCCGCCTTTATGTAGGACACCACCCCGACGATGGCCCCCGTCAGCAGCGCCACGAAGATGAAGCTGAGCGGCAGCTTGCGCGAAATCTTCGCGCCTTTCATGTCGATTTTCATAGAACCCAGCACCTTTCAACTCCCCAAACAAATGCGCCTGTTCCTAGAACAGTGCTCAAATTGACAAAATCATCCTATGCCAGCGCAAAAAAGGTGCCAATCTTCCATAAGTTTATGGATGTATTGCGCTTACTTTGTCTATGTTTGCAGGTGTAAAAAAACGGCTGATTTCTGCGGTTATTATTACAAATATCTGCGCATCTTCTACAGTAAATCGCCCGATTCCAATCGGATCGGAGACCGCATCCGGTTTCGTGGCAAATTCATTGCCAATTTGCGAAAACTGAAACGGTTGATTTTCGCCCGCCCGCCCCTGACCTCGGTTAATCGGCCCCGCGCAGCAAACGGCGCCTAACAGCCCATCGCCTCGGCGACGCCGATCAGGTCCTGGGCGATGACGTCCCAGTTTCTTTCCGCCGTCTGATCGGCCTCCTGGTCGGGGCCGTATTCCTTCCTGGGCAGGAAAGCCGTCTTCATGCCGTGGCCGCGGGCGGCCACGAGGTCATAGTTGTGGCAGGCCATCAGCATGCAGTTTTCCGGCGTCGCCTTCATGCCCATCAATTCAATGGCCGTCAGATAGGCGCGCGGGTGGGGCTTGTAGACCTGGACGTTTTCCGCCGTCAGGATCGCATCGAACGGCAGGCCGCCATGCTTGGCGATGGCCGTCAGCCAGGCGAAGGACCCATTGGACAGGGTCACCAGGGTGTATTTCCTGGCCAGACGGGTCAGGCCTTCGACCGCATCGGGCCAGGGATCGATCTTCAGCCACAGATGCAGGATGTCCCGCTTCTGAGCCTCCGAAAGACCCTCCAGGCCGAAATCCCCGATCACCTGATTCATGCGTTCCAGGTACATCTCATCCAGGTTGAAATAGGGGCGCGCACCTGAGATCACGGCGTCCATGGCCGGACGATATCCGGCCTTCCAGGCGGCGAGGAAGCCCGGCCAGTCGGCGTCGATCCCCTCGCGTTTGCCGTAATCGGCCAGCAGGCGCAGCAGGCTGGTGCGCCAATCGACGACCGTGCCGAAGACATCGAAAAAGATCACCTTCACGTCGGGGGCGGCCATGGCGGTTTCCTCGTTTTCCTGGGTTTGTGGCGGACAACGGTTCGGTTAATCTCGCCACAGACGCCCCGCAATCGCAAGCCGCTTTGGATTCCAACCATGCCCCAAGACATTATCGTGCGCGCGCCGACGCGAGAAGATTTCGATGCCTGGTCCCGCCTGTGGGACGGCTACAACGCATTCTATGAACGCAAGGGCCCGACCGCCGTGCCGGTCGAGATCACCCACCTGACCTGGGATCGCTTCTTCGACGCCTACGAGCCCATGCACTGTCTGGTCGCCGAACACGACGGCAGGCTGGTCGGCCTCGTCCATTACATCTATCACCGCAACACGGTGATGCGCGGACCGGCCTGTTATCTACAGGACTTGTTCACGGACAGTGATCTGCGCGGCAAAGGCGTCGGCCGGGCGCTGATCGAGGCCGTGTACGACCGTGCCCGCGCCGCCGGGTCGCCCCGCGTCTACTGGCAGACCCACGAAACCAACGCGACGGCCATGACGCTTTATGACAAGGTCGCCAGCAAGTCCGGCTTTGTCGTATACCGGCACGAGTTTTAAACAACGAAAAACCCGGGAGCCCCCTCCATGATCACCTCGCCCAATGAAACGGTCCTCGTCGATGTCCGGGACAGCATCTGCCGCGTCACCTTCAACCGGCCCGAGGCGCTGAACGCCATCACCATCGACGTGATGAAGGCTCTCAAGGAAATCACCGATCAATTGCGCGCAAGCAAGGACGTGCGCGTCGTGATCATGCGGGGCCAGGGCGACCACTTCATGGCCGGGGGCGACGTGAAGGCCTTCAAGACCATGCTGGACGAGGAGCCGGATCGCGACAAGACGGCCGAACAATTCGACGCCCGCCTGTCGCGCGTCCATGCCACCATCGAAAATATGCGCGCCATGCCGCAGCCGATCATCGCCTCGGTGCGGGGGGCCGCCGCGGGTGCGGGGGTCAGCCTGATGCTGGCCTGCGACCTGGCCCTGGTCGCGGACGACGCGTTCTTCACCCTGGCCTACTGTCACATCGGAACCAGCCCCGACGGCGGATCGACCTATGCCCTGCCGCGCACGGTGGGCCTGAAGAAGGCCATGGAGATCGCGCTGCTGGGTGACCGTTTCACGGCCCAGGACGCGCTCGCCTGGGGCATGGTCAACCGGATCGTTCCGGCGGCCGACCTGGAAGCCGAGACGGACAAACTCGCCGCCCGGCTGGCCAGGGCCGCCGGTCACGCCAACGCGGAGGCCAAGGCGCTGCTCAACGCGTCGTTCCACAGCAGCCTCGCTGAACAACTGGACGCGGAAAAAGCCGCCTTCATCCGCAACACGCGGACCACCGACTTCTACGAAGGCGTCACCGCCTTCACGGAAAAGCGCAAGCCGGGCTTTACCGGGAAATAAGGCTCACCGCCCCCGGCCCGCGGCGGCGACTTCGCGGACGATACGCATGAAATCGTTCGCGGCGGCGGTTTGGCGCACGCCGCAGCGTTGCAGCAGACAGATCGTACGTTCCGGCAAAGGAAACCCCAGGTCGAGCGGCACGATCCGCCCCGCCAACTCCTCCGCGCTGAATTCAATCCTGGAGCGGAAGGAAATCTGCTCCGAATTCAACAGGAGGTAGCGGATCACGGCGTTGGAACTGGTTTCCACAGCACCCTCGGGTGGCCGCCCGACCGTTTTCGTGAACACCTTGTCCAGCAGAGCCCGGGTGACGCTGCCCAACGGCGGCAGGATGAACGGATAACGCAGCAGATCTTCCGCCGACAGCCCCTTGCGCCCGGCCAGGGGATGGCCCGCCGACACGAACAGACCCATGGGGTCGCGCACGATGGGCTCGACCGCCACGCTTTCCAGCAGCGCCTTGTTCGGCTCGGCGCAGATCAACACATCGATTTCGCCCGCGTGCATCCCGGATATCAGGGAATCGATGGGCCCTTCGACCGTGCGCACCAGAACCTGTGGATGCTGGGCCAGCACCCGCGTGATGGCTTCCGGCAGCAGCGCGTTCCGCGAATAAGCCAGCCCACCGACGCAGACCAAACCCGACGAGGAGCCTTCGAAGGATTCGACGTCGTCCGCCATCTTGCGCAATTCCGACAGCACGCGCTTGAAACACAGCGCGCTGGACACCCCCGCCGGCGTCGCGATCATGCCCGATGGCGTGCGCGAAAACAGGGCCACGCCCAGGTCGGCCTCCAGATGGCGGATCGAGGTCGAGATCGCCGGTTGCGACACGCCGAGGACGTGGCAGGCCCGCTTGACCGACCCGAAATCATGCACCGCGACCAGGGCGCGAAGGCGCGACATGTCGACATGCATGTGGAACAGGGATGCGTTTTCATGCACGCCGATGTCATGGCCCGTCGCCAGCATGTCGCGCAGATCGTTCAGTTCCGACTGGATAATGCCGCAGCGTTCGGCCACAAGGCCGCCCACGGCGGTCGGTGACATGCCGTCCTGGGCGCGGGTCAGGAGGGGGCGGCCGAATTTCTCTTCCAGAATGCCGAGCGACCGCGATACGGCGGACGGGCTGCGGCGCAATTGCTCGCCCGCCGCGGCGATACGGCCATGGGCCAGCACCGCCGCGAACGTGGCCAAGTGGCTGAGGGAAAAATTCTTTTCAGACCTGTTCTGCACGCGTTCACCCCTGAAGCCCGCGACGCCTGCCCGAACGCCCGGGAAGCCGCCCAATATAAACAAATTCGACCGGCATATAGCGAATTTGAAATAGGGGACAGGCGGCCCGTCGTGCTTCGTTCTTGTCAAAATTGGGAGGATAACAATGCTTACGAATTTCCTTAAATACGCTAAAGCCGCCGTCATCGCATCCGCCGTCGCCCTTGCCGCCGTTCCGGCGGCCCGGGCCGGATTCCCCGAACAGGCCGTGAAGATCGTCGTCCCCTACAAGGCGGGCGGCAATACGGACGTCATCGCCCGCATCTTCGCGGACCATCTTCAAGAAGCCCTGGGCGGCCCGGTCGTCGTCGAAAACCGCGGCGGCGGCGGCGGCACTATCGGTGCGGCCCTGGTCGCGGGCGCCCAACCGGACGGCTATACCCTGCTGTTCGCCACGGCGGGTTCGCACTCCATCAACCCGAACCTGCGCAAGGTCAAGTACGACCCGATCAAGGACTTCCAGCCGATCAGCGCCGGCGTCGTGTCGTCGCTTCTGATGGTCGTCCATCCTTCGGTTCCGGCCAAGACCCTGAAGGAACTGATCGCGCTCACGTCCTCGGGCAAGGAACAGTACAACTTCGCGTCGGGCGGGATCGGTACCCTGGCCCACGTCGCGGGCGAGCTTTACAACCAGAAGACCGGATCGAAACTCACCCATGTGCCTTACAAGGGCGCCGGACCGGCCCTCAACGACGCCGTCGCGGGCCGCATCCAGGTCTACATGAACAACATCCCGAAGATCCTGCCGCACGTGCAGTCGGGCGCCCTGCGCCCGCTGGCCCTGGGCGCGGCCAAGCGTTCGGCCCTGCTGCCGGACGTTCCGACCACGGCCGAAGCCGGCATGACAGGCATGGAGATGGGATCCTGGTTCGGCCTGCTGGCACCCGCCGGCACGCCCAAGGAAGCCGTCGACAAGCTGTTCGCCGCCATGCAATCGGCGAAGACGTCGGCCAAGGTGCTGGAGCGCCTCAAGGGCATCGGCTCGGAGATCGAGATTTCCGACTCCCCGGAACAGTTCGGCGCCTACATGCAGGATCAACTCAAATGGTGGGCCGGCGTTCTCGACAATCCGGTCTTCAAGAAGAAAAAGTAGCCTGATCCCGTGAACGAGGCGGCCACGCTTTTCCCTGGGCGTGGCCGTCTTGTTGATACGGGTTCATTCGTGGTGCAATCACGCCGGATCACGGAATCCGCCGGAGCAAAGACATGGCGCGAGACTTTTCCTGGTTGTTCATTGCCGCCCTTGGCGCGGCGGCCTTTTATTTTGCGCTCGATTTCAAGTTCGGCACCCTCGCCAACGTCGGCTCCGCCGTCTATCCACTGATTCTGTCGGCGGCCATTATACTGATTTCGCTATATTCTTTCGTCTTCTCGCCGCGCGAGGAACCGATGCCGATGAACCGGCGCGCGTTCCTCAGCGTCACCGTGGCCGTCGCCGTGTTCATCCTGCTGGTCGAGGTCGCGGGCCTGCTGCCCACGGTGGTGCTGTCCATGGTCATTGCCTACGCCGGTCAGTCGGAACGGCGTTATCCGTTCTTCATCGCCTATGCCTGCGTGTTCGCCGTCGGCGTGTGGCTGATCTTCTCCTACGCCCTCAACCTGCCCATCCCACCCTTCAGGCTGCCCTGACCCATGGAAGATTTTCTGCTCGGCCTGTCGACGGCGCTGATGACCCAGAATGTTCTGGCCTGCCTGGCCGGCGTGTTCCTCGGCACCGCCATCGGCGTGATCCCCGGCATCGGGGCGCTGGCCGCCATTTCCCTGCTGCTGCCCGTGACCTTCGCCATGGACCCGACGACGGGAATCGTCATGCTGGCCGGCGTGTACTACGGGGCCGAATACGGCGGCTCCACGGCATCGATCCTCCTCAACCTGCCCGGCACACCATCCAACGCCATTACCTGCCTGGACGGCTACCCCATGGCCCAGAAGGGCGAGGCCGGGGTCGCCCTGTTCATGACGACCATCGCGTCCTTCGTCGGCGGCAGCATCGGGATATTGGTGTTGAGCGCCCTGACCCCCGCCATCGTCAAGGTCGGCATGGCGTTCGGCGCAGTCGAATATTTCGCGATCATCGTGTTCTGCTTCGTCGCCGTCGCCACCATCGGCGGCAGTGATCCCAAGAAGAACTTCGTGATGGTCGCCCTGGGCGCCTTGCTGGGCACTGTGGGGCTCGACATCTACGACGGGGCGGAACGTTACAGCTTCGATTCCCACAACCTGATCGACGGGTTGAGTTTGGTGCCCGTGGCCATGGGCCTGTTCGGGCTGTCGGAAATCATCATGTCGATCCGCGGCGGCACGGAACACCACACCCGGCACAAGATCAGCTTCAAATCCATGCTGCCGAGTGCGGTGCAGTGGAAGCGGTCGTTCTGGCCCATGCTGCGGGGCGCGGCCTCCGGTTGCTTCTTCGGCCCCCTGCCCGGCACCGGCCCTTCGGTCGCGACGATCCTGGCCTATGCCAACGAAAAGAAACTGTCGCGCCACCCCGAGGAATTCGGCCACGGCGCCATAGAGGGCGTCGCCGCCCCGGAAAGCGCCAACAACGCGGCCGTGCAGACGGCCTTCGTGCCGACCCTATCGTTGGGCATTCCGGGCACCCCGACCATGGCCATCATGATCGGAGCCCTGATGATCCACGGGATCGTGCCGGGCCCCATGCTGATGAGCACGGAACCGCAATTATTCTGGGGCCTGGTCGCCAGTTTCTGGATCGGCAACCTGTTGTTGCTGGTCATCAACATTCCGCTGATCGGGCTTTGGGTCTCGTTCCTAAACGTGCCCTACCGGCTGCTCTACCCCGCCATCATCATCCTGATCTGCGTCGGCTCCTACAGCCTGAAGAACAGCACCTTCGATGTGATGGTCATGCTGGTCGTCGGCGTCGCCGCCTACGGCCTGCGCCGCCACGGCTTCATGCCCGCCCCCCTGCTGATCGGCTTTGTCCTCAGCCCCATGCTCGAGGAAAATTTCCGCCGCGCCATGATCATGGGTCGGGGCGACGTGACCTATCTGTTCGACAGCCCTATCAGTATGGTGACCTGGCTTTTGACTTTGGGCATGCTGCTGTCGGTGCTCTATCGTCATCAGTTGAAAAGAATTGCCGCCCGGTCCTTGGGCGACACGACCAGAACCGAAAACCGCTAAGACCACTGGAACCGTCACATGATTATCGATTGCCACGGCCATTACACCACCGCCCCCGCCCAGCA
>TARA_R110001592_G_scaffold29135_2_pt1 | contig 15670 bp, 8 predicted proteins | sample TARA_R110001592 | Tara Oceans TARA_R110001592 (sample SAMEA4398387) | marine metagenome | biome: Polar Biome; feature: [SRF] surface water layer (ENVO:00010504); material: water (ENVO:00002006), including particulate matter (ENVO:01000060) such as... | depth 5 m
CACAGGATGAACTGAGAGAGCTTATTGAACTGGAAGAGATAAAGTCCAAAGCAGAACGACTACGTTCATCCATCAGAGATCGGATCCTTAAGGGGGCGAAAGTGGAAGCCGGCAAGCATAGGGTATCTGTTAACTCGCATGAGAGAATTCAGCTTAACATAAATACTATTTGCGATCTTTTTGGTCCAATGGGTAATGAAGTTCTCGAAGCACTGCCACGGCAGAGAATCGACAGAATGTCAGTGATAACGAGGAAACAAACTAAAAAAGAGGCCGACCCTAAGGCTGTCTTTGATCCATCGAAAAAGGGCAGCAAAAATAAACCTGGTTATGAATCAGCTTCGCTCAGGCTTTTTATAGACCTTCTATCCCCCGTTGAGAGCCCTGATTCGATTGATATACTGGAAGATGAGATCATGGTAGACCGTTCCGAGTCTGAAATGAAACCACGGGGATCTCTCACTTTCCCAGAATCTGATTACTGGGGGAAAAAATAAAGTTTTACCATGAGCAACAGACCATCTTGATGAAACTGCGACAGCTAAAGGCCCGCTCCATTGGATTTAACCGCGTGTGACCCGCTGTTGTTCCAGCTGTTCATATCATGATGATATATCTTTAACTCCGTAGAGATGTCTGGTCCTCTGTTTTACCACGGTAACCAGTTTGGAAGTTAAACAGACTTTAGCATCCAATCATCTGGCTGAGCAGTTTCTCGTTTATCCTTTCAACTAATCTCTGGTTCCAACAAAAAGATTCTGTATTGCCGCCCTGGCCTTAGCACACAGTTTATTTCTTTCAATGTGGACCGTATTTCTAAATTCCGGATTTTAATAATTCACCAGATTGAAGCCAGGGCCATGAAGATCAGGAGCCGTTACCACATCGGTAACCAGATCCTGATAATGTATAGCCTGAATTTACAGAATGCAGTCATTATAGAATCGTGCCCTGCATTCATAAGGCTGCGAAGACTGGTAGCCCTGGCTGGGGCTTTTCTGGAAGGATGGTAACGCATTTACGCCGGAACAGATTGAAGTTCCCCAGCAGATTCCAACAACAAGTATAATCTCAATCTTCAATAAAATAATCGGAATCAATCCGCTTAATGAAATACGACTGAGCTGTGCTCACACCTACATTGAAGTCGATCATAAGTTGGGCGAGACGGTTGCCATCTATCAACACAACTTTAGGATCAATTGTCTCAACATATTGATGAGCATCACGGGAGAACGTGCTGGTCGTCAGAAACACGCCTTTCCTGGCCCGTTTACCATGCAAGGCACCTACAAACTTCTGAATCTCGGGTCTTCCGACCTGGTTCTCCCACCTTTTGGCCTGCAGGTAGACAATATCCAGTCCCAGTTGATCCTCGTTTATTACACCATCAATTCCCTCATCGGCACCGGCAACGGTTAATGAACCTGCGGTATCCTGAGAGCCTCCATATCCCATGGCAAGCATCAGGTCCAGCACAAGCTTCTCGAAAAAGACCGGAGTCATTTTTTTAATTTGGCCTATTAAATCAGATGCAAGATCCTCACGAATTTGTTTGTAAGCAGTCTGCAGTGCTTCTTCTGGAGTCTCGACTTCAGTCTTTTTTTCGACATTGCCTTCTTCATCATCATTCTTATCACGCGAACGAAATTCCCGATATTCAGGAAACTGAAGAAGGAAATTGTGATCAATACGATCTACTTCAGACTTCAACACTTCAAGACCACGGACCGTAATTGTGAAATGACCGCGGGTAATCGTTTCCAGCAGACCAGCACGTTCCATGTACATCTTTGCCCAGGATACTCGATTGTGAAAAACAGTCTGCTGTCCACTCGGCAACAACTCATTCCTCTCTTCAGTTGAGAGTCCAAAATAATCAGCCAGACTATCCTTCAATTCACGATTTGTATGAACTTCTTTATCTGCAGTATGCTGCAACAGCGGAAGCATGATGGTTTGAAAGTCTGGAATGGTCACAGTTGGCCCAGTCTACTATTTCGAAAGAGATGCGATTCGACCTTGATCAATTATCACAGGCATCAGTATTGTCGCTAAACAGTCACAATCACTGTATGCACTGCTGTGATTCAGCTGCTACGACAAGAAAATTATTATGTTTATGGCTTTATTCTGAACAATATCCCACTTAGCTGGTCTGAGCACAACAATAAACAGAACGAGACACCGCAATAATCAAAAATCGACCGCCTGTTTAATCGCTTGAGAGATCTTCAATGTGATTCCCCCCTCCATAATATTTAAAATCCGGAATTTAAATATTTCACCAGCCAGAAGCCAGGATCAAGTAGATCATGAATCGTTACAACATCGGTAACCAGATCATGAAATGGTGTGGGCCGACTTCACCACGCGGAGTCGTTGCAGAAAGCAGCTGACCGCCCCAGCATCAATTGTGTTGCTGACCAGGGAGCGAGAGCTCTGATTCACACCCCTACAAATACCTCTCCAGTGATCACAGTCGGTTTACAGCCACCTCCCTGGCGAGCCAGAATCTCCACCTGCAGACGATGACTGCTCCAGCGGTGCCGGAGGGCCTCCCGGGTCAGCAGATCACGCCCCTGCCCTTCGGGCCAAGTGATGTTGCTCTAACGACCATCGTTTTTTGCCAGCAACTGGGGACTCATGGTATACAGTCAGACTAAAGAATCGAAAAAAACCAACAGTCAGACGACGGCACCAATCTATCCGATCGGCTGTCTGAGGGGTTTAAAAGACAGTGGACATGGCCTCCATCTTGAAGCTGGATGGCTTCCACAAATGCAAAAAGTTCTTGTTCTAATAGAAGTTACCAACTCCCAGAGTCACGAGTCATTTGTAACCGATATGTTTCTCTTACGTCATTCACAGAACCAACCGAATAAAGTTTTGGCCCTATACCATTTTGAGCCCTGTATACAAAAACGGAAGGTCCTTAATTTGACTTTTTGTAATCGTCGACGCCGTATTGACGCATTTTTGAAATGATTGTATCCGTTCGACACGGATTTTGTCTGTTTCCGAAGACGAATCACACGATCGGTTATGTCTTCCTGAAATTCATTCGGCTCATTCATCTCGCCAGGACCTGGCAGTTGGGGTGAGTAAACTCCCCATTTCAACGAATCGCGATTTATGGATTTCCTGATTATTTTGGCCCCTTTGCCGTACCTGTGGCACACCATTTTCATGAAACCACTTCACCAGTGGTAACCATTCTTCAGCTCGTTCATTATCTCGAACATGATTCTTTGCGAGCGAAAGCATTTTACTCTTCTCATCTTTCGGAAGTTTGCAGTTGAGGAGCAGTCCATGTTCTGGAGTCCCTCTATAACCGGGTGGTAGGAATGTCTTGGCTACTACATATTGATCATCAAATACAATTGGGCAATATCCCAGGCGATACTCGAAGCAGTCGTCGTCCGAGTCGTAATTCTGCTCTCCCAAAATTCCTTCCACATACACTTCGTGCGTGAAATAGATCGAACTCCCGCAGGCCCTGAAGAGAACAACGGCAGGTTGATTGTCGTGCAAAGTTGTCAATTCAATCCGTGGTACGTACGCTACAAATCGAACAATATCCATCAGGTCTGAAACGTGCGTTCTCCATCTGGGAGCGATTCGCTCACAGATCCGCTCCAGAGCATGTGTAGTGAAAACAAGCTGTTTCATGCCCTCTGCAACTTCAAGATATGGAGTGTTCAATCCAAAATGAATATTTCCCTGCGAGGTCTTCTGAGAGATCACTCTCTGACAATTCAAAAAAAAGACCTTGCCTAGTGGCTGAATGGTAAAGTAGTTGTGAGGCATGAACCGGTTCTTAATGCTTTCAGGGATCAGTGAATAGATGGCCTGAGAAAGTCTATTTCGTTCTTCCTGTATCCAGGCATACCCAGCTTTAGTAGTGTCTTCCGCAAATTCTTCGTTCATCAAGTCGCGTAATATTTCAAAACGTTGGAAACCATAATTTGCCATATATTTCCATGTCTTTTGGTCAAGGTTGTCGAAGAACTCGGTATCTTCAAAGTTGACTCTCTGGGTAGCAGAGTAAACCGCATCAGTGAATTCAGGGGCTGCCGTACAACCCGATGCGACCTTGAATTTCGGGAAGCGACTGCCTCGTTTCCATTGATCCTTGCGAACTGCATCCTGCTTTTGACGCTTACGACGCCTGAGTTCCTTTCGCTTTTTCTTTTGATGGCGTTTAACTGACTTTGTACCCGGCATTGATTTGCCTCCGCTTCTGTTAATGGATACTTGAAAATCCCTGAGTTGCTCTCTGTCGAACGAGCCTGTGAATCGCTCCTGGGACTCACCCTATGAATATCGAACCGGCGTAACACATATTGGCTTCTGTGAGGGAATCGCCAGCAGTAAATCAAAGGTGACTTTGGACTGCTGCCTGCAACGTAAAAAAGCCGCTAGCAGACGTCTCTGCGGCGGCTTAAAGTTATCTAAGCTAGAACCAGGTCAAACCGCCGTGTCGGCTGTATCAGCCTTATACGGGCTGATACGGATCAGCTGTGATCGCTTAAATCCATTGACCAGGTCCTCAAACGCATCTAGATTGTGTGGACGGTAAAGTGCTGGTACCAGAGCCAGAAAAGGCCGTCAACCACATTGACTAGAAGCGGGCCCCACGTGAACTGGCCCCACACGTAGGAAATGAAAAGCCCGCCGACCGCGATTAAACGCAGCCGACGGGCCAGCAGATGCACTCAGATTATGATCTGAGTTATTGGCAATGCGATCTCAGCATCAGGCGATCTTAGGATGATCCTGACTGATCACGATGTCATCGAAACCATCATCGAAACCATCATCGAAACCATCATCGAAACCATCATCAGGACCATCATCAGGACCATCATCAGGACCATCATCAGGACCATCATCATCTCCTGATTCCATCTCATCGACCATGAAGAAGCCATAACGATATGTGGCTTTTCCATCTTCGAATCGTCTTCGCACTTTCTCCAGTCGGAACTCGACACGTTGATCTTCATCATCCTCAGAAGGCACAACGAACTTCTCATCCACATGAGCACTCAGCACTTTGCCGAGGCCACGCTTCTGGGCTTCATGAGTGCTCCGTTCATTCTTAGGAATGAGAGGATCAATAAGTCCCAGACGACCGACTTCAGCGACAACATCGCTGATGGGCATACACTCGCCTAACAAGTGCGAACCCAGAACCGCGATGCCATTGCGAATCGGATCATCAGCCACACGTCGTTCAGCGTCATTATCGAGAAAACCCTCGATACCGTTGACCATCAGGATGCCACCGATCTTATGAGCCCACTCCGTACACGGGTGGGACTTGGACTCACACAAAGGCATTCCTGCTGCTCGCCAGCGAGTGATCATGCCGTAAGCTTCCGCGGCAATCTCATCTCGATAACGAGGTAGATACTGGTGACGTGGATTACCGATATCGCTACGACGGTCCGTTATGCTGCCTTTCGGCTTCAGGTGAATCGGGAGTCCCCGATTCAACAAGTCCGATGACAATATCCCGAAATTCGTGGACATTGACATCACGATTTCGTTGCGAATCCGACGTGGTTCCGCCCTGCCCCCTGGAGAGAACAGCATCGGCGACGGATCCGTCACGAATCGTTCGACGAAAGCTGAAGCGATCTCCGACCTGCCACTCACACGGGCATTCTCAAGCCGAATCATTCCCAGTGAAGGATCCGCATTGATACAGGCGATGATTGCCTTTTGATTCGCCCAGTCCGCTGGCTCCCAGCTGACTGAGGTCTTAGGCGTCATCCCCGCGATAAAGTCCAGAACGGTATCCTTACCACTGTGGCTCTTCGATGCCGTCGCCAGAATAACCGGCTTATGGCCAGGCCAATGGTGCCTGAGTAAGACCGTCAGCAATCCGGCAACCGCGTTCGCCCGGTCAGCCTGCGTGTGGAAATCCATCACATCCAGGAACGTGTTGATCCGTTCCATTGAATCGGATACTTCTGGAGATTCACCAACGAAGAACACTCGATGTCCAACACCGCCGTCGTTATAACCGGGATTCGTCAATGTGAATCCTGGCAGATACTCAGGTTGCGATGAAATTCGATCTACCGGGACAAACCGAGAGAGAAATGCTTCTGTATTAAGCATTTCTTCTAGAGTCCCTGCGGAGATCCGACTGGGCTTCTGCTTTCCATTGAGAAACCGATGCAGATCAATGCGATCGGCAATCACAGCGGAAAGCTGCTTGCCCTTGGTAATACTTCTGGGCGTGCCGTCAGGTTTGACCAGAAACAATCCACCATCGTGACCAGGCTGACGGAACAAATCGCCCGACATGGCCAGAGCCCTGCCGAGTGCCTCGAAGTTTTCCCAGGCTGGCGACTCGTCATGCCAATACACCTGCGTGCGGCCTTTTACGCCGCTGGTATTATTTGAATCATTTACTACCTCATTTAAATTATTAGTTATCATAATATTTTTCTCCACGAAGGATCGTATTGTCCCCACACACCTATCACGCCATGCACAGTACTGGGATACTGCGTTCGCGGTAATCATCATGACTGTTGCACTTTCTGATTAAGATGTGGGATAGTGTGTTGGCCACGACGGCCAATCATCACAGACAAACTGGTCCTTCCCTCCCTGGAGCCCCGGAAGCTGTTGTCGCCAACGAGGCGACCCGAGTAGTGATTCGTTATGAATCGTAATCATATTTGGCAAGAGCTCCGGCCTTGTGTCGAATCTCAAGCCGCCTGTCACATGGCATCCCAGTTAATTGATGCCTGTGACAGGCATGGGCCCTGGCGAGTGTCTTTCCACGAATATTTGGTTCGCAGGTCGACTTTCGGTGTTGTCCGGGCCACATGGACGCCACCAACCCGCCTGCCCGTCAGCTCAACGGGCTCGACGCCGATCTTACCTTTCTGGTGATCGACGCCGATTGATGTGCTTTGCCTGGCTCCTCCTTTCATTTACGTGTTACTTGGGTTTCCACTCAGGTTTTCTGGCCTGGTGTGACAGCTGTGATAGGCGTGTCGGGTAACAAAGGCCATTTTTTCCTTACTCACCCAATACCTATCGCGGGGGCGTAACACGGAATTATCAGAATTTTCTCAAGCGGCATTCAGAACCCGGTTTCTGGCGAGAGAGGTAGCAGGATCTGGAAAGAATTTGTGAGAGGCGTGTGGGGTGTGCAGGGGCTATACTAAGAGAGAAAAAAACTTCGCGTGGAGTCTCAAACCTCATAATTTGAAACTCAGTGACTGCCTTCTTAATTTAATGAAAAATTCGATGATGCGAAGCTGGCCGGAGAACCAGAGCTGATTCCTGGGAGCATTGTTTAAATTCCGGATTTTAAACATCTCCAAGGTCCCTACTCCAATTGTTCTTCTCACATCGCGACCATCTTGATGGTGGCATTCTGTTACAGGCATTGTTACGCTTCAGTGGACAGATGCAACTACTGTCTCCGTCCACCGATAGGATTCTTTTATCCTCAGAAATAATTATCAGGTTGAATAGAAAACAATCATGACCACATTTGACAGCACGAAAGCCTCGCTCAAAGACCTTCTTCGGGAAATCAAACTGGGGGAGATTCAACTTCCTGATTTCCAGCGTGGCTGGGTCTGGGATGATGATCACATTCGTGACCTGCTGGTGAGCATTGCCCGATCCTTTCCCATTGGTGCCGTGATGCTTCTGGAATCGGGAGGCGAAGTTCGATTTGAAACACGCCCCGTCGAAGGACTGGAGAATGAAATCTCCAAAACGAAAGTACCGGAAAAGTTAATCCTAGATGGACAACAGCGACTGACGACTCTCACACAGGCACTTTCGTTGACTGAAGCGGTAAATACCCGAACCGCTAAAGGGAAAAAAATAAAGCGGCATTACTATTTCGATATCCAGCAAGCGGTAGACGCCCCTCACTCTCTGGAGGATGCGATTATAGCAGTCGATGAAAACAGGCAGTTACGTAAAAATTTTGGCCGTGACGTAGAGTTGGACCTGTCAACCCCCGAGTTGGAATGCCAGAACCTGCACTTCCCTTGCGATCACGTGATGAGTTCGGATGACTGGGAAAGCACTTTACATGCAGTCGCTCCCGATCAATTTGGGATGTACATGAATTTTCGGAAACAAGTTTTGCAACCTTTTCGTGATTATCAACTGCCACTGATTTTACTGAAAAAAGAGACAACCAAAGAAGCGGTCTGCCTGGTCTTTGAGAAGGTCAATACGGGGGGTGTGCAGCTTTCGGTGTTTGAGTTGATTACGGCCAGCTATGCAGCCGACGGTTATAATCTGCGGGATGACTGGTTTGGCTCAAAAGTTCGTAATGTCGACTCCCGCCGGAAACGTCTGGAATCCGATCCACTTCTGGAAGGAATCGAAGCTACGGAATTCCTGCAAGCGATCAGCCTGATTTACACACACAATCGTCGTCAGACAGATATTTCAGAGGGAAAAACAGGAAAGCAGGTTCGACCAGTCAGTGCAAAACGGGCTGATGTATTGCAATTGCCACTGAGTGCATGGGAGGAATGGGCAGACCCCTTGGAAAAAGGATTCAGACAGGTGGGGAGCTTTCTTAAAAAGGAGTGTTTCTACAAACGTCGAGAATTACCGTATAGCACACAACTTGTCCCCTTGGCTGCTATCATGACTCAGCTCGGTGATCGCTGGCTGGAACCAAAAATCTACGACAAATTAACTCAGTGGTATTGGTGCGGGCTGCTGGGTGAACTCTATGGTGGAGCCGTCGAATCGCGGATGGCAAATGACTATGAAGAAGTATTGAACTGGATTGAAGATGAAGAAGCCATTCCCCGAACAGTAAGAGATGCCAACTTCCAACCCGAACGTTTCGATACGCTCCGCTCACGTTTGAGTGCTGCCTACAAAGGTATTCATATTCTCGTTCTACGGGAGGGCTCGAAAGACTGGTTTTGGAAGGCAAGTATTAAAGAACTGGATACCGAAGAAATTGCTCTGGATATCCATCACATTTTCCCACGAGCCTGGTGTGAAAAAATGAATATCAGCAAGGATTTGTATGACAGCATCCTGAATAAAACCTCGATTTCCTACAAAGCCAATCGCAAAATCGGTGGAGAAGCTCCATCGGATTATCTGCCACGCATCCAGAAAGAAAAACAGGTCGCGATGGACGATGCAAAAATGGATGAATTACTGGTCAGCCATGCTCTGTCCCCTGACCTGCTTCGAAGCGATTCCTTCCATGAATTCATTGAAGATAGACGAAAGCGGTTGAGTCAATTGGTAAGTAAAGCTATGGGTAAACCAGTTAGTCAATTCTCAGAAAGCGAAGATTACGGTAACGACGATGACTAATGTTGAGAGAATAACACCATGAGTGACTGCCCGGTTCACCAGTGAGAAACCTTACTTTATAAACATGGGCAAGTATCAATCGAATTGACAAGCAACTAACTGTAGTTCAAGGAATCACTCCGAATGTCGGGCAACGGATCGAGACAAAAAGAATTGTCAATTGATGCAATCGAGCAAATGCTGGACAGTGAAATTGAAACTCGTCTCCAATTTATCCGAAGATTGGAAAATTCACCGATTGAGAAAGTGATAAGTTCCGGTGAAGTACTGGGGCCACTCAATCTCATAGATCATGATGGTCATCATCAGTTCCTCGAAACCAAGGGTTATTATTCACGATTTAGAAAGGGCGATAATGTTCAAATCCGAATATCGGGCGATTCTAATTCCTCAGAGCATCTATTTGACACAACTGTCCATGATCTCACCTACCCAAGTGAAGGCAAACTATGTATCTCGATCGGAAATTCCCGAAAAGAAAAACTAGACAGTCATACCGAGTACTTCATCTATCCAACTGAAAACGAATTCTTACACAACAAATTAAAGGATTGCATTTTAAGTTGTGATAGATCTCTTTACAGAAATCGCATATCCCCACAGCTCGATTCAAAGAAAGTGCCATCAAAGTTTTTAGATAGACTAAACTCGTCTCAAATTGAAGCTTTTAATTTTTTGTCCTCGAGTGAGACAGATGCAGCTGTTCAAGGGCCTCCCGGAACAGGAAAAACACAATTACTGCTTGCTTTGGTTGCCCAAGCACTGGCGTGCAACCTCTCAGTTGGAATTGCGGCTTTCACACATGCCGCCGTTGACAATGCTCTCTCACGTATTGCAAACCTAGATGTAAAACATACTTTCTGTCGCGTTGGTCGTTCTGAAATGATTAAGAGAGAACTATACCCACAGAATTGGCTTCATGGGAGAACTGCTAAATCATTTGGTAGCATAAAAGGCTATAGACCTCAGCTTTTTGCATCGACTACTCACTCATGGGCTCTCAGTCCAGCTGCCCCTAAAGTAGATCTGCTTATCATTGACGAAGCAGGTCAGGTTCCCGTCTATTTCATGCCAGTCTTACTAAGTACTGGTTATAAAATCTTTTGCCTGGGCGATCATAAACAACTCCCCCCAGTGCTTCAGGGAGACCATTCTGGCACCGTCGAACATACAGATATCTTTTCACAGTTTTTGAGTAAGCATTCACCAATGCTTGAAATTCAATATCGAATGAACTCACAAATTCAAGCCTGGCCTTCTACGCAATTCTATGGGGGACGTCTTCAGCCCCATCTGAGTAATCAGAATCGAGATGTCCTGTCTACATTTAATGGTCCCAAAAACTATCTTGGTAGACGCCCCTTACAACTTATAACACACAAGAAATATGGGAATTCGAGCACTAATCTTGCTGAAGCAAGTTTGGTAGCTGAGCTCGTTGACCGATTGTTTAAAGTGACTGAGTATTTACCTGCAAATCAAATCGGTATCATTTCGCCCAAACGAATGCATAACGGAGCAATAAACCAGGCATTGCAAAGTAAGTTTGGAGTCGTAGTCGCTTCACAAATCCATGTCGACACAGTGGAGCGATTTCAGGGGCAAGAAAGAGAAGTAATTCTTTTTTCTTTTGGCAGTGATCGAAGGGCTCCAGCTGAAGATGAAATCAGTTTTATTGGTGATGCCCAAAGACTCAATGTCGCAATCACACGAGCTAGAAGCAGATTTTACTGCTTTGCAACAGAAGAGCTCGCTTCACTAAGGGAAGCGTCAATTGAGGATAAACAGGATGCCTTACCTGGGTTCTTTGCATCATTTGCTAAGAAGAACCGTCCCAAGCAAAATAAATGATTGCGATTCCGCTATGTACCTAAATATAAAGCTCCCCCTTCTGTAAAATCACCGTTGATCCTTCCCCACATCAGCCGACTACTTGCTAAATGAAAACTTGGATGCAGTTATACTTATCAGATAAATACAGCTTATCTCAGAACCATTCATTAAATTCCGGATTTTAGAGATCCTTGAGGCTTTCGGTCTCTCCTGAACTCCACCCGACGCATTGCCCTTTCATAGTGGCATTCTGTTGCAGGCTTTGTTACCCTTTGGGGGACAGATGTAACGACTGTTTCCCTTTACTGATAGGGGACGAAATGAGCGAAAAGCTAAGTGATTACCTGATGACAGCAGAGGCAGCGGAGTTTCTGGGCGTCAGTCAGAACACGTTGAGGACTTGGGCCAAGCAGGGACAGATCCCCGTTCAGGTAAATCCAGTGAACAATTACCGTCTGTTTCGACGGGAGGACCTGCAATCCTTCCTCGATTCGGTCGCTGAGCCGATCGTCAAAAAACCGCGTTGATTAAGTAAACAAAAGTAGGACGGTAGACATGTTGGGACTCCAGCTAAGAGATGAATTCAAGGGTAAGCGTCTCAAAGGGACGACGGTCGACTTTAAGAACCATTCTGGCACCGGGGCACTCGATGTTACTGCTGCTGATTTTCTTAAGATCACGTATCCGTCCCACGATCTGCTGAAGACCATTGAGGCCACTGGACCGGGTCAGTCTCGTCCTATCGTGCTGCTTGGTTCCAGAGGTCAGGGTAAATCGCACTTGATGGCGGCACTTTACCATCTGTGCAATGACGCTGACGCCGGTACGTCATGGTTAAGTGAGTGGGCAGATCATCTGAAGAACCCACAGATCGCCAACCTGAAGCTTAGAAACGATTGTTCCGTCATCGCCGAGAGTTTGCATCTGCAGCGTTACAAATATCTTTGGGACGTTCTTTTCCAGCTCCACCCAAAGGGCCAGTGGTATGAAGCCAAGTGGTCAGGAATGGGTGACAAGAAGACCGACGTCCCCAGCTACGACCTGATGATGGAGATGTTTACAGACCAGCCAACGATACTGATCCTCGACGAATTTCAAACTTGGTACGAGGGCCTCAGCAATAGTGCCAAGCAGAAGACAAAGAACTGGGCGTTTAATTTCATCCAGATTCTTTCCGAGATCGCCCAGAAGAATCCAGAGCTTCTGGTTCTCGTCGTCTCAGTTCGCGAAGGCAACTCAGACGCTTATCAGCAGGTGCGTCGGGTCAACCCAGTCGATGTGGACTTCAAAGGCCCCTATGCGAAGCGTGATCGGCAACGGTTGCTGCTGTATCGTATTTTCGAGAACCACTTGCAGGTGCCAAAGGCCGATATCGCCAAAGCGATTGAGCCGCATGTGACTGAGTTCTTTCGGCTCAGCAAAGTGCCGTCGCAGGATCAGGAAAAGCAGTCCGAAGACTTCACGGAGTCCTGGCCATTTGCCCCTCACCTGCTCAAGCTACTCGACGATCAGGTGCTGATCGCGACCGATGCTCAGGAAACGCGTGACCTGATCAAGATTCTTGTCGACCTCTTCAAAACTCATGACGAAAAGGATCCGATCATTACGGCGGCAGATTTTTCATTGACCAATGAGAAGAGCGGCGTTGCTTCGCTGCTCGATTCCGTGGCCAATTCACTGCACAAAGATCTGCGGGAAAAGGCACTTCGCAACTACGAAGCCGTCGTTGAGGCGGTTCCGCGAGCCAAAGATACCATTCCGCACGCCGAGGAAATCATCAGCTCGCTGTGGTTAAGGTCACTGACTGTCGACCAGATGGCGGGAGCTGAGCCGTACGAAATCCAGATTGACATCACGGGTGCCAATCCCATCGACGACAACCAATTTGAAGTCGAATTAGCCAACATTGTCGACAACAGCTTCAACATTCACCAGATCGGCAGTCGTCTGGTTTTTAAGCGAGAAGAGAATGCTCGATCGAAGCTGCTGGCTCATGCGAAGAACGACAAGCTGTTTCAGAACAGTGAAGACATTGACCATCTCGCAAAAGAAATCAGGTCAGTCATCGGTGGTGCCGAAGAGGTGTCCCAGAAACACCGAGTGGTCGTGCTGAAGAAAAAATGGCAAATCGACCCGTGGTCGGAGTTCGAGGAGAAAGAGCAACCCAAGACCTGGGACGGACGATTGCCACTGGTCGTTGTTCCCGATTACCCAGATACGATCGAAGCGGTCCTTGGCAAGTGGCTGAAGGATCACATGCAGGAAGGTCGCAACACGATCCGTTTCCTGCTGCCGCAGAAGGGAACCGGAAACGTTTACTACGATCGAGAACTATTGGTGCTCGCACGAGCCGTCTACCTGGCAATGAAGTGGAAGGCGACAGAGAAAGTTTACGGCGAACTGGAACGCTCCTTCCGCAAAGACGAGCTAATTCCAAAGCTGAAAAGTCGCTTCGATCGCTTTGCCGTACTCAGTGAATGGAACTACGCCGAGCCTGCCAAATGCATGTTCGAAGAATCGAAACATGATGCTCAGGGTGATAAGATCCCCGATGCAGTTGATCGCATCGTGCGGGAGGAAGTCTTCATTCCCGAAGAGTTCGAGGAATACGTTCTCAAACTCGCGGAGAATTCGGAATCAGTTGGCAAGCTGCTGAAAGATTTGCGTGAACCAAGACCGGGAGGTAAGCCCTGCATTCCATGGTTGGGCGAGATCGCTGTCAAAGAGCGGGTCATTCGCATGTGTGCCGAAGGTCAGATCGCCATCAACGTGCGTGGTCTAGATCTGTTGCAGGCGAAACCCGGCGAAGATTCTGACGATGCCTGGACCCGCATGAAGGGCAAACTCGGCACGGGCAAGCATCTCGACGAAACAATTATGTTGTCACCGGATTCCGTCTCTGTCAGCGGTGGCAAGACCGGTGGGGGAAATGAAGGCACGGGAGACGGCGGGCTCTTCGATGGTAGCGATGGCAATGGTGGCACGCAGCAGGGCCACGAAGGAGGAGGCACTACAACCGGCGGTGGAACGACAACCGGAGTTGCTGGTGGCGGTAATCTGTTCGGCGGTTCGGGTGACGGTGGGGCAATTGCTGCCAAGCCATGCTCTGCCGCTCCGACATCCGGACTCAATCTCCTTGGCCAGGTCGAGTCGTGGGGCATTGGACCGGCCACGAATGTGAATAACATCAACCTGAAGGTTGGCAAGATGACGGGGGCCCAGCTACAGGCCCTGATCAAGCACTTGCCGGATGGCGTCACCTATGGACTCGACCTGGAGAAGGAGGAAGGCAACTAATGTCCTCGTTCACCTCCGATCTTCTCGAGTCCCTGACAAGTCGTGCCCCGGAACAAGCCTGGTCGGACATTGCTGACCATTTATGGCAGACATTTTCTGCTCCGATCGCACCGGCGGTTGCCGATGCGGAAGTCGTGAAGCGTGACCGAAGTATTTCTGAGTTGGAGAATACGCTGTCCGGTTCCTGCTGGGATCTATGGCAGCACTTCGAGACCAAAGTCCCCAAGACAAGTCAGACCATTGTGGATTTCTGGAATCGGATCCACGGCGGGAAGGCGGTACTGATTCTTGATGGTGTATCTCTGCGGGAAACACCATGGCTCATTCAACAGGCAGAAGAACGAGGATACACGGTCCACGGTGCCAGTCCTCGTGGGGCAGAGCTTCCCTGTGAAACATCGCCTTTCGCGAAGTCACTCGGTTTCGCTCAGCGATCCGCCCTGGAGAACAACGGAGCGGGTGGTGCTCACAAACTTATTGGTGCAGGAACAGAATCCTCCAACCTCCCCTGGAAAGACTGCACGGGTCTGGTCGGTAATCAGGAAAGCCTGTTTTTTTGGCATCATTGGCCGGACGAACGGATGCACGACCTGGCAGTGCCTGGCGAGGGTCTGCACAAGCTGGCCCGTGAGACACATGAGCATCTGACGTCCGATGACTTCTGGGCCTTTGTTGATCGTCTGGCAACCGGTCGGCGTTTGGTCATCACCAGTGATCATGGTTATGCCGCATGTGGACTGTTTCCTGATCTCGTTGACAAGGATCAGGTCGAGTACATGAGGAAACTCTTCAAGAGTGGACGCACGGCAACCGGCGACAGCGACAACGGCGTGTGGGTGCCGCCGATCGACCTCCAACTTCAGACATCCCATGGCTCGCACCGGTATGTACTCGGGCGAAGGAAATGGAAGAGTGCTGGTGGGTACCCGACGCTGCACCATGGCGGTCTGTCATTGTTGGAAGTGTTTGTTCCGTTCATTGAGTTATCGAAGTAGCGGGTTGTCCCGCAAACAAGAGACACGACCAGCACAATCAAATGAGATAAGACATCAAAGGAAATCACGTGGCAAAGGCGAAACGGAAAACGAAAGCAGAAGAACTTGCGGAGGCAGTCGCCGAGGCGGTGGGTGCTGGCCGAGAGCTGCATCTGGAATCCGTGGATTTCTCCGACCCGAATCGTCCCAAGACCTGCCTC
>TARA_R110001592_G_scaffold164026_1_pt1 | contig 15668 bp, 3 predicted proteins | sample TARA_R110001592 | Tara Oceans TARA_R110001592 (sample SAMEA4398387) | marine metagenome | biome: Polar Biome; feature: [SRF] surface water layer (ENVO:00010504); material: water (ENVO:00002006), including particulate matter (ENVO:01000060) such as... | depth 5 m
AAGACCTTGCTCACTGCAGTTAATATGGAACTTTTCACCATCCTCGCGAAGAGAGAACTTTCTGGTACTGAAATACAGTCAAGACTTGGCCTTCATACACGAAGTATTTATGATTTTTTAGATGCATTAGTGGCATTAGGTTTTTTAAAAAGAACTGGGTTAAAGGAAACCTCAAGGTATAGAAATGCAGACGATGCCGATATGTTTCTTGACAAGAACAAACCAAGTTATGTAGGCGGTATGTTAGAAATGTGCAATAACCGTTTGTATCCTTTCTGGAACGATTTAGAAGAAGGTTTAAAAACAGGAGCACCTCAAAATGAAACTAAGAATGGAGGTAGACCAGTTTTTGAAGAAGTATATGCGGATCCAAAAAAGTTAAGAGAATTTGTTGGTGCTATGGGAGGTATTCAAATGGGGAATTTTATAGCATTTGCAAAACAATTTGATTTTTCTAACTATAAAACCTTGTGTGATGTAGGCGGTGCAGGAGGTTTTCTTTCAGCACAAGTCGCCCTAAATAACCCACATATGCACTGTAGTACTTTTGATTTGCCCCCAGTTGAACCAATTGCAAAAGAAAATATTAAAAATCTGGGGCTTGAAAATAAAGTAAAAGTACTATCAGGAGATTTTTTTAAAGATAATTTCCCTAAAGCAGATGTCATTACCATGGGCAACATACTTCATGATTGGGGCACAGAAGATAAAAAAATGCTGATTAAAAAAGCATATGATGCATTACCTAAAGGCGGAGCATTAGTTATCATTGAAAATATAATCGATGATAACAGAAGTGAAAATGCTTTCGGACTATTGATGTCTTTAAATATGCTTATCGAAACATCGGAAGGTTATGATTTTTCAGCTGCAGATTTTAGCATACTAGCTAAAGAAATCGGCTTTCAAGAAATCTCTATTCTCAAGCTTACGGGGCCAACAAGTGCAGTTATTGCATATAAATAATTTACAATAAATATCAAGTTGACTTCAGTACTTGTTTGAATTAGCTATTTATCATACAGACCAACATTTTTAGGACCCGAATGTACATTTCGGGTCTTCTTTGATTTGAATTCAATGTTATTAAATAAAAAGAGTTTCTAAAAATCTTTAAAAACGGAATCATTAAAATACGGACTTAATAGCACTATAATCTTTAGGATAGTTGATGTTTTCAATTTTCTAACCTTGGTAATTGCATCTTCTCAAAAACTAAAGTAACTATTATTAAATTCAGCATTAAAATGGACAAAATTGGTTTTACTTTTCTTTATTTAAATCTTTATATTAGTAGAAACATTTAAATAAAAAATCATAAAATATTTGCGCTCTGAAGAACAAAAAATAAACTAAAAAAAACCAAAACAATGAGTAACTCAAGTAAAAATTGGTCTAAGAATGAACTAAAAGTCTATCTTTTATTATTATGTGCACAGGCAGATTCAGAACAGACCGCAGAAGAAATTAATTTGATAAAGCAAAAAACAGATAGCGCCACGTTTACTTCACTTTATAAAGAATTCAAAAAGGATGATGAAGATACCAGATTTGAAAAAGTAGAGGCTTCAATAGGTGTGCTCGAATTTAGTCAGAAAGAACTGTCTGATTTAAAGAAGGAATTTCATGAACTCTTCCATTCAGATAAAAAAATTACCGCCGCAGAACAATATATGAACAAAATACTTGACAATATCTTGTACTAAATAGTACAGATATTAATTAATTTTATTAGAACAGTTATACGCACTTTAAAAGGTATAACATTCCATTAAATGCAGAATCTGTAGTATTTTTCATCAATAAATCAATTAGGCTCAACTACATATTAAAATCTCCTGTATTTAAAGTAAAACTTAAGGCTAATTTCCTTAATTTAAACATCTACAAAGTCTCCCCACTTTTTACATTGAAAGTCAAATTATGTTTGGTCATTATAATGATTATGAACAATACAGATTGATTTTTTAGTTTTTTTAAAATTTAGAATTGCCCAGAAAACTATATAAATGTCTTTTGTAGGCGTTTTTCTATTTTCAATAGCAGTACCGACCAAACAATGAAACCAACCAAAAGAATTGAGGCCGAAGTATTAGATGTTTATCAAAAATGGTTACACAGTTATTTAAATGGTGATGTGGCCACTTACAACTCTTATTTTGATGATGCTTTTCACTTTATTGGCTCTACCAATAATGAAGAATTTCTAACCAGAAATGACACCACAAATTTCTTTAAAGTTACTTCCGAACAACTAGCCGGAAAGACCCAATTACGTAATGAAACCAAAATAGTAGAGCAATTTGGAGAATTGGTGTTTATTACTCACCTATTCGATGCTTGGTTTTTAAATGGTTTAAAATGGGTGTTTTACGGCAGGTTCCGTTTTAGTAATACCTTAATGAAAAATAAAGAAGGCTGGCGTTTCATATATCAGCACTACTCTACCCCAGATAGCAAGGCACAGGAGGGAGAAACAATTGGTTATGACCAAATCAGCAAAGAAAATTTACAGCTTAGAGAGGCTATACAAAGACGTACTATAGAGTTAGAGTCAAGGAATCGTGAACTAGAAATTGAAGGGGCTTTAGCACGTATAAGAGCTCAGGCAGTTGCCATGCAACAATCCACAGACCTGTTAGATATTGTAGTGACCATGCGTAATGAATTTACTAAACTCGGTCACGAGGCACACTACTTCTGGCATATGATGTGGTTACCAGAAACTTACGAAAAGGCAATGACCTCTGGTGATGGTAGTAAAATTGGTTTTGTAATGAAATTGCCAAGGCATATGCATGGAGATATTCCTCTCTTGGCAAAATGGGAAAAGAGCAAGAAACCCACCGTTGTGTATGCTATGGATACAGACGAAGCTATTGACTATGTGGATAAAATGGTCAACTTGGGTAATTTTCAAAGCATAGATCCTCAAGCTCCTACTCATGATGATATTCGGCACATTGGTGGACTTACCTTTATAATGGCTCGTACTACCCACGGAGAAATTGGATTTAGTTTGCCAGGTATTGTTGAAAACCCACCTAAAAAAGACCTAGAAATCTTAGTGCAATTTGCGGGTGCTTTTGACTTAGCACATCAACGTTTCTTAGACTTACAGAAAGCTGAAAAACAGGCACGCGAAGTACAGATAGAATTGGCACTTGAAAAAGTGAGAAGCAGGACAATGGCTATGCAACGTAGTGACGAATTGCAAGAGACCTCATTCTTATTAGATCAGCAAGTAAGAGCTTTAGGTATTGAAACCTGGGGCTGTGCTTTCAATATTTATGGTGAAAATGAATCTGCAGAATGGTTCGGAAATGAAAAAGGTGTTTTGCCTACATATACAGTTCCTAGAACTGGAATATTTAAAAAGTATTTCGAAAAAGGTAAAAAAGGGGAGACACTTATTGTACAAGAATTTTCGGGTAAAGCATGTGTAGATCACTACGAAAATATGAGTACCCTTCCCGTAATTGGTGATGTTCTAAAAAAATTAAAAGAAACTAATAATGGTTTTCCAACCTATCAAATAGATCATGTCGTCTATTTTAAATATGGTTATTTATTGTTCATTACTAAAGAGCATGTGCCAGATGCCTATGATATTTTCAAACGTTTTGCTAAAGTCTTTGAGCAAACTTATACTAGATTCTTAGACCTTCAAAAAGCAGAAGCACAAGCGAAAGAAGCGCAGATTGAGGCATCGCTAGAACGCATTCGTTCTAGGAGTATGGCAATGCAAAAAAGTAGCGAACTTTTAGAAGCTGGCGAATTGCTCTGGAACGAAATCACAAAATTGGGCATTGACAGTTTTACAAGTGGTTACGTTTTAATGGATGACAAGGAAAATATTGGTTGGAATTATACACCTAACCCTTCAACCGGGAAAATTCTAGAGCAAGCCATTGGCATTCCGCACAAACAAACACCACCAATGCGAAAAATTCTTGCTAGTTGGAAAAAACAAGAACCTTTGTGCGTTGTAGAATTGACGAGAAAACAAACCATTTCACACCAAACTTTTGTAGCAGAAAAAGGCATCAATTTTCCTTTTTCCGCAAAAGAGCTTGTTGGAATATCACCCCAAGAAATTGTAATCCATTCATTTAACTTTAAGCAAGGCTATTTGATGATTATTGGTGGCGAAAAACTTGCCAAATCACAAATTGATGTAATGTTGCGATTTACCAAAGTTTTTCAACAAACCTATACTCGATTTTTAGACCTTAAAAAAGCTGAAGCACAAGCAAAAGAAGCGCAGATAGAATTAGGATTAGAACGTGTTAGAGCCAGAGCAATGGCTATGAAACATTCCGATGAATTATCAGATTTGGTAGCAACAGTTTTAAGTGAATTAACCAAACTCGATTTTGCATTAACATGGTGCATTATTAATATTATAAACGAAGCTGACCAATCTAATATGGTTTGGGCCACAAATCCGGAAGGAGGAACAGCACCTGAATCCTATTACATGAAGTTTGAAGACTATCCTTTTCATCATGCTATGATGAAGGCTTGGAAAGCGCAGAAATCAGAATTTGTTTATGTTTTAGAAGGAAAGGAAAAGAAAATATATGACGATTATTTATATAATGAAACAGAGTTTAAACGGTTTTCTAATAAAGTAAAAAAAGCAAATCGTGCTCTAGACAAATATGTGGCTTCCTTTACGTTTAGTAATTTCGGTGGCTTGCAGACAGTGGCGAGCGAACCACTATCCGATGAAAATCTTGATATTTTGGTTCGATTCGGTAAAGTATTCGACCTTACTTATACACGTTTCAACGACCTTGAAAAGGCTGAAAAACAAGCCAGAGAATCTGAAATAGAATTGGCCTTAGAAAGAGTTCGTGCGCGAACCATGGCAATGCAAAAAAGTGAAGAAATTGGCCAAGTAGCTCAGATACTATTTCAACAATTAAAGAGTTTGGGGGGTGAACTATGGGGTACCGGGTTCGGTTTATGCGAAAAAAATTCTGATGTCGATGAGTATTGGTTTGCCAACGAAAAGGGTATCATGCCTCGCCTAAACATTCCAAATAATGTAGATCCGGCTCATAAACAAATGTATGAAGGTTGGAAGAAAAATTTAGAATTACTGGCAATTACTAAAGGCGGAAAAGAACTAAAAGAGCATTATAAGTATATGCTGACTGTACCAGATGTTCAGTCGATTTTTCAAGGCATGTTAGATAATGGTATTGCTTTTCCAAAATGGCAAAAGTGGCATGCAGCCTATTTTAAGTATGGATACTTGTTAGTGATTACCACAGAAGAATATAAAAATGAAGTCATTTTTAATCGCTTTGCGAAGGTATTTGAGCAAGCATACACTCGTTTTCTCGATCTTCAAAAAGCTGAAGCACAAACAAAAGAAGCACAGATTGAAGCAGCATTAGAACGAGTTCGTTCGCGTAGCATGGCAATGCACAATAGTGATGAACTCAAAGACGTCATAAAAGTAATTTTTGATCAGATGGGTCAATTAAAAATCAATGCTGATCATGCAGGTATTGTGGTAGATTATGAACCGAAGAAGGACTTTCATTTTTGGGTCGCAGATCATCAGGCTATTCCAGCCATGATAACAGTTCCTTACCTCGATTTGCCTTGGGATAGACAATTCACAGAAGCAAAAAAGAAAGGCACCGATTTTTTTATTACTCAATTAGATTTTGAAGAAAAAAATAGTTTTTATAAAAAACTACTTCCTCATATAAAAGGTTTGACTAAACAGGCAAAGGATTTTTATCTTAATTGTTCTGGATTGGCAGCATCAACTGTTATACAAAAGGATATAGGTCTCTATATTGAAAATTTCTCTGCTTTACCCTTTTCCGATGCCGAAAATTCAATCTTGATGCGCTTCGGAAAGGTCTTTCAGCAAACCTACACACGTTTTATAGACCTTCAAAAAGCTGAAGCACAAGCAAGAGAAGCTCAAATAGAAACTGCTTTAGAACGCGTAAGATCAAGTGCAATGGCTATGCACAAAAGTGATGATCTTACTAAAGCCGTAGATATAGTTTTTTCAGAATTAAAACAATTAGAATTTAACACGGTTCGTTGTGGTATTGGCATTTTTAATGACCAGTCTAATAAAGTAAATGTTTGGACAACTTCATCCAATAACAAGAAGGAAACTTCTCAATTATCTGGCGATGAAAAACTTGAAGGCCATCCACTTCTAGATGGAATCTACAATGCATGGAAAAAGCAAGTTGATTTTTCATATACATTAAAAAATAAAGATCTTGAAAATTATTATCAGGTTGTTTCAAATTCAAACCTTCCGGTATCCCCACCAAATGATGATAACAAATTAACAACTCAATACTATCATGTAGTTGTTTTTCCTGCGGGCGGCCTTTTTGCCTTTAGTGACTCCGAATTCACTCAAGATAAAAAACTATTAATGAAACGTTTTGGAGAAGTATTTCACCTTTCCTTTACGCGTCACCTTGATTTAAAACAAGCTGAAGCACAAGCAAGAGAAGCTCAAATAGAAATGGCTTTAGAAAAAGTACGATCTCGTACTATGGCTATGCAAAAAAGTGAAGAATTACCAGATGCTGCCAATGTCTTATTCACAGAAGTGCAAAAATTAGGAATACCTGCCTGGAGTTGTGGCTATAATATACTTTCTGAGGATAAAAAATCGAGTACTTGCATTATGAGTAGTGAAGGTGAAATTCAGTCTCCTTTTATTCTTCCCTTAACAAAACATAAAAGTCTTAAACCTTGGCACAAAGCAATATTAAACAACGAAAATTTCTATGTGTATGAACAAGGCGGAAAGGATTTGGAAGAACATTATAACTACATGCAAAGTCTGCCAGATCTTAAAGAAACATTTCAGCAATTAAAGGATGCAGAAATTTCCTTACCAACTTTTCAAGTCAATCATTTAGCTAAATTTAAAAATGGCTTTTTATTATTTATAACTTATGAAAGAGTGTCAGAATCCCATGACATCTTTCAACGTTTTGCCAAAGTTTTTCAACAAACGTATACTCGTTTTCTAGACCTTGAAAAAGCAGAAGCTCAAGCTAGAGAAGCACAAATAGAAATGGCTTTAGAAAAAGTACGATCTCGTACTATGGCTATGCAAAAAAGTGAAGAATTACCAGAAGTTGGAGGATTATTATACCAAGAACTTTCAAAACTCGGCCTCAAAAAACTAGTTAGTGGCTATGTGTTATTTGACGAAACTGCAACCATGGGTTGGAACTATGGCGTAAATCCTATTGATGGTAGTATTCGACTCAAACCTGTGGGTACGAATTATACCAAAAACAAAGTGATGAAGAGGATTGCTGCAAGTTGGCAAAAACAGGAACCTCTTCTGGTAATTGAACTCAATGCTGAGGAAACCCTAGAGCACCAATCTTTTATGGCCGATGAAAGCATAAATTTTCCTATTTCTAAAGAACAATTATTGGCCATTTCGCCAGAAAAGCTAGTAGTACACACTTTTAATTTTAAACAAGGCTATTTGCTTATCGTAGGTGGAGAATTATTGAGTGATGTACAACAAGAAATGATTACACGCTTTGCCAAGGTTTTTCAACAAACGTATACCAGATTTCTTGATCTTCAAAAAGCCGAAAAACAAGCAAGGGAAGCACAGATTGAAGGAGCGTTAGAGCGAGTTCGTAGTCGGTCTCTGGCCATGCACAATAGTGAAGAATTGTTAGACGTAATTGAAGTGGTCTCGGTGCAATTACGCCTATTGGATTTAAAATTCGACACTGTTAGTTTTGGAAAAAACGACCAAGAGGGCGATTTTAAATTTTGGCTCACTTCAAGCGGGCAACCCAAACCGGTTTTAATCCAAGTACCATTTTTTGACAGTAGGGTATTGAAATCAGTCATTGAGGCTCAAAAAAAGGAAATTGATTTTATCAGCGATGTTTTTACAAAGGAGGAAAATAGAGCATGGAGTGCACATATGATCAAATATTCAGCGCTAAAAAATTTCCCCGAGCCCGTAAAGGATTTTATACTTAATAGTCCAGGTTTTGCCCGATCCAGTTTTTTGATGCGACATATCGACCTTTACATAGGCAATTATAGAGCAATGCCTTTTACAGACGAGGAGAATGCCATTTTTAAACGCTTTGCAAAAGTTTTCGAGCAAGCCTACACACGTTTCCTAGACCTTCAAAAAGCAGAAGCACAAACTCGTGAAGCGCAAATAGAAGCTGCCTTAGAAAAAGTTAGAAGCCGAACTATGGCTATGCAGAAAGGTGAAGAAGTTAAAGATGTTGTGGTTCTTTTATATAAAGAGCTTATAGCACTTGGTGTTACCAACTTTGCATCTTGTGGTTATGTAGAAATAAATGAGGAAACCCAATTACAATCTACTTGGGTTACAAATCCTGGAGGAGACTCTTTAGGGTTATTTTATTTGCCATTGACCGGTGATGTCCATTTTGATACACGTTATAAGGCATGGAAAAAACAACAAACGGTATTCCACCAAACGGTTGCTGGTAAAGAACGAAAAAAACATCTAGAATATGCTATTACCACATTCAACTCAAAAGAGGCAGAACAGATGGTGCTTACTCAATTTCCTGACCCAACTGTATTTTATTGCTTTAATTTTTCACATGGTTACCTTCATGTAGTTGCAGGTTCTTTGCTTACAGAAGAAGAGGAAGCTTTACTTTCTAGATTCACAAAGGTTTTTGAACAAACCTACGCACGTTTTTTAGACTTAGAGAAAGCAGAAGCACAAACACGCGAAGCTCAAATAAATTTGGCTGTAGAACGCGTAAGGGCAAAAGCTTTAGCTATGCACAAATCTGAAGAAATCATAGATGTAGTAGCAAAACTTAAAGATGAAGTTATGGCATTGGATATTCCAGATGTTATTGCTGCGACTATTTTCTTGAAGGAAGGCGATGATAAAGTTAGAATGTGGGATTTATCAACGCTTGAAAAAGGCAATAATGGTTATGAAATTCCTTTTGATATTACTTTTAAACTAAAAAAAAGAGATCCCAATTTATACATAAAACGTGTTTGGGAAAATGCTGAAAATTACTTTTTAGAAGTACAAGAAGTGAAAGACCTTAAGAGAATCATTGCTTGGTTACGAGAAAATAATAAAAATTCAATTGCCGATGAAGTTGAAGAATATACTGAATCAGCAAAATTAGAACGTTTACACCATGCTGTAAAAAAGCTGAATAACGGAAAATTGGTCATCGATTTATTAAACACACCTACCGACGAAATGGAAACCATTTTAACCAAAATGGGAGGGGCTTTCGATTTGGCTTATAAACGTTTTGAGGATTTACAAAAAGCCGAAACCCAAACACGAGAAGCGCAGATTGAGGCTGCTTTAGAAAAAGTCCGTTCGCGTTCTCTGGCAATGCACAAACCTGAGGAACTTCAGGAAGTTGTAGCTGTGGTTGCAGAAAAATTAAAGGATTTAGGCGTTATATTCGATGCAGGTGGGGTAATTCTATGTACATACTTCCCAGACAATAAAGATGTTGTGCATTGGATAGCGGTTGATGACTTTTCAACTTCGGGACGATATTTTGTGCCGTATTTTGATAATCCAATTTTTAGTGAAGCTTGGGATTCAAAGAACCGAGGCGATGACTATTTTTCAAAAGAATTCTCTGTAAAAGCTAAAAATGCATTTTTTAAACAGGCCTTTGAAAATAGTGATTATAGTCATATGCCTGACGACTATAAGCAGTTTGTACTTGCCGCTAACGAGCACCACCTGTCAGCCGCTTGGTCAAAAAATTCAGCAATTATTATCCCATCACTAACCGGTGCTGTCCCCTCTGAAAGTGATGCCGAAATAATGAAACGTTTTGCCAAGGTTTTTGAACAGGCTTATATCCGTTTTATGGATTTGCAAAAAGCTGAAGAGCGTGCAAGAGAGACACAAATTGATATTGCTTTAGAACGTGTACGAAGTAGAACGCTTGAAATGCAAACCTCTGAAGAATTAGCAGAAACTTCTATGGTAGTTTTTCAACAACTCGTAGCATTAGGTATTGCCCCAAACCGATTATTTATTGGTATTATTAAAGATAAAGGAGCGACTATAGAAGCTTGGGCCACCAATGAAGACGGTAAGAAAATAGACAGCCGATTCTCATTAGAGGCTTCAAAAAACAAGTCCATAAAAAAAATGGTAACAGGATGGAAACAGCATAAAAAATCACTTGTTATTGATATGAAAGGCAAAGAATTACAGGACTATTTTCAATACTTAAATAAAGAAATGAATATTCCTTTTATTCATGGATTAGAACAAAAAAGAAGAGTACAGACCCTTGCCTATTTTTCGGAAGGTTTAATAGGAATGGCTGCTCCTGTTGAACAATCTGAAAACAGCATCCGTTTGTTAGAACGTTTTGCTTCCGTTTTTAATTTAACCTACACACGATTTAAGGATTTAAAAGTTGCTGAGGCCCAAGCCAAAAAAGCTGAGGAAGATTTAATAAACTTACAGGTCGCAAAAAAGAGTGCAGAAAAATCATTATCAGAGTTACAACAAACACAAAAACAATTAATTCAATCTGAAAAAATGGCTTCGCTTGGAGAACTCACAGCAGGCATTGCACATGAGATTCAAAATCCATTAAACTTCGTCAATAACTTTTCAGAAGTCAGTAAAGAGCTTTTAGACGAAATGCTAGAGGAAATGGAGAATGGAGATATTGAAGAAGTCAAAGCGATTATGGCTGATGTAATTCAAAATCTTGAAAAAATAAATCATCATGGTAAAAGAGCGGATGCCATTGTAAAGGGAATGTTACAGCATTCAAGAAGCAGTAGCGGCACCAAAGAACCTACCGATATCAATGCTCTGGCAGACGAGTATTTGCGCTTGGCTTACCACGGTTTACGCGCAAAAGACAAGTCATTCAATGCAACATTAGAAACCGATTTTGATAAGCGTATTGGAAAAGTAAATATTATGCCACAAGACATGGGGCGGGTTATTCTCAATTTAATTACCAATGCTTTTTATGCAAGTAATGAACGTAAGCAAGCCTCTAAAGATGTTACGTTTAAACCCACCGTAACCGTTAGCACTAAACAAATAAACGAAAGTGTTCAGATCTCGGTGAAAGACAACGGGAATGGTATTCCTAAAGAAATCGTAGATAAAATTTTTCAGCCCTTTTTCACTACCAAACCTACAGGCCAGGGAACAGGATTAGGATTGAGTATGAGTTACGACATTGTAACAAAAGGACATGGGGGAGAGTTAAAAGTGGAGACGAAAGAAGGAAAAGGAAGTGAGTTTAATATTTTATTGCACTTCTAAATAGTATTAGCTATGGATTTAAAAAAAGAAATATTACTTAACAAAACATATCAAAAATTTATAGAAACAGGATTTAATAGTCCTGAATCTTTAGATATTTTAGATGAGTTAGCTGCACCAGACATTATGGGGTTCGGCACAACCAAAGATGAAAAGATATTTTCGCTATCAGAGTTTAAAGAACTTATAAACAGACAAAGAACACAAAGCCAAGGAATACAATTAAAATGGACCTCTAGCCCAGTATTTCGAAAAATATTTAGCGATGAAAATTCAGCTGTATTTACAGATGATATTACACTTGAGATTATAATAAATAAGCAGACAATTCTAATACCACTTCGGTTTTCAGTCATCCTAGAATACCAGAACGATAAATGGATGGTGATTCATTTTCATGGTTCTAAACCAGAAGATGTTTCAACCGAAGAAGATACTTTCGGTATAGAGGACTGGAAAAAGAAAAATGCCCAACTTGAAAATCAAGTTAGGCAGAGAACAGCTGAATTAGAAAAATCACTTGCCGATTTAAAAGCCACCCAAAGCCAACTCATCCAATCTGAAAAAATGGCTTCTTTAGGGGAGCTCACCGCAGGCATAGCTCATGAGATTCAGAACCCGTTGAACTTTGTGAATAACTTCAGTGAAGTCAGTAACGAACTTATTGATGAAATGAACGAGGAATTGGATAAAGGGGATCTTGAAGAAGCCAAGGCTATTTCGCTGGATATCAAGCAAAACCTTGAGAAAATCAACCACCATGGTAAACGGGCGGATAACATCGTAAAGGGTATGCTACAACATTCTAGAAGCAGTACCGGCACCAAAGAACCAACCGACATCAATGCGTTGACCGATGAGTATTTACGGTTGGCCTATCATGGCTTACGGGCAAAGGACAAATCGTTCAATGCAACCCTGAAAACCGATTTTGATGAAAGCATAGGCAAAGTAAATGTTATACCGCAAGATATAGGACGTGTGATTCTGAATTTGATTACCAATGCTTTTTATGCCGTAAATGAGCAAAAACAAAAGGATGAACATTTTAAACCTATAGTTTCTGTCAGTACTAAAAAAATCGGAGACCATTTGGAAATCAAGGTAACGGATAATGGAGGTGGAATACCCCAAAAGATATTGGATAAAATATTCCAGCCCTTTTTTACGACCAAACCTACCGGACAAGGTACGGGCTTAGGGCTAAGCATGAGCTATGATATTGTCACAAAAGGGCATGGGGGAGAATTAAAGGTCGAAACTAAGGATGGGGAAGGCACCACATTTTGTATTAACTTACCAGTAACTAACTGATTATGAGAAAACCAACCAAAATGAAACATCATATATTGCTAACAAGCTTTTTGTGTAGTTTATGTATTCTTTCCTGTACCAAAACAAGCAAGTCTGAAGCGGAAACAACCGTTGGGGAATATAAGATGCCCGAAACCATACCCTTGCAATTTACAAATCCAGAACCTTTTGAATGGGAAAGCATCACTTCTGATACGCTGACCATACCGGTAACCTATTCGTTGAATGTGGATGCCTTGCCCAGCAAACCGTTTGCATTGAATGAATTCAAACCACTCAAGACCCCCATGAAAGAATATGATCTGGATTGGGACAATTTTCCGACCGAAACATTGAAATATGACTCGGTTCCGTTTACGGTTACTACCGCTCCAATAAAAAAACCCGCCATCACGAAAATGAAACCGCCAGGGATTATGGAGGGTACCAATGCTAATCTCCTACAGCTCTCTACTAATGAAGGATTGGTCAATAATGATGTTACCTCATTTTTAGAAACGGAGGATGGTGCCATTTGGATAGGCACGTCTGGGTCATCTGTAATGCGCTATGATGGAGAAAACACATTTACGTATGATTATAATGGGGTTTATAAAATGACCCTTGATAAACAAGGGAAACTTTGGTTGATGCGCCCAGGACCCGATTTGATAACCGTATTAGATTTTAAGAATGATAAAGCCTATACAATAGCTACCGACGATAATTTTGGACCGCTTAATATTGTTTGCGACCATGCAGGCACCTTATTTATAAACTCTAACGGTGATGGGTTGTACACTATGGATCCCGAAATGACAAGTTTAAATAAGCTCACCATTAAAGGTAATAATAGGCCTTTTAGCATATTAGAAGATAGCAATAATAACCTGTGGATAGGTTTTAGAAATGGTCTTGCGGTACTAGACAAAGAAAGAAAGGAGTTTAAAACTATTTCCGAGATTGCTAATTATGAACTAAATTCTATAGTTATTGATATTAAAGAAGATCAATTGGGTGCCATATGGTTAAGTCTACCTTTTCCTGCTGCTACGAATAACCTAACCTCCCCTATTCTTTTGCGACTTTCGATAATAGAGGATACCGCAAAGGTGCTGGATATAGAAAATGGTTATACCATTGTAGGTGGACAAATGGTAGAAGACACCCACGGTAATTTATGGATATTGGGTAACACAGAGGCTTATATTTTAAATGAAAATAGGAGGGCTTCCAAAACCATTGCCCTGAACAGTGCTCTGCGAGGGCGTTTTAGGCTTACTAGACCTTTAAAGCTAAAAGATGGCTCCCTTTGGATTGCCACCACAGATAAAGGGGTGGTCATCGCCAATGAGTTTACCTTAAAAACAGAATATTTTGATGCAGCTACAGGCCTAATAAATGACGAAGTATGGGATATTGAGGAAAATTCCAGAGGAGAAATATGGCTAGGTACAAGAGCAGGAGTCAATATTGTGGACCTTAAGAATAACACTATAACAGAACTAAGTCATGAATTACTGCATAGCAATCCGAATAGCACTATTAGTTTTATCAAAGAAATTTCGAAAGATATTTATTTAATTGACGGAATAATTGGTTTTTCTATTCTTGATCGGCAAAAGAACACGTTGACCAAATATATGAACTACCATAACAACTCTATTAGACCTTTTGGAATCGCAGCGGTAAATGAGCATACGTTTATGTCGTATACCCGACAAGGTCTTTTCATATATGATATTGAAAGAAATTCCTTAAAAAAATTAATCTCAAAGACTGATCCTGATATTTTGAAAGGTACTATTGGATCCGTAATGGTCTATGATAAAGAGGTCCTTTGGATTCCCACACGAAACGGATTAGCCAAAGTAGATATAAAGGCAAACACAGTAAGTTATCTTAGGGAGGAACAAGGCCTTTGTGACAACGAGGCAAATGTAGTATTATTATCAAAAGAAGGGGAGTTATGGGTGGCTACCTTAAATGGGATGGCAATTCTAAACTTTGAAGAGAATACCCTTACCAATTTAAAGGAAAAAAATGGTCTAGGACAAACGGAGTTTTATGATCTTATTGAAAAAGAAGATATCATATATGGCGCCAGTGTCAATGGTCTTATCCCTATAGAAAAGGTAACGGCCAAAACCACGAATAAAGGGTATTATACATTTAATGGAGGATTCGGTTTCAAAAGGAACGATTACTTACAAGGCTCCCCAACATTTTTAAAGAACGGCCAGTTCTGGAGCGGTGTTGCCAACCCATCAAGTCAGTTCAATTTATTGGTACTGGATGCTGCACCACAACCTGATAGTCTTGAGAGTTCCGTTTTTATTACCAACTTGTTCGTTATGGATGAAGACCCAGGTTTTAAAGAAAAGAGTACTATTGATTCTTTGCACGCTCTAGGTTCATCCTACGCTACCATCTATGAATTGAAGTGGGATTCGGTTAGCTATCCTTATGCTATCCCTAAAGGTCTTGAGCTACCCTACAATCAGAACAGTCTAAGTTTTAGTTATGGTAGTGGGGATGTGTTCAATAGAGCTCAATTAACCTATCGGTTTATTCTGGAGGGCTCAGATGAGGATTGGACCTATGCCGCCACGGAAACAAAGACCAAAAACTATTACAATTTACAACCAGGAGATTATACATTTAAAGTTGCTGTTAGAAATGGTAATAGCGGTTGGTCTATACCAGATACACTTTCTTTCGAAATAAATCCGCCTTGGTGGCAAACGTGGTGGGCATACTTGTTATTTGGTTTAATAATCGCAAGTATTATGAGAGCCTATATCGTTTTTAGGGCGCGTAAGTTGACTAAAGAGAATCGAATCTTAGAAGAGCGTGTTTCTCATAGAACGGTACAGCTTAAAACCAAAATTGAAGAATTAAAGTCAACCCAATCGAAGCTTATCCAATCTGAGAAAATGGCAAGTTTGGGTGAACTCACCGCAGGTATTGCTCATGAAATTCAGAATCCACTAAACTTTGTCAACAATTTCTCTGAAGTAAATAAAGAACTTTTAGAAGAATTAGAGGAAGAAAT
>TARA_R110001592_G_scaffold585_2_pt1 | contig 15663 bp, 13 predicted proteins | sample TARA_R110001592 | Tara Oceans TARA_R110001592 (sample SAMEA4398387) | marine metagenome | biome: Polar Biome; feature: [SRF] surface water layer (ENVO:00010504); material: water (ENVO:00002006), including particulate matter (ENVO:01000060) such as... | depth 5 m
GGCTACTTTGAAGAACACAAAGCCATAAATAAAGGCTGCCGCCGCCGTCGTTAGCAGTGCGTATCGCCAACCGTCATCGCCTCCATACATTAACGCTAAAGAGGGTAAAAGGATTGCCGAGGCTGCTGAACCAAAGTTACCCCAGCCACCATAAATACCTTCTGCAACACCGACTTCTTTGGCTGGAAACCATTCTCCGACTAGGCGTATCCCGATAACAAAGCCAGCACCGACAAAGCCCATTAAGAATCTAAATAAAGCAAGCTGTTCATAGCTTTGCGAAAGTGCAAACGCAGAACAAAGAACACCAGTTGCCAGTAATAATCCTGAAAAAACGTAACGAGGCCCAAATTTATCAACTAGCATACCAACAACAATACGGGCGGGAATGGTTAAGGCAACATTTAGAATTAGCAGTGCTTTTACTTGTTGGCTGGTGAGGTCAAAGGCTTCTTTAATAAATCCTATTAAGGGTGCATGGTTAAACCACACCATGAAAGTTAGAAAAAATGCAAACCAACTTATATGCAGCATTTTTATCTTGGGTTCTTTAAATTTCAGGAGATTAAGTCCAACATCAGACATGGGGTTTCCTTAAGATCGGTGTTTGAGAGTGATATGGCAATGAGCAGACATCATGCCACTTTGCTCAATGCCTTCTTGTTCTTGAAGGTGAGCATTGAAATTAAAAATTAACGCACCAATTTGTGAATAAATATTGTCGATAAGAAATACGAATGTCTTTTTTTGGTGCATTTTTTTGATTGGTTTGAGCTATCAAGTGATCGCCAGTGTATATAAATAAGGAATTTTGTAATTGAGATAACGAGTTGTAGTAATTCGTCTATGCTTAAATTAGTTAAAATATCAATTAAAATAGATTTGTGTTGTTAGAAGTATCTGTTTTTTAATTAGCTATTTAATTACTATGAATAGAATTCTCTAATAATCGAATAATAAACAGGGTTGTTTTATGCTTAAGTCACTTTATTTGTGTGTTAGCGATGTTTCCTCACACATTTCTTACAAGGCTATTTCTAGACAATTATTGAGTCTGTCTTTGATCTTGCTTTCTTTTTTAACGCTCAATGTATCGGCTGAATCAGAAAAACCAATATTTAAAGATGTTGTGCGTATAGGTTATATCCCCCATATATCTTTTACGCTTGATAATGGGCTTGCTTCCGGGGCGCTCACACAAGTAATGGAGTGCTCAATTGCGCTATTTCCTCGTATAGAATATGTTGAAATGCCAAGCTATGAGAGGCTAATGTTTGCACTTGAAACAAATGTGATTGATATCGGTTTGAATATGGTGAGAACGAAGGAGCGAGATGCCATAGCTAAATATGCTGTAGATATTTATCGTTCTAGAATAATCATCGTAACCAGAGATGATGGCTCAAACAAATCATCCTTAGAAAACTTACCTGTTGGTCGACTGGCTGCAAGGCTGGGAAGTGATATTAGTAATTTGTTAGCGATTAAAGGTTATAAAGTGGATGTGAACGCTTATACAGTTGAGAGGCTCTTAGAGATGTTTAGAGCAAAGCATGTAAACTCATTCGCTGAAGCTGAAATTTCTGTATTTGATGCCTTAAAAGAATTAGATAATGATCGTTTTGATTATGACTACCAAGTGCTTTCTGAAAAATGGGGCGGGGCATACGTCACTTTCCAGTTTCAGAAAAATAATCCTGAAATTATTCCTATATGGAAAAAAGTTGTTGATGCTTGTCGTCATTTTGCTCCTGAGTTGAATTAGCACTAAGTTGAATTAAACATAGGCTAAATTTCTAAAACATTATCTGTTAGACTCCGCACTCATTTTTCAGAGTTGAGCAGATAATGTTCGTTATACGTTGGTTGTTAGGACGAATTATATTCGTCATAGATATTCTTTTCCGTCCTCGTTTTTATAAGCACTCTCCAGATATTCAATCTAAATATAATATAGCTACTAAGTCTTTGAGCTTATATCAATATGCACAATGCCCTTTTTGTGTGAAGGTACGTTGGTCTATAAGGCGTTTAGGCTTAAATGTTGAGCTAAAAGATGCCAAAAGAAATGCGCAATATGCAGCCGAGTTAGTTGAAGGTGGCGGAGACTTAAAAGTACCTTGTTTGCGTATCGAAAAGGAAAGCGGTGATGTTGAATGGATGTATGAATCCTCAGATATTATTACTTATCTAAGTAAGCATTTTCCTAATTAATCGAATTGATTGCTTTAATCGCTGAGGGAACCGTGTGTTCTTTGCAGTCTCAAGTGGCTTCTTGAATCAACTAGTAAGTCTCTAATGAGCTCATTCCTTGGAATGACATTGAATAACCTTCGGGTTATTTTCTCTGTCATGAATGAGCTTATTGAAAGTGCTGGCTAATTGTTAATCATCGTAGTTATTTTTCTTTTGCCAAGTATCTTCTTTTTCCATGAATGAATCCCATTCATCGTTTTTTTCTTCGTTAATTGTTGAATTTTGTTCTTTCAATGCTTTGTTTTGTTGATCTGCTTCGGCTTCAAGTGCTTTTATGCTGGCTTTGTATTGTTGTATTGATTGCGCTGCTTGAGGATGGTTTATTAGCGGTTTAAACGCTTCAATTGCACTGTGATAGTTATGAATTGCGACACGAGGTTTTCCCTTTGCTGCCTCTGCTCTATTACAAAATAAATCAGCTTTAGATTGGCAAATTGAAAACCTAATAAACTCCAGGTATTTTTTCGCAATTTCACCAGATAAGCGTTTGTTTTTATGTTGTGACTCGATAAAGCGATACAGTGCTTCCAGATTATCTCTAGCTTGTTTTGCTTGAGCTTCGGTGTTGATGGCGAGGTTAGGGAATTTTGGGTTGTTTTCCCTTAGCTGTTTTATATAGTTAAGGTCAGCCTCTAAGAGTTCTTTGTATTTTTGTTCGTTATTGAGGCTTATCAGTTCATTAAGTGTTTCTAGAGACCGCTCAGCAATCATGATGCGTAGTTCGTTACTTAAATACTGTGGCGGAAGATCGTTTAATAACTGCTGCATTCTTTGGTAGCGATCACTGCAAATAGTCGCCCGTCTGATTCTTTCGAGACGCGCTTTCTCTCTTGCTTGAGAAATTGAAATTACACCAATGCCGAGAAAGATGACTGCAAAAATAATAATTGTAATGGTTGTGGTCTGCATAGTTTTGTCTTAAGAGATTGTTTTTTGAATGAATTCTGCTAGGTATAATTCAGATTTATACGGAACATATTAAAGTCAGTATAGACTAGGGTTTTGTATTTTCTATTGTTGGAATGCCAAGAATTCAAAAAAGTTGATTAATTTCTAAGCGTGAATGGTTGGGCTTTGTGGGCTTTTCATGTAAAATCTTGCGCCTTTTCACACTTCTTCTCTTTTATGAGGCTTATAAGCAATGACAGAACGTATTCAAGCGGGTGGTCTTCAGGTCGCCAAAGAACTGTATGATTTTATTAATGACAAAGCGATTCCGGGAACGGGTGTCGATCAGTCTGCTTTCTGGGCGGGCTTTGACAAATTAGTACACGACTTGGCCCCAAAAAACAAAGCTCTACTCGAGAAGCGTGATGACATCCAGGCAAAAGTTGATGCTTACCATCGTGAAAATCCGAAACTAGATTTTGCTAACTACAAAGCCTTCTTACAGGAAATTGCATATTTATTGCCTGAAGGTGAAGCATTCGAAGCAACAACAGTGAATGTTGAACCAGAGATTGCGCAAATGGCTGGTCCCCAGTTAGTTGTGCCAGTTATGAATGCGAGATTTGCTTTGAACGCTGCGAATGCGCGTTGGGGTTCGTTGTACGATGCATTATATGGTACTAACGTCATTTCTTTCGAAGGTGCTGAAAAAGGCCCAGGATATAATCCTGTTCGTGGCGATAAAGTTATTGCATATGCGCGAGGCTTTCTAGATCAAGCAGTACCTTTAGTATCTGGATCACATGCAGATAGTACTGCTTATAACATTGTTGATGGTGCCTTAGCTGTTACTTTGAAAAATGGTTCAAACGTTGGTTTAAAAGATGCCGATAAATTATTAGGCTATCTTGGCGAATTATCTGCACCAACAAGTATTGTGCTTTCAAATAATGGTCTGCGTTTTGAAATTCAAGTGGATGCGACTAGCCCGATTGGTCAAACAGATCCTGCAGGTATCAAAGATATCATCATGGAGTCTGCATTAACGACCATCATGGACTGTGAAGACTCTATCGCTGCGGTTGATGCAGAAGATAAAGTTGTTGTTTACAGTAACTGGTTAGGTTTGATGCAAGGTAACTTGCAGGAGACGGTCAACAAGGGTGGTAAATCGTTTACGCGTACCATGAACCCTGATCGTATTTATACTGCTATTGACGGCTCTGAGTTAAAGCTGAAAGGCCGCTCAATGCTATTTATTCGTAACGTGGGTCACTTGATGACTAACCCTGCGATTTTATTGAAAGATGGCAGCGAAATTCCTGAAGGTATTATGGATGGCATGATCACTACCTTGATCGCGATTCATGACATAAAAGGTAATGCGCCTTTCCAGAACTCTACCGCAAACAGTGTCAATATCGTTAAGCCGAAAATGCATGGCCCAGAAGAAGTGGCATTTGCTAGCGAGTTATTTGGTCGTGTAGAAAAGGCTTTAAATCTTCCTGAATTCACCGTAAAAATGGGAATCATGGATGAAGAGCGTCGCACAACAGTGAACTTGAAAGAGTGTATCCGTGCTGCGAAAGATCGCGTTGTCTTTATCAACACCGGTTTCTTGGATAGAACAGGTGATGAAATACATACCTCTATGGAAGCGGGTGTGATTATTCCTAAGACACAAATGAAGCAACAGAAGTGGATTGCTGCATACGAAGACTGGAACGTAGACACAGGTCTAGAGACCGGTCTGCAAGGTCGTGCTCAAATCGGTAAAGGCATGTGGCCTATTCCAGATGAAATGGGCATGATGATGGAGCAAAAAATTGGTCATCCTAAAGCGGGTGCTAACACGGCGTGGGTTCCTTCTCCTACTGCTGCGACGCTTCATGCTATGCATTATCATCAAGTTGATGTATTCAAAACACAGGATGGTTTGAAGTCGCGTCAGCATGCTTCTGTTGATGATATTCTGACTATTCCGTTATTGGCAGATCCAAGCTCATTAACTGCTGAACAGATTCAGCAAGAAATGGATAACAATGCGCAAGGTATCTTGGGTTATGTTGTACGTTGGATCGATCAGGGTGTAGGTTGTTCGAAAGTTCCAGATATTCATAACGTTGGTTTGATGGAAGATCGTGCAACACTGCGTATTTCGTCTCAGCATATGTCTAACTGGTTACGTCATGGCGTCTGTTCTGAAGAACAAGTGCTAGAAACCTTGAAGCGTATGGCTGTTATTGTTGATAAGCAGAATGCTAGTGATCCTGTTTATATCAAAATGTCAGATAATTATGAAGAGAGTGTGGCATTTCAAGCAGCGCTTGAATTGGTTGTTGAAGGCACTAAGCAGCCAAGTGGTTATACTGAGCCCGTTTTGCATAGACGCCGTTTAGAGCTTAAGGCTAAGCTAGCTGCGAAGTAGTTAGCCTGATACGTCTTACTCTCGGTTCTAATAAAAAAGGCTAACTGATTTCCAGTTAGCCTTTTTTATTCTTGTTTAAAAATTTTAGATGCTTAATCGTCTTAATTGCATAGAAGGTTTGGCATATTGCCAATGGTGTTCGAATTTGTCGCGAAGTCGTTGAGCGATCAAGTGGTTATGGTAGTCAGCAAAGCCTGCGTAATTATTAAGGTCTCTTCTGAATATACCCGCTGTAAAATCTACAGTGGTAATCATTTCATTAGGTTTTTTAGCGCCTTTTTGGATTGTTCTAATTTCAATAAAGCTAGTGAGTTTTTGGGCAAGCTCGACGGTCGGGTTGTAATAACCGGCACCTTTTTTATCGTCTTCGAGTAGGATTTTTATTTCTGCTTTTGAGTTGCGTTTGGCTAAGCGAAGCATGCTATTTCTGATGATCTCATCATTGAGAAGTGGTGAGGTAATAGCGTCACTAATTATCCAAATTTGTTTTTTTGCTTGAGATAGCATATTTCTGTGTAATGCTAAAAACTGGCTTTGGTCATGGTATTGATAGTGGTTTCTGTCGTCTGAAAGCGTGAGTATTCTATGGTTTTTTTTGAACTGGGCTAAGCTGATATTTTTATTTTTGAGGGTAGCCTTTAAGGTGTTTAGAAAAAAATCAGGGCAAGCATTTTCAAGTTTAAAAAACGTTTCAGGCTGCCTTTTTGACAGAATGATGTGTTCATTTGAAATAGTAAAACCGAGCGATTGAAAAAAACTAAGCATTACTTCAGAGCAGTTTAGACTGATTAATTGGCAGCCTGTCTTGGTGAGTTTATCTAAGATATCTAGCATCAGCTTAAAGCCGAATAGTCTGCCTTGATATTCTGGATGAATAAAAATACTACTTATTTGAGCTGACTTTTTGTGAATAGTAACACTTGCATAGCCAATGATATTTTGATCAATTTGCGGAATAAAAATTAAACTATTATTCGGAGTGTCAGGAATAGGGGCGTCAGGAAAATGTTCAATTAGCTTCTGAATACCGGAATTAAATGTGTTGTTAAGTTTTGCGCTAGGGCAAAATTGAATTATTAATTTAGACATAGATATATATTTAGCTGGTAAACCAATTGTCCACTTTTTTGAAAGTGAGATTAATGTTTTCGGCTTGGATAAGTTTAGCACTTTATTAGGATTTTGAATGACATTAAATAATTTTGATCAAAAAGACTTTCTTGAAAATTACTGGCAAAAAAAACCGATGGTGATGCGCCGTGCTTTCGAGGATGCTGCTTGGATTGAGCCAGATGAATTAGCAGGATTAGCCTGTGAGAGTGAGGTTGAATCCCGAATAATTTTGCAGCAAGAGGATGAGTGGAAAGTAGAGCACGGCCCCTTTCCTGAAAAACGCTTTTCAAATTTACCCAAGACACATTGGACTTTATTGGTTCAGGGTGTCGATCAATGGGTGCCTGAAGTGGCGGATATTCTTAAGTCCTTTGATTTCCTCCCTGCTTGGCGTTTAGACGATATTATGGTGAGCTATGCCCCGGTGGGTGGAACGGTTTCTCAACATTTTGATTTCTTTGATGTGTTTCTAATTCAAGGTGAAGGTTCCCGTACATGGCAGATTGGCGATATCTGTGGCTCACACAGCGACTATCTCCCCAATACGCCAGTAAGGATATTGAAAGACTTTGATACGAAAATGGAAGTAAGGCTTGAACCGGGCGATATTCTATATATTCCGGCAAAGCATGCTCACTATGGCGTCTCTGTTGAAGATAGTTTGACCTATTCAGTTGGCTTTCGAGCGCCAAGTATTCGTGATATCGTTGATGGCGTCAGTACTGCTGCATTAGAGCATTTGCTGGAAGATGACTGCTTTGAAGATAGTTTGCAAAGTTTGCGAGCCGAACGTGCTGAAATTTCAGTTGATGCAGTTAATAATGTTAAAGATATGCTCTTGAAAGCGGTGAATGATAAAGCCCTTATTCGATCTTGGTTAGGGCAGTATGTGACGGAAAGAAAATATCCAGAACATGACGTCGTCGCAGGTGCTGTTGAAAATTATTATGACCGACTACTTGAAGGCGAGTTATTGATAAAGCATCCTTCTGCACGTTTTGCTTATATTTCAAAAGATGATGCTATTAAAGCTGATATTAGTCAGGTTATTTTGTTTGTGGATGGCGAGGAATACTTTTCCTCTTCTGCGCTAGCAAAATATATTTCAAATCAGTATGAATTAGATAGTGATGTTTTAGTTAAGCTATTAACTTCAGAGCAGGATAAGCAGGTTGTGGAATCGCTTATACTGGCAGGTTCTTTAGTGTTTGAGGAAGGCTTTATAGGTGATGACTTGTTCGGTGATGATGTTCAGGATGACGATTAATCTAAAAGGACAAGCCTAATCCTTGTTGAAAGGAATAGGCTTGTCAGAACATTTTAAAAGCTATTAACTACTTTTTAATCTGTTTCGCTTGTGTAATAGCATTGCCAATATAGGTCGCTGGCGTCAGTTCTAATAATTCCGCTTTTGCAGTCTCAGGAATGTCTAAGCTAGAAACGAAGTTTTGAATCGTTTCTTTGTTCATGACATTACCGCGTGTAAGTGCTTTTAACTTTTCATAAGGCTGCTCAACTTTATAGCGGCGCATTACGGTCTGAATCGGTTCAGCCATAATCTCCCAGGCATTGTCTAAATCAGCAGCTAGTTTTTCTGGGTTGATCTGAAGTTTACTTAAGCCTTTCAGTGTCGCTTGGTAGGCGATTAAACTATGCGCTAAGCCTACGCCTAAATTACGTAATACGGTTGAGTCTGTTAAATCACGCTGCCAGCGAGAGATAGGCAATTTCTCTGCTAAATGTCCTAGAATGGCATTCGCTAAACCGAGATTACCTTCTGAGTTTTCGAAATCAATCGGGTTAACTTTATGTGGCATGGTTGAAGAGCCAACTTCGCCCTCTATGGTTCTTTGCTTGAAGAAACCTAAAGAAATGTATGCCCAAATATCTCTATCCAAATCAATTAAGATGGTGTTGAAGCGGGCAATGGCATCATAAAGTTCGGCAATATAATCATGTGGCTCAATTTGAGTCGTATACGGGTTGAAGGTTAAGCCTAATGATTCAATAAAAGTTTGTGCATTGGCTACCCAATCAACGTTAGGGTAGGCCGAGAAATGAGCGTTATAGTTCCCCACAGCGCCATTAATTTTACCAAGAATTTCTACTTGCTGAATTTGAGTTAGCTGTCTTCTTAATCTAGCAACAACGTTAGCAAACTCTTTACCCATTGTTGAGGGCGATGCAGTTTGACCGTGAGTTCGGCACAGCATGGGGATTTCTGCATACTCAAGCGCAAGTTCTTCCAGCTTATCGATAACGGAAGTCATGTTTGGCACTAAGCTTTTGCTCAGGCCATTTGAAAGCATTAAACCGTGAGATAAATTATTTATATCTTCTGAGGTGCAGGCAAAGTGAACAAATTCTGAATCTGTTTCTAGTTCAGGAAAACGATCTTTAGCGGCGACAAACTTTTCTTTGATTAAATATTCGACTGCTTTTACATCATGATTTGTCGTTCGTTCAATTTCCTTAACACGTTCAGCATCTTCCAGAGAAAAATTAGATACAATGCTGTCAAGATATGCATTGGCTTCGGAAGAGAATGTATTCAGCTCAACGATTTCTGGGTGTGCGGCGAGTTTTTGTAGCCAACGAATCTCAACTTCTACACGATATTTAATGAGACCGTACTCACTGAAAATATCACGTAGTTCAATTACTTTTGAGCCATAGCGGCCATCTATTGGAGAAACGGCGGTAAGGGAAGATAGTTGCATTCGGTGTCTCAATCTCTGCGGGTTTCAGTTTGCTGATTTACAAGTCTGAAATCGGTTAAAAAATGGGCGCTTATAATACAACAAAACGCCGCTTCCTTGAAGTTTTTGTCTGTTCTTTCAGGTTTAGTGAGTCTGAGCATCAATTTTAGACAGTAAATTCTCACATTCTTTAATGATGGCTTTTCGTTTGAAAATAAAGTGCCAGCGATGACCTTTTACTTGCCGCCATAAAATGCACGAACGAATGCCAACTAAAAGAAGGCTTCTGATCTTATCTGCATTAAGGGGGATTTTGAGCAGCTGCTCTTGCCCTGCAATATGCACGCGTAAGCTAAAAGTGCTAATGGTGTCTGAGTAGATACTGGCTAGGCCTGAAAAAACATTTTCGTGAAGTATGCCAAAGTGATTAATCTGATTACTTGTATGTTCCAGGCGACTACTAATGGTGTTTAGCATGTCGTTATTTTTACTTAATCTACGTTCTAGCTGAACGATAGCAAGCGTATAACGAACGTAGCTAAGTTGTTTGTTGTTGGCGCTATTATCGGTCAGTAAGCGTTGAAGAAGTTGAAGGCCGGGTTTTATGTCGGCTAGTTCGCCATAAACAGAAAGGGCGCTTTCTGGGTTTTCAATAAATAAACTTTTAACGGAAGTTTCGAGAACGGCTTCGTTGCATCGCCCAGTTTGAGCAATGTGATCGACAGCTTCCATGGTCTGAAATAAGCCAGCTAATGCAATGACTTGTTCTTGGTTTTGATTCATTATCCTTGGCCTTTAATGCTGATGTTTTCGCCAATGTTTTCGGTACTTTCAATGATGGCGCCACCCAAACAGCGTTCACCTGAATAAAATACAATTGATTGCCCCGGTGTTACGGCACGTTGTGGTGAGTCAAAAGTGACCACTAAATTCTGCTTGTCATCTAGTTCAATCAAACAGTTTTGATCTGCTTGTCTATATCTAACCTTTGCAGCGCATTGATATGGAAGTGTTGGTGCTGAATTTATCCAGTCCGGTGTAATCGCTGTTAGTCGGTTGCTGTAAAGTAATGGGTTTTTAGTGCCTTGAACGACAATAAGTACATTTCTGACTAAGTCTTTCTGAGCGACATACCAAGGCGATTCATCATAATTCTTTAGGCCGCCAATACCTAAGCCTTGGCGCTGCCCAATAGTGTGATACATCAAACCATGATGTTTGCCGATGATATCGCCAGTATCCGTTTCAATGTTGCCTGGTTGAGCAGGTAAGTACTGCTTTAAAAAGTCAGAAAATTTACGCTCTCCGATAAAGCAGATGCCTGTGCTATCTTTTTTGTCGTGAGTAATCAGGTCATGCTCTTCTGCTAAAGCACGAACTACAGGCTTTTCTAACTCGCCTACAGGAAATAAAGTTTTAGCTAATTTGCTTTGGTGGACTGCATGTAGGAAGTAGCTTTGGTCTTTGTTGTTATCTAAACCCTTCAGAAGAAATGTTTGGTTGTTTTCATCTAGTCGGCGAACATAGTGACCTGTAGCAATAAAGTCGGCGCCCAAGGTGGTCGCATAGTCGAGAAAAGCTTTAAATTTAATTTCTTTGTTGCATAAAATGTCTGGGTTGGGAGTTCTGCCCGCTTTATATTCATTCAAAAAATGCTCAAACACATTATCCCAGTATTCGGCAGCAAAATTGGCTGTATGCAGATGCATGCCAAGCTTGTCGCAGACTGCTTGTGCATCATTTAGATCTTCAATGGCGGTGCAGTATTCAGTGCCATCATCCTCATCCCAATTTTTCATGAAGAGGCCTTCAACTTGATAACCTTGTTGTTGAAGTAGTAGGGCAGATACAGATGAGTCTACGCCACCAGACATGCCGACAATAACGCGAAACTGACTATTTTTTTTCATAAGGAAGAATATTTTTAAGGGAACAAAAGAGCGGTAATTCTACTCTTTTGTTCCACGAAATGCTTGTGTGAAAAAGCGGAAATAAGGCTGAACAATTAATCTTATTGATGATTAGAGTTCAGGAGATTCGGGTAAAAAACTGGCGATATTTTTTACGCGCCATTTAAGTTCTTCGACGCTGTCGGCTTGTACGGTGACATGACCTAATTTTCTGCCAGGTCTTTCTTCTTTACCGTAAAGGTGAACGTGAGCATAAGGGAGGGCCATAATTCCAGCAATATCACCTTTCTCAGAAATTATATTAATCATACAAGTTGGGCGGATTGCATCGGTTGAGCCAAGCGGCATGCCCGTTATCGCTCTTAAATGATTCTCAAATTGGCTTGATACGCAGCCCTCAATAGTCCAATGCCCAGAGTTGTGTACTCTCGGTGCCATTTCGTTGGCCATTAGTCCTGACTCTGTTTCAAATAATTCCAGAGTTAAAACGCCGACATGTCCAAGCTCATGCATTAGCTCTTTAATGTAGCTATTTGCCTGTTGAGCTGTTTCTGTTGCAACATTTACCGCAGGTGCGAAAGAGTAGCGAAGAATGCCTTCGTGATGATCATTTTCTGTGAGCGGATAGACAGCCATATCATCATTGACGGATCGGACTGCAATAATCGATAGTTCTCGCTTGAAATTCACAAAAGCTTCAACGATTAAATCTCTAGGGCCATTTTCAGTTAAGCCGATACTTTTCCAGGCTGCTTCGCACTGTTCAGGAGATTTAATAACAAACTGACCTTTACCGTCGTAGCCTTCAGTTGTTGTTTTCGTTACAACCGGGCAGCCAAGATCTTCAACAGCCCTAATTAGAGATTCTAATGAATTAACGATATGGTATTTAGGGGTAGGGATGCCTAGTTTAGTGAATAAGGCTTTTTCCAGTGCCCTGTTTTGGCATACTTCAATAGACTTTGAAGGTGGATATAGTTTGGTTTGTTTTTCTATATGTTGAGTTAAGGCAAGAGGTAGGTGCTCAAATTCGTAAGTGACAACATCTACATCAGACAAAAAATCTTTTAGTTTTGGATTATCAAGATCAGCACTTGGGTCGCATGTTACTTGGCCTAGGCCAACGCTTGGGCTGCCAGATGTATCATAAAAATGGAAGTCTAGCTCGAGAGGATACCCTGCTAAAGCGAGCATTCTACCTAGTTGGCCTGCACCTAAAACACCTACTTTTGTCATGTGCTAGTCTCGAGGGTCTGGTTGGTTAAGAACGGTTTCAGTTTGCTGAGATCTAAATAGGTTTATGGCGGCTTTAACCTTGGGGTCATTTAGGCCAATAATTTGCGCTGCAAGTAAGCCGGCATTCTTGGCGCCAGCATTGCCAATGGCAAGTGTTCCTACTGCAATTCCACCAGGCATTTGGGCTATTGAAAGTAGGGAGTCCAAGCCGTTTAGAGCTTTTGATTGAACTGGGACGCCAAGTACAGGCAGGTTGGTTTGAGATGCCGCCATACCAGGAAGGTGGGCTGCGCCGCCAGCCCCAGCAATAATAACTTGGATGCCGTTATTTTCTGCTTGTTTGGCATAATTAAATAATAGGTCTGGAGTGCGGTGTGCTGAAACGACCTTTACTTCATAGGCAACGCCTAATTCGTCTAGCATATTGGCAGCATGTTCCATTGTCGGCCAGTCAGACTTAGAACCCATGATAATTCCCACAACTGCTTGCATATTGCTACCTCAACTCTCTAAGCTACGACATTTTTTAGATTACTATTATTTAGAGCAAGGAGTTCTCTGCTCAAAAAAAGACCGCATATAGTAGTGATTAGTCACTAGCCTTGCAAATAGATTTACTGCGAGGCATGGCTTCATGCATTATAGTATGCTGTTTTTAAGGGAGTTACTTCTTGTAATAGTGATCTTAAAGATGAATTTTAATAATTAACTCTAAATAGTTATTTTTAGTTTAAATGAGGATGTGTAAATGGATGGTTTGCGGCCAGAAGTTGATGAGTTAGATCGATTTAAAAATCGTTCGGTATCGAAAGCAAAGGTTGATAATAGAAAGAATAGTTCAAAAGGTAAGCCATCTCCACCTATTGATACGTCGACTAAAACAGCATCTTCAAGTATGCCTTTGACCTTTTTTGTGCTGTTTTTTGTCTGCCTTTCTACCGCATTTGCTTGGTTTTCTTGGAAGCAGCAAATAGAGATTACATCCTTAAAATCTCATCTAAATGAAGCTTCTGGCTTTATGGATCAAAACAAATTATTAGTGGCTCGTTTGGAAGGGAAGTTAAGTGAGACAGGTGTTGAGCTAGCAGAAAGTGGCACGGCTGCGGAAAAGAAATTAGCTTTTCTTGATTCTGAAATGAGAAAACTTTGGGGAGTAGCGTATGATCGAAATAAAAAGGCGATAGAAGATAATCAAGAAGCGCTGAAAAATTTGGATAATAAGTTATCAAAAACACTGAAAGAACAATTGTTGTCTATTAAAAGTTCAAGTAATGCTCTTGAGGGCTTGAGTGAAGATTTTAAAAAATTTGCTAAAGTGTCTGAGAAAAGTATTTCTCGTTTGTCTAATGAGGTCTCTGTCTTAAGGACTGAGCAAGAAATTGTAAGTACTGATCTAAAAGACAGGCTTAATGTGCAGAAAAAAACTGTTGAATCTTTAAAGAAAGATACGCAGGACTATTTGGAGAGAACAGCTAAATTAGATCTTTCAATAGAGTCTATTAATGCAAGTCGACGCCAGTTGAATGAAAGAATTGTTGAGCTGGATAAAAAAATTAATGCTTTGCAGCTGAAAAATTCACCTTCTGGCCTCTAAAGATGTTCCATGACTTGCGGTAGATCGCAAAATCCTTAATGGGATGCTGTTAAAATTCAGCAAGTTTGGAAGCCGCTTTTGTTGAGGGAGTCAGGTCTTCTTTTTTTGTGTATTTCAGGATGAGTGTCGCAATTCATGTTTAAGAAACTACTCCACGTTATATTATTACTGAGCGTTGCTTCGGTCTCTATTTACGTTGAGGCAGATGTAACTGCGCCATATTCCAAACCTTTCCATAAGCAAGGTCGAGGTTGGTATGCTTCTATTTATTGGTCGACCAGTCGTAATCTTGGTTCATATTATTTTCCAAATACAGACGGCGAACTGTTCAAAGAATTAAACGATACGGAAAGAAAAGCCGCAGACTATGCCTTGGTGTATTTTTATCGGCCTGATAGTCAGTGGGCTTCAGAGGAATTAGAGGCACCAACTTATTATATCAATGACACTATCGTGTTTAATATGCGCGCAGGCAGTTATACCTATGTGCTTTTACCTGCTGGAACCTATGATTTTAATGTCAGAAAAAGTATGTTGCCTCTTTTAGGTTTTGAGGCGTTCGATGATAAAGTAATGATGGCCTTTGATTTAAATCTGCAGGCTGATTTTGGTTTGTCTCTCAAACCAGGCGATGTTTATTATGTTCGTCATTCGGAGGTCTCGTTCCCGTCAAAATTACATTCACAACTTGATCCTGAGGATGAAATGGCTACCGCAGATGTTCAGCTTGTAGATCGTGAAGTGGCGATGGAAGAAATTCATAAAACACGTTATTTGACTCAATCATTTTGGCATCCTACAGATGCGGCTAAGGCTGAAGAATTATTAAGTGGTGAAATGCAGGACTATGGTTGGTTTTCGGTTATTTGGCCGTGGTCTAATAATTTTCTTTGGGGTTTTCCGTTTTTCTATCTACCTAGTGATATTTACCGAGAGTTGCGTGGCACGGCAGATATAACGCTAGAGCAAAAACTCTACCTTCTAGCTGATGATGTCGATGAATACTTGCAAGAAATACAAAGTCTGCGTGAAGTTAGGCATAATTGGTGGGCGCCATGGCGTAAACCAACCAGCCAATTGACTTTGAATAATGAGCTTATATTAGATCGACTCGAAAAAGCTGCAAAAGCAGGTAAGATTATCCCTGCTCCTGTTGAAAAAAAGCCTTGGAGACCGTTTTTTGCTGATGGTGTTGCTGATTGGTATCTCTATTTCCAAGAAGGGGATGAGCTGCCTGATAAGGCTGAGGACGATCAGTTGAGTGTGATGAGTCCAGAGCGACGAAATAATGTGTCATTAATTAGGCAGTCACTGAACTAAGAAGAAATTAAAATAGAGTAGATTTTGTACTGATCTAGGTGTTTGAAAAACAAACAAATTTCAATCTGTTTTATATTATTTTGAGTAAATTGCTAAATCTAAAAGTTTTTGATAAAAAAAGTGTTTTTGTAATTGACAGAGGTTTTTAAATCATTACAATGCGCTTCTCAAATTCGAGTTGGGTGGTTAGCTCAGCTGGGAGAGCATCGCCCTTACAAG
>TARA_R110001592_G_scaffold6573_8_pt1 | contig 15645 bp, 13 predicted proteins | sample TARA_R110001592 | Tara Oceans TARA_R110001592 (sample SAMEA4398387) | marine metagenome | biome: Polar Biome; feature: [SRF] surface water layer (ENVO:00010504); material: water (ENVO:00002006), including particulate matter (ENVO:01000060) such as... | depth 5 m
TTCATCATTGTCAAATAAACCGTATGAAGTTCCTCCAGCTCCGTAAGAGTTTTGAGCAGCTAACATATCGTCAATATCAAATGAGAATTGTCTGTTACAGAAAATAACATTTTCTTCAATAGCACCTTGCTTATCTAATCTTTGGATAACACTGTCAAATCCTGCAAGAGCAACTGGGTTACCTCCATTCCAAACATTTCCTCTGTTATTAACTACGAAGAAAATTCCTTCAGAACCTTTGTTACCCATACCTCCTGCTGCACCTGCTGCGATAGCCGCTGCACCAGATCCTGCTGCTGCTGGAACTGCTTCAACCATTGCAGTCTCAAGATAGTCTTCAAAACGAAGTCTTGTTTCATGCTCAGATTTTAAGTACCATAGGTATCCTGTACCTCCATTTTCAGTTTGAATCTCAACCCATCCAATTTGTGCCATGTCAGAACCGCTTACCTCGTAAGTGTCTTTGATGATTATTGGAGAATTTTGGAAAATAAGGTCTTGAGCTTCTATTGATCCAGCCATACCTAAAGTTCCTTTTTGAAATTCAGAACCATAAATAAAGATAGTACAATTAGCTGCTGCTCCCATAGTTTTTCCTCCTGCCTCATAGTAAGCTACTGTTACTGCTCCTGTTGCTGCATTTACTGCAGTTACAATTGCTTTGTTGCTTAATACAGATCCTGCAGTCTCATCAGAGATCATAAGAGTCTGTCCAACTCTAATAGCTGAAAATCCTCCTACTGGAGCACTTGATGCTGGAGCAGGTGGGTTTTGTTGTGCTGCTGGGATAGTCCACGTGTCAACATTAACTCCAGCTACTGCTGCAGATGTTGCTCCTGTGTATTTAGTATGTAACCTTCCTTGTTCAGCCCATTTAATAAGGTCTGAGTTTGAAGGCATTTCAGCGCCTACCATTCTTAAGAATGATGCTACTGTTCTATTACCATAACGCTCAAATTCTTTCTCATATGTATCTGGAAGATACTGATTAAGAAAATCAAAGTTAGTGATGTAGTTTGTTGCTAAGGCTACTTGCTGGCCACTTGGCTGCAAGTCAAAGCCTGGGGGTGTAATTACTGGCATTTTTTTTCTTTTTTATTAATTTATAATTTTTTTGCACTTCTAATTTTGAGTCCACTTCCACTGCCTGTATCGCTTACAGCTCTAATCTTCAATCCATCTTTACTAAAATTCTGTGGGGTTGGACGCATATCCATATTAATGTTTTTTGATTTTTTAGAAACATTATCTATAGTCTGTGTCATACCCTGATTATAAAAGAATTCAGCAAATTTGTCAAGATTCATAGCTACTGACATTGCTCTATGATATCCTTGAGCGTCATTCATCAGTCCCGAATCCTTATCCATGAATTTATCCACGAAATTGTTTACGTTAGACTGCTTACTTTTCAATTCATCTTTATCACCAGGTTTAAAGATCATACTTTTTTCTCCGATATTGAACTCAAAACCTTTGAACTCATCGTTAAAGACCTCATCAGTCTTATCTAAAAAGTAATTATACCTTTTTTTCTGTGCTTCTTTTGCAGTGGTAGATTCCTCTACATAACTTTTATAGCTATTAAAATTCTCAAGTTCTTCTCCAGATAATCCACTCCCACTTGACTCAAGAGGAATGTTATATTTATCTTTCTGTTCATTTAAAAACTTTTTAGCCTTTACAAGTTCTCTTTTTTTAGCTAACTGACTTTTCTTAATATCTTTAGGATCATCTAAGTCTTCATCATATGAAAACTTATCCTCAATAATATCTTGAATATCTATTGCATCTAACCCTTCTTCTGTAGATGAATAATACTCAGTTAGTATTTGATCGCTATCCATATCTGTGTAATCTTTTTGTAATCTTACAAAGTCTTGAATACTACGACCAGTTTCTTTTTTGTACTTAAAATACGCTGATACATCTTCAGGTAACTCTTCATTTGATTGTTTTGTTTCAAATAACTGATCTACCGATTCGATATCTTTATCGTATCTATTTTTAATATATGAAAGAACGTCTGCGTCATTTAACTCTGGCGCTGGAGTATTTTCTGCAGGTATCTCTACCTTATCTATTTTTTCTTCTTTACTTACTGGCTCAAACTTTTCTTCATGCTCCTTAAGTAATTGCTCTTCTACTTCTACTTTGGATTTTTCAACCCCACTAACGTCCTTGACGATAAACTTTTCTTCTGTTTCCATTTTATTTAATTTAATTTTTACAAAGTTAATACTAATTTAATTCTTTTTTTAAGCTATCTTGGATCAAATTCAGATAAATCAAAACCATCTAAGCTGTCTTCATTAGATTCAAAATTAATAGGATTTCCTCCTGTTTTTCTTTGTTGAATCATTTTAGATTGTTGAGTTCCAGCTTGACTTATACGTTCAGCTTTTGCTTCTTCTCTTTTGTTTTCTCTTACATCAACTTGTTGCTCGTCCATTCCTCTTAATTGCATATTCATGTTGAATTCAACCTGCATTAATTGACGCTTAAGATCCGCTTCATTTTTTTGTTTTTCTATTTCAAATGCTATCTCAGCTTGTTTAATTTGAATTTTAGCTTGTAGTTCCGCTTGAGTTTGTTGCATTTTAGCTTGAGCAGCTTGTTGTTGAAGTTGTTGTTGTTGCTGTCCTTGCATAGCTTGCTTCTGCTGTTCTTGCTGTTGAACCTCTGCTGCTTTTTGTTTTCTTTTTACTTTCAGAAGTTGATTAGCCATTTTTAAATTATTAATAGTTCTAATATCAATAGCGTCTTCTAAATCAATCCCACCTTGTTGTAAAGCCATTTGTATATTAGCTTCTAATTGAGACTTTTCTTCTTCATCTGGACTCATCTCTATAAATATACCAAAGTCATGTAAATAAAGATTTTTTATTTCCTCTAATATTGATAAATTATATTTACCAATTTGCATAGCAAACTCATCTCTACTTTCAGCATACTCTAATACATCAGCAGTTCTTATAGATAAACATTCTGCTAAAGTTTTAGTTATGTAAAGACTTGATTGTAAAATATGTCTTGTAGCAACATTAGAATTTAAAGCTGCTAATTTTTGTACACCAACTAAAGAATTAGGATCAGGCATACTTGCATCTCTTGCTTCATTAAGTCCCGTAACTTGTCTTAACATTCCTAAATAATGATTGTAATTACCAATAAGCATTTGCATCTTACTTTGCCCACTGTTTGAAGTAAGCTGAGTAATTGGAACTTTAGCATTATTAAATTCTCCATCTTGAGTATAACTTCTACCAATAACCGAACCTGTTTGAAAATATAATCGTAAAGCATCTTCAGGATTGTATGCTGCACCAGTTCCTAAGTCTATTTCACTTAATCCATCTGCATCTATAAATACACCATCTGGAACTACTTTAGCTACAACCTGTTGTATTTTTAAATGGCTTATTTGTATTAAATCAGCAAAAGGAATCATTCTTCTAACTAAAGATTCTAAATTTCCTTTATACATTCTTGGAGCACATGCCACATAATTAGGCATAGCATATTGATTAGCAGAATTAGGCCTAACCATATTTTCCATCATTTTCCATTCCAGCATAATGTTTGTTCCCATAACCATCACACCCTCATACCAAACATCAATTCTTTTTTCTACTCTTTCAAATTCCCCCTCATCCATCATTTCTTGAGGTGGATTAAATTCATCATCTTTTTCTACAGTCTTATAAGTACCTTCAGCCATTTTCTTTTTCTTGTACACAAAACTGTTAGTACTTTTGTAGTTGAAATATAATAAAGTACAAGTATCTCTTGAGAACATACTGTTGTTATACATTGCTTGACTATTATAGTAATCATACCAAGATTGGCTATACTTGGATATTTCTTCCATTTGTTCAAGAGTAATAGTTGGATCAATTTTAACAACCTCCCCAATAGGAACTGTTTTTATTTCTCCCCAGTAAAAAGTATCTTTAAAATATGGATCTTCTGTGTAACTATAAACAACATTAGCAGGATCTACATATTCAACTTTAATACCGTCTCCTTTTTGAAAAGTATGTTTAGCTATACCTAAACCTAAAGTAGTAATATCAAGATCAATTCTTTTTCTTGTATCAGCATAATGATTTTCATCAAACATGGTATTTATAGCTATTTCATTTGCTATCTCAATCCCTGGCTTATAATTAAGCTGCATATATAATTCCATTTCAGCATCACTTGTTGGTAATGTTTTAGGATCTACCTGAAACACTTCCATCTGAAAATCTTTTTCTATTTGTTTAAATAAATCTTGAGCTACAACATTAGTTTGAACCATTTGCTGAAATTCATTTCTTTTCTCAGCAGACATTGCGTCCATAGCAGTGCAATTAACTTTAAATAATCTATCTGACATTCCGTTAACTACTATATCTACAAACTTAGGAATAATTGGAACTGGAGTCCAGTCTAAGTTTAAATAAGATAAATCACCATCTACTGCTAACTCATTTTTGTATTTAGATACTGACTGTTCTCCACGTGCATATAATCTTAATCGATGAAATTCTCCCCACTGATCATAAAATCTACAACCACTTCCTTCTTTCCTAAACCACTCATATTGTATTGCTTGTCCTACTGTTAATCCGAATTCAACTTTAGCTTTTTCTTTATCAGGAGCAAATTGATCAGGGAAAGCAGTAGACCTTATATTTATTGTAACATCTTTCATGTAATTATTTGGCTTGTATTGCTTGAATTATTATATCTCGCAAAGTTAATACTTATTTTTGATTTCTCTTTAGATGGTGTATATAAGTGCTTCTGATTAGCCATAATAGCTAACCCAGAACTAATAGCAGCATCAAACTTAGTTCTATTTGTTATGTCAAACTTAGCCCAGTCCTCTAAAGTCTTTCCAAAATACATTACTCCCATATCCCCTGGCTCACGATTATCTCCATTAAAATCTACACCTATATATTTTTCTATATAAGATTCAATAGCTGAAGCATGTGATTGTTTAACATCTTCAGAAGTATTAGGAATACCCCCTAACTCCTTTTCTGTTTTAGATAATTTAGTATATACTTTATCTGGTCTGTTTAATGAATAACCTCTATAACCTCTGTTTTTAAAATGATATAATAAACGAGGTTTATTGTTTTCACAAAGTATTGGCATACCATAAAAAATACACGCCATTAATACCTCTTCAAAAAATATCTCAGCAGTCTGAGGTCGAGCTATATATTCTAAAAAAAAATGATTACTTGGAGCTTGATCCATAGAAAATTTAGTAAGTCCATGTAAAGATCCGTTAGATCCTTTACCTACAACCACTCCAGATATATCATAAGAGTCACAACCAAATGATCCAACATGTTCATTCCCTGGTTTCTTTTTCCCTCTTTCTGTAATCATTTTATTATCCATTCCTGGAGGTGGTGTCCAGCTAACTAAAAATCTACCATGTTTATTTGGAGACCATATTACTTTACTATCTTTTATTCCGTTTTCCCAAGAAAAAGATCCTCTTGTAATATGATGATCTATTATTAAAGAATCATTATAATCTACTTGCTGATATATTTTTGTTAAATTAAATATAGACTGTTTGCTCTCATCTCTAAATGCATGTGACTCAGTGCGAGGAAATTGTCTGTAAAATTCATTTAATGCGTCAGGATCTTGATTTAAAGAATTAACTTCATTTTCCCAATAGTCAATAGCCCCTATAGTTATTAATTCCCCATCAATCCCCAAAATGGGTAAAGTTGGGGTTTTAAATACAGGCATACCATACCTATCAATATATCCCTCAAAATTCCACTCCATAGGAACAAATAAACAATAAAGCCCGCTTTTTGTTTGTCCATTGGCATTTCTTTTAGAAGGAAGTGAATCGTCAAAAAGAGCTTTAAAATTTCTACCCCCTTTATCTAATGCATTAGATGTTGATCCCATCATACATTTTCCAATAACTTTACTACCTAATCGTAAACATGTTTTAGTTACACGCCAATTATTTAATATATTATCTGGTCTTTCCCATTTCCCACTTTCATCATGTAATAGTAATTGTAGTTTTTCACCATCATAACTATTATCTCCAGTATTTTTCCAGTCAATAGTTGTGTCTAACCCTTCAAGTTCTTCGTCAGCAAGATTAAACATATTCTTTTTTGTAATTTTAGAAGCAGGAACTCTATATGCTAATTCAGTTTTAGGTTTATCCATACCATCTTGTATAGGTTTAAAAAAGAATGGATAATTCTTTGATATAGGGACAACTTTATCGGTAAACATTTTTTTAGCATCTGCTCCACTTTTAGAAAGTATTCCTATTCTTGAATCTTTAGTAATGGTAGCTTGATTAACTCCCTCACAAGAACTCATAAAAGAAAACCCTGAACGCCTTATTTTTAAATAGCACATACCAAAGCTTCTTTTATCCGCCTTGCATGCTTCCCAAAATAAATAAAAAATTCTATTAGCTTCTCTAAAGTCAGGGTTTCCTACGTCAATCTTTGTCCACTGTAAATACATGTAATGAGTACCTGTTATATATGTAGGAACTCCATTATTCATAAACCAATACCCTTGCTCTCTTCTGTTAAATTCTTCTTCTATATAATCTACCCATTGAGACTTAAAATTAGCTGGAGTTTCATGCCACTGAAATATAGATTTAACTCTATTTAATTCTTTAGAAATTGGAGTTGTTTCCCAATATTGTTCTTCTTTATTTTTAGATCTTTGATATGTTTCTTTTGGAGGTTTTGGTAAAGCTATTTTTAATCCATTGACTTCAATAACAGAACCTATCTGACCAGTTTTAGATATAACAATTACATCATATTTTTCATTGTAACCATACAGCCACGTCCTACCTCTATTTTTATTAGATATAATAGTATTAGGAATAAGCTTTGTTACTTCTTTATATAATTTACTTTGATCTTGATTCTGCAAATCCTTTTGGTGTATTAGTTTTTCTTTCGGCAACATTACCATCTAACAATGATCTTTCTTCTTCTATTCTTTTTAATATTTCAAAAGCATCAAAAATTGCTAACTTTTTAGTTGCCGCTGCATTTTTTAATCTATCAGCTGCTAATGGATCTTCAGCTTCATATTTAATAATGTCTTCTTTAGCTACTTTAACTAATTGTTTAACTGCTTTTTCTCCAGCCTCTATTATACTTAATTTAATTTCTCTTATGTCCATTACTTATATTTATAAAATATTACATATACCTGTCTCCCTTCTTTCCATGATTTATTAGGGTACTTACTATGAAAATAATTAGAAGGATAAGACACTATTCTATTTTGTTCATATCCAGAAACAGAAACTAATCTCCACATCTCTAAGTTTTCAGAATCTTCTTTTATAGTTTTATTATATTCTTCATCTGTTATATGAGCAGGCAATCTATCACCATAAAACTCATGCTCCCAAAAAGCAGTTCCATGTAGATCTTCTCTTTCTCTTAAAGACATATAAATAACTGCAGCTCTATCTGGTTTTTGACCTTTTATATTTAAATCAGAATGTATTCTCCAAGTATTATCTAACTTATCTGTAGATACTCTAAAGAAACTTAATATGTTTTCTAAAGGCCTACCCTCTATTAAACTTAATTTATTTAATACGTATTTGTCAAATGATTCAGGCGAATCTTGTACATAGAAGTCTTTCTCTCCTACAGTATGTTTTATAAACTCTCCTTTATCTAAATAATTTGTAGCTATTTTAAATAAATCTTTATCTATAAAATTATCTACAGTATATATCATAATACCATTGTTATGTTATTAGTAAACATTCTATATAACTTTTCATTATCTACTGTAAATTCATAATCACTATCTGGTGTAAATGAAATACGATCACCAACAGAAACTCCTAAGTCTAATAACTCTTTATTTATATATTTAACTATTCCCATTAATGGCTCTTCTTCACAATTTTTAAATAAATAAGAATCTTTAGTTTTTATAGGTTTTATAAAACAATACTTACTATGAGCCATCCAAGTATCCTTATTCTTATATAAAAAAAATTGTTCGTTATCTATTAAGAATAAATTATCTTTAAGAAAGCTTCTACCACTTTTTTGTCTTCCTTTAATATCATAATAAAATTTAAATACATTATGATGTACTAATAAACTATCTCCTTCTTTTACTGGACCAGTATAGTTTATAGGCAGTGCCACAACTTCAGCAAAACGATTAGAAGATACATGATCTTCTTGAGATACACTTGTTATAAATTCAGTGTCTGCTATTTTTTTAATATTATCATACCTTCTTCCGTTTAAAGGTTTAACAATAAAGTTATATGGAGACCTCATTAAAAGTTTATATTAAACTCTAATGATATTGGTAGTGTAGTTAAAAATTCCTTCCATAAATAAACAACATCACCTTTTTGAATCCATATTTTATATGATCCTTCTACTGCTTGAATAAGATGTATTTTATGTGACGATCCTAAAACGTCTTGACCTACAATGTAGTGCATTGCGCCAGACTTATAGTCTGCTCCAATTGATATTTTTCTAATGTCCATTTCATTTAATTTAATTTATTTTATTTTAAGCAACTGCTGTATATGTCCATCTTAAATCACACCTTCCTTGCATGCTTCCAACCCCGTTATTAACACCTTTTACAGAAAAATATAAAGCTTCTGTGCCTACCAAAAAATTAGGAGACATAGTTATAGTACTACATACTATATTATCTGTACCAGTAGCATTAACTTGAGTTGCTCCTACTTTTGAAGCACCAGCAGAAACATTACATGGATCCCATTTATAAAGCTCTATAAGATAGTTTGCTCCAGCTGTAGCTGTTAAAGATATCTGAGCAGCGCATAGATTACTTTGAAGAGTATCAGTTGGGCAAGTTGTCGCTCCATTATTTGCATTATTATATATTGTAGCTCCTAATTTCTGAGAATTGGTCCATTGATCACCACCAACACTATCTATAAAAACTAATTTATCACCATCACTTGGACTCCATGATCCTTGAGTTATATTACTATAAGCATAGAAATTCAAATACAAATTAGTATCTACTATTCCAAACTTAAAGTTAGTTGAAAAATTGTTTGATCCTCCTCCTGATCCTGTAGGTATTGCCCATGTACCATCACCCCTTAAGAATGATGTGTTTGTCCCTCCTTGAGGAACAAATCCTTCTAAACTTCCCCCTGCATATCTTTTTGGACTAACAGTAGCGACAGTTCCCACAGTAGTTACAGTTAAAGGTTGACCTGTCGATATGCCGCTTGATCCTAACAACACTTGTGTAACTCCTCCAGAGCCACCAGAAGGTATTGCCCATGTACCATCACCTCTTAAAAATGTTGTGTTTTGTCCTCCAGCTGGAACAACACCGAGATTAGAACCTCCAACGTACACTCTTTGTGATAGAGTAACTACTCCATTAGTGGTACTCAAAGTAAGTGGAGATCCTGAAGAAATAAGTGGAGAGCCTATTGTGACTGAAACAATACCATCATTTGATAGTGTTAATTGTGAAGAGCTATTTCTTGTAACCGTTACACCCGTACCACCTGTTAAAGTAATATCATTTAAAATACCAGCACTGCTTAGTAAGCTTAGATTAGTAGTATTATTTGGAACTGAATAACTGTAAGTAGTATCTCCAATCCCTGGAGTAATCCATGTTAGTAATCCTGCAGCTATTCCTAAAAACTGACCGTTTGACCCTGTAGATCCAGAAGCCTGTATGTTTGTTGGTATAACTGTTGGTACTGTAATAGTCGCAGTACCTGTTAAAGTCATACTTAAATTTGAAGTAGCTCCTACAGCTAAAGTATCATTTAAATTACAACATGTAGTTGGAATCCAAGCTAATCCAGAACCTGTTGAACTTAATACTTGACCTGCTGCTCCAGCAGATAATGATGTGTCAATTATAGTTCCTACTGTAAGAGAACCTGATATATTTATAAGTGCGTTTGCTCCAGTAGCAATATTTCCTGCATCTAATACTTGTTGTAATGTATTTGTGCCTGATGCAGATGTGGCCCATCTTACTCCAGTTATTGTAGAAGTTAATACCTGACCTGTTGTTCCTGTTGATCCAGTTGAATCAGCAAAACTTCCTTCCACATATATTCCAGCTGTTGTTGATGTAACTCCATTAGCAGAAAATCTATTATTTCCACTCCAAAGATTATTACCTGCTGAATTTATACTATTTCCAGAAGTAAATGTTGTTGTGCTTGACCCAGTAAATGTTATTCCAATATTATTAGCAACATTACCTGCATTTAATGTAGACTGTAATGGACAACATGAAGATACTGGTATAGAGGATGACCACTCTAATCCTGTTCCCGTAGACACTAACCATTGACCTGCTGTACCCGTTGATCCACCAGCGCTTATTTGACCTGTAGAATTAAATATTAAATCTGTTGAATTAATATTTACATTACCTGTAAAAGTACTTACGCCTACACCTGTTAAAGTAGCAGATGCTGCAATTCTTAAATCTGCACCTACACCTGTAAATGTCATACTTGTTGAACTAACTACGGATGCTGTAGTAGCAGTATTTCCTATTAATAAAGTATCATTCCAAGACGCATTAGATCCTGATGCGGCAACCCATTGTAAACCTGCTCCTGTTGAACTTAATACTTGACCAGCTGTTCCAATTAAGCCTCCAGCTGTAATAGTAGTTGGTATTATAGATCCAACAACAGTAATATTACCTGTTAAGTTAATATTCTCTATTGCTGTATTTCCTGTATCTAAAACTGATTGTAATCCTTGAAGTACGCCTGCTCCTCCAGTTAAACTACTAACTAAAAACGTAACCGTTTCATTATCGTTACTAACATCAGTACCGATAAGTAAATCATTAGCTGATGGTGTTATTGTAGGATATACGGTTGTGTTTTCAATTCTTGCCATTACTCAATTTTTATTAATTTTTACAAAGGTAGTAAAAATAAAATTATGTAATTTGATTTATTGACAATCTACATCCGCTGATAAGAGATATTAATGCTGATGCTGATGCTGCCCTTCCTTGTATCCAAAATTGAGCTCTTATTTTACTAAGTGCACCTACATTGTATAAAACTGTAGCCGATCCACTATCTCTATCTACAGTTCCATTTCCTCTAACATAATTAAAAACCTGCGTTCCTTGTATGTCTGCATAAGAACCACGATATGGAGCATACTGTAAAACTGCACCAGCTAACAATCTATTAGCACTTGCTCCGTTTTCACTTGCAAAATTAAAGCTAATCATTACTAATTGCGCACTTGTAATTGAAACCTCTCCAGCTGAAGAAGCTGTCATACCTACTTCTGTTATTTCAGAAGTATCAAATTCAATTGTTACTCGAGCTTCAAGAGATCCACTTCCAGCTATAGTTTGTGCATTTTCTGGAGACCAAGAACCTTTATTAGATGGTGGTACTGAAGTTATATAACCAGCACCATTTGTTAATTGATTGTTATTACTTGGAATTTGAGGAAATGTAACTCTGTTTCCAACGCCATTTATATATTCTGAAGAAAGTCCTTGGTAAGCTAAAGCTATAACTGGAGCAGAACTTGGATTTGTAACCGTAACTCCTAATCCATTTCCAGATGCTGAAGCTTGAATTCCCGTTACTGTACCTTGAGGATTACTAAATGATGCTGATATAACGCCTTGTGGCTGACCTAAAGTAATTGTTGTAGTAGAAGTTCCTGAAGTAGTTATAGCTGTTACACTATTCTGGTATGCAGTATTCCAATTTCCAGAATTACCACCTGAACCAGTAATACCAAGATTAGCAAGAGTTAAAGTTCTTGTTGTTGCAGATGTAGCTACACCATTTGTAAAGTTTAAAGTTGCAAATACAGTGGCAGTATTAAGAGTATTATTTTGATTAATACCTATAGTTGTGTTTCCACTTGAAGTTACATACCCAGCACCATTAGCTAATTGGTTGTTATCAGTTGGAATTGTAGCACTCGAAAAAGCTAAAGTTCCTAATGCTACTCCACCAATCTCTATGTCTGGCACTTCAATATTATCCTTAAATACTATTGCCATGATTTGAATTTATTTATGCTACCTTAATTATGCTATATGCTAATGCATTTGCTGCTACTGCTGATGCTACTGTAATTGTTACTGAATTTGTAGATGGTCTTGTTACTCTTGCATAAACAGTATCATAGTTTCCGCTATTTAAATATACACCTACCTGAACCGCTCTTGTTCCAAAATTATGAGTAATAGTCCATGTTGATGCTCCTCCAATAACTCCGTTCTTAGTAGTAGCAGTTGAAATACATGATTCAACCTCAGTACAGAAATTCTGAACCGCTGAAGCTGGTATATTTATTGTTGCATTAGCAGCCGCTGTTAATAATCCTTCAGAGTCTACAGTAAAAGTTGCAACTTGAGTTGCTGATCCGTATGAAGCAGCAGTTACTCCTGAAGTTCCTAATTGAACCCATCCATTAGCCGATACAGTAAAGTTTGCAGAATCAAATCCAGCAACACCTTTTTCAGTATTTCCATCTGTCGCTCCTGCACCTGCAATATTTTGATCTTGTATTACAACTGTATAAACTGTTTGAGCTGGGTTTGAAGAGTCAGTAATATCTTGATTAGCATATATTGTGTCACCAACTTCAAGTGATACACCATAAAAAGCAGTACCATCTGTTGTTACTACAAAGAAATCACCTAAATTTAAAGCAATATTACTTGCCCCATCTAAAGAACCGTTACTACCTCCTAAGTCAGTTGTTAAACCAGTCGTTGCATTGTATCCTCCTTTGAATAACCCAACCCCTGCTACTAATGTTTGTACTTGCCCTAAGTTTACACCATCAGATGATGCTGTACCATTTGCAACTGATTTTAATTGATTATTACCAAAACCTACGTTTGCTTCTGCATCACCCCATTGATCTAAGTGTACATTGTCAAATATTATTTTTGCATTTAATGGAGACGATGTTGAGGAACTAATTAAAAAGTCTGTAGCAGGAGCAATAGTCGTAACTGTAGTAAGTTCATTTAAAGCTAACTTAATATCTAAATTATCAGTAGCTTGTGAAGCTGTAGTTATTCCAGGAGAACCTGTTATAGTTACCACATCTCCATTAGTAATAGTTTGAGTTCCACTATCACCCTCCATAGTCCAACTACTCATTGATCCAGGAGCAGATCCAGCTGTAATAGATGTAATGTGACCACTACTATTAGTTGTAACTGAAGATGGATAAGCAAAAGTTCCAGCTGTACCAAATAGATCGTGATTAAGAGTTACAGTTCGAGTTCCACCTATACTTCCTGATATTGCTGTTCCACCAACAACATCAACTACTTGACTATTACTAACTGTTTGATTAGATCCAGTTGTTGAGCCAATACTCCATGATGTCATTGTTCCCGCACCACCAGCAGATGCCGCTGTAACTCTACCATAAACATCTACTGTAATATTTGCAGAAGTATAAGCTCCTGCTGTTACACCTGAAGCTACTAAAGAAAAGTCAAGCTCATCAGCAGTAGCTGCTGAAATTCCTATAGTGCTTGTTGTACTCTCTACAGTAACAGTATTTCCCTGTGTAACGTTAAAAGTATTAGTACCATCAGAAATAGTAAAAGACATTGCCGCTGGAACCGCAGCCCAAGCATTATCACCTCTTAAAAATGTAGAACTACTTGGCGTTCCTGTTGCACTTAATGTAGATGTTACTACTGGATTACTTGTACCACTTGTTACTGTATTCGTAATAAATGTACTTGTTCCTCCAAAAACTTCAAGAACCGTACCTGGAGCACCAGAAGAATCTAATGCTACCCAAGTTGTTCCATTATAGTAGGATAACTTATTTACAGTTGATTGATAAATAATTTGTCCAGCACCAAGTATATTTCCTCCTGTTGGATTAGATACTACACTTTCTACTAATACTTTGGATATCTCGGTTCCATTAAAATCTATTCCGTCTAAAAAATTTATTGCCATTTTACTTTTCTTTAATTACAAAACGCTTGTCCTGAGAACTGAGCGTTAAATGTTATTGTTAATTTATTATTATTTATATAATCTACTTTACCGTACACCTCTTGTTTTAACGTATTCACTACTGATACAGCAGGGAACTTGTTTAAATTATGATTCACTACCCAAACTAATGCTGGGACTCCTTGATCAAAAACAAATGTCTTATCGCCACCTGTAACTGTTGGATTCCAGTTCAGCAAAGATATAAAATATTCTTTATCTTGCTGGAAGGAACCTTGAGACGCTAAATGGTTTAATTTAACCCTGTAAAAATCTAATTCATTAGGGTTAGTGTTAGGGACAGCAGAGTTCCATGAAAAAACTCCAAACTCACTTATGTTTTCAGTATTACTAATAAAAACTATTGAATCTACTAACTGAGGATAAAAAGATCCTATGTTTGTAGGAGATCCTTGAGCTAAATATTTTAAAGAAAAATTACTTAATAAAAATCCTGTAGTAGCAATTAAACCAGCATTAAATGGAACTGTGCTTAATGGCGAAGCAACTCCATTTATAATACCAGTATTAGGATCAAAAGATATTGTACCCTTTTCTCTTGTTACTAAATTATTTGCTACGTATTGAAATTTGTATCTTAGTGTTTGAGAATCAATAGCGGAAGTGACATTAATGAATTCTATAACCTCTTCTATTGAAAAGTTTTTAGTAGCATTAGTTCCTTCTTTAGTTCCAATCCACTTGTCGCCAAGTTTTAGATTGTTAGCTAAAGCATATGATTCAATTCTGGCCATTCTATTCTTTCTCCTCTTTTTCTTTAGGTTTTACTTCTCCTGTCTCTAAATTAATAATAGAATCTTCACCATACTTCTTCATTAATTTCATTTCAATTGATTGAAAATCTTTTTTTATTTCCTCTACCTTTAAACAAATACCATGCTTCTGTAATGCTAAATCTCCTAAATTAGTTTTTAACTTATTAAATTCAGTATTTAATTCTTGTAGTTCTTTTAATTCTTGTTCTTCAATTTTTTTCATTTTATTTTATTTAATTATTAATTTATTTTGACAAAGATAACAAACTTTATTTATTTTCCTTACTACTTCCACCAAAGAAAAAATCTACTATAGTATTTACTTTTGCTGACATAGCTCCAAATACTGTAGATATAAATCCTATTTCATATTCAGATAATACAACTTCATGAAGTACAAAATATTTAAACATAGTATAGGTAAGAAGAAAATAAGCTATAGTAAATAGTGTTGCTAATATTTTTTGAATAAGAGCATCGTCTTTATATAATGATCTTGCATCTTTACGATCTTCTACTTCTTTATTGAAAGCCTCTCTTTCGGCATCCAACATAATTTTTTTTATAGCAAGCTTTGCTCTATCTCTTTCTTCATCAGTAGTTATAATTTCATCAAGTATGCCCTCAGCATTCTCAACAACCTTACCAAATAATCCTCCTAATAAATTCTTTAACATTTTAAAATCCTCTTTTTCCCATTTGAAAGCCTGTTCTTTTTACTTTTCTCAGACTACCATCTTTTTTGTATTTACTTACAGTATTAAAACCATCGTCATCTCTTACTTTGCTTTTTCTTAACATACCTTTTTTATCATACTT
>TARA_R110001592_G_scaffold261196_1_pt1 | contig 15644 bp, 16 predicted proteins | sample TARA_R110001592 | Tara Oceans TARA_R110001592 (sample SAMEA4398387) | marine metagenome | biome: Polar Biome; feature: [SRF] surface water layer (ENVO:00010504); material: water (ENVO:00002006), including particulate matter (ENVO:01000060) such as... | depth 5 m
GGGTCCCGGTGATGCCGGAGAACCCGTTGTGACCATCATGCTGCCTATCGAAGATTAATGTCGCCGATGAGAATCGGCTCCTTGCCCTGGCCACTTGGGATAAAGTGGCGCCCCTCTCTTACTCACCCACTCTGCTTCCAACGTAGTATGTTCCCACGAAGTGCCAACACAGCACCCACCTGACGTTTAGCCTGTGGTTCCACTGTACCCACGGCCGGATTGACCTGTTTACTCGACTGCAATGACAGGTCAAAGACCTGGCGTGGGAGTTGATACGAACGAAGCCCTCGTCACTGCAGAGCGAAGCGGGGTAGTGACGAGGGCGGCGGAGCACCGAACGACAACGGATTGCGCTCGGATTGTTGAGTTCACGGCGAATTCGGTCTGACTATACTGATAGCCTTTGATAGATAGCAGAACAAAACGCGGCCACGGCGGTAACGTGGATGGGGGGAGTTGCCCTCGCCATCTTAAATGGTAGAAAACGGCACTAGCGTCCTCAGAGCTTGCAAGGCGCACAGTGAAAACTGCAGCTCATCTTCAATGGGTCTTCAACAACGGGACGTTCGTCCTCCCTTCACTGTGGCATTAGCCATTTCAAACCCGGCTCGCAAGTAGCCGAAACCCAACGTGCCGTCCTACTGACGGTTTTTTTCAACACGCGGACTGATGGTTCCGCCTATTTAAAAGGAGGTGAAACACTCACCATCGAATGTGGGCTTTTGAGCCCATTTGGTTTACCCGGCACCATCTTCATCAGAAGAGCAGTCAGGTTGCCTGTGACCAGGCTTATCAGGTCAAACGGGGGAGTAGTGTCCCTTGACTCATCCGCGTAAGCGGACCCGGTCAGGCTACGCGCCTGCTGGTTGGTCATAAACACTTACCAGACTGGAAAGTACACGATGAAAGACCTGAACTACCAATTGAAGCAAATGTGCCAGCGCAATCGGGATGGCAGCTACAGCACGCAGGCTAACCGGGTGCGTATTCTCAATCAAATCGCGAATCAACTGCAAGACATGGGGTACCGACGGATGACCGCGCAGTCATTAAAACCAAAACACGTTGATGCATTGGTGAAGCGTTGGTTAGGTGAGGGGATGGCGGCCGGCACCATTAAAAATCGCATGAATTGCCTGCGCTGGTGGGCAGCCAAAGTGGGTCGGTCCAATGTGGTGGCGCGATCTAATAGCTTCTATGGCATTCCCGACCGGCAATTCGTTAGCAACGATTCCAAGGCCGTTATTGTCGATAGAGACACATTGGCGAGCATCAGAGATGACCATGTGCGTGTCAGCCTCGAGTTGCAGCGCGTCTTTGGCCTGCGCCGGGAGGAGGCAATCAAATTCATACCGGCATATGCTGATCAGGGCGATCATGTTCGCCTGAAGGCATCCTGGACGAAAGGGGGAAAATCGCGGATCGTGCCGTTGCTCACCGAGGAGCAGCGCGCCGCGCTGAATCGAGCCCACCGTCTCGCGGGAACCGGTTCATTGATTCCGCCGCAAAAGAACTACATTCAGCAACTGCGCACCTACGAACGTCATACTACTCTGGCTGGACTGTCGAAGCTGCACGGACTACGTCACGCCTATGCCCAATCTCGCTATCAACGGTTGACGGGGTGGGCGTGCCCTGCGGCGGGTGGGCCGGTCGCCAAGAGTTTAAATGCAGAGCAAAGAAAGCATGATCATCAAGCGCGATTGATCATCAGCCGCGAATTAGGCCATGTTCGTGAACAGATCAGTGCTGTGTATTTAGGAAGGTAAGTAGTTATGTAAAGTTACTGCTTTTTCTTTCAATAAATACAGTCACTTAGCTTTTCGGAACTTTACATAATATTCCCATCATTCTCCTCATTGGCCATAGTGTCATCGAAAACTGATGGAGGATTATGTATGAATTCCCGCAATAGAAAACCCAACAAGCTTTCACTGGACGAATTAACTTTTAATGCGTTGAGCCAAATGCAAGTGCTCGACTACCACCCCAGATCAATACGGCGCTATCAAACCGTGTGGAGGAAGCTGATCATTTTCGCCAAACAGAATGGTTATAAAGGCCATCTACGAGAACAACTCATCGTTGATTTTCTAGCACATCACAGAGTCGATCCTGAGGAAACCATTGACCATTACAGCGGATGGAAAAAACATGCGACATACGCCTTAACACTGTTATGGCATTACTCGCGTTTCGGCTATTTCGAGCGCAGCAGGCAGGTGTTTTCCAAACTCAATATTCCCGAGTCAATGAAAGCCAGTTTGCGTGACTTCAAGCGTTACTGTGAACAGGAGCGGTATTTGAATCCGACCACCCTGGCGGAGCGGTTACCGCAATTAGGCCAGTTCCTCAACTTCTTGGGGAAACGCGATGTGAAGTGTTTCAACCAAATACGGCCAGAAGACTTGTCGGATTATGTGTATTCCCTGGGGCATTATCGGCGTAAAACCATTGCTTGTATGGTATCGAATGTACGCGTGTATCTTCGATACCTATTTTATACCGGTAAAATAAAGCGTGACCTGAGTGAGTCACTACCGGGCGTGTATCAGGCACAGCGATCCACGATCCCATCGACGTGGGATACTGAACTGCTGGAACAGTTGCTGTCGAGCATTGATCGACATTCGCCACGCGGAAAGCGTGACTATGCCATTCTCCTGTTGGCCTGTCGGCTGGGCCTGCGCGTAGGCGACATCAGGACATTAACCCTTGATCATATCGATTGGGGTTCAGAGGCGATTACGTTTGTGCAGGCAAAGACAGGTTTGTCGTTGTCTCTGCCGCTCACCGATGAGATTGGTAATGCACTGATTAGCTATATCAAGTTCGTGCGCCCGGAAACATTTTATCGTGAAGTCTTCCTCCGATTGAAGCCGCCAATCAAGCCGTTTAGCCAAAACAGCCATCTACACCATATCGTGAAATATTGGCGCGAGTTGGCAGGCATCACCTTTAAAACGCCACAACGCCAGGGCCTGCATTCATTGCGGCACAGCCTGGCAACGCGACTACTGGAAGACGAAGTCCCGTTCTCTCTCATCTCCAATATCCTGGGACATGCTTCCACGGGATCGACGATGATTTATGCCAAAGCGAGTGTCGAATCTCTACGCCAGGTGGCATTACCGATTCAGGAGGTGAGCCATGTTGACCAAGCGTAAAGAGTACAGCTATAAGAGCCCGTTAGCGCCGTTTATGACGCGGCTAGTTCAGGAAAAACGCGCCACTGGCCACAAGTATGATACACCTGCTCGGGTGCTCAAAGACCTGGACGACTTCCTCTGCGCCACAACCAGCCAGTCCGACGAGTTAACCAAAGCCCAAATGCAGCAATGGTTGGAAAAATATCCCGACGAGCAACCTTCAACGGTACAACGTCGCATCGTACTCGTCCGGCAACTCGCTCGATTGATGATACGGCTGGGCCATACGGCATACGTTCCACCTGAGGGTATAGGGCCTCACCGTTCCTACCAGTTCTCACCCAGAATATTCACGCGCGCTGAAGTACGAAAGATCATTCAGGCGGTAGATGCGATCACCCCTGGCCCTCGTTCACCACTGCGTCACCTTATCCTGCCAGAAGTCTTCCGACTGTTATATGGCTGTGGCTTTCGGTTGAGCGAGGTGCTGATGCTGAAAGTGCGTGACGTGGATCTACAACAAGGCGTTATTACGGTACGGCAGGGCAAGTTCGGTAAAGACCGGTTGGTTCCACCCGCGATTGATATGGTGGAACGTTTGCGTCGTTATGCCGACGCAATGGGTCAACGGGCACTACCCAAACAAAAAGCGGGTGCGTTCTTCTTCCCGTCAGCAGAAGGCCGCCCTTGGCATACTTCCTCTATTTACCAGTATTACCGAAAAATCCTGCTGCAATGTGGCATACCGCATGGCGGGCGTGGGAAAGGCCCCAGAGTGCACGACCTAAGACACACCTTTGCTGTCCACCGATTATTGCAGTGGTATGAGCAAGGTGCCGATTTAAACACCAAAATGCCTTTCTTAGTCGCGTACCTCGGCCACCATGATTTTACCGGCACGCAGAAATATCTACATCTCACTGCTGAATTGTTCCCTGAAATTGCCGCGCGAATGAATCAGCAATTTGGCTGTGCCATACCGCCACGGAGGTCAGCATGAAACCCACAACACTGTCTGTACACATCAACTACTTCCTGAGTGACTACCTGGCGAGCCAGAGAAATCTGGGGGTAAATACCATCAAAGCCTATCGCGATGTCTTCGTGCTGTTACTGCGATTCTGCCGCGATGATAAAGGCATTGCTATCGAAAGATTGCAGCTTGAACAGATTAACACCCAAATGGTGAATGACTTTCTGGATTATCTCGGCCATGAACGCCATTGCTCGATCCGTACCATCAATCAACGATTAGCTGTCGTGCACGCATTCTTCCGCTATCTACAGGCAGAAGAGCCTGCACTGTTATTACAGTGTCAACGCATCCTCGCCATCCCCCTGCGTCGCTTCACTCGCAATGAAGTAAGCTATCTATCAAAAGATCACCTTGCTGCTTTATTAGCTCAGCCCGATTTAACACGAGCGAATGGTAGGCGTCATGCGGTTATGTTGAGCGTACTTTATGATACAGCGGCAAGGGTTCAAGAACTAATCGACATGACCGCAGGCGACGTGCGCTTGGATGCACCCGCACAGGTCAGAATACTGGGCAAAGGGAGGAAGGTGCGAGTCGTTCCGTTGATGGAAAATACTGCCGAGCTGCTTCGGCAGTATATCGACGAGTATCACCTGAGTCTGCCGGAAAATTACGACCAGCCATTGTTCCGAAACAGACAGGGAAATGCGTTAACCCGCGTCGGCGTCAATTACATTCTGCAAAAGTATTTGAGGCAAATACAAGACACGGATCCGCAATTTAAGCAGAAAGTCACCCCTCATACCCTGAGGCACACCAAAGCGATGCACTTGGTTCAGGGTGGCGTTTCACTGGACATTGTTCGTGATTTTTTGGGTCACGCTGACAACAAAACGACAGAACTGTATGCCAGGGCAAACCTTGAGATGAAGCGAGCAGCTATCGAAAAGGTCAGTCCAGCGCCAATACCAAACCTTCCTTCGTGGAAGGAAAATAAATCATTGCTGCAATGGTTGCAGCAGCTATAAAGGGCATCTTAATGAGCAAACAAAATCGCGGGCCACCGAAGATACGCTGAGTATTATGTAAAGTTGTTTTTACCTAACTTGCTGATTAATAAGGTTGCCGTAGTGGTTACTTTACATAATCAACTACTTTCCTAAATAGACCTTATGTAATGCTTTTCATAATGTGTATCTTGGGCGATAAGTAAGCCAAAAGCACAGCACCCCGAGCATGGATTACGCATTCACGCGCGCAAACGATTTGGCGATCATGAGGCTCCTCACCATAGCCAGGGCCAAACCATGCGAATCCATCGTCTATTTTCTACGCAAAGGTTGATGCTGCTGGGCGGTCTGGCTGTTGCGATAGTAAACAATGCAGTGCTGGCAGCAGCGCAACCCATAACCTCGAGCAAAACCGTCTCAAGGATTGATCGCTATTCAGAACTGACAGCTGGGCCGACGTTGGAGCAGCGTGATCTGCTTGCCGCGACTGTAGCCGTTTCCATACCCAATAACATCGCCAGCCTCGGTGGTGCGTTGCGTTGGATTCTGCGCGATTCGGGCTACCGCCTCGCCGCCGACTCCGTTATTCCTCCTGAGGTACATTCGATGCTCAAACTTCCGTTACCCGCAGCCCATCGACGACTAGGGCTGATGCCGCTGAAAGAGGTGCTAGCACTTATGGTTGGCCCTGAGTTTCACATCGTTCAGGACCCGGTACATCGTCTGTTGTCATTTGAGCGTTGTAACACAGTACAGAATTCTTCACAGGCACAAGGAGAGCTGTAATGGACGTCTTTTTAGTCGCTCTCGTGCTGTTTTCTGTAATGGCTTTTGGAACAGGAGATAGCAAGCGTGAGGATCAAGCAGATTCTTCCAATGTTTCATCCGAATCGGAAGTTCACCCAGTAACTCGCAAACACTCAGATCAGTTCTGTGATCCACGGGTCGGACACATTACCCAGCGTGATCTCACTATCCCACTCGACCGGAGGGTCATTGACGATGAACAGTAGCGCCAGAGAGCGCGGCCGTGTTTTTCGGATTGTCGGGTTCGCTATCCTTAATGCCTTATCCACTCTAGCAGGAGCGGGAGAACAATCGAATTCACACGTGTCTACACGACATACGACCGAAGAGTCTGCAACACAGCAGTTAGACCATCAGACCTCCAGCGCTGCACGGTGGGGCCTGGATGATAACGAATGGCAGCGTTATGAATCGCTGAAACAGGGTATTCGCGGGAGTGTGAGTGCCGCAACGTTGTCCCCCATAGAAGTCCTCGGTATTCACTCGCGGAGCACCGAAGAGCGGCGGCGGTACGCCGAGCAATGGGCCGTAATGATGCGTGAGGATGCCGAGCGTATTTTGGCATTTCAGCGCGCGTACGATGAAGCCCAGCGACGTTTATATCCCAATGGTTTACTCATTGACGCCAGTATGCTGAATACCAACAAGACAGACCATGAGGCGTTAGCAAGATTGGCGTGGCAGCCCGCCGACCGCGTGCTGTTCTTTACCGACACGCAATGTCCGACGTGCGATGCTGTACTTGAGCGTCTTGTTAGTCAGTTAGCGCAATTCTCCGGCATCGATGTGTACCTGATCAATGTGTCCCCCGGTGAGGAATCCCTGATACGCGAATGGGCAGCGTCGAAACAGATCAGTCCGCAATGGGTCAAAGAACACAAGGTTACGCTGAATGTCGACGCAGGTGCGCGGGACAGAGTCGCCGCGCACACTGGGCAGGACGGTCAAGCATTACCCGTGCTCGTGTTACGCAGGGGAGACCAGTTCACGCCTTTGCCGGCATGGCGATTTTGAAGAGCATGACGATGCATCGTCAATCCATTGTCGCGTGGATTATCGGCCTGCTGTGTGGGTCCCTCGTCTTCGAGGCCCAGTCCATACCGGCCGGATATCAGCGAGTGGCGATTGAGTATGATTTGCCCCCGGCGTTGCTTTACGCGGTGGCATTGACTGAGAGCGGGCAGAGCGCACTCAGCGAAGGTCGGTTCCGTCCCTGGCCCTGGGCGCTCAATATTAATGGTGAAGGACACTATTTCACCTCAAGACAAGAAGCATTGCAGGTGCTGCAAGCGGCCCTGATACACACGAGCAGTTCTGTCGATATCGGGTTAATGCAAATCAACTGGCGCTACCATGGCGCCGCACTGGGTTCAGCATGGCAAGCACTGGATCCCTACCATAATTTGCGCGTCGCGGCGGCGATTCTGCGAGATTGCCTTAATGAGCATGCTAACTGGATGCAGACTGCTGGCTGCTACCATGCACCAAACGATCGCACGAGAGCGCAGGCTTACGCCAGTCGCGTCCAACAATATTTGACGCAGCATGCCGACATTGAGCCGGAGGGTCGGTTTGAATATCCCTAATCGTCACTGGTTGCCCAAGTTTCTACTTGTTGTCTTCATAGGTGCGTTCGCAAGTGTATCGGCAATCGCCGAGTTGACCGTCATTTATGATGCGGGTCACACGAAACCGATAGCGCCTTTACAGAAGCCCTTTGTGTCGGATCAGGTACTGCCGGCCCATCCGGGCACTGCTGCGGATTCAGCTGACCAGACAGTGTTAAATGGCCCTACGCTCAGCAACTTACTACCCGTGCGTTCTCCCGGCCTACTGGTCGGTGATCTTGCGGGAAGGCAACTCAAACCTGGTGTCCAAGCGCGTCTGGCACAGGGTAATCCGCGTCCCTTTTTCTTGATCGGTTCCGACCCGGAGTCGCTGGAGTGGCTGGCAACCCATCGAGACACCCTTGAATCGCTTGGTGCGGTGGGGATGCTGGTGCAAGCTGACACCGAGCAAGATGTCCGGCATGTCGCCGAAATCTCACAGGGCATTTCCATCACACTCGGATCTGGCAGCGATTTGGCCAATGCCTTGGGTATCGATCGCTACCCGGTACTCATTACCCGCGACGGCATCACGCAATGAGCGCCCATCCTATGGAGGCGTTGCTTCGACCGCCGGTCGAGTTGTGGTCTTGTTTCACGGCGATCGCCGCTGGCTTACTGGCCTTGCTTGCACCGTGGGGCCTGATGATGCCGCCGGGGATTGCTGCCGCCAGCAGCCTGGCTTTCTTTGGGTTTGGCCTCTGGCGGGGCCATCAAGCCTGGCGTGTGTTGCGCTATCAGCGTCACATGAAACGCTTACCTGAGTATCGAATAGCGGCCGATCGGGTCCCCGTCAGTCAACACAAACTATTTTTGGGCAAAGGCTTTCGCTGGACTCAGCAACACACGCAGCGCCTACGCGACACGCTGAAACCCGAGGTTCAGCGTTACGTTCAGCCGAGTGCGATTTACCATTGGGCGCGGCAAAAGGAAGTCGCCTGGGAGTCGATTCCGGGGCTGACCTTATTGGCGAGGCTCTTGCGCAGTCGATCCCGCTGGAACCTGTTGGCGCCGTTACCACCGGTGGGCGGCAAGCCCGCTCTGCACGCGGTTGAACCCCATGAGCAACCCGTGTGGATGGATCTGGGTGAACGGGTCGGACACACACTGGTGCTAGGCACCACCCGGGTCGGCAAGACACGGTTGGCAGAACTGCTGATTACCCAGGACATCCACCGCGGGGATGTGGTGATTGTGTTCGACCCCAAAGGCGATGCAGATCTGTTGCGCCGCATCTATGCCGAAGCCAAGCGTGCCGATCGTCTGGACGATTTCTATTTGTTCCATTTGGGTTTTCCGGAGCTATCGGCGCGCTACAACGCTATAGGGAACTTCTCCCGTATTACCGAGGTCGCAACCCGTATTGCCAACCAGTTGCCCAACGAGGGTAACTCTGCCGCATTCAAAGAGTTCGCCTGGCGCTTCGTCAATATTATTGCGCGGGCGTTGGTGGCGCTGAAACGCCGACCGGACTATCAACAGATCCGACGTTACATCAACGACATCGAACCGCTGTTTGTGGAGTATGCGGGCTACTGTGCGGCGATTGCAGGCATCGACGCCTGGGTGTCTCTGGTCGAAGAACGCGCAGCGGATATCAAGGAACGCAATCTGCCCAATGCACTGCGCGGAAGGTCGATGGAAGCTATCGCCTGCATGCGGTTATTGCAGGAGAGGGCCATCTACGACCCCGTCCTGGATGGTCTTATTTCCGCGTTCAAGTACGACAAGACTTATTTCGACAAGATCGTCAGCTCCGTCGGCCCGCTGATGGAAAAACTCACGACCGGTACCATCGCCTCCTTGATTTCTCCGGACTATCAAGACGAGCAGGATGCACGACCCATCTTCGAATGGATGGATGTGGTGCGCCGCAAGGGGATTGTCTACGTGGGGCTTGATGCACTCACCGATACTACGGTGGCTAGTGCGGTGGGCAATTCCATGTTTGCAGATCTCGTGTCAGTGGCGGGCCATATTTACAAACATGGCGTGGCGTCCGAACAGGCTGGACACGCGCGGGGCGGCGACCTGGACGCGTCCGGACACGGCCCCGGACAGTCCTCCATGTCCACACTACCGACCATCTCCCTACATGCCGACGAGTTCAATGAGCTGATCGGTGATGAGTTCGTACCGTTGCTGAACAAAGCAGGCGGAGCAGGGTTTCAGGTAACGGCCTACACCCAGACCTGGTCGGATGTGGAGGCGCGGATTGGCAGCAAAGCCAAGGCGGGTCAGGTGGCCGGTAACTTCAATACGATGCTAATGCTGCGGGTGAAGGAGCTAGACACGGCAGACATGTTGACCGAACAGTTGCCCAGGGTCGAAGTGTTCAGTCTGATGAGTGTTTCCGGCGTCGATGATTCATCGGACCCCGGGTCTGGTGTCGACTTCAAGTCCCGTAACGAAGATCGGATCAGTGTCTCGGAAGTGCCCATGCTGATCGCTGCTGATATGGTCACGCTACCCAAAGGGCAGGCCTTCGCGCTATTGGAGGGCGGTCAGCTCTGGAAACTCCGTATTCCCTTGCCGGATAGCCGTGGGGATGCCGCCATACCGAGCGATTTTGAAGCGATGGCCGACGCGATGCGGCGCAGCTACATCACCAACGATCATTGGTATCGGGTGACCGATCATTGGTGGCACGCGGTGTCTGAGACCACATCGGATTCATCTGAACAGGTCGCTTCACCTTAAGGTGGCGGAACCAGCCGATCCCCGCCGACCCGTCGCAAGCCCGGGCATCTTCGCCCGGATTTTGACGGGTATCGCCCAGTGCTTGAAATGGCTCTTCCTCTCCCTGGTCTTCTCCGTTTTGATCGAGTGGATTGGGATGGTGTTCTGGTGGGAGGAGCAGGGCCTAGCGCATAGCCGGCAGATGCTGGTGAATGAGTTGCAGTTCCTCGGCGCGGACTTTCATCGCAGTTGGTTGACCGAACATCCCATGCAGTTCGCCAGTGAATTGTCAGAGCGCTTCTACTACTTCGCCTTTGAATGGACCGGGTTTGTCGATCTTCTCCAGTGGATTACGCAGGCTCCATCTATTGAAGAATCCGGCGTGCGCCCGGTGCTCCATCGGCTTTACCGACCGGTAGCTGACTTTGTCCTGGCTGGAATGCAAATCGCCCAGGTCTTTGCGGTGCGTCTGGCTATTCTTGTTCTGGCCACGCCAGTATTTGGACTGTTCACGCTGGTGGCGCTGGTGGATGGCCTGGTGCGGAGGGACCTGCGGCGTTGGGGCGGCGGCAGGGAAAGCTCTTTCGTCTACCACTACGCCAAGAAAGCCGCCATACCACTGATTATCATGGCTTGGGTGCTGTACCTGGCGCTGCCTTTCAGCCTGCACCCGTCCTGGATCATCCTGCCGTTCGCTCTGGCCTTCGCCTTCGCTGTGACCATCACGGCGAGTACCTTCAAAAAGTATCTCTGACACAGTTGACTGTACTATTACAGCCTGCTAGGCTGTATTTGAGCACTGTAAATATACAGTCTAAATGCTGTTCAGGAGGTAATCATGATCGCGCAAGCCGAACAACTGCTGCAACGTGGTTCCAGTGTCACCAGTTCCCTGCTGCCAGCGATTTTTCGTATTTTTAGCCAGTGGCGTCTGACTGGCGCCCAGCAGATGACCTTGTTGGGGCTCAGCAACGAGAAGACCCTCTACAACTGGAAGAGCCAGCCTGAAAAGGCCAAGCTGACGCGGGATCTGCTGGAACGGGCCAGCTATATCCTGGGTATCTACAAATCCCTGGAGATTCTGTTGCCGGACGAGGGTCTGGCCGATCAGTGGCTGGCAACCCCCAATGACAACCCACTGTTCAATGGTACGGCACCGCTGGATCGATTGCTGGCCGGTCAGGTGGTGGACCTGGCCGTAGTCAGAGATTTCCTCGATGCGGAGCGGGGTGGCTGGTGATCGATATCGATACACTACCCAGTAGCGAGGCAAATGAACCGGTCTATCGGGTCATTCTGTCGCGCTATCCTCAGATCCATCTGTTCGAGCGCGTCTCCAGTGCGCAGGATTGGGAGGTGCTCTACGCCGTTGAGTCCCTGACCAACCCCAGGTTACGGGATGAAGTCGGTGATATTCGCCTAGTGCCACCGGAAGACCGGGTGTATGGCGATGGTGCGTCCTGGATCATGGCGGCCTTCACCCATCCTCCGGTAGACGATCGAGGCGGGCGCTTTAATTGCGATTTTGGTATCTACTACTGCACCGCTGACGAGGATGTGGCCATCGCCGAGTCGTCTTTTCACCGCGCACGTTTTCTGCGGGAATCTCGAATTGAACATACAACCCAGGAAATGCGTGTTATCCGCGCACAACTTGGGCCGGCAACCCTGCATGACGTGCGACAACTGATCGGTGACGCTATCTACGACCCCGATGAATACGCAGTAGGGCAACAGCTTGGGTGCGCGTTGCGGGATGCTAAAAGTTTCGGCGTTCACTACCAAAGCGTAAGAACGGAGGGTGAGTGCTACGGGGTGATGCGTCCTAAGGCGCTCTCGGATGCCATTCACTGGCGATATCTACGTTACCACTATGACCAGGGGGCGATCGTTGAGGTTGAATCCATGGACGGCAGTGGCAGGAGGTAATGGCAATGTTTAACGAACTGCTGTGGATATTCACCCAACTCCCGGACGATTACATCGTACTTGATACCGAGACCACCGGACTCCCTGATGAAGATGGCATGCCGGATATCGTTACGTTTGGGATCACTGTGGTGAGGAATCGAGAGATAGCGAATTCAGTGGAGTTTAAAACAAGGCCGAAAAAACGAATCTCAGAAGAGGCGCAATCGATACATGGTATTACCAACGAGCATGCTGCCGAATTTGAATCCTTTGATTCTCAGTGGAGCCAGATCGCCAAATACCTGGAAGGTCAGCTTATCGTAATTCACAATGCGAGTTTTGACTGGCCAATCCTGCTTGATCATGTTGATCGATATGATGTAGCACTGCCAGAGATTCAGGGTGTATTTTGCAGTCAGAAAGCAGTCATACCTTGGGCACAGGCGATAGAATTGCCATGCAGCGATAGAGGCCCGTCGTTAGATACGCTGACCAAAGTGCTTGGCGTTGAAAATCTCAGAACAAAGGACGCTGGAATACACGGGGCCGAGATTGATACCAAGCAATCAGCCTGGGTCATAGAGATGATTAGACGCAATGGAAATATAGATTAGGTTTCAACCTTGAATCATGAGGGTCGCCAGTAGATAAATGTGTGCGGTTCTAATACAAGACGGACATCAAGTGAATACAGATGTTAGAGCCATCCTGTGGATGGTTGTCAGGCTGAGATTATGCAATCTCGGGAATGGCTAGAGGCGCACGTTGACTGAAGTCAGAACTGTCGAGACGTGAACAAAAATTTAATAAACGCTAACGATGTGGAGTACCAAATGACCGAAGAAATACCAGAAATCCGGATTGCGCTGTTCGGTCCGAGCGGATCCGGCAAGACGACATTATTGGCAAGCTACTTCGGCAATCAACAGCGAAACGGATTTGAGGAGGCACACGGGTATCGACTTGAAGCAGAGGACGCGTCGGACGGTAACCAACTCCTTGCGCGCTACTATCGAATGGAAGGAGGAGAGTTCCCGTTGGGTACAGAGAACTTTTCTGAGCATGCTTTCGGCCTTAAGGTTCACCAACTGCCCACACCCAGTCTCCGTATCGTCTGGTATGACTATCCTGGTGGTTGGTGGGAGCGTACTCCCGCAGATGATGCTGAGAAGTTAGAGCGAAAGGCTGCTATTACGAAACTTCTGTCGAGTCATGTCGGTGTATTGCTGATCGACGGGCAGCGTCTCGTTCAGGACGGCGCGGAATACGTTTGTCATACACTGGACCAGTTCAAAAACGAGGCTCGGAAGATAGTCGACCAGCTCGCTGCAGAAGGGAAGCCAATCGAGGAATTGCCACGACAATGGGTAATTGCAGTATCCAAGGCCGACCTGCTGACAGAAGGCGCGACTGCTGAGGCAGTGTGCAAGCAGGTCGTCTCGGATGCTGCTGACCAACTTGCAGGCGTAGCGCGCGTCTTTAACGCGCGAGGCTTTGGTAAGCAGTACCTTCTACTGGCGGCTGTGAGCGCCGACGGTAGCCGTGTTGTCGATGCGCACTCTTACCTCGGCCTGCAGCTAATAGCTCCTGTGGCGCTCCTCTCCGTTCTCGACGAGCTAGCTCAGAAGGCCGGTCGTGGACGTCCGGCAGGCCTTGCCAAGGCCATTCTTGAGCGCCTGGCTGCCTTTACCGACCTTATAGACAAGCTCGATGACTTCTTGCCGATCAAGTATCAGGTACTGACTAAGCTACTTAAGGCTCTAGCTGTTAAGGAAGGGCTTGATAAGGGGGCCAACTACTTTCGCGAAAAGCAAGCGAAGGCCGCTCGGAGCGGTAAAAAAATCGAGGCCGCAGTGGCTGCCATGAAGGCGGAGCTAACATCCGAAGCTGCCCAGGTTGCGTTCTTCCGAAATCAGTAGTAGCCGATGATGCAAGCAGACACCTCAACAGCAATCGATCTCAGCTCCTTGTTATGGCGCACTAGAGGTTTGAGCTGGGACTATGAATTTGTACTAGAGCCAGCATCGCCTCATTCAAATGGCTGGTACTGGATGCATCGAAAGGTATTCGGTGGATGTGCACCTACACAGCAACCCACTTACGTGTCCGGTGCCTTGTGTGGAGATGGCAACGATCTTATCCCGTTCATTGGTGCCGCCTTCCTTGATCCGTCACGTAGGGACGAGCATGGCCGACCAATAGCGCACTATGTCATATGGTTCCGCGTCGGTGATGCTGTCGCGGACGCTCTTGAGAACACTCCCCTCGGATGGGAGAGTGTCTTTCTGGAGCATGTTTCAGATGTATTCGATTCACCCGACGTGTTTGGGGCGCCAAAAGGAGACCACTCAGGCGATGAGTCGTTTCGTGCTGCGCTAAGCAGCAGGCTCAAGGCTGTCGCCGGGACCTTCGTGGTGACGGGCCCCTCTTTACCGGCGACGGCGTGTCGCGATGTCGGTACGATAAAAAGCATGCGGGAAGGGGCAGAGTTTTCCGAGGACGCACCTGCCCATCAACCGTTTAACCCGGCACGAGAGCCCGCCGGCATCGCCACTGTGACTCCAAAGAGGCTAGCAGTTGATATAGCATCAGCTATTGCGTCGGGCGAAGCTTGGGCGCTAACGCACGATAGTGGCTGGCTTGGAAAGCGCTTCCCCTCCATAGGAGCCAGTCGAGATTTCATTTCTAGATTGCGTGGACAAGAGGACGAGCAGGAACTGAACTCTCGAATTCTTAAGTCCTTCAGTGGCTCTCAGGAGGACCAGTTCATTCAATCGCGTCTTGCACATGTCCACGGTCGTTTTCTCAAGTCAAAGAGTGATGTGGAGCCCACGCGAGGCTTTGATGCAGTTGTGGACTGCTTGATCAACGCTGGGTTTCGAGACATTTTGGCTGAATTGGACGAGCACCAAGCGTGTGAGCAATTGGCCGCGACAGTGGCGCACGGCGCATTCTCAGGGGACAGGTTTATCCGCAATTTGCTCTTGCGTATCCGCGCGTCTATCGAATCTCATACCCACACCGAAGATTAGTCTTCAACCGTGCTACTCGCGAGAAACCTTCTCCAGCTTTGCGCTATCAGGCTTCGCTTACCGCCGTTAACCTTTTACGATAGGATCGCCGAAGCGGTGTTGATGTACATCCGCTATTGGCAGTGGAAGATTTTGCATGACACTTAGAAAAACACCCCACCCACTGAATAGATTTCCCATCGTCGCGCTTATCTAATTCTCGCACTATGCCCCGTAACAACTTACGGGAGCAACAGTGCCATGAAACGCCAATTCTGGCCATCTACCTTTCTGATTATAGGTTTGTCAGTCACGTCAGCGGCGCTTGCCGATGCCGGCGCTGAGCATGAGGCACTCGCGAAAATCATCCATGAACTCAATACCCTCGAGCCGCTGATCAAGCAGGCGCAGGCTAATGCTGAACAAGATGCCCGTATCCGATTTCGCTATGACTGGCTGCGTCAGGACCTGAAGCAGATCAAGGACGGCATCCA